>Ga0070765_100000397_pt1 | contig 26109 bp, 23 predicted proteins | sample HubBroMetageWFT5_FD_71516 | JGI IMG/M metagenome (GOLD analysis project Ga0070765, IMG submission 71516) | Warmed and freeze-thawed soil microbial communities from the Hubbard Brook experimental Forest, New Hampshire - Hubbard Brook CCASE Soil... | ecosystem: Environmental > Terrestrial > Soil... | reverse complement strand
GTCGGATTGTCGATAAACGCGGGATCGCCCAGGTAAGTATTGCGGTCGCGGTACGCATGACGCATCGCCTCGGTCATGACATGAACCGCGGCGCTGGAATGAAATCCCATCGCCTTGAGCGGGTATCCTTCCAGCACCTGGAGCATCTCGCACAAGGTGATGCCGCCTGAACTCGGGGGCGGCGCGGACAGGATGGTGTAGCCTCGATATGTACAACTGACGGGTGCCGATTCCGTCGCGGTATACGCCGCAAAGTCCTCGCTGGTTAAGAGTCCACCGTTCGCGCGCGACGCGCTGCTGACCGCCGCCGCGATGGCGCCGTGGTAGAAGGCGTCCGGGCCGCCGCGGCTGATTGCGCGCAGCGTGGCGGCGAGGTCCTTCTGCGTCAATCGATCGCCGGGCTCAAAGGGTTTGCCGTGGTTCAAGAAGATCGCCGCGACGTTGGGCTGCTCGCGAAACGCCTGGTTGCCCTCTGCCAACACGTCGACATCGCCTCGAGTCAGCACGAACCCGTCCTCGGCAAGCTTGATGGCCGGAGCGATCAACCGCGCGCGCGGCAGGGTCCCGTATTTCCGTCGCGCCGTCTCCAGACCCATGACGGTTCCGGGAACGCCCACCGCCAAATAGCCGGTGAGACTTCGATTGCTGACAACGTTGCCCTGCGCGTCGAGCAGCATGTCGGCGCGCGCGGCCAGCGGGGCCCGCTCGCGAAAATTGATGAAGGTATTTTTGCCCTCGGCGAAATGAATGACCATGAATCCGCCGCCGCCGAGATTGCCGCAGCACGGATGGGTCACCGCCAGCGCATAGCCGACGCCCACCGCGGCGTCGATGGCGTTGCCGCCCTCACGCAGAATGGCCGCGCCCACCTCGGAAGCGAGGTGCTGCGAAGTAACCACCATCCCGCTGTTGGATTCGAGTTCGAGAGGCGCGGCCGCACGAGCCACCAGGCAGGGCGCGAGCAGAAGGGACAGGGCCATTCGCTTGAACATAGTGTCTAAGAGTAGCGCAATGAATCGTCAGGCGGCAGCACTTGTTAAGGAGTGCTAACACAGGTTGGTGAAGGGTCCGTGGAATGCGCGGATAGTCAAGCCGAAAACCAGCGAGACTCTTAGGAGGGAGCCGTTATGACTGTCAAGGAAGTTGCCGACAGTGAGGAGCGACATCGCCGCATCCGCAGGCTTCTGGCGTTGATCAGGTCGATCGCCGTTCAGATGCAAATCCAGGACCGCGATGCGGAGGAGTCGGCCCTGCACCTGGCCGGACGCGTGGGCGCCATCGGACGTGTGGCACTCACTCCCATTGCGGCCGGCGTGGATCTGGAATCCTTGGTGCTCGACGAGTTGCTGGTCCATCGGCTGCACCGCTCCGGCATCATCGTTGACGGTCCAGCCGTTCGGCTGAACGCCAAGTCGACCGAACTCGTGGGTCTGCTGCTGCATGAGCTCGTCACCAATTCCGTCAAGTTCGGGGCCCTGTCTCAATCGCGCACACAGTTGCGCGTGGTATGGTGGTTCAGCGGGCTTGGCGGTTCGCGCCTGCATCTCGAATGGGCGGAGAGCGGGGTCCAGATGCCCTTCGCACCCGGCAAAAAACCGGGTTTTGGTGCGCAGGTTGTGAAGCGCCTGATCGCACGCGAGTTGCACGGGGTGGGCGACATGCTATTTTCAGGCGAGGGAGTACTTTGCACCGTAGAGATTCCGGCCGGCGAGGCGCTGTCGCAATATGAATAATCCGCTGCTGCGCAAACTTGCGAACTTTACTGAGCTGTCCGATGAGGAATCGAGGGTGGTCGAGGCCAGTACGCTCGATGTGCGCGAATTTGCGGCCCGCGAAGATGTGATCTCGCAGGGCGATCGCACCGGCGGCGTCAAATTGCTGCTGGAAGGTTTTGCCTGCCGCTACAAGGTGCTGGAAGACGGACGCAGGCAAATTGTGGCCTATTTCGTGCCCGGCGATCTGTGCGATTTGCGCGTGTTCATTCTCAAGCGCATGGACCACTCCATCGGCGCGGTGGTGGCCTCCAAGGTCGCGACCATATCGCCGGAGAATATCCTGAAAATGACCCACAATTACCCGACCCTCACGCGGGCATTGTGGTGGTCCACGCTGGTGGAGGAAGCGATCGCGCGCGAATGGATTGTCAATGTCGGGCAGCGAAATGCCCTGGAGCGCATGGCGCATTTATTTTGCGAACTCCTTTACCGCTTCCGTGCCGTGGGTTTGAATGAGGGCAACTCGTGTACGTTGCCGCTCACGCAAGTCGAATTGGCGGAAACCTTGGGATTGTCGTCGGTTCACGTCAACCGAACGCTGCAGGAATTGAGACGGCAGAAGCTGATCAAGCTGGAGAGCGGCACGCTCACCATTGAGGATCTCGACGCGTTGAAGGAAGTTTCGTTCTTCAATCCCGACTATTTGCACTTGGATTACAGCCACGAAAAGCCGCGTGGCGATGAGCGCGAAGGCACGTGAATTGCTTTATGTTAGCGCGCCGCAAAGTTCGATCGCATATGCTCCAACGCAAGAAAAACCGACTTGCATTTCATCATGCAGTACAACGAACACGAATTGGCGCATCTCGCGGCGACCGTGGCGGCGGGCTTGGCGCGCGACGCCGATCTGCTGGAGCAGAGCGGCGATAAAGAAAAAATCCGCGCCTCGGCGCGCCGGTTGGCGCGCGTCAGCCTGCTGGTCGCACGGCATATTCTGGCCGGCGCGCATAGCGCCGCGCTCAAAGTCGACGAACTCGAACTGCTGTACGACGACGCGGATTTTCTCTAGCGGCGGGTACTTCGGGGCGACTGCGGGCGCGGCGTTTATTTGGCCGCGGGTACGGGTGTCGCCAAAGGCTGGCCTTTGTCCACAATCCAGGACGACACGGCCATGCCGCCATCCGCTCCCGGTGCCGCCGCGAGACTGTGCACGGCACCGCGTGGATTGAAGAAGCTGTCTCCCGCCTTCAGGGTCCGATCGGGCTGTCCCTGCGTTTTGAGGATCAGAGTGCCTTTGAGGACATAGCCGGCTTCGTCGCCGGGATGCGTGTGATAGCCGATCACGGAGCCAGGCGGCAGAGTCGCGGTTCCGATGACGATTTCCTTTCCCGGCACGCCGGATTGATCATGGCGTTCCATGATGTTGCGCACGGGTTGCGTGCCAGTCTTCGGTTCATCGGCCGTTGCATTCAGCGACAGCGCGGCGATGGCAATGAGTGCTGCAAGTATTGGCTTCATGGTTTTTCTCACTGTGATGGCAGGGTTACAGTTGCAAAATATCCGCTGACCGCGACCTTTGCGTCAGTGCGCGTACGAGATGCGGTAGATCACGTTGTTGCCGTCTTCGCTCATCAAAAGCGATCCATCGGCGAGCTCTGCGGTGGCGACCGGGCGACCCCACACATGCGCGTCGTCCACCACAAAACCGGTTAGAAAGTCCTCGTAATCACCGGTTGGCTCGCCGTTCATCATGTGGAGCCGGACGAGCTTGTAACCGGTCCGCAAACTGCGGTTCCAAGAACCATGGAAACCGACGATGGCATCGCCCACGAATGGCGCCGGAAACGCTGATTTTCCGCTGCTTGCCGCATAGAAAGTCATGCTGAGCGCTGCCGAGTGAGACTGGTACAGCACATCCGGTACCGATACTTTTCCGGCCAAATCGGGGCGCTCACCCTTCAAGCGCGGGTCCTCGTTTGAGCCGATGTAGTACCACGGCCAGCCGTAAAAGCTGCCGCGTTTCACCCGCGTCGAATAGTCGGGAACGAGATCATCTCCCAGGGCATCGCGTTCGTTTGTCGTGCACCACAGGGCCCCGTTCGCCGGCTGCACGGTGAGGCTGACACAGTTGCGGATGCCGCTGGCGTAGATGGCCGCCGTCCCCGGAGCGGCGGCGTCGAATTCCAACACTGTTGCCCGATCGGTTTCCACATCCCAGGCAGCGCCGAGGCCATGCGCGGCTTCCCAAGTCTTGATGTCCGCGGCCGTTTTCTTCGACATTGTCTCGGCAACATTCGAACCGGAGCCCACCGACACGAACAACCGTTTGCCGTCCGGCGAAAACGCGATATCGCGGGTGGAGTGACCCACGCCGCTGGGTATCTGCGCCACGACGATTTGCGCCGCGCCGCGCGGCTTCACGTCGCCCACCTGATAGGCGAATCGCGTGACGCGATTGGTCTCGGCGACATACAGCCATTGCGGATTCTGTGCGTTCGGATAAAACGCCAGGCCGAACGGTTGCTTGAGTCCTTGCAGATACACGTCGGTGCCGGCGACATGGCTGCCGTCGGAGGAGGGGTGCAGCACCGTGACCCGTCCCGCCCGCATCTCGGTAACCAATATGTCGCCATTGGACGCAACGAGCATTTTACGCGGGCCGGTCAGAGTCGAGATAAAGGTATCGACGTGAAATCCCGGCGGCACCGATAACGAGGCGTTGGACGGTTTTGGCACCACCGAGGAGTTGTTGCGGGACGAAGCCGTCGCAAACGGAGGGGGAAGCGAGTTCGCGCTGATGCGATGTGGGCGGCCGGGTGCATCCAAGCGCCAATTGGCCGATTGCGTGCTGCTCGCGGGCACGACGATGGCCGATTCGGCGGGCGGGGCTTGATTTGACACGCTCTGAAAATAGGCGATGAGATTGTCGCGATCGGATTCGCCGGGTACCGCGAGCACCATCGAGGTTCCCGGCACGACAGCGGTGGGCGCGGCGAGAAAGCGCTTCAGGGTCGCGCCGTCCCAGGTAAGTTTCGAATCCCGCAGTGCCGTCGTGTATGAAAACTGGGGTGCACCGGCCGCCGCGCGTCCCATGAGGCCGATCAAGGACGGCCCCTGTGCGCCGCCGTTATCGCCCGATTCCGCGGTATGACAGACGCTGCAGCGCTCCCGGAAAAGCGCTTTGCCGGCATTGGCATCAGCGGAGAGTGCCGGCGCGGCGCCCAGAATCCACCCGCTCACAGACCAGAGGATCATCAATCGTAGGGACATGGCTGCACTCCGGTGACATAAGGCTGGTATGGAAATATAGCGCGTCCTCGTACACTCTTTGCAGCCATGCAGCTTTTTGAAATTACCCTCCTGTTGCTGGGCCTCGCGGTAGTGTTCCTACAGATTGCCCGGCGGCTGCGCGTGCCCTATCCCTCCTTGCTGGCGTTGGCGGGCGGTTGCGTGGCGCTCCTGCCCTTTGCGCCGCATTTGGGTATCCAGCCGCAGCTTGCCCTCGCATTATTCGTCGCGCCTGCGGTTCTGGACTCGGCGTTCGACATGCCGCCGCGCGAAATGCTGCGCATTTGGGTGCCATTGGTTTCCCTCGCCGTGGTGCTCGTCCTGCTCACCACCGCGGCGGTGGCTTGGGCGGGTGTGGTGCTGGGCGGACTGCCGATTGCGGCGGCGATCGCCTTGGGCGCCATCGTTGCGCCTCCCGACGCGGCCGCGGCCGCGGCCGTGCTGCAGGAATTCAGCTTGCCGCGCCGAACGCTGGCAGTCCTTCAGGGCGAGAGCTTGCTCAACGATGCCGTCGCCTTATTGCTGTTCGGATTGGCGATAACGGCCGCGGTGGCGCCCGATGGCGCGTGGCACTCCCTGGCGCCGCGCTTATTGATTGCAGTTCCCGGCGGTGCGGTATTGGGCGTCATAGCGGCGCAGTTCGGCATGCGCCTCTTCACCAAGCTGGCCGGTACCCTGTCCTTGGTCATCGTGCAATTCCTATTCGCCTACGGAACCTGGATTTTGGCGGAGCGGCTGCAGCTCTCGCCGATCGTGGCCGAGGTTGCGCTGGCGGCGGTGATTGCGCGCTACATGCCGTCGCGCACCAGTGCCCGGGATCGCGTGAACTCCTATGCCGTGTGGGCGACCGTCGTTTTCGTGCTCAACGTGCTTGCGTTCTTATTGATGGGACTGCAGGCGCGCGACATCTTGAGCCAACTGCGGAGCGATGCGCTCACGCATGCCCTGGGCTTTGCCGCCATCGTGCTTGGGATCGTCATCGGGGTACGTCTCGCCTATGTCATGACGTATGGTTTCGTGCTGCGCAGCTTTGCGCATTTTTTCGAGCGCGTACTGCATGCAAGAGTGCCGAGCGCTTCGATCGGGGTATTGACCTCGTGGTGCGGAATGCGGGGACTCGTTACCCTGGCAACGGCACTGGCGCTGCCGCAGGAGTTTCCCAGCCGCGACGTCATCGTCTTGAGTGCCTTCATGGTGGTGCTCGGCACCCTGATCCTGCAGGGATTTACCATCCGCCCGCTGATTGCGCTGTTGCACATCGCTCCTGATGATTCGCTCGGTGAAGAGGTCGGCCAAACGCGTAATGCCATGCTGGAGGCGGCGTTGAAGGAGTTGCAGGAAATTCCCGGCGAGGCCGCGGCGGCGCTGCGTACCGAGTACGGGGCTGTGCGCGCGGGCAATGTCGGTCGAGCGCAGCCGGATACCGAATACGACAAAATGCGGAGGCGTGCCATTGCGGCCGAACGGCAGCTCCTGGCGGACTGGCGCCGGCGCGGACGCATTCAGGATGACGCCTATCATCTGCTTGAAGATGAGCTGGACCGTGCGGAATTGCATGTGGCGGCCATATCCAGCATTTCGTTGGATGGCTAAGGGTGTGGTTTTCCCGGCAGGCGTCGCGATAACACGACGAACCAGCCGAAATAGCGTTCAACTGTTACCATGGGATGCAAACTTTTACTCGGCTGACGTGTCTCACACACCGGCACATAATCGTGGCAACCAAGGGAGCGACCACGGATGTCTTCACGTATCTTTGCAATCTTGACCGTGGGCGTACTTTCGACCCTCTCGGCCGTTTCGGCGGTCGGTCCTTCGCAACCCATGCACCTGCGTCCGAATGCACCCGGCAACGCCGTGCTGCATGTTGCCGGCAGCCGCAGCGTGCAGCAACGCAACAGCGCGAGCGGCTCGAAATTTGACGCCTCGCTGGCGGAGATCGCGCGCCATGTGAGCAGCCTTCGAGCGGGATCGGCGCTGCAGGACTTGCACGCATTGAATCCGGCGGCGAGATTCAGCCAGCCCGCCAACAGTTCTTCACCTCTGGTGCTGATCGATGCGATCACCAAGGGTGATCCGCAGAAATTGAAAGCCGCGCTCGTGGGTTTGGGACTGCAGCGGGCCTCGCAGTATTCCAACGATGTCGGCGGTTGGTTGCCGGTCGATCAGTTGGACGCCGCCACCGCATTGACTGAAGTCCATGCCATCCGGGCGGCGATGATGCGCACCAAAGTCGGCGCGGTCACATCACAGGGCGACTATGCGCAAAACAGTGATCTGGTGCGCTCGGATAATTCGCTGAATGGTGCGGGCATTACCGTCGGCGTGCTGTCCGACAGCTATGACTGTTATCCGGTGTACGCATCCAACGGCGTGCCCGCGGGCGGCCTGAACGGCTATGCCAACAACGGATTCAATACGACGGCGGCAGGCGACATCGCGACTGGCGATTTGCCGGCCTCGGTCGATGTGATCGAGGAGGCGACCTGCATGAACTACGGTGCGCCCATTCAGTTGCCTTTTGGCGATGAAGGCCGGGCGATGATGCAGATCGTGCACGATGTGGCGCCGGGTGCCAGCCTGGCTTTTTACACCGCTGAGAATAGTGAGGCGGACTTCGCATCGGGCATCAATCAGCTGGCCAACGCCGGCGCCAAGGTCATTGTCGATGACGTGGGTTATTTCGACGAGCCGTTTTTTCAGGATGGATTGGTGGCGCAGGCCGTCAACAGCGTTGTTGCGAACGGCGTCGCCTATTTTTCGTCCGCGGGCAATAACGGCACGCTGGCATACAACAATAACGCGCCGACTTTCGCGACAGCGGGAACGGGTCAGAACGCGAACGAGCACTTGTTGAACTTCAATCAGGCCGGCGGCACGGTCTCCACCACGCTGCCCGTCACCATCCCGCCGATGGTTCCCGGCGAATTCGTCGTGATTGTCGTGGAATGGGACCAACCCTATGTGACGGGCGCATCGGCCAGCGGCGGCTCCACCAGCGCAATCGACGTGTGCATTACCGGCGCGACCGGAAACGACATCATCGACAACGGCAATCTTCAGGCCGCGACCTGCAGCGGGCCGAGCGCGCTGGGTCAGGATCCCGTGCAGATTATGATTATCGACAATCCCGCCAATGCGTCCGGCAATAGTTCACAAGAAACGCTGAATATTGTCGTGGGCTTAGTCAATGGCGGTACGACGCCGGGACGCATCAAGCTCGTGGTTGAAGATGACGGTGCGGGAAGCCAGATTACGCAGTTTGCAACAAATAGCGGCACGCTGCAGGGCCATCCGAGCGCCGCCGGTGCCGCGGCAGTCGGTGCGGCATTTTTCCCGAACACGATTTCCTGCGGAGCGGCGATCCCCACCCTGGAACTATTCTCCTCCGCGGGCGGCGATCCGATTCTCTTCGATCAAACCGGAAAGCGCCTTGCAGCGCCCGTGATGCGCCAAAAACCCGACTTCGTCGGCCCCGATGGCGGCAACGATACCTTTTTAGGATTCACGATCGGGGGCGACACGGGAATCACGGATAGCAGCACGGTTCCCCAATGCGCGAACAATGCCAACTTCCCGAATTTTTTCGGTACCTCGGCGGCTGCGCCGCATGTGGCCAGTATCGCGGTATTGCTGCTGCAGGCGGATCCTGCGCTGACACCCGCGGAGATTTATTCCACGCTGCAGCAGAGCGGAGCGCCGATGGGCGTCAACTCAAACCCAGCAGTGGGCGTGACGCCCAATCCGACTTCAGGGACTTACAATTTCGACGCAGGATATGGTTTCGTTCAGGCTAATCTAGCCGCACGAATGGTCCCTCCAATTCTTCCCGCCGCCCCCACGCTCACCCTGGCCTCATCATCGATCGCAACCGGCAGCTCAACGACACTCACCTGGTCTTCGGTGAATACCACCGGCTGTACCGCGTCGGGTAGTTGGACCGGAGCTATGGCAAGCAACGGCACTCAGACGGTCAACCCGACTGCTGTGGGATCGGACACTTACACGCTGGTGTGCGCGAATGTTGCCGGCGCTTCACCCGCCACGTCAGTGACACTTTCAGTGACCGCCATGGCCGCGCCCCCGCCGAGTTCCGGCGGAGGCGGTGGCGGCGCGCTCGAGCTGTCGACGCTGCTCGCTCTTCTCGCGCTGTGTGTGGCACGGGGGCGGCATTTAGTGGGCGCGGGGCCAAGATTTGCAACGCGCCGCTGATTAGCAACGCGCCGCGGAAACGTTAGCCCGTCCCCGCGGCGAGCTCGCTGCAGCTGGAATCCGCGTGGACATTGACGGCGGAATCATTGCGCAGGCCCGAGGTGTCATCGTGCCCGCACTTGGCCGATGTTGTATCGGCACTGGTCGCCGTCCACGATAGGTTCGCATGTCCGGTGGCGTCGGCGATGGCGGAGACGGGCACCGACGTAAACCCGTTGATCCGCGCATTTTGCAGCAAGATTGCCCGGGGCTTGGCGTTCATGTCGTACACTGTCACGACAATGTCCTGCGTTCCGTCGTTGGTAATCTTGACCTGCACGCCCTCGCCGCCAAGTGCCGTTCCGATCATCAGCAGGGGCAGCGCCAGAATCAATCCGGTCTTGATATGGCCATTCATGTTAGGACCCTCCAGGTAATACCCATAGGAAATTACCTACAGTTATCCTATGCATCGCGCTCTTAAGAAGGCAGCAGCCGCGATCCACAATGGTTGTGGGAGAGGCCTTACGAAATTAATGCTCCGGCGGGGAAAACGGCTGCGCTATGGCGACAATTACAGTGAGTGATGCGCCTCAGGCTCGGGGGAAGGCCTGGGCAGCCTTCGGTGCGCTGGGCGTCGTGTTCGGCGATCTCGGCACCAGTCCGCTGTACACCTTGCAGACCGTGGTGCAGGCAATGGGGGGGCAATTCACGCCGCAATCCGCACTCGGCGTGCTCTCCTTGATATTTTGGACCTTGATCGTGACGATTTCGATCAAGTACTGCCTGTTCGTCATGCGCGCTGATAACCGCGGCGAGGGCGGGATCTTGGCGTTGATGTCTTTAATTGGTGCCAACGGCTTTACGCCCGGAGTGCGGCTGCTGACCGGGATGGGGTTGCTCGGCGCCGCGCTGATCTACGGCGATGGGGTGATCACGCCGGCGATTTCAGTGTTGAGTGCCCTGGAGGGTGTCAACGTCGTCACAGAGACTTTAAAACCCTACGTCATGCCGATGGCAGTTGTCATACTCTTGGCGCTGTTCGCCGCGCAGCGCTTTGGCACCGAAAAGATCGGCAGGGCGTTCGGTCCGGTCATGCTGCTGTGGTTCATCGTGATTGCATTGCTGGGCGTCGCCTCGATTTTGAAGCACCCGGACGTCATTGCCGCGGTGGATCCGCGCTATGCCATCCGCTTCATGGCTGCTTCGGGCCGCGCCGGCTTTCTGGTGTTGGGCGGTGTGTTCTTATGCATTACCGGCGGAGAAGCGCTGTACGCGGACATGGGGCATTTCGGCAAAGGTCCCATTCGCCGGTCTTGGTATGTCGTCGTGTTGCCGGCGTTGCTGCTGAGCTATGCGGGACAAACGGCGTTTTTGATCGACAAGGGAACGGTAACGGGCAATCCATTTTTTCAAATCGCGCCCGCCTGGAGTGTCTATCCTTTGGTGGTTTTGGCGACGATCGCGACGATTATCGCCAGTCAGGCCATCATCACGGGTTCTTTCTCGATGACGCGCCAGGCGATGCAGCTCGGGTGGCTGCCAGGGGTCGCGATTCGGCAAACGTCGGATCGGATCTACGGTCAGATTTATATTCCGGTGGTCAATTGGCTGTTGATGGTGGCGACCATTGCCACGACCATCGCATTCGGCGCCTCCGATCGGCTGGCGGGGGCCTACGGCACCGCCGTGTCGACCACCATGTTGCTCACCACTTTTCTTCTGTACCGCGCGATGCGCGATCTGTGGAAATGGCCGATGGCCGTCGCCGCCGCGGTTGCCGTCGTCTTCATCGTGGTCGACACGAGTTTCTTCACGGCCAATCTCTTGAAGATTGCCCAGGGCGGCTGGTTGCCGCTGACATTCGCCGCCATTTTGTTCGTCATGATGATCACCTGGCGCCGCGGCAGCGAGGCCATCCGCAAGACCCTGGTGCAGTCGCCGCAATCCGCGGAGAAATTTCTATCGGACTTGAAGGACGGCGCAATCCCGCGCGTCGATGGAACGACAATATTCCTGACGCGCAGCTCGCAAAAGGTATCGCGGCTTATCATGGATCACGCGCATTTTGTCGGCGTCTTGCCGCGCAACGCAATCGCGTTGAGCGTGGTATTCGAGGCCACGCCGCGCATCGTGGGCCCGACCTGCGCCGTGGTCGACAATGTCGGCGAAGGACTGTGGCACCTCGTGGCACGTTTCGGATTCCTCGAAATTCCGGATCTGCGGCAAGCGCTGCTAAACACCCGCGGTCTGCCGGCAGATATCGATTTCGACAAAGCGATGTTTGTCGGCACCCGCGATTTGGTGGTCTCGCGGCACGAGGACGCCAGCCTCCGAGGCTGGCGCATGGCGTTGTTTGCGTTTCTCTATCGCAACTCGGTCAAGATCGTCGACCGATTCAATCTGGAGCCTTCGAATGCGATCGAGATTGCCAGGCAAATTGAGATCTGACCCCCTGCTGCTCGGCGGTGTGATCGTGAAAAATCGGACCCGGTTCGCGAAACGCCGGTTCGTCATACGTGCTGTTGCCAGTCAGGTTTTGCACCAGGCTGATCAGTCCCCAGGCCAGCACGAGGCAGAGGCATAACAGCAATAGCAGAGCGATCGCGACATTCATGGCGTTCACCGCAACTAAAAGGGGCAGAAGCGGATTTTAAAATGCGAGGTTCTTCAGGGCTGTAGGAACAACGCTGATAATAATGTCAGCGCCAAAAAGATGGTTGAAAGACTCTCATCAATCGCCGGCCGGCAACACGCGGCCACGAAGCTCGCCAAATCCGATACTGACTGCGCCCGGGCGTTCGCACCAGCCGCGGAAAATCACCGTGTCGCCGTCTTCCAAGAAGGTTCGATGTTCATCCTGGCCGATCGGCAGTGCCTGGGTGCCCCCCTTGCTCAGCTCCACCAGGGAACCGGCCTCGGACGCCGTCGGGCCGGATTGCGTGCCGCTGCCGAATAGGTCTCCGGGGCGCAGATTGCAGCCATTGACGGTGTGGTGTGCCACCAGTTGCGAGAGGCTCCAGTAAGCGTGCCGAAAACTGGTTTCCGACAGCCGCTGCGGCGGCTCGCCGCGCTCCTGCATTTTTGCGGTCTGAATGAGCGCCTCGAGCCGTATGTCGATGGCCCCCACTTCACGGTTCGCCGGCGAGTCCAAATAGGGCAAGGGCTGAGGATCCGAATCGGGCCGGCTGAACGGCACGCGAAAGGGCGCGAGCGCCTGCAGGGTCACGACCCAGGGCGAAATCGTGGTCGCAAAATTCTTCGCGAGGAAAGGACCCAGCGGCTGGTACTCCCAAGCTTGCAAATCCCGCGCCGACCAATCGTTGAGCAGGCACAGGCCAAAGATGTGATTCTCTGCGTCGGCCATCGGAATCGGTGCCCCGAGCGCATTGCCGCAGCCGATGAAAATACCCATCTCAAGCTCGTAGTCCAGTCGCGTGCTGGGTCCGACCGTCGGAGGGCCTGCACCCGAGGATCTCTGCCCTTGAGGCCGCCGGAAATCTTGCCCCGACACGCCGATCGATGAGCTGCGGCCGTGATAGCCGATGGGGATCCACTTGTAGTTCGGCAGCAGCGGATTGTCCGGCCGAAACAGGCGCCCGATGGCAGTCGCGTGATGAATGGAAATATAGAAATCGGTGTAGTCGCCGATATGCGCGGGTACCGAGAACACCGCATCGTTCTGCGGCACCAAACACTTCTTGAGCAGCGCTTCGTGCGCGGATCCTTGCGCCATGGCTTCGAACAGCGCGCGGCGCAGCGCAGTTAAGACGCGGGGGCCGAGACGCATCAATGAATTCAATGAGTCCATGCTGCCGGCCGATACGCCTTCAGCGGCATCGCCGGTAAAGAGTTGTGCGTCCGCGAGCGCGCACAGATCAATGATCTGATCGCCAATGGCCACACCGCCACGATAGCCTTCCGCGGATTTCGCGCGCCGGAACACGCCGAACGGAAGATTTTGGATGGGAAAAGCGCATCCACGCATGTTCGCGCTTGCCAGCCAGCTGCGAGCCTGAGGATCAAGCGTCATGTCAAGCAACGGGAGGGTCACGGTTTGGCCGGATCGAAGTGCTTTTTCAGTCCCAGCCAGTGGCTCATATAGTCGGTTTGCAATGGCGGGGTCCCATGCAGCGCCGTGCGCGTGGCCTTGAGCACGCTGCGGGATTCGAACATGAAAGCCATGGTGTCGCCGATATGGACGGGAATCGAGGTGTCGGCGGCGCTGGCCTTGTCGAACGTGGCGGCATCGGGCCCATGTCCGCTCATGCAATTGTGCAGCGACGAGCCGCCGGGCATGAAGCCGGTGCTCTTTGCGTCATAGACCCCACAGATCAGGCCCATGAATTCATTCGCGACATTGCGGTGAAACCAGGGCGGTCGGAAAGTGTTTTCCATGGCCAGCCAGCGCGGTGGAAAAATGACGAAGTCGATATTGCTGGTGCCCGCGGTATCGCTCGGCGAATGCAGAACCAAAAAAATCGACGGGTCAGGATGGTCGTATGAGGTTGATCCCATGGTGTTGAAGCGCCGCAGATCATACTTGTAGGGCGCGTTGTTGCCATGCCAGGCCACCACGTCCAGTGGAGAATGATCCATTTTGGCGATCCACAAGCGGCCGCCGAATTTTCCGATCAGCTCGCAGCTCGCCTCGAGGTCCTCGTAGCGGGCGACGGGCGTGAGGAAATCGCGTGCGTTGGCAAGACCGTTGGAGCCGATGGGACCGAGATCCGGCAATTTGAACAGCGCCCCGAAATTCTCGCAAATATAGCCGCGTACGGCGCCGCCCGGCAGATCGACCCGAAAGCGCAGGCCGCGCGGGATGACGGCGATCTGCTGGGGCTCTACGCTCAAGCGCCCGAGTTCCGTGTCCAGCACGAGCGTGCCTTGCTGCGGCACGAGGAGCATCTCGCCGTCGGCGCTGTAAAAGAATCGCCGCTGCATCGAGCGATTGGCGGCGTACAAGTAGATGGCGCACCCGGCGTGAGCCTCCGGCGATCCATTGCCCGCGATGGGGACGAGACCTTCTATGAGGTCGGTGGGAGCGCTCGGCAGGGCTAAGGGATCCCAGCGCAGCTGGTTCGGCGTCGCGGGTTCTTCGCGCGCTTCATCCAGCAACGAATGAGGATGGCGTTCGAACGCATGGTGTGTGACGGCCGGGCGGATGCGATACAACCAAGAGCGCCGATTGGCGGCGCGCGGTGCGGTGAAGGACGTACCCGAAAATTGCTCCGCGTACAAACCGTAAGGACAGCGCTGCGGGGAGTTACGGCCGCGCGGCAGCGCCCCCACCAGCGCCTCGCTGGCGAATTCGTTGCCGAAGCCGCTCATGTATCCATCGGATTCGGGGGGGATTGCGCTCACGGTGTCATTCTATGACACGAAGGGCGCAAGTTTCACGCCAAAGGCCGCTAGGTCTTCAGGCAGGCGGCGGCAGTGGACCCCGCTCGCGCAGCGCGACGGCCAAGGACACATCAGCCTCCATGACTTCCTTGTCCCGGTGGCCGTCGTGGTGAGGACTCAGGAAATCGAGCAGCTGCCGCCCACCGGCCGCGTTGGAGGCAACCACCTTGAGCGCGGCGAGCGTCGGCGTGGCCAAAATGATGCCCGCGATTCCCCAAAAGCAGCCCCCGAGCCACAGGGCAAGAAACACCAGCATCGGATTCAATTGCAGGCGCCGCCCCACCAACAACGGCTGCACGAATTGTCCTTCGATCGTGGCGATACACAAATACGAGCCCGCCACGGCGACGGCGTGACCCAAACCGTCGAAGGAAATGATGGCCACGACGGTCAAGACGACCAAGGTCGTGGTTGCGCCGGCATAGGGAATAAAATTAAGGAACGCGGCCATGGTGCCCCAGAGAAACGGGTTCGGCATCCCGCACAACATCATGACGAATCCCGTGACCAGGCCGAGACCGATATTGATGAGAGCGGTGGTTGCGTAGAATCGACCCACCTCGCTGCGCACTTTCTCAATCACGGCGAGGATGTGCGCGGATTTCAAATCACTGGCAAAGGCCGAGGTCATTTTTGCCAGCATCGGGGGTCCGCCCGCCAATAAGAAGAGCGTGAGGATGAGAATGGTCACGCCCGACAGCACCACGCTGCGTGCGCCATCCAACAGCATCGCCGGTGCGCTTTCCTGTGCGGCGGGCGGGGCGGGTGCGGCAGCCGCGGTGGCTGGGGCGGGCTGCGGTCCGGCGCCTAGGTTGCCGGCGGCATTGCGCAGTTCGCCGACGCGCGCCATGAATTGTTCGAAGGGTCTGATCTTGCGTTCAATCAGCCTGAATGTGTGCGGGGCCGCGGTGAACCACTTCTGCGCAGGCTCCGACATAAAATTGACCAGTGCGACCATGATGCCGAGGATGGCGGCCATGATCACGGCGGCGCCGACGCCGCGGGGTACGTTCCGGCAATGCAACGCCTCCACAGGTCCGGAGAGCACCAAAAAGATCAGCAGGGCCAACGCAACCGGAATAAAGGCGACGTGCGCGAAGTAAAGCAGCAAGCCAATCGCGCCTGCCACCAGTAGTCGCACCGAAGTCACCCGCGATTTTATTTTTTTTAATTCCAGCGGCGTCCCCAATCAGGCCGGGCGACGATTTAGCCCGCCTGAAGAATTTCGTTTGGATTGCTTTGCGCCCCAAACACTAAATCCATGGGTTCCGGGGCACTGTAGGTCAACACCGGCCGAGCCCAAGCATGAGCACACTTTGCCGCTGTAGGAGACCGCCGACAGGCCATTCGCGCCGCGTGCGTGGCTGTGCCGGCAGGCACATTTGTCATATCAAGGAGTTGGGCGTGCTGAGCCGGCGATAGTATGCGATCCTTCGCGGGAGTAAAAAACCCAGGGTTTCAAAGGCATGTCACGCGAACAATTTCATTGGGATGATCCGCTTTTGCTGGATGCGCAATTGACGGACGAGGAAAAAATGATTCGAGACGCGGCCCGCGACTACGCGCACGGCCAGCTGGCGCCGCGCGTCCTCGAGGCCTTCCGCCGCGAGCACACCGATCCGGGCATCTTCAAGGAAATGGGCGGCGTGGGACTGTTGGGCGCCACCATCCCCACGGAGTATGGCGGCGGCGGCATGAACTACGTCAGCTACGGCCTCATCGCGCGCGAGGTTGAGCGAATCGACTCAGGATTCCGCTCCATGATGAGCGTCCAGTCCTCATTGGTCATGCTGCCGATTTTCAAGTTTGGCACGGAAGAGCAGAAGCAAAAATACCTTCCGTCCCTCGCGCGAGGCGAGACCATCGGCTGCTTTGGCCTGACGGAGCCGGACCACGGCTCCGACCCCGGCAGCATGATCACGCGCGCGCGCAAGGCCTCCGGCGGCTATCGGCTCTCCGGCGCGAAGACTTGGATTACCAACAGCCCGATCGCCGATGTTTTCGTGGTTTGGGCCAAGACCGATGATGAGATTATTCGAGGTTTCATTCTCGAGAAGGGATCGAAGGGACTCACGACGCCGATGCTTCACGGCAAGGTGGGCCTGCGCACGTCCACCACGGGCCAGATTCTCATGGAGGATCTATTCGTCCCCGAGGAAAACTTGCTCCCCGGCGTCAAGGGGTTAAAGGGTCCGTTCACCTGCCTCGATTCCGCACGCTACGGCATTGCCTGGGGCGCGCTCGGCGCCGCTGAAAGTTGTTGGCACACGGCGCGGCAATACGTGCTCGATCGCAAGCAGTTCGGCCGGCCGCTCGCCGCGAATCAGCTCATTCAGAAAAAACTGGTCGATATGCAGACCGAGATTACCTTGGCTTTGCAAGGCTGTCTGCGCCTCGGCCGGATGAAGGACGACGGAACCGCGTCGGTGGAGATCACCTCGATCATGAAGCGAAACTCCTGCGGTAAGTCGTTGGATGTCGCACGCACCGCGCGCGACATGCTGGGCGGCAACGGCATCTCCGACGAATACGGCGTGATTCGTCACGTCGTGAATCTCGAAGTCGTGAATACCTATGAGGGCACCCACGATATCCACGCCTTGATCTTGGGCAGAGCCCAGACCGGGATTCAGGCGTTCTCGTAAGCTCAAGGATAGGACGGGGACGCGGCACCGGACACCCGCGGCACGCGGATGCTGGGTTTGAGGCCAATTTGCCATTCCGCACTCGTCACCGGCTCGGCCGTTACCGCGACCTGCCGACTGGTCGTCTCCTCGGCCCGATCCATGCTCGGGTGCCATATCCGGACGCTGTATTCGCCCGGCGGCAGGTCTGTGATCGACGCCGTCCCGAGCGGCCCGGTCTTGGCGAAAAACGGCGTTTCCGCCACGTAGATGTAGCCGATCATCCAATCGTGGATATTGCACCCGAGCACGACCACGCCGGGCTTATCGAAAATGACCGGCGGTGCGTTGGTGCCGCCATACAAAGGCAACTCAAATTTCTTGGCGGGAGAAAACGAATAGACCTGGTGCCGGATATTGTCGCTGTTCGGAAAGCGCACAGTCGAGCCGACGAACACCGGCTTGACGAAGGGCACGAACTGCTTATCAACCTGATCCACTGCGTCCTGCGGAGCCTTCGAATGTTGGGCTCCGCGCGGATCGGCGGGAACGGCCAGGACCACGGCATCCTCGATACTCTTGCCCTTATGATCCTTTACCGTCACGCGCAATTCCGCTGAATGCGCGACGGCGGCGCAGCCAAGAACGAGACCGAGAGTGGCGGTGAATTCCGTGAGCTTCAAAACTGATAATTCCAAGTCAATTCCGGCATCGAGTCGCCGTAGTCGTTGCCGCCTCGAGCATGGGTGTCAAGACGTTGAAATCCAATGCCGATCAGGCTGTGAGCGGTCAGCGAATAGTCCAGGCCGAGTCTGGCGCCAAAGGTAGTGCCCACCAGTCTATACGCGTAAGCATCGGGACCGAAGGTCGGATCGGGCGCAACGGCTTTGGCATTGCCAAAGATGCCGGCTCCCGGTTGGGTCGTGGAAATGACATCGCCGTGCCTCCAGAGAGATCCGACGCTGAGCGATACCCGCTCGCTGATGGAATACTGAACCCCAACCTTGAAACTTCCTCCACGCTGGCTGAACACATCGCTCGACACGCCGTATAGATCCGATTCGGCGGGCGCGGCACGGCGCCATTCGAACGCATACTTTCCCCAAAGATTCCACCGTTCATCGAGGCGTTTCCCGGCCTCCAACGAGGCAGAATACAGCGTCGCATCTCGGTAGCCATCGTCATAGTCGACACGGCCGACGGAGATTCCCGCACGGCTCCAGGGAGCAAAGGCGCCCAAGCCCCATTTTTTCTTGAGCGAAAGGATGCCCTCGACCGAGGCATTGTTCAGCCCGGACAGATGATCGTAAATTTGTCCGGACACATCGCCGCCCGTTGCCAGACTGAACCCATCGCCCAAGGGTATTTGGCGGAGCAGCGATACATTTGCATCCGCGCGCGAGTCCGCGACCACGCTGGCGGCGTTTTCGGCATTGCCGACGTTGTTGTCGTGATTCAGCGCGGCCGAGCCGGCCAAAATCCAATCACTGCGCGCAGTGTGAGTTGCCGCACAAAACATCAGAAATGCCGATAGCGAGGCGCGAATCGGTCGCATTACCACATTATGCAATGTCGGTACGGGGGCGGAGGGGACCTGGGTCGCATCGCGCACTGCGCGCGCGCCCGCCGGATTTAGGAATGCGGCTTCAAGGCCACTCTACGGTCATGGTGCTCAATATTGGGCAAGAATGCCGCCACCATCCCGATCAGCGGGAGATAGGCGCAGATTCGATACACGAATTCGATGCCGTGCTGATCGGCAAGGCCGCCCAACACGGCGGCGCCGATGCCGCCGATGCCAAAGGCGAAGCCAAAAAAGAGTCCGGACACTGCGCCGACATTGCCGGGCATCAGTTCCTGCGCGAATACGACGATGGCCGAGAAGGCCGAGGATAGGATCAGGCCGATGATGAAGGTCAAGATCCCCACCCACATCAAACCGACGTAGGGCAGCATCAACGTAAAAGGTGCGATCCCTAAGATCGATACCCAGATTACGCGTTTGCGTCCAATACGATCGCCCAAGGGTCCGCCGAACAGCGTACCGAGCGCCATCGCCAGCAGAAACACGAACAGGTGGATCTGCGCGGAGCGCACGGAGATGTGAAATTTATCGATCAAGTAGAAACTGAAGTAGCTCGTGATGCTGGCCACATAGAAATATTTGGAAAAGATCAACAGCACGAGCACGGCAATCGACGCTCGCACCCGCGCCGGCGATACCGGGGCGATCGCGGCGGGCACTGCCGCCGGCTTAGGTCGGTCAATGTGCTGGCGTTTGTACCAGCCGCCGACGCGTGCCAGCACGACGATGGCGATCACCGCTGCGATGGCGAACCAGGCAAGACTGGGTTGCCCCTGGGGAAGGATGATCCATGCGGCCAGCAAGGGTCCCATGGCGGAGCCGGCATTGCCGCCGACCTGAAAGATCGATTGCGCGAGCCCATGGCGTCCGCCCGAGGCTAAGCGCGCAATGCGCGAGGATTCCGGGTGAAAAATTGCGGAGCCGGCGCCGATCAGGGCCGCCGCCGCCAACACGCTGGTGTAATTCGGCGCAAAGGCCAAGGTCACGATGCCGACCAGCGTGAAGCACATGCCGGCGCTGAGGGAATACGGCTTGGGATGCTTGTCCGTGTAAATGCCGATGATGGGCTGCAAGAGTGAAGCACAGGCCTGATAGGTCAGTGTGATGGTGCCGATTTGCACGAAACTCAAATGAAATTCCCCCTTGAGCAAGGGGTAAATTGCGACGATCAACGACTGCATCATGTCGTTGAGGAAGTGCGAGAAGCTAAGAGCGCCCAGCAAATTAAAGCGGGTCTGTACCACCGGGGCGAGCGGCGCATCCGCCGTCAAACTTTTTGCCATGCTTGAACTCATTCAATGTGCAAATTTTCTGCACGCTTAAACCGCTTACCCTACTAGTAACTTCGTTGCCTGTCCTGAGAGAATGCTGCAATGAACCGCTTCGAGTTGCCGGCCTTTCTGCGCGATGTCGTCACTCGCTGGGACGTGCTGGCATTCATCGTGGTGATTGGGCTGGTGGTGTTTCTGGGCGAGACCTCGCGCGGCCTGTTTGCACCGCTCACCCAGCTCCAATTATCGCCGATCTCGCTCGACCCCAGGCATTTGCCGGAATATGCGGCGCGCACGACCTTTCGCATGTTTGCCGCTCTTGCGCTGTCGCTGCTCTTCACCCTGACCTATGCCACGTGGGCGGCAAAAAGCGAACGCGCCGGCAAATTGCTGGTGCCCATTCTGGATATCCTGCAGTCGGTGCCTATTCTCGGGTTCATCTCCATTACCGTCGTGTTCTTCATGTCGCTGGCGCCCGGACGCGTGCTCGGCGCCGAATTCGCCGCCATTTTTGCCATCTTCACCAGCCAAGCCTGGAATATGGCGTTCAGCTTTTATCAATCCTTGCGCACCATTCCGATCGAGCTGGCCGAGGCCGCGGAATCCTTCCGGCTCTCTCCCTGGATGCGTTTTTGGCAGCTTGAAGTTCCGTTCGGTATGCCGGCGCTCATTTGGAACATGATGATGTCGATGTCCGGCGGCTGGTTCTTCGTGGTGGCCTCGGAGTCGATCAGCGTCGGTCACACGACGGTGGCGCTGCCCGGCGTCGGTTCGTACATAGCGCTGGCGATTGAACAGAAAAATCTGACCGCCATCGGCTGGGCGATCGCGACCATGTTGATCGTGATTCTTTTATACGACCAGCTGATATTTAGACCGCTGGTCGCATGGGTGGACCGCTTCCGGGTGGAACAAGAGCCCGGCGCGCGGGTGCCGGATTCCTGGGCGCTGACCATGATGCGTCGCTCGCGGCTCATCCAGGCGGCAACCTTGTTTTTCCATTCCACCGTCATGTTGACCAGCCGCGCCATCAAGCGCCGCGACGATGCGCCCGTCCTGCCGGTATCCGTCAAACCGCGGCGATCGCTCGATTTGCTGTGGGTTTCGCTCATCGTCGCAGCCGTGGTGCTCGGGCTATGGCATATCGTCGTGGTGCTGATTAAGAACACGCCTCTGCGGGAAGCGCTTCAGGTGTGCGGCTTGGCGGGTATCACGATGCTGCGGGTATTTATTTTGATCGCGCTCGCCAGCCTGATATGGGTGCCGATCGGCGTGTGGGTGGGAATGCGGCCGCGCGCCACGCAAATCGTGCAGCCCATCGCGCAGTTCATGGCGGCATTTCCGGCCAATCTGTTGTTCCCCATCGCGGTATTCGGAATCGTCCGATGGAAACTGAATCCCGATATTTACCTGAGCCCGCTCATGATCTTGGGCACTCAGTGGTACATTCTATTCAACGTGATCGCCGGTGCCTCCTCGATACCCGCGGAAATGCGCTACGTGGCGGACAATTTTCGTATCAAGGGTTGGCTGTGGTGGCGCAAGGTGGCGTTGCCGGCGGTTCTGCCGTTCTATGTGACCGGGGCCATCACCGCATCGGGCGGATCGTGGAACGCGGCCATCGTCGCGGAATTGGCGACTTGGGGGAATACGCAAATCGAGGCGCGAGGCTTGGGGTCCTATATCGCCGAGGCCACGACGGCCGGGGACTTCCACAAGATCGTGTTGGGAATCGGCACCATGAGCCTTTTCGTGGTCGTGATCAACCGGCTCTTCTGGCGCCCCTTGTATTACTACGCCGAGCGCAAATATCGGCTTACCTGAAGGGTTCGGCATGACTACTTCTCCGCTGCTGCAATGCACCGATGTTCGCAAAGCCTTTCCGAAGCCGGATGGCGCGGAGCTGTTGGTCTTGCAGGGAATGAATCTGGAATTGCGCGAAGGGCAGATCGTCGGCCTTCTGGGCAGATCCGGCTCGGGCAAGTCCACCTTGTTGCGCTTGATCGCGGGACTGGCCGAGCCCAGCGCCGGGGACCTGCAATACCTTGGTAAACCGATCTTAGGCCCCGCGCCCGGCATTGCCATGGTGTTTCAGAGCTTTGCCTTATTTCCCTGGCTCACGGTTTTTGAGAACGTGGCACTCGGACTGGAGGCGCAACGCATGTCGCGGGCGGAAATCCGCAAGCGCTCCTTGGCGGCCATCGATCTCATCGGCTTGGACGGTTTCGAATCCGCGTATCCGCGCGAATTGTCCGGCGGCATGCGCCAACGCGTGGGATTTGCCCGAGCCTTGGTGGTTCATCCGAACATTCTGCTGATGGACGAACCGTTTTCCGCGTTGGACGTGCTGACGGCCGAGACGCTGCGCACGGATTTTCTGGATTTGTGGGCGGAAGGCAGAATGCCAATCAAGGGCGTCATCTTGGTCACGCACAACATCGAAGAGGCGGTGCTGATGTGCGACCGGGTGCTGGTATTCGGCAGCAATCCGGGCCGGATCCTCAGTGAGATCAAGGTGAGCCTGCCGCAGCCGCGCAACCGCTTGGATCCGAGTTTCCGCGAGCTGGTGGAACGCATTTATGTGGAAATGACCGCGCGGCCCGCGGGCGGGGTGCCCGGACGCAAAGAGAATTTCCCGGGCTTAGGGATAGGCAGCGTCCTGCCGCACGTGTCCTCCAACTTGCTCGCCGGCTTGATGGAGGCGGTGGCTGCCGCGCCTTTCAACGGCAAGGCGGACTTGCCGGAGATTGCTTCGGACTTAACCATGGAGATCGACGAGCTCTTCCCGGTCGCAGAGACCCTGCAGATGCTGCGTTTCGCGGAGCTGGAGGGCGGCGACCTGAAGCTCACCGAAGACGGCATGGCATTTGCCCACGGGGCGCTCGACGAGCGCAAGCGCATATTTACCCGCCATTTGCTCACTTATGTCCCGCTCGCCGCGCACATCCGCCGGGTATTGGACGAAAGAGCCTCACATTCCGCGCGAAAGAGCCGCTTTATCGACGAATTGGAGGACTTTATGGACGAGGATGCGGCCGAACAGAGCCTGCGGGCGGTGGTGAGCTGGGGCCGATACGCCGAGGCGTTCGCCTATGATGACGAGAATGCCATGTTCAGTCTGGAGAATCCGACTTAAAATGAGCCTATGACCGAGATGGCGCCCTTTTCGACGCTGAATGTTCCACCGGACGAGATGGTGAAATACATTCAGGATTTGATGACCTTGCCGCATGGCGAGATCGCGGCCGGTTCGGCCATGGCGCTGGCGCAGCGGCACTGGGGCGGCGATACCCCCCTGGCGCGTGCGGCTTTGCTGCGATGGGGTGCGCTCAACCTTGCGTTTCAGGATAAACGCTTGGAAACCTGGACCGTCACCCGTGAGCGCGATCGCATCCAAGTTCCTGCCGCATTGGTGGCGGCGGCGGGGATCGCGCCCTTGGTTCTGGACAATGAGCGGGCCGTTTTCGACATCCCCGCGCTTTTGGACGCCACGCTGGATTTTCAACCGCCAGCGGGTCAGGCCTAAGGCTTTAAGCGTTTCATGACAGTCCCCCCAGAGAAAGCGCCTAAGGTGCGCTTTGGCGTGCTGCGCACCATCGCTCTTTACAAGCTCGTGAAGGTGATTCTGCTGCTGTTGGTCGCCTATGGGGAACTGCGACTGCGCGATGCCTCACTCGCTGCGAAGCTGCTGTCCTGGGCACAGGCGCGACCCTATGGATTGGAGCACCGCATCGTCGCTCAATTACTGGAGTGGTTCAGCGGCCTCAGTGTTTCGCGCATTTACTTGTTTCGGATTGTGACTCTGGTCTATGCGGCGGTTTTTGCCGTGGAGGGCATCGGCTTGTGGATGGAAAAGCGCTGGGCAGAGTGGCTCACCACCATCATCACGGCCTCGCTCATTCCGCTCGAGGCCTGGGAAATATTCCTGCGGCCGACGATCGGCAAGGTTTTGATCCTGCTCGCGAATGTGGCGGTCGTCGCCTACCTGGTGTGGCATGTCCGCAAGACTCAGGCATCCCGGGATCTTGCCATTGTGAAATGATCTTCATCTCGGCTGAAATGCCGGATTCCGTCGTATTCTTCGCTGCGCTCAAGCCCACACCACGTTTGGAGATCTCATGAAGAAGTCTGCGACCCTGATCACCACCGCCTTGTTGACCTTTGGCCTCGCCGCCGCCTCGATGGCTGCTGATGCGCCGAAGGCCGGTACACCGGCGGCTGCCGACAGCTCTACCCCTGCGCCCAAGGCCAAGACCCATAAGGCCAGCAGCAAGAAGCACAAGAAAGCGACGACGCCTTCTTCTACGGCAACCAAGTAATATAATTGGTATAACGCCCCGACCGCTTCACGGCGGCCGGGGCGTTTTTTTTTGGGGCGAAATACGGCGGACACATGGATCTCATTGTTGCAATCAAGGCCTTGATACTGGGTGTGGTGGAAGGACTGACCGAATTCCTGCCAGTCTCGAGCACCGGCCACTTGATCGTCGTCGGCAGTCTTCTCAATTGGAATGATGAGAAAGGCGAGGTCTTCGAAATCGTCATCCAGTTTGCCGCCATTCTGGCGATTTGTTGGGTGTACCGTCAGCGCCTTTGGACGGTGATCACGACGTTGCCGCGCGAGCGTAAGTCGCAGCTCTTCACCTGGAATCTGGTCCTGGCATTTTTGCCGGCCGCGATCTTGGGCGTGATATTCATCGGTACGGTTAAAAAATATTTGTTCGCGCCCGTGCCGGTCGCGACGGCGTTCATCGTCGGCGGGATTTTGATTTTGCTGATCGAAGGCCGCAAGCGCGCCGCGCGCATCGAGAATATCGATGCCATCAAGGCGCCGGATGCGCTCTGGATCGGCATTGCCCAGACTCTGTCCATCATTCCTGGGACCTCTCGTTCGGGAGCGACCATCATGGGGGGCTTGCTGCGCGGCCTGTCGCGTCCGGCCGCCACGGAATTCTCATTTTTTCTGGCCATTCCCACGATATGCGGTGCGACCGTGTTTCAACTGTGGAAGGCACGGGACTTGCTGAATGTCGATGATCTGGCGGTCATCGGCGTCGGTTCAATCGCCTCCTTCATCAGCGCAATGATCGCGGTGCGAGCCTTGCTGCGCTATGTGAGCGGCCATAACTTCAAAGTGTTCGCCTGGTATCGAATCGCTTTTGGATTTGTCATCCTGGGCACCTGGTATTTCGGCGTGGTGAAGTGGTGACGGCGTTTTTTCCACAAGCGGCCGATGTTGCGCATCTGATCCAAGTTGCGTTGACGCCGATATTTTTGATTTCCGCGATCGGGGTGACGCTCAACGTGTTGACCAGCCGGCTCTCGCGGATCGTCGATCGGGCACGCGCCATGGAGAATGAGCTGTGCCAGCCGGGCTATCAGGCGGGCGGGCGGGATTTGCATGCGGCCCTGGGCGTTTTGGAGCGGCGTGCGCGCTACATCTACGCGGCGATTACCATGATCACCCTCTCGGCGCTGCTGATCGCCTTGGTCGTGGTCATGCTCTTCGTCAACGCCTTCGCGCATTGGGAACTGGCGGCATTCATCGCCATTATGTTCATTTTGTCGATGCTGTCCTTCGCCGCAGCGTTGACGGCGTTTCTGATCGAAGTACGCATCGCCACGACGACGTTACGCATCGGCATCGAAACCGCCGCGCGCAACAGCTAGCGAGTGGCGCTCGTCAGGGAGGGTGAGAAGACTCAAGGCCCGAGGGAAACAGGGCCTTGAGTCTTCTCACGCTCCCTGGCGGGTGCTAGGGCCGGTCTATTTCACTACGCCGGAACGACCAGTGAGTGTTGCTACACCTAGTGAGCGGTGCGCTCGCGCACCGGGATCGGCACGTTGCACAGATCAATGCGACCCGCGGCCACCTTGAAGAACTCTTCGGGGCGGTTGCGGCGCGATTCGATGAGCGCCGTAAAGGTCGGCGTGTCGGTGCGCATCACTTCGAGGTTGGATCGTTCAGCGGCCGGCACGTCCGCTGCCACACGAACTGACTTGATCGGCAGCGGCTTTTCGGTTTTGGTATA
>Ga0070765_100000396_pt1 | contig 26124 bp, 22 predicted proteins | sample HubBroMetageWFT5_FD_71516 | JGI IMG/M metagenome (GOLD analysis project Ga0070765, IMG submission 71516) | Warmed and freeze-thawed soil microbial communities from the Hubbard Brook experimental Forest, New Hampshire - Hubbard Brook CCASE Soil... | ecosystem: Environmental > Terrestrial > Soil... | reverse complement strand
GGAATCGATTTGGATCAATTGCATTGGGCAAAACATGTACGCGATCGCTGCTGGCACCGCGCTGCTTAGCTTCGTCTGCGAGAACGCGGGACACGCACAGAATGTGGTTGGTATGCGAGAACACCCAGGCGTCGATCCTTCGCGCGAGACGCTCCATGATCAATCCCCGGGCTCGCGTGAATCCAGCGAGTTCATTCACTTCGAGCACGACTAGCCGCTTTAGCCATTTCCCCAACAGCACGCCCATAAACATGAAGTAGGCGTGTCTTTCATAGAGAACGGCATCCGGCTGACGCCACAGAATTGGCAACAACCGAAACGGGAGAGACAAATTGTAAAGAAGCTCCAACACCTCAAAAACAAACTGTGGACACTCGCAGCTTATGTATTTCCAAACTCGTTGAAGGCCGCGTGCACGGTCTTCTTTACGAAAAAATGGCATCATTCCAGCGGACTTGAGTGGATCAACGCCTGGAGGGGATACGACCGTCACTTCGTGCCCATCCGCTTTTAATGCCTCCACCAGGCTGCGGATGTGCATGGCTTGGGAACTGCGGCCCATGGTGCGATGGTTGTAGATGAATTGCAAAGTATGAAGCCCCTGAAGTGGCAGCGGCGACTGCGGCGTGCTAGGCGAAAACACTCAATGATCAGCTGCGTTCCAACTATGGGACTGATTCTCTTATGACCCGTTGAGCGGGTACGGGATTCTATGCAGAGCGAAGCGCCGGATTGTGAGAGACGCAACGATTGTAAAGGCTCATGTAGTCGTCGAACATACGTTCCGGTCGAAAATATTGCTCGTAACAGTGGCTGGCCAGCTGCCCCATTTTTGGCAGTTCTTGTCTTCGGGCAATCGCGTCGGACAACGCGGACGCCATGCCATTGGGATCAGACGATGGCACGAGTGTGACTGCACCCGACAAGCGGGCGATTTCGCCCATGCCTCCGATGTCGGTGACCACCGCCGGCAACCCAACCGACATTGCTTCCAATAGAGATACTGGCAATCCTTCGGTTACGGAAGCACTGACAAATAGATCAGCTGCGAGCATAAATGGTGAGACATCAGCTTGTTCACCGAAAAAAGTGACGGAATCGTTCAGCCCAAGTTCATAGGTGAGCTTTCGCAGACTGAGCTGAAGCGGTCCATCGCCAACTATCCACAGGTGTACGTCAGGATGATGGGAGCGCGTGAGTGCAACCGCCCGCAAAAGCGTGGCGTGGTCTTTCAGCGGGGCCAAACGGCCAACATAGAGTAAAGTAAAACCTCGCTTGGTCCGGGGAATAGCTCGAACATCCGCTGGGCAGGCGCCGTTATAGATGTGAATGATCTTGTCGCGCGCGGCGAACGGAACCGCCAGCAAATTGGTCCGCGTGCTTTCGCAGACTCCGACGATCCAATCACACCAACGTGAAGCGAGCGCAAATTTTAACTCTCGACGAATCTGGTATGGAGGCTTAACCAAGCCATGCCGCGTTGCTATGACCGTCTTCACTCCCGCGCAACGAGCTGGAAAAGCAGCGATGATGGCCGCAGTAGCATTATGGCAATGTACGACGTCGGGCCGAGAGCGTCGAAATGATCCGTACAAGCAACGCATCAAATGAAAAAACGCAGACGGATGATGAAGAGTTACCTCAAAGCCTTCGGCTCGCAGCTCTTCGCCAATCACGCCGACCCCATAAAGACAATGGACTGAGGCGGTATGGCCCCGGTCGCGTTGCAATCGGCAAAGTGTGGCGGTTAGCTTTTCTGCTCCGCCCATTTCCATGCTGTCAACCACATGGGCGATATCCAAGGGAGCGGCTGGCTCAACCTGGGCCCCAACGATAGGTACGGAACTGGCTGCTTCGACCATGCTACCCATGGGAATGAGTCCTCATTTGAGTTCATCTTGCAACTTCCACAGCCACCGGCTGCGGGACCAGGAAATCAACCAAACGATTAAGCGACGAGCGCACTGGTGTAGGCAGCAGGGCAGAAAGTTGCAGCAGGCGCCGACGATCATCTTTCTGCAGCACCGCAAACATCCGGCTTGTAATCAGGAAAACAATCGCGCCAGCGGGTACGGCAAAGCTCAACTTCATGAGAGAGCTGAACGGAATCGCCACAATGCCGAGGACGACGATCGCCATAGCAAGAGTTGCGGCGGCAAGCCTGAGCACAACAGGCCTGTCAATTCGAACGGGATAGCGGACCAGGACACGGCCCCAGATAGTTAGTGCGGCGAAAGTTTGAGCGACTCCATTTGCCCACGCCGCACCGAGTGCGCCGTGACTAGGAATCAGCGCGACATCGAGGAGCACGTTTATCGCCGCGGCTACGCAGCCCCACTTCAGGACAAATCCCAGGTCTTCGGCGGAATACAACAGAGTCTGGGCGGGAGTTAGTATCGCTTTTGGAATGCTGAGAAGTGCCACTACGATGAAAACCGGTATTGCTGGGAGGTATTGCGACCCGTACATGACTCGAATAAAGGGACCACCAATGCAGGCGAGGCCGATCAGAATCGGAAGTGCTCCCAGAAGGACATAGGTGGATGCCTTCGACGTCATCCTAAAGAGGCGGTCTTTATCGCGGCCGTACTCGGCCATCTGCGTCGCCGATAGCGCATTGGCGAAGGTCTGGGGCATTCGCATGAGCCGGTCAGCCACACTGAAGCAAACCGAGAAGAAGGCTAGTTGGCGAATATCGGGCTGCAGCAATTTCAAAAAAATGATGTCGGACCGGTCCCAGATCACGATCTGAAGAATCATCAGGCCGGTGCTCAAACCGGAGAAGGAAAACATTCGCTTGCGAATGTCCGCCGGCAGGGGGACACGGGGGACAGTTTTCATTGACTTAAATACAGGGAGGATCTTTACAGCCAGCTCCGCGGTGCGATAGAGCAAAACGCCTGCGGCAATGCCGACCAAGTTCCAACCAAGAAGGAGACTTACGGCAACTGCAACGACATAGACGACAGCCCCAACGAAAGCACCACGCGTATTCAGAGCAGCATCCTCGGCAGCAGAGTTCGCCTGCGAGGGCACAAATGTAATCATGTTGGGTACCATGCTTAATACCAGCAAAACGCAACAGAGACGATACGCTGGATCAACTATGGTGAAAGCGGCGATCATGCCGATGACCGTCAGGGCGCATGCGATCCCCGTTTGGGCCCAAAGATTGTAAAAGAATACTGCACGCGCAAGTTCCTTTTGGCCGCCACCGAGGAATTCGCCCATGTACTTGAAAGTTGTAAGCGGGATACCCAGCGAACCGACGGAGCACGTAATGGAGGTCAGCCAAAATATCAGATTGAAGTAGCCAAGCCGCGTCGGGCCGATGACTCGCGCAATCGCGACCGTCGTCAGCAATGTGCAAACGAGCGTAATCACCACTTCCAGGCCCATGAAAATAAAATTTCGCCCGATAATCTTGGCATTGCTGGGGACAGGTGTTGGCGCGGGAATGCTCAACGTCGTCAAACTAATTTCCGAAATGGATGGAGTCGTCAAAATACCTGCGGGCTGCAAAGACACGGAAATGAGCAATTCGGAATACAGAGAAATCAAACGGAACCAAACCGCACAGAGAGACCGATTGGATCTAAAACGACTGTCTAATTTGGGGGGAAGTGCTCCCGCGGGATGAACTTTTCCCGAAACGTTCTGCGAGGCGACCCATTGCTTTATGGCGTCCAGCCGATAACATTTCGGTTGTCCTTCTCTCCATCCTTGATGATCGGGGAGGACGTTACTAGAGATTCTTTAGTCTCGGCAATGACAAATCTAAATGGTCGCAAGGACTGAAGGAATCTTAAACATTCCACCGGGTCGCGCTTGGTGCGTGTAGCAACTCGAGGGTTGGCTTCCACGGTTATAACGCATTTTTGAGCCGACGAAATAGTCTCTGCAGCGCCTTTGAGCACCTCTAGTTCACCGCCCTCTACGTCGAGCTTTATGGCTACGTTGCCGCCTCGCGCACCAAAACTATCGATAGTGACAACTTCCAGCGGACCATCGCCGGGAACGAGAAAACGAGCGTAATCTGAGTTGTCATAAGTTGGAAACTCCAGCCGCCCGGTGCCCTTGCAGCAACCCACTGCCTTGGTGACCGCGTTCGAAGAAATGGGCAGTTGGGACAAATTGCGCTTCATGAAGCCTGCTACGTCGCGGTTAGGCTCGAAGGCAATCACACGCGTGACGCGGGAAGTTTGCGAACAGACCAGCGCTGAGAACGTCCCAATGTCTGCTCCACAATCGAATAAGACCACGTCAAACAGCGGTTCAAGCAAGCCGCAAAACGACTGAATCAATTGCCTTTCGTACTCTTCAAGGTCTCGCTTGTCCCAGCAGCTGTCTGCACGGAACAGGGGCACACTGAAACTCACACCGCGGCCCAATTGATATTGCGCGACAACATTGAGCATACCCAATTGCCCGAAGATTCCCAGCAGCCGGGTGCCGCCGCGGATGCCCCAACGGGTCATCGTTTTGGCCAATCTGAAGAGCAGCGGAGCCTGAGTAACGGTCTTTGGGATCAGAGACGTATTCCTGGTTCCCATCGGTGTCGGTTCAGATACCACAACACTCGAACGCGAACGGGTGGACGCCTGGGGATAAAGAATTGTTTTCATCAGAAGTACAATCAAGAGAACTTAGAACTCTTCGCGCGACAAAAACCTAGTGTTGCACGAGCTCTGAAATAGTGACGGCCTCGCGATTCTTACCCAGCGCGGCTTCGATTACGCGCGGCAGTGCTTTCAAGGCGGGCGCGTTAATACCGTGATAGAGAATGATGTCTCCAAAGGAGAAGCTAGTTTGATCCAACTGCGCTTCTACATCTCCCGAGCCGGCGCGGTAGTCCTTTAAATCGACGTTCCACATCACCACCCGCTGTCCGGCCGCCCAAGCGGGGATGAGGCTGCGGAGCGACAACTTGCCGTGAGGTGGGCGGAAGAGCTTGCATTTCTCGCCAAGGATACGGTCCAGGACCCATCGGGTCATCCCAATCTCTCGAATGGCGCCAGACCAGGAGAGCTTGTGGAAGTACGGATGGCTATACGAATGGCTACCGACTTCGTGTCCCTCTTTTTTCATCCGCAGCACCAGTTCCGGAAACTGTTCGGCCGCTCCCCCGACTACAAAGAACGTTGCTCTCACCGCGTGATCTCGAAAGATGTCTAGCATCCGCGGGGTGTGAATTGGGTCCGGCCCATCATCGACGGTGATGGCAATCTGCGGCCGGTCGCGATTCCCATGTTCAAGTAGTTGGCTTTTTGGAACTGTGCTGAAGAGCGCTTTCTTGATCAACGTGTGCCCTTTTGGTGTATGCCCGTTTACGGTTGGAGGAGCGTTTTCTCGCCACAAATAAGTATCGCTGTAGTGGTTTGCAATATTTTCTTCCGGGACAAAACCCTGAGTCGGATCTCGTTTTGTCTGTTCAGATTGCTTCTGCAATGCAACTCGTAACCCCTCCTTATCGCCGTGCCGGATGAACTTGACTGTCGGCTGGTTGCGGAGGGCTTCAGGAACGCGAACCGCCGTCGTAATGATTGGAATATGCGAAGACATGGCGCGTAGCACTGAGAGAGGGACTCCATCCTGGAGCGAAACCAGGACATCGCATCCCAGAAGCGAGTCAGGCGTTATCAACTCATCGGGCACCCACCGAAAGTCCGAAGCCAGTTCCTGGATTGCTGCCCCGCTGGCGAGATGTTGTGGATCCTGCGCGGCGAAGATGACTAGTTTGGCGGACGGGCAAGTCCTGAACAGATTGGCAAACACAGCGAGCAGGTGATCGAAGCTGCCGTTGGAATCTGGTCCCAGCACAGCACCTATCACGAACTCTTCTGAGCTACGTCGCAACTCCGCGGTTGAGACCTTAGCCAAGTTCGCCGTCACGGTAGGTAGAGCCGATTGTTTCACGCTAGTAGCATCTAGTTCCGCTGGGAACGCGGCGAACGACCGCCGCAGCTCCAACTGCTCCAGCCGATGGAACGCAGCTTGGAGTTGTCACACCGATTCCCTGTCGGCAGACTTGCCGACATAAACGGCGTAAGGATTGCAGGCAATTGGCCCTTCGATTTGGCCGTTGTGCGCCGCGTTCAAGGGATCGCGACGTTGCCGGATTGCGTCTATGGCCAGGTACATCTGCCAGGCGGAGACGAAATGAATTGAGCATTCGCGCCGGTTCGCTTCTTCCACCAACAAGTTGAATGCCGTTTCCAGCACGTCGCGCAATAAAGCAGAGGAGTTCCTTTCCTGGGCGCCATGCGTATATAACTTGAGGAAGGTATCATCCCCAATCCGCGGCGCTAACTCCACCCATCGCCCTACACGATAAGGTGTCGCCACGTTTCCATGGCGAAGTTCGCCGGTTTCGAGCCGGGGCAGCCAACGGTCTTTCCAACGCATCCCGAGTGGCCCTGGAATGATAAGCAGGTCGCCTTCGACGCCACCGCCGGGCGTAACAGCGACGCCATCGTCATACGATTTCGGCCGATCAGGATCGCCGTTGCAATAGTAAATCGTATTTATCAAGCGCGCTTGGGTTGGAGAAGCGCCGGACGGCATAGTGAAATCGGAATAGCAACCAAGGTCTCGCAGCAAGCGGATTTCATCTCCAAGGCCACACCAGCGGCCATCCGGCCGCGAATTGTCCAAGGCCCAGTTGCCATGGATGAATCCGAACGTCAACTTCCCGTTGCGCTTCCGCAGCAGACCATGCTCGTTATGCAATACGCTGCAAAAACTGCTCATGCGGTCGATGAAGTTCTGGCGACCTTCGCCATCATGGTGAAGATGGACCTCCACATCCGCTATCCCATCGCGAACCATTTCCGCAAGTGGTTCCATTAGCGTCGGATGATATTCTTCTTCCGGAAAAAAGAAGGTATATCGAGGCGCGTTGCCAACGGAATCCGGCATGCATCGCCTCGCAATCTCTGGCCAGGCAGTCCGCCATCGAGCGACACGCCCCTGCGCGGTGCTTAAATCAGCGCGCCGCCACTTAGGCTCGAAATGGTCCGCAATGGTCACCCAAATCCGCTCGAGCGGGCCCGCGGCCCGGTGCGTAATCTGCCGCAGCCGCTGCCTGATATAAGAGGGACCCCAGATTTGCGAATTGTGGATTAATCGCATGGTCGCGCGTCTAATTTGAGGTAGATCGCATCACCGGCTCAACACCGGCGTGGCTTTTGCCGGCAGATTCCGTTTCTCTCTTCGTTGTTGTAGTGCTAGCTCGCAGATGCGAAGCAATTCATCTGCAGCTTCATCCCATCCCCTACGAAACTGCTCCGAAATGGAATGTTCATCCCAACGCCGGTCCATTGCCTTTTCAATCGCACCAGCAAGGGCTCGCGAATCTCTCGGAGCAATTAAAATCCCTGACTTTTCATTGACCAGCTCGAGGATTCCGCCCACATTCGTCGCAATCACGGGGCGTCCGCAGCTGAGGGCTTCGATGACAACATTAGGGTATCCCTCGTTATAGCTGGGCAGAGCGAGCACGTTGGAAGCCGCGAGCCACTGGGCAACCTTCTGCGAAGGACAGGCACCAATTAAAATGACTCGGTCTTCCAACGCAAGATGCTTGGCTTTACCTCGCAAATGCTCGCCGCCAGGCCCATCCCCAACATATGCCAGGCGCAGATTAGGACGTCGACTCGCAAGCGAAGCGAAGGCCTCGAGCAATTCTCCGATGCCCTTCTTGGTATCCAAACGTCCTACGAACAATACGAGCTCGACCTTATTGTCTACGGCTAGCTGCGCGCGGGCTGCGCTCCGGTCAGCCAGGTGGAACACGCTCGGATCGCAGCCATTTCGCACCGTCCGGACTTTGCGGGCGTCAACGCCCATCCGGATCGCTTTCTGGCGCAAATGCTCACTTTTGGTAACTACGAATGCTGCCCGCTTCATCGCTAACTGCGTCAACCATCTGGAAGCCGGGTCGGGAATGCGATTCAAGTCTGAGCCAATGGAGCCGACTATGGCTGGGATGCCAAGCCGGCGAGCCACGGCAGCTGTTGCGTAACCTTCAGGATATAGCCAGAAGTTACAAGCTAAGTCCGGCATGGACTCACGGAAATATGGCTCAAGGTATCTGGCACAAACCACACCGTTTATGCACCTCGTCAAGCCAGGTAGCGCTGGGTACTCGAAGTACCGTGCCGCCACACCGGGCGGAGAAAAAGACAGATCAGGTGCGCGATAATCGTAACTCGGTTGGAACCAGCTGGGGTAGCGCGGGAAAGGACATAGGACGTTTACATCGGCAAGTTTTGAGAGTGCCAGAAGTATCTGATACTCCGAGTGTCCGCGGTACGGTTCGTCCGGGATGGGAAAATCCGAGGTAACTACGGTGACTTTCAATCTCATCGCGTCACACTCCGAGTCCGTAGTCGATCATGTAAGTACAAATCCAGCATTGTAGCGTTCCAATCCGCGCTCTCCTGCCCGTCCGCTGCAGACGACGCGGGTGCCCCAGAGGTCCAAATTTTCCAGAGTGGTCCCCGTGTGAAAAGGAACTTGTAGAAACCCACTACTACGGCAGCATTCAACATGCAGAAGGCGCTCGCCGGGCCTGCTAGACGCGTAAGGACGGGTATGTTACGCGCGCTTCCCAGAGCGGCCAGGATATAGAAGACAATCTGCGACGCGAGCGCCCCCATGTATAGAAGAGAATGATTTGCCAGCAATGCGCTGCTTGCTAGAAGTATCGCCAGCAGGGCTGGCACGAGCAGACGCATTAGTTTGTGCGAGATCAGTTCGAACCGTAGCCGGTTCTGGCCCGATAGCAACCACGGCGCGAGTTGTAGTAGCTGGAAGTTTCCCGCTAGCGTTCGGACCTTACGATGAAATTCTCCGCGTAAATTCTTGGGCCAGATGTCATAGACTCGCGCACGTAGGTCCAATACCGACCGATAGCCTTGGCGAATCACACCGAGGGGCTGCAGCATATCGTCCAGAATAGTTCCTTCCGGCAGCGCGCTCGCCAGTTTGCGGCGGATCGCGTAAAACCCGCCGTACACTCCCAGCGGCGAATCGACCTTGGCCTCGCAATTGCGTATCCATTGTTCGTATCGCCAATAAAGGCCTCCCACCGCTTGGGCGCCCGCATCGTGGCGGTCATCGCGCAGAACTAGCTCTCCGGTAACACATCCCACACGAGGATCTTCAAAGTTGCTGATCAACAGTTGCAGAGCGTGCCTTTCAATCCAGGGGCGAATGTCGAGGAATAGCAGAATCTCTCCGGTGGCGTGCTGCATTCCCATGTTCAGTGCTGCCGCCTTGCCAGAATGTTCGGAGCACCGGAAGCACTTGATACGCGGGTCTTGAAATTCCTTGAGAATGTCGTCCGTGCCATCTGTCGATCCGTCGGATACGATCTCGATTTCCATTCGATCTTGCGGATAATCCAGCGACAGCAGGTGAGCAACTTTCTGCCGTAGCAGCGCAGCGCCGTTGTGGACGGCGAGGATGATGCTCACCGTGGGAAGTATCGGTCCTTGCCGCAGTGGACGTGATTGCAGCCGGCTGCGTAGGTATATCCAGAACGGATATCCCGCATAGGTGTAGAGCATGAGGAATGCGGCAAACCAGAATGCATAAGTCTGAATGTGCGTACCACTCATCTCATCCTCCTTGTGTGGCGAGCGCACTACTGCGGCAAAACAGCGCTCGAGCCGGGGGAGGCTGCTTGAGCTTGCTTGTCGGCGGACTTATTGGAATAAACTGCACCTGCGTCAAGATTGCGCTGCTCGTCGCAGGCGTGTTCTATCGATCCGTGATTTTCAGTGTCGGAGGCGAACTAAGAGGTATATTAGAATAATGACCAACACCTCGGCGGTTATAGTGGAAAATATCCAGTGTCCGCGATCAGGCCACTTGCGATCTCCGTGTTGAAGCGCAATCGTCGCGGTGACCAGTCCTAGAACCAGGTACATTGTTATTGTGTAGCTGCGCGACAAAAACCACGCGGTCGTCATAAACGAGACTAATGCCAATCGCATCGCCACCATCCACTGCTGGGGCACCCTCGGCGGATGAACCGCTTCAATGTGCGTTTCGAACTCTGGAGCACCAGCGCTAACCGTGGCGGGCAGCGCCGAGGACGCATACTCGTATTTCAAAGTAATGATTCCGGCCGACGGTACGGGGGTTATGCCAAGTGAAGCGATGTTAGGGATAGAACTCATTTCAAAGAGTCGCAGTAACCCGAAGAATCTGGCTGGCTGCCTCTTCTTTTGATGCCCAATGATGCGATTTAGGCCCGTGGTTGTTGTGACGAGTAATGCCACCCACAACGTGCTTCCCAACAATCCAAGTTCGGCGAGACAGAGCACGAAGGAATTGTGCGCCGTGATTTCATACAAATCCGTGAAGCCATTGAATCCAATTCCGAATATCGGAGCGCTCTTGAACATTTCCAGACCATTGGCCCAGGCTTCGAGCCGGTCGGCGCCGTCGGCTGCCGAAATCCCGCGGCCGCCAGTGAAATCGAGCGCTATCATGCCAAGGATGAACACGGCGGCTAGAGCCGTTGACGCGGCAGTTCCTAGTTTTTTCCGGGCGGCCATGAGCGCGACAGCCGCCAGCGCGATCAATCCACCGCGGGAGTGTGTCAGATAGGTTGTCCAGAGCAGCAAAGCAACTGGTACAAATACGACAAAGAAGTTAATAACCGGGCGTCTTCGCCGCCAGGCAACAAAGGCGAGTGGAAGAGCAATCAAGAGAATTTGCGCCAGATCATTCGGATCGCTCAAGAAGCCGGCGCCCCTTATTCGTGTCAGTTGCCCAATTATTTCGTCTTGCGGCGACGAGATGTTGGTCAGCAGAACGAACATCTCGCCGTGATAGCCCGCGTAATATCCGCAGAGCGCCTCCACAGTAACAACCAGGCAAGAAGCGACCGCGGCCAGTGTCACAATCTTCAGCCTGCGAATCGTCGTCACGTTAACGACGATGAAGAAATAGACTGCCGCGCTAGGCAGGAACATGCGCCAACTTTCGATCGCCCCGCCGAGCCATCCGTGAACCACCTGCGAAAGAGCAATGGCTACGATCAAGGCGACCAGAAGATAGGTTTGCACTGACGTTTTCCAATAGCTGTACCTCGCCACGCTGGGCAAGGAAGCCAAGGCGGTTATCCCGGCCAGGTACGTCACGGCGTGATAGCTGGCCCACTCCTTTCCGAGTTGCTCGGGTGAGATAATCGTAACGGCGATGTAGACGATAGTGAGTACGAATCCCATGATTAGGCGGCTGTTCCCGTCGGCGTGTTCAGATTCGTCAAACCGATCGCGAGCTTTTCAAAGCTGTGTCTGGAGGAAACCGGAAATGACTCATCCAGTAAACGCGAGCGGCCGTCACCTGGCGCCACGTCCGACAAGCACTATCTTGATCGTGTTCAAGAAGATCAGTAAATCTAACCCCGCGGACCTGTTCTTGATGTAATAGAGGTCGTAGCGGAGTTTTTCTTTGGCGTCTTCGACCGAACTTCCATACTTATAGAGAATTTGAGCCCATCCGGTAATCCCTGGACGAACGGAGTGTCTCAAGTAGTAGAAGGGAATCTTCTCATTCAACGCTGCGACAAACTCAGGCCGCTCTGGGCGCGGGCCGACAAGGCTCATGTCGCCCTTCAACACGTTCCATAGCTGCGGAATTTCATCAATGCGCGTCTTACGAAGGAATCTGCCCATCGGCGTGACTCGCGGGTCGTCGTCCTCGGCCCAGGTTGGCCCTGTATCTGCCTCGGCGTCGGAACGCATCGTGCGGAATTTGTAGCAGCGAAAAATTCGCTCATCCTGCCCCACGCGATTCTGCGAGTATAGGACTCGGCCCGGAGAGCTAAGCTTGATGGCTATAATGACGAACGGAAGCAGCGGCAGACTGAGCAGCAATCCGACAATCGAAATCACCACGGACGCGAACCGCTTGTAAATCAGAAAGAGTCCCGACGCGTGAGAGCCTGGCGAAAATAGCAGCCAGCTCAAGCGGATCGATTCGATGGGAACTTTTCCAGTGATTGACTCGTAGACATCATTTCCATCTTGAACTTGCACGCCACGATTCTTTAACGAAAGTAACAAGTCCACCGGCAGCTTGCCGCGGCGCTCCTCCATCGCCACAACGATGCGGTCGATTCCGCGGATCGGACGCTCGATTGCAAGGCCCTCGCAGAAACTGGTCTGCGAGGCAATGACCGGCACATCACCGATCTCGTGATTGTCTGGACGGTTTTCGCTCGTCCGCAGCTGCGCACGGCCCGCAATACGGATTCCCAGCTCGGGCCGCTTTTCGATTTCATGCAGGAGAGACTTCGCCAGCGAGCCTTCGCCCAAAATAACCACCCGCTCGGCAAGCCGCTGCGTACTATTGATAATCGAAAACAGTCGTCGCCAGAGAAGCAGCAACAGCCCGACAAATAGAAAGCCGAGGTGAAATATTCCACGGCCCAATTTCACCGGGGGGTACAGGTAGTAGAGGAGGCCTAAAGCAATGTATGCGACGCCCAGCACCTGGATCAGACGGACAAGCGCCTCGCGCCGATTGCTTACAACCGCGGAATCATAAAGATCGAAATAATACATGCATGTCAAGAAGGCCACCGACACCAATACGATTTTCAAAGAGCCGTACTGATATGTAAGCATGAGCCTGGCTTCGCCGACACCCAGCCGCGCTAGTGCCGATGCCACAAGCGCGAGAGTGATCAGGCAGGCTTCTGAAATCCCTAGTAGAAGCGTCCGTTTCGGGATGTAAGCATTCAAGAGACGAATCAAGGAACACTCCAGGTTATGGCGACTTACGGGAAACGAGGCTTCTGTGACGAGCTAACGAGAATGCACTATTTGTGGCCTCCCTTGCGCCGCCGTCGGACAATAGCTCCGCCGATCAACAGCGCTGCCCCGAATAACAGCGCCGTTGCCGGCTCCGGGACAGGGGCTGGCCCCTGATCAATGGGAGGCGCCGGGGGATTGAAAGCCTGGAGTGGATCCTGTTTTGGACAGCCCCAACTCAATAGGGCTGCGGCAAGAGAGAAGCCAAGAATCCATCTCCGTGGACGCATCCGAAATATCCGTCTGGCTGCCCTCCAGCCAAGAAGTGAATTAAACAGCTGATTTATGTTTCTCATGGGGGTACCATCCTTATACCTATCTGCAATGACCTAGAACTGGGGTTGAATTTTTCTTTCCGCTAGACCTCGAGACGTGGCCGAACGTTGCCTCATCCGGAGAAAGGCTTTTTTCCTAACGTTAGTCGGGTGAACTGTCGATTCGCAGGTGTTATTGGCCCGGCAAGCTGTCAATCTGGCAGGAATTCCTCTATCTGTGGATAGACACTGCGCGCGAAATCCACCGCCCGCGCTTGAGCGTTCGCTTCTCCATCAGCAGCCGTGGTCCAGATGCGGACCATCGCTCCGTCGGTCGGTCTGTTCTTCAATCCGTCGGCAATCAGCAAGAACTTGGCCAAGTATTCGCTGGCAACAATGCGTCCATGCGACTGATACCAGTAGAGCACCATATTCCGTCTCATTCCCTGCGCCACGAGATATCCGTTCACAAGAACGGGAACTCCGCCCTCAGAACTGATCTGCACACGCGTGGAGTGGACTGGCTCCCATCCGGAGCCTGGAAGACAGTTTTTGGGAGAGTGAATTCTGTCGCCGGAACGTTGGTCTTTGTAATAGCCGACATAGAGCTCAATCGGAGGCGTGCTGCCGAGATATACTCGGTTGATATAGTCATCCGCACCGACTGCGCGCACGATCTCCGTCTCGAACGGACGATCCACACTGTGTGAAAGTCCGATGTCGGACGGAAATTCACGCAACGGCCAGCGCGGTGCAGCGGCAACCTTCGGCCTGAAACTATGCGTTGCGAAGATACCCGCCACAAGTACTATCGCGGCCACGGAGACTCTCAGATAAGTCATAAACAGACCCGTACGGGATCTTGCCGTCTCAAGTGCAGGCCAAGAAGTTTATGGATAAGCAGGATCGAAACAAAAGCCAGCGCGAAAAACCCAACGCCAAGAGCCACATGCACCACGCCGGAATCCATGGTCGGTCCGAAGAAGTAACTCAGCACACCCGTCGCAACCAGACGCAGACCGTTGGTCGCAATCGCGATTGGAATGCTCGCCATCGCCAAGACGCTGCGTTTCCACGTACTCTGCTCGGCCAAATATCCGTACGCAACCACTGCAGCCAGCAAAGAAAGTAACGAGCGAATCCCGCTGCATGCTTCGACCACATTGAGCGTGCAGTTCGGGAGAATAAGTAGATTTCCCTCTCGCACGGTGTGAATCCCCAGCGCGACCAAACCGGTCGCACCTAATCGAGATGCCCACAATTGAAGTGGAAGTGTCAATTGGTAGTACACAATTGCCGGCAAGGGGATCATAAACAGCAGATAGCCGATCGGAAACGCAACCGACCTCAGCGCCTGTCGACCGGCCAGAAACAGGACAATTCCTGAGATCAAGATCACCAAGGACAACCGCGCCGTGAACAACTCAGCCCCGAGCATCCCGAGAAGCCGCAGCCCGATGGCGAACAGCATGATCGCCAAACCAAAATTATTCGGGCGGAAGGGCTGCGCGCTCCACCGATCGCGCTCGCTCCAAAGAACATAACCCGCGAAAACTGGAACAAAAAATCCGTGCCCATAGTTGGGGTCGCCCCACCATTGTCTCGCTAGCGATCCGAGCACTGGGGCATAGAGGATCAGCACAAGTGTTGACAGCGACAGCGCAGCAAACCATGTGCCGGTCTGCGACCTTTCGCCGGATAAGTGCTTCGCCCAAATTATGTCAGCTAGCGTAGGCGACCCCTTCTCCAGACTCTTGATGGACGGCGTATTCTCGTCTGCGAAAGTGGATAACGCGCTTCTCATACTTATCCCTATGAAATTGTTATCAAGCGGGAATATTGAGTACGTCATCCTGTTCGATTTCATCCGGACAGCCGAGGCGATTCCTAAAGAAATCTTTCCAGGGGGTGACGCACGTCTTTGCGGTTTGTTTAGGCCGTTTACAACGCGGCCGTGCACGAGCATGGCGAGGAAACTCAGATCAATCGGCCAATGCGACCATCTCTCGAACACCTTGGGCTATCGTACTTTTTTCGAGCCGTTGCCTCCGTACTTTCGGGCACCATAATATTGTCCGTCGTAATCTATCTGATCGAAGTCAGAAGCCTCATTGACGACCACGCCGATCAACTTCGGATGGTCGAGGGACTGTAACCCTTTCTTCAAAGCCTTGAGCGGCGCGACGCCCTCCCGGACGACTAGCAGCGTCCCATCCACCAATTTCGACCAGAGGTTGGCATCAATCACTGGCAACATGGGTGTGGAATCAACGACGATCCAATCAAATTGACTCCTGAGCTCCGTAAAGGCTTCCGCAAGTTGCGATGATCGCAGGATTTCCGACGGCCGGTCGCAGGCCTTCCCCGCTGGCAGAAACCATAGCCCCGCGCCGGTGAATCGGAGCAGGCAGCGCGCGAGCTCCTGGTTTCGCCCGCTCCACCAGTCGCTCAGTCCTTGTAAATCCTTTAACCCGAACATCGATGCCAGCGTCGGTCTGTGCAAGTCTCCTTCAATCAGCAGCGTCTTGGATCCAGAATACTTGGCCAGCGTCACGGCCAGATTTGAGGCCACAAAGGACTTGCCCTCATTGATCACGCTGCTGGTCACTTGCAGAGTCTTCAGGTCGTGCTGCCTGCGCATGTCGTCTAGCCGGACGGCGAGGGCCCGAAATTTCTCCGCGCCCAGACTGTTGGGATCGTTCCACGCAACCAGACGCGATGTCGGCGGCGGTTGCACCATCACCGGCCGAGCCTTATCGTTCTCGGCCACTTTTTTAATCTCGACCGTTCCTCTCAAATCGTCCCCCTCCGGCATCGCATTGCCAAGCTCTTCGGCCGTCGCCGAGGTCTCAGGTGAGACCAGTTCAGCAGGAACAAGGTGCATCGGCACCGTGTCCTGCTGGTTCTGGCGGACTGTTGCTCTGCTGAATCCTTCAAATAACTGGCTCATTGGTTTCCATTCCTGATTCTGAGTTGCCTTTCCGGCAAGAAACGCCCCAGCTCATGCCGCGGAGCCAATCGCTCGGGAGTCCACAGGGAAAGGGTTTCGCATCAAGACCGTAGCTCTTCATTACCACCGCCGCTCAACCGTTGTAATACGTGTAGAGATTTCCAGTGAAAATCAATAGCGCCACCACCGCCGCTGCTCCACATTCCATATACCGTGCGATAACACGGGAGTGGTCTTCTTGGGGCGTGCTTAAGCGCGGGATGCCAACCAGCATCCGGGCAGGAAGAATTCCTTCCAGATCTTTCTCTTGCCGGAAGCGTATGTCTGTTAATTCTAGAAAAGTGGCAATACCCAAGCCGAGCACGGCTCCCAACGCCAAACCAACAAGACTGATCAAAAAACGATTTGGCGCCGAAGGCTTGTCTGGCAACTTTGGCGGATCGATGATATGAAACTGTTGACCCTGCTGCTTCTGTCCAAGGCTAGTGGCAAGCTGCGATTGCGTTTGCTTTTGGAGAAGCGAGTTGTAATTAAATTTAGCTTCGTCATAGCCGCGCGAGACGACCGTTAGCTCCTGCTCAGTTTCCGGCGTCAGGTTCAGTCGGCCCTGGTACACGGTTGTTTGGGCCTCAAGATCTCTCGCGTGTTGTTGTTCGTTCTGGATCTCTAATTGATTGGCCTTAAGCTGGCTCTGAAGCTGCATAATCGCTGTGGGTGAGCCGCGCTGCACTCCTTCCTCCGCGGAGAAGTCAATTGCGCTGGTTGATTTGCCGGTTTGATGATTCGAAGCGATTTCCGCTTCGTTCTGCTTCCTCAATGCCTCGGTCTTGGCGATCTCGTCCTTCAATGCCACGATATCGGGATGGTCGTCCGTATAGCGAGTACGTAAGTTCTGGATTTGAAGGCGCAAATTTTGAAGCACCTTATCCAGTGCCTGCGTCGAAATCACGGCGGAATCTCCGCCCAGGCTCGCTTGAGCCGATTGATACTGCTGCAGCAAGGATTCCAGATAGATCTTCTGTTGCTTCGAAGTGTCCAACGCGTGTTGAGTGCTAGCCAACTGTGCTTGCAGGCCTGCCAGGATTTGCACGTTGCTTTGTAACTGGCCCGGGAGGTTTCCTGCGTGTTTACTCTTGAAAGCCGAAACTTCTGCTTCCTGTTCTTCCATTTTGATACGCGCGTCCGCCAGTTCGCTGTCCAGAAAAGCCGTGGTATTTTCGGAAAGCTGTCGCTGAGCCCTTACATTTTCGTTGATGAACAGGGACGTCAGCTCGGTATTTACTTGCTGTGCCAGCTCGGGCGTGTCAGCTGAGTAATGAATCTTAAAAGTGAAAAACTCTCCGCGATATCCCGGCGCTCCCACCAGTTCAATCTTGATGTCGCTCCGCATTTGATCGACTGGATCCTTGGGCTTGAAAAAACCGATCGTCCGTGGAGGCGCAACATAAAGCTTAAAGCGTTCTATGATCGCCTGCAGGCTGGCATAGCTCAGAACCTTTTGCGTGGTGCTTTGCAAACGATTTTGGAGATTCACATTGACGTTCTCCATGACATACAGGTCTGACACTTTCTCCTGTTCTGCGGAGATTAGCGCATCGGAAGTGTACGTGGTCGGCAAAGACCAGCTGCCTCCCCATACGGCGATCCAGCACAGAAACAGTGGAAGCAATATCCACCAACGCCGTCGCACTACGATGGCGAAATACTCTTCCCATCCGCGCGGAACCCGCTCCTCTAGTCTGTCTGACATTGCTGGCCTCTCTGAGGACATATTCTTTTTGGCCTACTGGGGAAGACTTCCCATCTCTATTTAGGAACCAAACTTTTCGTGTAAGTGCCTGGGATGGGGCCCAGTCACAAGTCGCTCATTTTTCCCGCTCAAAAATCTGTGTGTCCTTCTCGTGCTTCTCGCTCTGGCTATCGGAATAGGATCGGTCGCAGGCTAAAATTGAAGCCCACGGAAAACTGGTGGCTAATGGAGGTGGTTGAACAATTCGGCGAAGTGCAACCGACCACATTCGTGGCCTGCAGCCCTGCACCATAGCCCAAAAATAAGTTCGTCCCAGGTCGCATTTCATGATTGAATCGAACCGCTGTATACCAGGAGTTATAGTGTTGAAAATTAGAGGTAGCGGTATTTGGGATCAGGCTCCCATTGCTGGCGTAACCCAGCGAAGCCGAGAGTCGCCATCTCGGACTTAGCTTTCGATCTAGCGTCGCCTCTACCTGCCCGGTCTGCGCCCCGACCAGCACTCCGCTCCCTCCGGTCACGAGACGACTATAACTAAGTAAGAGTGTCGTGCGGTCCCACCTGTAATTCAACGAGCTAAAGAGCGCCCAGGAGAGGTTGTTCGCGTAACCTGTAAACACTCCTCGCAGCATTACTACGCTCGGGCCAGCGGCAAGTTGGAAACTCAGTCTTCCGGTCACATATCGCGCATAGCCAATCTTCACCACGTTGTACTTGATCGTCTGGGGAAACTGGGGGTACCGGAAGTCATCGAAGGTGTAGATCACCGCGATCGTGCTTTGCGGGCTAACGGAGTAGTTGTAACCTGTTTGAAATAACGCGTCGGTGCTGTTGATAAAGCCCACGCCAAAAAAATTCAGCGTCCCGTACGACCCGGAAGCAGTCCACGTGGCACGTGGGCTGACCTTGTATTCTATCTGCGAGACCAGCAGATTACTCAATCGGGGCACGCTAATCGTTGGAATCGTCTGGTTGGGACCGAGAATCCAATTCAGAGAGCCGCCGGGAGCGAACGGAGAATCGCCGCTGAGGAATTGCAGACCTCCGACGCCTCCAAATCCAAAAGGTGATTCGGAGAGAAAACTGACGTCGTCGCCCACCAGGAGGGACCAGCGCTGCCATTTGAAGTTGTAAGAGAAATCCAGGTCCTGGATTGCCGAGTTTGAATACGTCGAGAACATTCCGCCGCCCGAATAGTGTAAAAGTAGTTCAGAGCGATTTGACTCATGGTTCAAGTCCAGCGTACCCAGCAGATAGTTGAAGTTTGACGGCTGACCAAAACCTGCCCCGGTAGAACCCGTGCCCAACTGCGATGTTGCGCTGAAGCTCGGCACCAGGAAATTGCGGGCACCCACACCAGGGCCCAATGTCGGTGCCTGCACGCCACTTAGCGGCTGATCGCTGCCCCCCACTTGGACTTGCTCGCCCGCCCCTAGCGGCGAGTTCAGCGCCATTGCGCTCGTGCTCCCCGCCGGCAAGGGGGCCAGATAAGGGGCCAGCGGTTGTTCGCGCGGATCGTTCTTGGCCGGAGCGGTCTCCTGTGCCCGGATTACGGGCGCATAGAGAAGCACCGCAAAAAGCATCCATCCCGGAATCAGAATTAGCTTTGCCATGTTTTCCCTAGGGCACGACAATCGTATCGCCGGCTCTCAGATGGATATTCTGTTCTGCCTTGCGCCCTCTAACCACTTCCTTGTAGTTGACAGCAAATATCTTGTCCGCCCCATTCTCCTTCCGCATTACGCTAATCTTCTTCATGTTGGCGTATGGGGTGAACCCCCCGGCGATTGAGAGTGCCTGCATCACGGTCATGTCCGGCACTAGCGGATAAGCTCCAGCGCGAGTTACTTGGCCCAGAACATAAATCCGCAGGCTGCTCATCTGCGCCACGATCACCGTCACCTGCGGATGTACGATTGTTGCGCGCAACTTCTCCACGATCTCAGAACCAAGTTGCGTGGGAGTTAAGCCCGCGGCCTGCAAGTCGTTTAGCAATGGCAGGGAAATCTTGCCATCTCTGCGCACCGGCACAGTTCGGGAGATCTCTGGCTCTTTCCAGACGTCGATGGTGAGCACATCTTCAGGGGCAATGGAGTAATTCGGATCTTCGGTCGCTGCCTTCGTCGGCTGCGACGCGACGTCTCCCGCTGTCAGGGCCTTGGCGCTCTCGCTTTTAATGTCTTTCCGTGCCTGTCCTTGAGCCCGCGCGGAAACCGAAAACGACACGAGCCATACTGCTGCCGTTAGATACAACCACCTTCTCATGGCATCCTCGCTTGCAAGTCTCGCTTCGACTTAGAGTCTTGCATCCCTACCTGCTTCCGTTGATTTGGCATTCCCGTTTCGTCTATCCAGCCTGTCTGTCCGTAGACCGGATAGTGCTAGGCCGTGGCTTCAGCGCGGATATGCCTTGAGCCCACTGCAGGGCTACTGCCGGAATCTCTTGCTCGCAGGCCGTTCACTGCCTCAACTTGGAATGCGGCAACTTCGATGGCAGCCGCCGTTCCCAATATCTCCACCGATAGCACCAGCCGGGAGATGTTCTTCTTCCGTACCAGAATTCCTTCGATACCTGTCAAAGGGCCGCACTTTACCCTCACCCAGTTTCCACATTTGAGATAAGGGTGAGCTTCCACGCGCGCGCCGCTTTCGACAACTCGCCTAATCGCTTCGATTTCGATATCCGGAATCGCCGCTGGCTGGCCTGCGCTGGACACAAGCCCATATATCCCTGGCGTTGTAAGAATCTGAAGCCGGCGCTCAATGCCACCTTTCAAAAACACATAACAGGGAAAAAGGGGCAACGAGAGTGCTTTAGTCCGGTCTTTCCAATTGTGAGTAGTTGCATAAAGCGGAAGAAACGTGTTAAAGCCCTTGTTGGTTAGAACTTGATCCACCATTTTTTCGTGCTGATGGCGAGTGTAAAGCGCATACCATGAAGCGTCACAAACAGGATTCTCCGCCACCATTGACTCAGCAAGCATAGAGCTCCGCCCTGTGACTTACAGCCCGGGATCCTGCAAGCCATTAATTACATTCAACTTACGGTCGGCCTCAGCGGGTGATAACATTGCTTAGCTTCTCGCCGTCCGCTATATCCTTGGCAGATTCACCCTGCCAAATTCCTTGAGAGATTCGGTCCTCTAGTTCATTCCCGGCGATCTCTTCAATATTGAACCGCAAACCCGCCCGTCAGCATTCCCCTCTCAGCGGGGCATTGTTCGACCCGAAGCACTTCACCCTCTACCTCAACCGGGAGGCGTCCGATTTCATCGGGGATTCCCTCTAGATCGATTTTGAGCGTCAGACTCGCGCCAACCGGCGGACAACAAGATGCAAAAACAAATGCGCCGTGCTCACTCACGTCGCGGCTGCGGCCTTCTCCGTGGCGCGGCTCCCCGCTCCCATTCGTCCACCAGAATGAGACTGCTGTTTGCAGCACGAACCGGAGGGTTTTTCTCGCTGGCCGTACAAGATTCAACTAGCACCCCCACCACTCTCTCGAGTTGCACATTAGCTGCGTCAGGGGAAACCGACAAGAGAAGGAAAGTCATCAAAATACTTCCCAAACGTCTTGAGACGCTGACGGCCACTTTTAGGTACGAATGTTTCTGTTCACTTTTATACTTCCAGGCGCCAGCATGGTCCGTGATCGGGACGCTGGCTAAAAAGGATGCTGCTGACCGTTGGCAGACCGAAACGAAAAACTGAGTCGCTGATCTGTTTGCGCTTTCATCTCGAAAAAATGAGAGGTTCAACATTCTGATAACCTTTCGGATATCATACGGTGTCTGACTCACCTTCAGTCTTGGCGACATTCCACTCCTGGTGAAGCGTTCTGAATTAGTGGGGACGGATAAATAAATCTCGCCCGGCGGGGCGTTCCGCTCAGGCTCGTCTTGAGGAAACAACTTGATTCGCGTTTGTCTGCGGCTCTTCCATGGCTGCCACCGTATTCTTCTGCTCAAGGCCTTCTCTCCGATCGATCGCGTATAGAGCCAACTCGAGTCGATTCGAAGTTCCTACTTTGTTGAAGATTCTGAATAAATAGTTCCGGACGGTGTGCTCACTCAATTTCAGTTCTTGAGAAATATCACGATTGGTCATGCCTTCCGCCACCAGGTGGACAACGCCCTCTTCCCTCTTTGTCAGCAAGGCCGTTCCTCGTACTGTGATTGTCCTTGTAGATGTTGCCGGGCCCAGCGCTTCGATCACGAAATGCAATTCCTTGCTGCTCGCCCACACCTGCCCCTTGTGGACTGCGTGGATGCACTTGCACAGCAAATCCGACGATTGATCGCGGGAGAATATGCCGCTGGCCCCTGCTCGGAATGCCTCCACGACCATCGCAGGCTTATTCGAATCGAGTATTATGATGACATTGGGTTTGGAGTTTGATGCCCGTATCTCTCGCGTCACATGAAAACCAGCCAAGTCTTCGTTTTCCAGACGCGCACCAATCACTGCAACGTCCGCATCGCTCTCTTCGAGTCCTTCGCGAATTCCAGCCGCGTCAGTTGCGTAGCCGACAACGCGGGTCCGATAGCGACCCCGTCGTACGGCCGCCGCTATCAATTGGCAGCTCAGTTGACTGCCGTCCGCGATAAAGACTTTTACCGTCCCTGCGTGCCCTGCGGATTTTGACAACTTTTTGCTCCTGTGTGCTATGCTCGCGATCCCAAAATTGCTGTCCATCCCACTTTGTTGAATAGACCGCCAGGTTTCCTGGCAGCATCGCTTTCACGATGTCTGCAATACAATATTCTTTGCAATTTCCAGGTTCCGCGCTGTCCTCTTTTGTACAACTCTGCTTGCTGTTCATTTTGGTACACTCGTGCGGACTCTGCGCAGCATTGAGAACGTGTCCGAAAAGCGTCCAGATTGAGATCGTCTTTCCATCTGAACCGGAAGCGGAAGAAACTCATGAACGATGGAAGTGTCGATGGCCTCAATCGGTTTTCTGAGGACGCTTGCTCTTCTTGAGTTAAATCTCGTAGCGGGAAAAGAGGAAGGTGGAATCAAAAACAACAACGAAGTCTTTGTCGAGTACCGTACAACGCCATGCATAACTCTGCTCGTGGGCCCAAACTCATCACGATCCTTCGGAGCCGGGCGCGTTACTTCTCAAATCAATTTCTTCGCTCTGGAGATCGTTTGGCAGCGTGCCTGTCAATGTCACATGAGGCGAATTTTATGGCCGTGAAGATCCAAAACATACGCCGCACATCACTGCCACAGCTGAACTCCCTGAACTGGTTCTAGCCCTCGATTCTCGCATTCAATCCGTTGCGTACACTCTTCGATTTGATCATCAATACTCTTGATCTCCAGAGCGAGACGGAGATCACAGGGACTCTTTTCATATCTCTTGAATAGCGGAGTTCTTCTATTCTTGAGATCCTCTCGTTTTCGCTTCCAAACGTCTGCGCGAGCCGTCACTAGAGCCTCCCAAGCAACAAGTCTCGACTGAGCCCAAATGGGTGTCTGTACAATTTTGCACACTCTGTTTTCTGAATTAATTCAGTCCTGGGCCTGGCATATCGGTGATCGAGAGGGGCATGCTATTGGATGTCAAACGCGATTGAGCGACCAACGTCGAGACAGATTCGGAGGGGGTTGCCTCCTTCTAGTTTATAGATCGTGCCCAGCTTGGGGTTCCCGCCAAATCCGCTACTAACTCGAGCCTTCCCTAAGCCAAGTCCCTAGGCTCATCGATAGGTACGAGTTGCGGGACAATTCGTCGGTTGCCATTCGTGTCGCGAGGTCTTATCCCCACTACCGATGTTCGTCGCTTTTAATGCTGCCTTTGTTTCCTAACGGATTTCCCAAGTCCTATAAGTAAGTTGGTAGGGGCGGTGGGGATCGAAAACACTTCCAACATATAGCTGGTTTTCCGGAGGTTGACAAACTGCCGATTGAAATTCCGCCCGGTATGGACTGCCCCAGGAGAGCGGTTCAACATCACGGTTCAGGTTGCGCCAGCCAGTATTTACATCGCCGATCTTCTGTACACCTCTAATCGTGGTGGAATCATTGACCCCGTGCTAGGTCCCACAGATTCGCGAGGCCCTGCTCCGCAAACACCCTCCCACAGCAGCGAGGTCTTCGGATGGATCCCTAGTCCATAAGCAATGGCGTGGATGGGCTAATCCCGAGGCCGCGGCCAGAAAGTCTCCTGAAGCATAGGTGAAGGAGGCGTAAAAGCCCGTCAGGTGCTTAGGATCCTCCCTCGGAAGTGTTAGCGAAACCAGTTGAGCACCACGTGGGCCAAGCTCTTTACAGCGTGCAATCCCAAGAGCAATATCCCCCCGTAGAGGCCCTGAAGGGATTGGGACGGAGATCGGATCTAGAAACTGTCGCATCTTAGGGCGGAGAAGCATAGCTGGCCGTCTTAACATTATATGAGTTGGATACTCCATGCATTTTCGGAAGAAATCGAAGAGCGGCATAGCGACGCCACAAAACGTAGTCTCATAAGTGTTTAGGAAGTACGCTTCTGCTTCTTTCGACCGGAACAATCCCTTCGCCTTCTTTCACTTTATAGAAGCGGTCGGCAGCCAAGTCAGTTATGATTTCCGTCTTGCCCGTGGGCCATAAGATTTGGACTTTATCGACGCGTTCCCTGCTGCCGAGGCCAAAGTGAATTCGGAGATCATTCTGGGATAGATAACTGCCGCCGCTTAGAACCTCACCCATCTGCACCAGATCTCCAGCGGTCGCTTTTACCCGCGCGTTCAAGGCCAGCCGATTGCTCTTCGTTCCCTCTAGTTCAAAGCTGATCCAGTGATTTCCTGGACCGCCTTGTGGGCGGAGAATCATGGGACCGCCTTTAAGATTTTCGACAACAATCTCAATCCGCCCGTCGTTAAATAAGTCTCCGGTCGCTACTCCCCGGCTGGCTTCGAGGAGTTGCGTGGCCGGGCCGACAAGCTTGCTTATGTCCTTGAACGTGCCATTACGCTGATTCAAGAACAGCAGCTTTGGCTCGCGGTATCTGCCTCCCTTTTCGGTGGAGTCCACCTGTGGGTAGACATGACCGTTCGCCAGGAACAGATCGAGCCAACCATCGTTATCAAAATCGAAGAACGCGTCGCCCCAGCCAACGTAAGGAACCGTGCTCGGAGCAATTTGGGCAGCGTAAGAAACATCAGCAAAACTCATCGCCCCATCGTTCCGGAATAGTGCCGCGTATTCGTCACTGAAATGGCTCACGAATATGGAAGAACGTCCGGTGTGCTGATAATCGCCGAGGGCAACGCCCATGTTGGCTTGTTCGATCCCATCTTGGCTGACAGCTACGCCCGCGGAATAAGCGATCTCCTTAAAATGTCCGCTGCCATCATTTTCGAGGAGATAATTCTTTTGGCCGTCGTTGGCTACAAAAAGATCGAGATGTCCATCATCGTCGAGGTCTTCCCAAACGACCGTCAACCCAAAGGAATTCGGAAGGTCAGAGACTCCGGCCTTCTTCGATACATCCGTGAATGTGCCGTCGCCGTTGTTGTGGTAAAGGTTATCCGGAGAACCCTTGAGCCCTCGAGGGCCGCATTGGACATCGATTCCACGATACTTGCATGTCTTACTGGACCCGAAGGCCGGAAGATCGTCCAGATGGAAATCCACATAGTGCGACACAAACAAGTCAGCCCAGCCATCGCCATCATAGTCGCCAAAGGCTGCTCCCGTTGCCCACCCTGAATCATGACCGAGGCCTGCTTGCTTCGTGACGTCCGTAAATGTTCCATCGCCATTGTTGCGATACAGGACTACTCCTCCGAAGCAGGTTACAAGCAAATCTGGCCACCCATCGTTGTTGTAGTCCCCCACGACCGCACCCATTGCCCAGCAGGGGTAGCCGACACCTGCCTTATCCGTCATGTCCGTGAAAGTTCCATCGTGATTGTTGTGGTAAAGCGCACTGCGTGCTTTCTTATCAGAAAGCGCCATGTCCACGCTTTCTGCGTTGGTAAAGTAAAGATCAGGCCATCCATCCCGATCATAGTCGATGATAGCAACGCCGCCGCTCATTGACTCTACAATGTATTTTTGTTCGGGACTCGAAAGATGATCGAATTTTATTTTTGTCGAATCGGTAATATTTACCAGCTGAGGGAACGGAGCATCGGTCACCGGTGCCAATGGGTGCGCGCTGGAACGATTTGCCGCGAGAACCAGTAAAGCTGATTCGCTATCGCGTAAATCAAATTTGAGTTGATGGCCCAGTGAAAGTGGGGAAAAGTCCCCTAGACAAATCAAAACTATCGCCACGGCGGCACAGGTGACTGCTCTCAAGTACAAACGCATATACTCCCGTGGCCCTGGCAAATAAATCCTCTC
>Ga0070765_100000395_pt1 | contig 26155 bp, 25 predicted proteins | sample HubBroMetageWFT5_FD_71516 | JGI IMG/M metagenome (GOLD analysis project Ga0070765, IMG submission 71516) | Warmed and freeze-thawed soil microbial communities from the Hubbard Brook experimental Forest, New Hampshire - Hubbard Brook CCASE Soil... | ecosystem: Environmental > Terrestrial > Soil... | reverse complement strand
CCGGCTCAAATGCACGCCCACCGCCGCCAGTTTCTCTTCAGGCGCCCCACCCGCAGCAGGCGCATCGACCCATGCGCCATGCCCCGCCTCTGACCGCCTCGCGCTGACTCCAAAATCCGCCGTCGCGCGAATCATCGTTTCCTCAAGCTGCTCCACGTACCATCGCACGTCCCGCCCACGTCCCTGCCGATGCTCGGCTAAATCCAATATCGGGTACCCAACCACTTGCCCCGGCCCGTGATACGTGATGTCTCCACCTCGATCCGTCTCATGAAACTCGACGTTCTTTTGGGACAGGAAATGATCCGTCACCCGCAAATGCTCGCGCTTCCCATTCCGCCCCAGCGTAATCACGTGCGGATGCTCGCAAAAGATCAGCACATCCGGAATCGCCCCCGTCTTGCGCGCCCCCACAAGCCTCTGTTGCAATTCGCAGCCAGGCGCGTAGGCCATCAGTCCCAGGTCCGCGACCCAACAAATTTTTCCCACTTCTCTCACAAGCCTCTCAAATTTCGCGCTAAAAATTAATCGTCAAACCGCGCACAGCATTGAATGCATCTCCCATCGCTTCCCAAACCGTCGGGTGCGCATGGATCGTCGCGGCCATATCATCGAGCGTCGCCTCAAGCCCCAGCGCCGTTACCGGCTCCGCGATAATTTCCGTCGCCAGTGGCCCAATCGCGTGGACGCCAAGTATCTCCCCATACTTCGCTTCAGCCACCACCTTGATGAACCCCTCGTGTTGCCCCAGAATCGTCGCCTTGCTGTTCCCCCGGAACGGAAACTTCCCTGTCTTTACGTCAAACCCAGCCTCGCGCGCCTGTCTCTCCGTCAATCCAACCGAACCAATCTGCGGCTCGCAGTACGTCGCATTCGGGCAACGCTTCCTGTCAAACGGCTGCATTTCTTTTCCCGCCATCTTCCCGACGGCGATGATCCCTTCCATCGAAGCCGCGTGCGCCAGCTGCGGCAGTCCCGCCACAATATCGCCAATCGCATACAGCTTTGGCTCCGCCGTCTCCATGAACGCGTTCGTATGAACGTACCCGCGCTCCAATTTCGCTTTCGTCTTTTCAAGCCCGCAATTTTCTGTTAGCGGCCGCCGCCCTACGGCAATCAACACCTTCTCCGCCGCAATCGTCTGCGTCTTTCCGGTCTTGTCCTTGAACGTGACCGTCGCCCCGCCCGCGTCCTTCTTCACCGACTCCACTTTCGCCTCGGTCTCAATCCGAATCCCTTTTTTCTTAAACGACTTCTCCAGTTCCGGCGAAATTTCTTCATCCTCCAGCGGGACAATCCGCGGTAGCGCTTCCAGAATCGTCACGTCGGCGCCAAACGTCTTGAAGATCGACGCGAATTCAACTCCTACCGCCCCTGCTCCCACAGCCACCATGGATTTCGGAATTTCCGGTAGCAGCAAAATCTCGCGGTTTGTCAGCACCGTCTTCCCATCAATTTCCACTCCCGGCAACGACCGCGCCTCTGACCCCGTCGCCAGCATCGTGTAGGTCGTCTCGATCTCTGTCGTCTTCCCGTCTTTCTCGATAGAGACGCGCCCCGGCCCGGCAATACGCCCCCATCCGGTAATCGAATCCACTTTATTCTTCTTGAAGAGCGCGCCAATTCCCCCCGCGTGCGTCTTCACCACTTTGTCTTTGCGCGCCAGGATCGCAGGCCAGTTCACCTTCACGTCCTTCACTTCGAATCCAAATTCTTCTGCGCGCTTGAAGTGGTCGTAGATATCCGCGTGGTGCAAAAACACCTTCGTCGGAATGCATCCGACGTGCAGGCACGTCCCTCCCAGGAATGGATCCTTCTCCACCACGGCGGTCTTCAGCCCCCACTGCGAAGCGCGGATCGCCGCCACATACCCGCCCGGCCCGCTCCCGATAATCACCAGATCGTATTTGGCCAAACCTGTCCTCCCCTGCTCTTCATTCGCTGAAAAAATTCAATTGCGTTTCCGTGTGGCCTCTCGTTATCTATCAGATGCGTGGAAGGGTACTACCGATTGCGGCTCCCCCAGTCGCACAAACTCAAGATTTTACCAGCCGCCCCCCGCCCCCGCAACCCAAGCCTCCGCAAGTCGCCATGGGTGGCGATCCACCTTTCAACCTTTCCTCAACGTGCCCAAAATCTCGCCTCGGCCAGGGTCAACCCAACCAAGATCACCCCGCGCACATCTCCCGCAACTTATTCACCGTGTTCCAATTCCGCGTGGTGGTCTTTTGCCCCAGCACGCGATCCATCAGGTAAAGCTTCGCGTTCGCAAAACCATCTGGACAATGCAAATAAAATTCTCTTCCCTCGCAATGAAACCTCTCCCGTCCGATATCCTTCGCTCCCAACGCAGCCAGCCCTTCCCTCGACGCCGCCTCTTTCAGAAACGTTACGGCCAGCCGCGTCGTATCAATCCCCTTCTCTTTCAAAAAAGGATTCCCTGCCGCCACCTTCGCGATCTCCGCCGCTGTCCTGACCATCACGGACACGGGCAGCCGTGATTCGCCCGCCAACTTTCGCTCCAGAGACTGCTCCCATTTGCCCGCATTCCCCGCTGCCTCAAACACCACGTTTCCGCTCTGCACGTACGTCCGCACATTCTTCGCGCCCAGCCCCGCGCACAACTCGCGCAGCCGCTCCATCTTCAAAATATTTCCGCCTACGTTCACCCCGCGCAGCAACGCAACGTAAATCGCCATGTCTCTCTCCCCCCTCGCGCTGGGAATTCCCCACGAATTCTCTCACGCTCCTCGAAGGAACTTACACTGCTTCCGCTGCCTCTGATTTCGCGTTATCGTCGCGAACCTGATGCGCATCTGAAAGTGCTCGCTCGTGCCAGACGAAAAACATCGAAACCTCTCCATACTGCCTGAAAATAAAGGAGAAGACATTTCTTGATACACGGTAAACAAGGATTAGCAGTTTTTCGCCGATTTTCGTTTTTTCAATTCCCGGCTCCTCGGGAATCCGCTTCCCTCGCCTGCGGTTTCAAGGTAAGTTCTCGGAACCTTGACGCGCCTTCGCGCGTACCTGAGGTAGCAATCGCCGTCATCTCTTGGAGGGAACCAGCCGATGCCGAATGAGTTAGTCCCAGCCGATCCTCAGTTTCAGTCTCAGGAGCCAAGCTCCGCTCCGCCGCCGCAACCATCGGGGGTGAGCGAAATATTCCTCGGCCCAAACGGCATCCGCGCCGGCTGGCGCCTGCTGATTTTCTGCGCAATTTTTGTAGGCATTGCATTCATCCTTCAGTCGATTTTGTCGCGCATCCCTTACATCCATGATCACTTTGGCCCAGCCGCCGCTACTAACGAAATAACTCCTGGCATCGCGATGTTCGGCGAAGGCTTGCAATTCGCATGCCTGCTGGCTGTGGCCGCCATCATGTCGCTGATCGAGAAAAAATCTTTTGGAGGTTACGGCCTTCCGGGCAGCGAATTTTTCGGGAAGAAATTCTGGCTGGGCGTTCCCTACGGGTTCGCGATGCTTTCGCTTCTCCTGGTGGGGATTGCCGCGCTCCACGGCATCACGCTGGGTTCCGTCAGCCTGACCACTCCTGCGGCCTTTCGTTACGGACTTCTGTGGGCGATCGTGTTTATCTTTGTCGCCCTATTCGAGGAATTTTCTTTTCGCGGATACCTTCAGTCGACGCTCGGCTCCGGCATCGGTTTCTGGCCCGCGGCCGTTCTGCTCAGCATCGCGTTTGGTTCGATCCATCTTGGTAATTCAGGCGAAGCGATTTTCGGCGCCGTCACGGCCGGCACGTTTGGCCTTGTGGCTGCGTTTGCATTGCGGCGCACGGGCAACTTGTGGTTTCCGATCGGTCTTCACGCGTCGTGGGATTGGGCGGAAACATATTTTTATGGCACGCCGGATAGCGGTCTGCTCGCGAAAGGTCACTTCTTCAGCGCCTCGTTTCATGGGGCAAATTGGGTGACGGGCGGCAGCGTGGGCCCCGAAGGAAGTTATCTGGTTCTTCCCGTTCTCGCGCTGGGCGCGATCGGCATTCATTTCCTTTTTCCCGCGAAGCAGAATCGATAACGGATGCCCTGGAATCCTTTCCGCGTGGTGCAGCATCTATGTAAGGCCTGCAACAAGCCGCGAAGGGTGATTTGACAAGCAGCGCGGCTATCGGTAAGATTTTCTGCTCTGAGCGGCACTTTTGCGGCCGCTGGGGAACCTGACCATGGATAAGAAGCGTCTCGAATATTACAAAAAGAAATTAACCACACGCCGCGATGAACTGGCGCGCGCGATCCTTCGCACCGAACAAGAGGGCCGCGAAGCCGACGATGATCCCACGGTGGATCTCGCGGACAAGGCCGCGAATTCCTACACCAAGGAATTCCTCTTCGGCCAGACGCACAATGACCGCTCGCTCCTTCAGCTGGTGGACGACGCGCTGGCGCGCATCAAGGAAAATGGGTTCGGCGAATGCATCTCCTGCCACGAGGAACTCCAACAGAAGCGCCTCGAGGCCGTGCCCTGGACGCGCTACTGCATCACCTGCCAGGAGAAGAAAGAGCAGGGGCTGCTGTAATCGTATTTTTGTTTCCGGGGGAGCCCCGCCCCTTCCCTCGCCGCGCGTTTTAGTATAAGTTCCCTCCCGTAACCTCCCGGTTAACAATGTTGCCGTGATCCTGCAACGCATGCTCGACGCGCTCGCTTCTGTTTTTTTTGCGGCGCCGTGCCGCATCTGCGGCGCGGTACTCACAAACGCGAGCCGCATCCCCATCTGCGAGAATTGCCTCGCCTCCTTCCAGCCGATTCGCGATCCGATGTGCAACTGCTGCGGACGCCCTTTCCCGCCGAATCCTATGGTGCAAGCCGAGAAGCAGCTTTGCCGCCTCTGCCGCGCGAATTTCTACGCCTTCGATGGCGCGCGGACCTATGCCACGTATGGCGACGCCCTCGGCAGCGCCATCCTTCTGCTCAAATACGAGGAAGTCACACGCCTCGGGCACTGGTTCGCCGACCGCCTTGCCGAAGTCGCCGCACGGGAGGCCGCCGAATGGCGCGCAGACGTCGTCGTCCCCGTCCCGCTGCATGCCGACCGGCAACGCGAGCGCGGCTATAACCAGGCAGAGTTGATCGCGCGGCCGCTTGCGAAGCGCCTGAGCCTCAAGTTCGGCGCCTACCTGTTGATGCGAACGAAGCCGCGCCCGCCGCAACTTGTCCTCTCCCGCACCGAGCACTGGAAATCCGTCCGCGGCGCCTACGCGACCCGCGAGGGCCTCCGGGTTGACAAGCTGCGCGTTCTGCTGATAGATGATGTATTGACGACTGGCGCGACGCTTGACGCGTGCGCACGAGCATTAAAGAAGGCGGGCGCGGCGGCCGTGTTTGGTTTGACGGTGGGCAGGGTCGCTTTCGGCGGGCCAGCGCAGGGGCCTGCAAATACCTGGAAGGCCACGACACCCGTGAAACCCGCGGGGCAGGAAAAGCATCCGATTCCTTGAACGAGCACAATTAGGGCGACGCAAAGGCGACGCGAATGGACAACCGGCTTAAGAACGGTTTACGTCCCCGACCCAAAATCGGCCTGAGCGGTCCTGCGCCGAATCTGAATTCCCAGAAGCCCGCCGTTTCGCCCGCCAGCAAACCATCGGTGATGCAGGCACCCGTGCTCGTGCTGAACGCGACCTTCGAGCCGATCAATGTGACGGCGGTGCGCCGCGCGCTGGTATTGATGCTCAAGGGAGTGGCGCAGGCGGAAGAAACCAATCACACGAAGGTGCATTCCACTTCGAAGGCGATTCAAATTCCGTCGGTGATCCGGCTGCTGACTTACCGGCATATTCCGCAACAGAGCCGCGCGCTTTCGCGCAAGAATATTCTGCTTCGCGATCGCAACACATGCCAGTTCTGCACCCGCGCGTTTCCGGCCTCGGAGCTTACGCTGGACCACGTGATGCCCCGCTCGCGAGGCGGGCGATCTTCGTGGGAAAATCTGGTGGCGTGCTGCTACGCGTGCAACAACCGCAAGGGCGACCGCACGCCGGAAGAGGCGGGCCTGCAACTACAGCGGCGGCCCCGGCCTTTCACGCTGCACACTTCGCGGCAGCTGATGCGCTTGATCGGGCACCGCGACGAGAAGTGGCGCAAGTACCTCTTCTATTGAAATTTTTTATCCGGTGCATCGAAACCATGCAACCTTTTTCGTCCACACGCGTCTAAATTAACAAATACTTCTAGGACACACCCCGGGAAGCGCGACCGGTCCTAACCGTTCCGCTTCCCTTCCTTTTTTCAGTGGCAAAATTTCCGAATCATGATTCGCAATTACTGGCGAAAGATCACTTTGATTCCGCGGCGCCAGTTTTCCACCAGGCCGATGCGTGTGACGGATATTTCAGGCGAGAGATATTTCAGCAGAAGCCCCGCTGCGGGATGAAAACGCAGTCCGGGGGCAACGAGCCAAATCAAAGGGGGTTGCGGGTCGAGTTCGACTCCGACGAAATATCCGAACCGCTGAAAATCACCTTCGCGCTGGTGGCGGCGGACGCGCAGCCAGTAATCCACGGCCTGCATGGGAAGTTGAATATCCTCGGATGCCTTCAGCTCGATAATGACGAGGCGTCCGCGACGCGTGACGCCCAGCAAATCAATTACGCCACGATCTCCCGCGGCCAGCGCGGGAACCTGCGAATAGAGATGACGCGGGTCCAGTTGCGCTTCGAGGCGTGAAGGATCTTCGAGCACCAGGGCTTCGAGCCAGCGTTCGGGCGAGGCGCGATAGAGGCGATGATTCGTTTCTGAAGCGAGCGGGTAGCGGTGGAGATCAAGCTGCTGCACGATGTGGTCGAGCTTCGGCTCGCTCGTTTTGGTGAGTCTTTCCCGAGCGTCCGTCAATCCAAACGAAATACCATCTCTCGACCAGCGGGCGAATTCCAGGCCGCGAAAACAAAGCCCCACTTCGGATGTGGCCGCGATGGCGCGAGGTGTAAACGCTTGGGGCGCGGCGGAAATGGCCGCGGCCAGCGAAGCGATTCCCGCAAAAGAGCCGCGCGCCTGCGCCAGCGTGGACTCCACTTCGCTGCGCGGGACAAGCCAGCTTTCCAGATTGCCGGCATCGGCGGCATCCAACCTCTGTACACGTCCCTGCGGCTCGGCATATTCGAAAATTTCGGCGCGGACAGACGGCGACAGTCCGAGCACGCGCTCGCGAAGGCGGCGTCCGGTGCCTTCAGGAACCAGAAGCCGCAATCCTTCCACCGGACGCCGGTCCGCATGGCCGCGCGCCCAATCGAGCCACAAAATTCCGAATGAGAGGATGCCTTCGATGGCCGCGGCATTTTCGCCGGGAGCGGCTGCGATCACGGCCCACGAGCGGGCACCTTCGTGCATTTTTCCACGCACGTAGAGGCCGGAGAAAGAGTGCTCGAGATCGGGCGATGCCGTGAGCGATTCGACGGTGGCATCGGGAAATTGTTCCGCAAGATTGCGGCGGAGACGCGCGCGGAATTGCTCGCGGGTGATGCGGGAAGCGGAGCGCGCCGCATCGGTGCGGAGGAATTCCAGGCGAGCTGGTTTTGCGCGTCCGAAGCGCTGGACTTCGAGAATGATGCGGGCTTTGGATTGTTCTTTAACGCGCAGAACGCGGCGGGTGAGATTGCATTCGCCGGACCAGAGGTGAACGAGAGGAGGATTTCCTTCGGGACGGAAATCGCAGTGAAGGCCGTTGAGGTCGGCGAGCCATTCGCCGTCTTCGCGGAGTTCCGCGGAGCCGGACGCGGTGAGTGCGTCCAATGCGCGGCCTAGCTCAACCCATTCGTTCATAAACAAACCATCCAGCGTTTAGAGACAGTGTTACCGCAGGGCAATTCTACTCCAAGAGCAACCCTGTGACACGGAAAACGGGATATTGCTGGTTCCACTCGGCCGGAATGTGCTCGAGCGTAATCTGGAAATCGCGTGTCCGCCCCGGGCCAACGGGACCGGTGGAGGCTCCGACCAGGCGCTCAGACTCCCGCAGGATCACCTGATTGAAGGGATCGTGAAATTCGATATCCACGTCGAGCCCGTCGATGGTGCGCGTGCCGTCGTTCGACATGGTTCCCGCGATGTATGTGAATTCCTGATCGAGCATATTCTTGGCGCGGGCCATTTGCACGTTGGCGAAGTGAATGTGCTCCGCGTAGGCCTGCTCGGCGGCGCCGAAGGGAATTTTTTCGTCGGGAGCGGGGCCGCGAGGTTTCGAAAAGTGAATGAGTGCCGCGACCACGCCGCAAATCAAGAGGACGACGACCGCCCCGGCCAGGAACGCCAATGGAAAATCGCTTTTCTCTTCAGGCTCTGGATAGGGCGCAGGTTCCTGCGGCGGGATCTGTTCGGGTTCCGTCATCAGCTCGTTGCCTTACCGTCCGAATGCAAGGCGCTGGATCAGGGGTTCGGGAAGCGATCCTTCGTGCATGCGCTTCTGAACGGCTTCGATATCATATGGGACGCGCCAGAACTCGACGGAGTTGTTTGCGAGATCGGCGATGGCGAAGGCGGCGCGCGTGTCTCCATCGCGTGGCTGGCCGATCGAGCCGGGGTTCAGCAGATACGTGGTGCCCACTTCGATCCGGAGGCTGGCGTATGCGCTATCGCCCGGGGGCTTGAAGTGCAGTACTCCGACAACGTCGTTGCGTAGCGTGAAGCCTCCCTGCAGATGCGTGTGACCAAAAAAAGTGACGGGCGAGCGCGCGTCGAGAAGGCTATCGAGCGCCTGAGCGGGAGCGAAAACGTATTCGTCTTCATCGCGGCACGCGCCATGAGCGATGGTGAAACCGTCCACGCTGACCGGGCCGACGGGAAGCCTTTCGAGCCATTCTTTATTTTCGGGGGAAAGTTGCGAGCGCGTCCACAGGGCCACGTTGCGCGCCACGGGATTGAAGTCGTCGGCATCGGCAAGGCCGCTGCTGGCTTTGTCGTGATTGCCGCGGATGGTGATGGCGCGGAGCGAGCGGATGCGGTTGATCACTTCGTTGGGGTCCGGGCCGTAGCCCACAACGTCGCCCAGGCACACCACCTTTTCCCACTTGCCGTTGGCTGCTTCGAGGGCAGCGTCCAGTGCGGTGATGTTCGCGTGAATGTCGCTCAGAATTAGGTGGCGCATAGCGATGCTCCCCATCGCAGGATGCGGATTATAGACGAACCTGCGGCGGGTTGCACGAAAGTACATCAGGAGAAAGGGGTTGGGCGGCGAAAGGCGCAAGGGGGCACTGGCGGCCTGTTTTTGGTGTCTGCAGAGGGTGGTTTTGTGGCGCGCGCTACCGGATTAACATGCAATCGCCGTAGCTGTAGAAACGATAGTTAGCTTCCACGGCGTGGCGATAGGCGCGGAGGACATGCTCGCGTCCGGCGAATGCGGCCACCATGGCGAGCAAGCTTGATTGCGGCAGGTGGAAATTGGTGAGGAGCTGGCTTACTACACGGAAGGGCTTGCCGGGATAAAGGAAAATTTCGGCTTCGGCTTTTCCTGGCACGATAGCGCCTCGTTCTGATACGGCCTTTTCGGCGGCGTCTTCGAGCGCGCGCACAACTGTGGTCCCCACGGCGAGAATCGGGCGATTCTTGTGACGTGCACCTTCGATTGCGGCGGCAGCGGCTTCTGGGATTTCGTAGGACTCAGTGTGTATCTTGTGATCCTCCAGGCGCTCGGTGCGGATGGGCGTGAATGTGCCAAGTCCGACGTGAAGGGAGATTTCGGCGATTTCCACGCCGCGCTTGCGGATGCGATCCAGAATTTGCGGCGTGAAATGCAATCCTGCAGTGGGTGCCGCTACCGCACTTCCCTTTTGCGCGTAGATGGTTTGATAGCGCTCGCGGTCGAGCGGCTCGTCGGCACGCTTGATATAGGGCGGGAGAGGGATGTGGCCGAGGCGTTCGAAACTCTCGTGCAGATCGCCCTTGGCGGAGAATCGCAGGACGCGCATTCCATAATCGCCGCGGCCTTCGACTTGCGCCTCAAGTTCGCCATCACCAAATAGGATTCGCTCTCCGATGGGAACCTTTTTGCCGGGGCGCACGAGCGCCTCCCATTTGTCTGGCGCGAGGGGGCGGACGAGGAGAACTTCAATCGGAGATTTCAGGAATTCGGCGCGCGCGGGATTATTCTCGCCCGGCGGCGTGGCGTGAAGGCCGGCGCGGTGGCCGAAAAGACGCGCGGGAAGGACTCGCGTGTTGTTGACAACGACGAGTTCGTCGCCGCGAAGAAGGTCCGGAAACTCGCGGAAATGGCGGTCGTCCCATTTGCCCGAGGCGCGGTCGAGCAAAAGCATGCGGGAAGCGTCGCGCGCGGCGAGTGGACGCTGCGCGATGCTTCCGGGCGGCAAATCGTAATCAAATTCGCTGAGATTCATTGGGTGAAGCGACTTGGCCTTTTGTGCAGTCCGCAAATTCTTGCGAACATGCCGCCAACCGCAAAGCAATTGGCGCAATTCGCGCAAATGTGCTAAATCAACACGACCGCTTGGCCTCACACTGACATCGTGGCATGCCGTGGAGCATCTCCGCTGTAAGCGCGTGCCGGAGCTATTGTAGCGAATCGGGCGAGTGGTTCACGCACGAAGGAATGAAGAAATCAAGGAAGGCAAATTGGCGGAAGGTTCCGTAGTAATCAGCACGCGAGGCGTGGAGCGGCTGCGTGCCGGGCACCTGTGGGTGTATCGCAGCGACGTGCGCCAAGCGCAGGCCGAGCCCGGCGCCGTGGTGCGCTTGACGGACGAGCGCGGGCGCTTTCACGGGCGCGCATTTTATAGCGATAAATCACAAATTGCCGTGCGGCTGCTGACGCACGAAGACGTGCCGGCGGATCGCGCTTTCTTTACGGAGCGGCTTCGCCGCGCGGTGGCCTATCGAAAGCTTGTGGTCGAGGACACGGACGCGTGCCGGCTGGTTTACGGCGAGGCGGACCAGCTGCCTTCCCTGATCGTGGACAAATATGGCGACTACCTGGTGATGCAGACGCTGAGCCAGTCCACGGAACGCCACAAGGAAATGTTTGCGGACATTCTTGGGGAATTGTTATCGCCGCGAGGCATTCTGGAGCGCAACGATCCCAAGGTGCGCATGCTCGAAGGGCTCGATCAACGCGTGAGCGTCCTGCGCGGCGAAATTCCGGCCGAAGTTGTGGCGAAGGAGAATGGCGTAACGTTTGTGTACGACTTGGCAAAGGGACAAAAGACGGGATCATTTCTTGACCAGCGCGAGAATCACCTGGCCGCGCGCCGGTATGCGTCGGGCGAGGTGCTGGATTGCTTCAGCTATCAGGGTGGATTCGCATTGACTGTCGCGAGACACTGCGAGCACGTGGAAGGGATCGATATGGGCGCCGCGGCCGTGGAAGCCGCCAAGCGCAATCAGAAGCTGAATTCGATTTCGAATGTGCACTTCCGCGAGGGCAACACGTTTGACATTCTGAAGGAATACGACGAAGTGGGGCGGCGATTTCAGATGATCATTCTCGATCCGCCGGCCTTTGCCAAGAACCGCGACAGCATTCCGGCGGCCCACCGTGGCTATAAAGAAACCAACCTTCGCGCGTTGAAAATCCTGGAGCCGGGGGGATTTTTAGTTACGTGTTCGTGTTCCTATCACATCACCGAACCACTGTTTCTGCAGATTCTGGCAGAAGCCGCGAATGACGCGCACCGGTCAGTGGTCGTGGCTGAGCGTAGAACGCAGTCTCAGGATCACCCGATAATGCTGACAATGCCGGAAACTCACTACCTAAAGTGCCTAATCGTAAAGGCCATATAGTGCTGAAAATAGGGAACATGCTGTTAAATTCGGTGCGCCAGAAACGTACTTGACAACACAACGCTAATATAATATTATGCGCTTGCGCTTATATGGCGACAATTTCATGGAGGACTTACGAAAATGAATTCCACCAACCGCTGCAATCCCAATCGAGACTTTTCGGGCTTGCAGGAGCATTTGAACCGGCTGTTCGAAGGCGGCTTTTCCCGCCGCGCGGAGAACTCTAATCTGACGACCTGGGCACCAGCCGTGGACATCTACGAGACCGAAAACGAGCTCGTGATCAAGGCTGATCTCCCGGAAATCAACGAAAAAGAACTGGACGTTCGGATCGAGAACAATATGCTCAGCATTCGCGGCGAGCGCAAGTTCGAGCAGAAAGTGGCGGAAGGCAACTACCTGCGCACGGAGCGCACCTATGGCTCTTTCAGCCGCAGCTTCAGCTTGCCGAACACGGTGAACACCGAAAACATCAAGGCGGACTACAAGAACGGCGTGCTCACTGTGGAACTGCCGAAGCGGGCGGAGTCGAAGCCCCGGCAGGTGAAGGTCAACGTCACGGGCAGCAACAACTGAGCGTTCGCTCAAGCGTTGCGTTCGTGGGGGGGCCGGGTGGTGATGCCGGCCCCCTTTTCGTCTTAGAGAGAAAGTGAGAAAATTCAAACATGCTTCGTTTTGACAAACTTACAGTGAAGGCCCAGGAAGCGTTGACGGCCGCGCAGGAATTCGGCGGACGCTCGGGCCAACAACAGATCGAGCCGCTGCACTTGCTGTGGGCGCTGGCGGCGCAGGGCGACGGCGTTGTACCGCCTCTGCTGGAGAAGCTGGGGGTGTCTCCAACGCGCCTGGCCGGTGAAATTGAAAAGCAGGTCGCGCGGCTGCCGAAGGTTTCCGGTGTTTCGCAGCAATACATGAGCCCTGCTTCAAATCAAGTTCTCGAGAAGGCTTTCGACGAAGCGCAGAGCCTGAAGGATGAATATGTTTCGACCGAGCACATCCTGCTCGCCATTGCGGGCGCGGGAAGCGACCCTGCGGGGCAATTGCTGGCGCGCGAGGGCGCGACGCATGAAGCCATCCTTCAAGCAATGGCAACGGTGCGCGGGAGCCATCGCGTGACTTCGCAGAATCCCGAGACAACGTATCGAGCGCTGGAGCAGTACGCGCGCGACCTGACCGACCTTGCGCGGCGCGGGAAACTCGATCCCGTGATTGGCCGCGATGAGGAAATTCGCCGCGTGATGCAGATTCTTGCGCGGCGCACGAAGAATAATCCGGTGCTGATTGGCGAACCCGGCGTGGGGAAGACGGCAATTGTGGAGGGGCTGGCGCAGCGGATTGTTGCCGGCGACGTGCCTGAAATTTTGAAGCCGAAGCGAATTGTTTCGCTCGACCTTGCGGCGCTGGTAGCGGGCGCGAAATACCGCGGTGAATTCGAAGACCGCTTGAAGGCCGTGCTGAAAGAAGTAAGCGAATCCGATGGGCAGATCATTCTTTTTATCGACGAGCTGCATACGCTGGTGGGCGCGGGCGCCGCGGAAGGTTCGATGGATGCGTCGAACATGCTGAAGCCTCCCCTGGCGCGCGGCGAACTGCGCGCGATTGGCGCGACCACGATCAATGAATATCGCAAGTACATCGAGAAGGACGCGGCCCTCGAACGCCGCTTCCAACCCGTGCAGGTCGGCGAACCTTCGATTGAGGATTCGATTGCGATTCTCCGCGGATTAAAAGAACGGTATGAGGTTCATCACGGCGTGCGCATCAAGGATGCCGCGCTCGTGGCAGCCGCGATGCTTTCGCAGCGCTACATCACGGACCGTTTCCTGCCGGACAAAGCGATCGACCTGGTGGACGAAGCAGCGGCGGGGCTGCGCATGGAAATCGATTCCCTCCCCTTTGAAATTGACGAAATCGAGCGGCGCATCATGCAACTGGAAATCGAACGCCAGGCCCTGCGCAAGGAATCGGACAAGCACTCGCGCGAGCGTTCTTCGATTATCGAGAAAGAGCTGAGCACGCTGCGCGAGCAGTCCAATGCGCTGAAAGCGCACTGGCAAACGGAGAAAGACGCCATCGGCCGCATCCGCAAGCACAAGGAAGAAATCGAGCGGCTCAAGGGCGAAGAGCAGAGGTTCGAACGCGCGGGCGATCTTTCGCGCGTTGCGGAAATCCGCTACGGAAAGCTTTCCGCCGCCGAAAAAGAATTGAAGAGCGCGCAGGACCGCCTCGCCGAGCTTCAAAAAGACCACCCGATGCTGAAGGAAGAGGTGGGTGAGGAAGAGATCGCGAAAATTGTCAGCAAGTGGACGGGAATTCCCGTCGGGCGGCTGCTGGAAGGCGAAATCGAAAAACTGATTCACATGGAGGCGCGGCTGCGCCAGCGAGTGCTGGGGCAGGACGCTGCTCTTGCGAGCGTTGCGAATGCAATTCGCCGCAGCCGCTCCGGCTTAAGCGATCCGAACCGCCCGATTGGTTCGTTCCTGTTTCTGGGCCCAACGGGCGTGGGGAAGACGGAGTTGGCGCGCGCACTCGCCGAATTTCTGTTCGACGACGAACGCGCGATCATTCGCCTCGATATGTCCGAGTACATGGAGAAGCATTCCGTGGCGCGGATGATCGGCGCGCCTCCCGGATATGTCGGCTACGAAGAGGGCGGCCAATTGACCGAACAGGTTCGCCGGCGCCCTTATTCGGTCGTGCTGCTCGACGAAATCGAAAAGGCGCATCCGGATGTTTTCCACGTGCTGCTACAGATTCTCGAGGACGGGCGTCTAACGGATGGAAAGGGCCGCACCGTGGATTTCCGCAATACGGTAATCATCATGACGTCGAACGTGGCGTCGTCCGCCATCTTCGAGCTGGCCGCCAAGGACCCGAAGCAGGCGCGCGAGCAGGCGATGGCCGCGTTGCGCGAACTCTTCCGGCCCGAATTCATCAACCGGATTGATGATATTGTGTTGTTCCTTCCGCTGGGCAAAGATCAGATCGATAGGATTATCGAGCTACAGTTGCAACATCTGGTGAAGCGGCTGGCCGAGCGGCAGTTGACGATCGAATTGACGCCCGCGGCAAAGGCGCTGCTTTCGCGCGAAGGATTCGATCCCGCATACGGGGCTCGGCCCATGAAGCGCGCGATTCAGCGATTGATCCAGGACCCGCTCGCGCTGAAAATCCTGGAAGGCGGGATTCTGCCGGGCGCTGCGGTGGTGGCGGACGCGGATGCGAAGACAGGTGAGATGGTATTTCGCAGTAAAGCTGTGAAGGCTGGCGCGGCCTGAAATTGCGCCGGGGATCACGAAAATGAAAACTCTTAAAACAACATTTCTACTGACGGCTTTGACGCTCCTCCTTCTCGCGCTTGGTGGCACGTTCGGCGGGAGGGGCGGCATGACGATCGCGCTGGTTTTCGCGGTCCTCATGAACGGCACCGCTTACTTTTTCTCGGACAAGATCGCGCTGGCTTCGAGCGGCGCGCAACCGATCAGCCGCGAGCAATCGCCGCGCCTATACGCCGTGATGGAGGGGCTGGCCGCAAAGGCCAATTTGCCTGTGCCGAAGCTCTATTTGATTCCGCAGGCCGCGCCCAATGCGTTCGCCACGGGGCGAAATCCGAGCCATGCTTCGGTCGCCGTCACGCAAGGTCTGATGGAACTGATGAATGACGACGAACTCGAAGGCGTGATCGCGCACGAGCTGTCTCACGTCCGCAATTACGATATTCTCACTTCGTCCATCGCAGCGACAATCGCCGGCGCCATCACATGGGTCGCGAGCATGGGACGCTGGGGAATGATTTTCAGCGGCTACGGCGGCCGCGACAACGATCGCGGAGGCGGTGGCATTGCTGCGATCTTTATGCTCATCGCCGCGCCGATTGCCGCGGCAATGCTCCAGCTTGGGATTTCGCGCCAGCGCGAATATCAGGCAGACGCTTCCGGCGCACAAATGGTCGGGCAGCAGTATGGACTAATCAGCGCGCTGGAAAAACTGGGCGCCTATAACAAGAGGATCCCGATGGATATTTCGCCCTCCACCGCGGCTCTCTGCATCGTCGCGCCGTTCAGCGCCGGTCAAGTTTTTGCGGGATTGTTCAGCACGCATCCACCGCTCGCGGACCGCATCGCGGCACTGCGCAACATGACGATCACGCGCTGATAGAGCGCTCGCTTTGGGTTCGGTTACGGCGAGAAATCCGCTAGGTACTAGAACTAGGTAATCCATTGCCTGAGGGTGCACCTCAATCCCTGAGGCGCCAGCCTCAAACCGCGCAGAAATCATTACAGCCGCGTAAATTTTGCAACGTCCCACTGACACACCCCTGGATTCCGCTCGCAATGCACCCAATCTAACTGTTTATGATTCAGTAGCTTACGAGGTGAAGCCCGCTCTGCGAGGTTTGGTTCAGCGCGTGCTCCTTCTAGTATCCGCAAGGGATTTTACGGAGGAAACGAGAATGACCGAAGAGAGACAAGATTTGAATCCACAGGATGCAGCCGCCCCGCGATGGATTGGGATCGTCGTTGTAGCGCTCACCGTGGTTTCACTGGTGGCGTTGGGAGCAGGCTGGACGGCCTCCACGCGCTCGAAGGCACTCGAGCAATCATTGGCCCAGCAGGATGCGCAGGCAAAGCAGGCGAACGACGTGCTGACGCAGCGCCTTGCCAAGGCCGAAGACACCAACGCGCAGCTGCAGGGCGAGCTGAGCGTGGTGACTGACAAATTTAAGCTAACCCAAGGCGAGATCTACCGCGCCAAGGCGACAACCAAGAAAATCAAGGAAGACGACGCCAAGGAATTGGCCGACCTCCAAACCAACATGACCGGGCAGCTCGCCACGAAAGCCAGCGTTGACGACCTCAACAAGGTCGGCACCGACGTGAATGGCGTGAAGGGCGACCTGGAAACCACGAAGAACAGCCTCAACATGACTCGCGGCGAATTTGGCACGCTGATCGCCAAGAATCATGACGAAGTGGAAGAGCTCCGCCGCCTTGGCGAACGCGATTATTACGAGTTCACGATTGCCAAAAAGAATGATCGCGAGAAGGTGGGCAATCTGATGATCGAGCTTCACGGGACAAACCTGAAGAAGAATCAGTACACCGTCTCGATCTTCGTTGACGATCTGCGCCACGACAAGAAGAACCTGACGGCCAACGAGCCGCTCTATTTCTTCCAGAATGGCAGCCGCGCGCCGCTTGAGTTCGTTGTGAACCAGGTGGGCAAGGACAAGATCACGGGCTACCTGAGCGTTCCGAAGACGGGTTCGGCGCACGCGCAGGCAGCGTCCGGCAACTAACTTCCCCGCGCCGCGCCCTGGCGGGGAGCGGCGCAGAGGCAAACCGGGGGCACTCGCTTCGGCGAGTGCCCCTTTTGTATTTTTATTCGGCTTTTCTGAGGGCGCGCATCTTGCGGCTGAGAAATCTCTTGGCGAGGGCGGGAAGCTTGTCGTGCGGAATTTTTCCCTGTTCGTAGAGCTTGACCTTGCCTTTGGCAATCTTCCGGCGACGTCGCTGGCGTTTCTGCGCGACGTAGTTCTTTGCGTGTGCCATGCAATATCCCCCTGTTAATTCGTGAGCTTCGATTGTAGCGGAGAAGGAAAAGGATGCAAGGCTCGCTTGTGATTTTGTCCGCGACTTCGGTTAGCATGTTTCTCTGATGCCCACGACAGCCATATACGCGAGCCGCATTCTGACGCCGCAGGAAGAAATCAACGACGGCGTCATTCTGGTGGATGACCAGCGCATCACGGCCATAGGCCACCGCGACGAAGTGCGAGTGCCGGAAGGCTCACTCGATTACGTGGCCACCGGCTCAACCGTGGTTCCCGGATTTGTGGACGTGCACATTCACGGCGCGGGCGGCCATGACGTGATGGAAGGAACCGCGCGGGCGCTCGACAAAATCACGGCCACGGTTGCGCGCTATGGCACCACGTCCATGCTGGCCACCACCGTGACCGCGCCATTCGAGGACACCTGCAAGAGCCTGCAAGGAATCGCGCGTTATATTCGGAACCACGAAAAACCCGAGGAGACTCCGCGGCTCGCCGCCGAGATTCTGGGCATGCATCTCGAAGGACCGTTTATCAGCAAGGTACGCGCGGGCGTGCATCCGCTGGAATCCATCACGAAGCCATCGGTGGAAATTTTGGAGCAATTCTTCAAAGCCGCGGATGGACTGGTGCGCATCCTCACGCTGGCCCCGGAAATTGCGGGCGCAACGGAATTGATTCGGGTGGCCGTGGCCGCCGGCGTGGTGGCGGCGATGGGCCACACGGACGCAAATTACGATCAGGCGCGCGCTGCCATTCAAGACGGCGTCAGGCATGCGGTACACACATTCAACGCCATGCGTCCCTTCAACCACCGCGATCCGGGCGTGCTCGCGGCAATCATGACGGACATCGATATCACCGCTGAAATTATCGCTGACGGCGTCCACGTGGCGGGTCCCGCGATTCAGGTTCTGCTGGGATGCAAAGGCTTCGATACCGTGCTGCTGGTGAGCGACGGCATCGCCGCAACGGGAATGCCGGATGGAACGTACCGGCTGGGAACAATGGAAGCTATCGTTGAAGATGGCATCGCGCGAAATTCGCAGGGGAAGCTTGCCGGAAGCACACTTACGCTGGATCGCGCGTTGCGCAATATGGTGGCGCTCGGAGTTCCGTTGGTGGATGCCGTGCGTATGGCGACGGTGCTGCCCGCGCGCCGCCTCGGCCTGGCAGGTAAGAAAGGCATCCTCGCGATTGGCGCGGATGCGGACCTCGTCGTGCTAACTCCGGATTTGCATGTTGCAGGCGTGATGACGCGCGGGGCCGGTCTCTTGTGAAGATTGGGAGTGGTGATTGGTGCCTCAGTAAATGGAATTGCAGAACTACGAGAAAAACCGCCGACTCACAAATCACTAGCCAGGAAATTATGGGTTCAGCGGAATTTTTAATTCCTCGGAAAGCTGGTAGGGATCAAACGGGCTGCACGCAAAATATCTTCCGTCCACTTCAATCGTAGGCACCTTCCGCAACCCATCATTCACGCGCAGAACAAGGGCTTCCGCTTCGGGAGAGCTGTCTATATTCACTTCGCGGAACTGCACGCCACGCTCTCGCAAGAACTGTTTTGCACGCCTGCAATCTCCGCACCAGCACGTGCTGTAGATCGTGATTTCGGCCATGGGTGACGACTCGGTCGCTCCGGCAAAACGCGCCTGGTATTTCCCAAATACAACTAAACTTATCTTAATGATTGGATGCTGCGGCGTGGGGCAAGATTCGCTCCCAATGGAGCGAACTAAGCACGATTGGCGCGTTAAGTACTAGTGGCTCGAATCCGGCGACGCCCCTGCCGCGCCGGATTTTGCGGCCGCCTGCTGGCGAATGAGCGCGCGTTCGAGCGCGAATGAGGCTTCATCCCACTGCGTATCACCCGCGGCAGCCTTCGCGAGGTCCGCCCGCGCAACGCCTTCCGCAGCCCGCGTGCGCTCGACGTTGATTTCTTCGGCGCGTTCGGAAATTTCCGCAAGCACGATGACGCGGTCCGGCAGCACCTCGGCATAGCCTTCAATCACGGTCAAATAACGCGCCTCCGTACCTTTGTGGTACGTCAGGATTCCGATGCCGAGCTCGGTGATCAACGGGGCGTGCCCCGGCAGGATGCCGAGGTAGCCTTCTTTGCCCGGCATTTCGAGCGAGTCCACAGTTTCGTGGAGCACGTGCCGCTCGGGCGTCACAATTTCGAGTTCGATGGCTGTGGGCAGCATGGTTTTACTTTTCGCCGGTCGCGAATATTACGCCGCCGCGGCCATTTTCTCCGCGCGCTCGCGCACTTCTTCGATCGTCCCCACCATGTAGAACGCCTGCTCGGGCAAATCGTCGTGCTTGCCTTCGACGATTTCCTTGAAGCTGCGCACCGTATCTTCCACTTTCACGTACTTTCCTTCGATGCCGGTAAATTGCTGGGCCACGAAGAACGGCTGCGACAGGAATTTTTCGATTTTGCGGGCGCGCGCCACGGTCTGCTTGTCGTCGTCCGAGAGCTCTTCGATACCCAGAATAGCGATGATGTCCTGCAATTCTTTATAGCGCTGCAGCACGGATTTTACGGCGCGGGCGACGGCGTAATGCTCCGCTCCCACGATTCGCGGATCGAGTATGCGTGAGAAGCTCGCGAGCGGATCGACTGCGGGATAAATGCCGCGCTCGACGATCTGGCGGCTGAGGTTCGTCGTCGCGTCCAGGTGCGTGAACGTGGCGGCCGGCGCGGGATCGGTGTAATCATCCGCGGGAACGTAAATCGCCTGCACCGAAGTGATCGAGCCGTGTTTCGTGGACGTGATGCGTTCCTGCAACTCTCCGATTTCGGTGTTGAGGTTTGGCTGGTAACCCACGGCCGAAGGCATGCGGCCGAGCAGCGCGGATACTTCCGAGCCCGCCTGCACGAAACGAAAAATATTGTCGATGAAGAGCAGCACATCGAGGTGCTCTTCGTCGCGGAAATATTCAGCGACAGTCAAGCCCGTCAGGCCCACGCGAAGCCGCGCGCCGGGTGGTTCCGTCATCTGGCCGTAAATCAGCGCACACCGCGATTTCTCCGAATTGCCGGGGACGACGACGCCCGATTCCTGCATTTCGAGCCACAGGTCATTTCCTTCACGCGTGCGCTCGCCGACGCCCGCGAATACGGAAACACCGCCATGCTTCATCGCGACGTTGTGAATCAGCTCTTGAATGAGCACCGTCTTGCCCACGCCCGCGCCGCCGAAGAGCCCGATTTTGCCGCCTTTCAAGTACGGCTCCATCAGATCCACAACTTTAATTCCCGTCTCGAACATTTCCAGGTTCGTGGATTGATCTTCGAGCGAAGGCGCCGGGCGATGAATGGGATATCGCTTCTCGGTTTTCACCGGGCCGAGTTTGTCCACGGGTTCGCCTAGAACGTTGAGCACGCGGCCCAGCGTCCCACGGCCGACGGGCACGGAAATCGGCTCGCCCAAATCTTCCGCCTTCATGCCGCGCACCAGACCCTCGGTCGGCTTCATCGCCACGCAGCGGACACGGCCTTCGCCCAGGTGCTGCGCCACTTCGCCCACGATGTCAATCGGCTCGGGAATGTCGAATCCCTCGCTGGTGATCCGCACCGCATTGTGAATGTGCGGCAGGTGATGCTCCTCGAATTGCACGTCCACCACCGGGCCGATCACTTCCACCACTTTGCCGATTTTGTTCTGCTCCGTCGCCATTCTGTGTCTCCCTGTCTTTTTCCGGCGCGCTACGAAATTGCGACTGCGGCGCCGCTCACAATTTCAATCAATTCCTTCGTAATACTCGCCTGGCGAATCTTGTTCATTTCCAGCGTGAGCTTGTCGATCAACTCGCGCGCGTTCCTGGTAGCGGAATCCATGGCCGTCATGCGCGCGGCATGTTCGGCCGCTGCGGACTCAAGCAAAACTCGAAATATTTCGGCTTCCAGATAACGGGGCACCAATCCGTTGAAAATTTCCTCCACTGGTTCTTCGTAGATGTAATCCACCAGGAATGTTTTCCCGCCCTGTGCCGCTTCCATGGGCAACGCCTCGCCGGACGGCGCGTGGCTGGCTACTGCCCTCTCTTCGGCGTCTCTCGATCCCCCGGTGATCACCTCAGGATCGATTGGCAGCAATTTTTCCGATCGCAAATTCTGCACCATCACGTTCTTGAACTCGTTGTAAATCACGTACACGCTGTCCACTTCGCGCTTCCGGTACATCTCCGCAATCCGCGTGGCGATTTCCTTCGCCTTCGAAAATTCCACCTGGCTTGAAACGTTTAGATATTCCGCCGCAAACGTTAGTCCCCTCTTCTTCAGCGTATCGCGTCCCTTTTTTCCGACGACGATCAGCTCGATCTTCTTCGAGGAGTTCTCGCGCAGAAATTCCGTTCCGCGTCGAATCGCGTTGGCGTTAAACGCGCCCGCAAGGCTGCGATCTCCGGTCAGCAGGACCATCAGGATTCGCTCTTCCGGCCGCCGCTCGAGCAGTGGATTCTCCACCATCTCGATGCGCGCCGCCGCCGAACGCAACACGCGCAAAATCTCGCGCGCGTAGGGCCGCGCCGCAAACACGCCTTCCTGCGCGCGCCGCAATTTCGCCGCCGCCACGAATTTCATCGCCCGGGTGATTTGCTGCGTGCTCTTCACCGAGCGGATCCGCCGCCGATAATCCATTAATGTGGGCATCGAAAGTTTCTACTGGCTCCTCACCATCAGCCTATTGCGTCCGGTCCTCGCCGGGAGTTAACTCGCCGTTGCGGCCGCCGCGCCCATGCTTGCCAGGAACCGCTCCTTGAATGCGTCCAGCGCCGCCTTCGCATCTGCGCGCAGCGCATCGTCAAACGCCTTCTTATCGCGAATCGTTTTGAACAGTGCCGGGAAATTCGTCTCGATAAACGGGTAGAGCTCCAGCTCGAATCGCCGGACTTCGGAAACCGGCAGGTCATCCAGATATTTGTTCGCGCCGGCAAAAATAATCAGCACCTGCTTTTCCACTGGGAGCGGCTGATATTGATCCTGCTTCAAAATCTCAACGAGCCGCTGACCGCGGGCCAGCTGCGCCTGCGTCGCTTTGTCCAGCTGTTCCGTTCCGAACTGCGCGAATGCCGCGAGGTCGCGATATTGCGCCATATCCAACCGTAATGTGCCAGACACCTGCCGCATCGCCTTGATCTGTGCGTTGCCACCCACGCGGCTCACGGAAAGCCCGACGTTCACGGCGGGACGAATTCCGCTATTGAAAAGGTCCGCTTCCAGATAAATCTGCCCGTCCGTAATCGAAATCACGTTTGTGGGAATGTAAGCGGACACGTCGCCAGCCTGCGTCTCAATTACCGGCAGCGCCGTCAGCGACCCGCCGCCAAGATCGTCGCTCAGCTTGGCCGCGCGCTCCAACAAGCGCGAGTGAAGGAAGAATACGTCGCCGGGATAAGCCTCGCGGCCGGGTGGCCGGCGTAGAAGCAGCGAAATCTCGCGGTACGATTGCGCGTGCTTTGAAAGGTCGTCGTAGCAACAGACTGCGTGGCGCTTCGAATCGCGGAAATATTCACCGATGGCGCAGGCCGCGAAGGGCGCGATGTATTGCATCGTCGCCGGTTCCGCTGCGGACGCGGCCACCACGATGCTGTGCTCCATTGCGCCGTAGTCTGTGAGCGTCTTGATCACCTGCGCGATGGTGGACCTTTTCTGCCCGATCGCGCAGTAAATGCAGATCAAGTCGCCGCCGCGTTGATTCAATATCGTATCCAGGATGATCGCGGTCTTTCCCGTCTGGCGGTCACCAATAATCAATTCGCGCTGCCCGCGACCAATCGGAATCATCGCGTCAATCGGCTTCACGCCCGTCTGTACCGGCTCGCGCACCGGTTGCCGGTCGATGACGCCCGGCGCAATGCGTTCGAGCGCGTTCCGTCGCTCGGTCTGAATCGGGCCCTTGCCGTCCAGAGGGTTTCCCAGCGGGTCGACCACGCGGCCGATCAGCGCCTCGCCCACGGGCACGGACATAATTTTGTTCGTCCGCTTCACCACATCGCCTTCGCTGATTTTCGTGTAGTCGCCCAGCAGCACCACGCCCACCTGATCCTCTTCCAGGTTCAACGCGATTCCAAACACATCGTGCGAGAACGTCAGCATCTCGCCCGACATGCAGCGGTCCAGCCCGTGGACGCGCGCGATGCCGTCGCCAATCGAAATCACCGAGCCTGTCTCTTCCACTGCTACCGTCTGCTGGTAGTTTTCGATCTGCTCGCGCAGAATCTTTGTTATCTCGTCCGCTTTGATGTTGGCCATCCCTTGCTCCTATTCGCCTTCCAGCCGCTCGCGCAGCCGGGTCAATTGCTCGCGCACTGAGCCGTCGTACACCGTCGAACCGACGCGCACCACGGCGCCGCCCAGCAGCGCCTTATCCTGCACGAATTTTGCCTGGATTTTTTTGCCGGTGCGTCGCTCGATCGCCGCCGTCAATTCTTTTTTTTCCGGGCCGCTTAATTCGCGCGCGGTCGTCACTTCGGCTTCCGCGATTCCCAGCCGCGCGTTGAGCTCTACATGAAACGCCTGCTGGATTTCCCTCAGCATCTCCGTCCGGCGGTGCGCCACGATCAATCGCACGAAATTCCGCACCGCTCCATCCATATCCATCTTTTCCGCGATTTTCGTAATAATGTTTTGCTTCGCCTCTTCGCTTACCGCCGGACTTTCCAGCGCATTCTTCAGATCCGCCGAAGCGGAAAACACGTCCACGAAGGCCGCCAGGTCCCGCTGCGAGGCTTCGGCGCTCCTCTGCTGAAGCGCTACGTCCGCCAGCGCTGCCGCGTACCGTTGCGCGAGTGCGCCGTTCAATTTGCGCTCCGATTGAGATCCTCGACGAACCCGCGGAACAGCACTGTTTCCGCGCTGGGCGTCAATTCATCGCGCAGCAGAGACTCCGCGCGCTCTACCGCCATCCGCGCCGCCAGAATCCTTAACTCCATTCGCGCCGCGCGTTCCGCAGCTGCAATCTCCGCCTGCGCCGCGCGCTCAATCTTTTGCGCGTCTTCTTTCGACGATGCACGCAATCGAATGGCCTCGGCGTCTCCGTCGCGTTTCGCATCCGCGCGAATCCGTTCGATCTCCGCTCCCAAGCCCTTCATTTTTTCTTCCACTTCGCGCCGCCGCTGCTCCGCGGCCTCGCGCGCCCGCGTCCCCTCCGCGATTTTTTGGCCGATTAGCTCCCGGTTCGCGCGGAAATGGGGAGCAGCCTTACGCGCCGCGTACACCAGTAGCGCCGCCACAATCGCGAAATTGATCCAGCGGAACACTAATCCCGTCGTGGAATCTACGGGCGAGGATGAACCCTCTTGAGCGAATGCTGGTGTGACGGCAAGAAAGACAAACGCAACGAGAACGCCAAGCCGGTGAGAGCAATGCCTCATCGCCGCGCCCCTCCGCCAGTTGGTGACGGCCTTTCCATAATTCCGCGCGCGATCTCTCCCGCCAGGGCAGGCGTTTGCCGTTCCACTTCTTTGCGGGCTGCCTCAAATTCGGCGGCGATCCTCTTCTTCGCATCCGCCACTTCTTCCTGCACCTGGCCGCGCATGGCTTTCAGCAGCCGCGTCCGCTCATCGAGAACCACTTTCCGCGCCTCATCCTGCTTCGCGTAAATTTCGCCGCGCGCCTTTCGCAGGGCCTCGTTGTAGGAATCCAGCTCCTGCTTCGCCTCGGCTTCCGCCGCTGCCGCCTCTGCGCGCGCGCCTTCGATTTTGGCGCTGCGTTCCGCCATCGCTTTTTGTATTGGAATGAAAAACGCCCAGCGTAGGAAAAAATAAAATAGGAGGACGATGACTACCGTGGGCACAGCTTCAAGAAACAGTTCACCGAGCTGGTGGAGAATTTCCATCGCGAGGTAGTGGTACTGTGTTCCTGCTCCTGATTGTCCCTAACGATTTCCGCCGGCAAGCCGTCCCACCGGCCCACACGAACGGCTTGGCAATTTCGGGACAGTCATTATCGCATCGCCCCTACGCCTCGTCAACGTCGCTGATAATCAATTCAAATGAATTTAGGCCGGGAAAATCGGGACGGGCGCATCTCCGCGCTCTACAAATGCCTCCTTGCGCCTCACGAGGAACCAGTGAACCACAAAAATAGCTGGCGAAGATACCATCGCGCCGATCCATCCGATTCACCTTGCAAGTGGTGCCCCTCCGCCGGAGAATTCAACCCGCCAGCCTTCAGCGGACGCGGCAATCGTTTCATACGCATCGCATCTGTCGGCGTACATGAAAACAAATCATAAATCGCATCCGCGGAAGGCCCAAAGCAAGAGTCCGTCCAGGCCGCTGCGAAGATTTTTCGGGGTCCTCGGGCCGGGGCTGATTACGGGCGCAGCCGACGACGACCCTTCGGGAATTTCGACCTACTCGGTTGCCGGCGCCGCCTACGGGTACGCCACGCTGTGGATCGCTCTAATAACATTTCCGCTGATGGTTGCAGTCCAACTGATGTGCGCGCGGTTGGGCATGGTTACGGGACGCGGCCTCGCAGCCGCCGTGCGTACATATTATCCGCGCTGGGTGCTGTGGGGCGCGTGCTCGATTCTCGTCGTCGCCAACGTCATTAACATTGGCGCCGATCTCGGCGGTATGGCCGCCGCGACGCAACTCATCACCGGGATCCATCCGTTCGTGTGGTTGCCCCTTTACGCTATTTTCATTACCGCCCTGCTTTTCTGGGCTTCGTACCGTCTGATCGCGAAAGTCTTCAAATGGCTGACGCTGGTTTTGTTCGCCTACGTCTTAACCTCCTTCTTCGCCCACGTGGATTGGAGGCAAGCCCTGGCCGTTACATTCGTGCCGCATCTCGAGTTTTCCCGCGGGTTCTGCGCCGTCCTCGTGGGAATTCTGGGA
>Ga0070765_100000394_pt1 | contig 26156 bp, 24 predicted proteins | sample HubBroMetageWFT5_FD_71516 | JGI IMG/M metagenome (GOLD analysis project Ga0070765, IMG submission 71516) | Warmed and freeze-thawed soil microbial communities from the Hubbard Brook experimental Forest, New Hampshire - Hubbard Brook CCASE Soil... | ecosystem: Environmental > Terrestrial > Soil... | reverse complement strand
CGTATGCAATTGAAAAAATCCCCGCTGCGCACCGCCGCCTCGGGATCGGACTCATAGCGTTTCGAAATCCCCATTCCCACAAACGAGAAAGTATCCGCATACGACGGCACTTTCATCTCCAGCCACGACCCAACACGAAATCCGCCGTGCGCGTCCGACGCCTCAAATCCCCATATTTTCCCCCGCTGTAGGAATCCATCCCAATGCGCCAGCGATTCCGCTGGAATCGCAATGCTCTTCAAAAAATAATAATGCGAAAAAGGATAGTACATCCCCAGGCGCAACCGCTCGCCCCACGATGCACCTCGCAAGCTCGTAAACAAATTCAACACTTCGATTCCGCCGGGCCGCAAACCAATATCCCAGTAGCGCCACCCGAAATCCGGATCATCCGGATAAGCTAAAATCGGAAACGCGCCCCATCCGCGCGCGTCGTCCATCGCTTCCGGCGGAAACGACGACAACAGAAACCCCGGCGCCTCCTGCGCTCCAAAAAAAGTCAAATGACCATCCGGCAAACTCGCTTCCGACCCGCCCACGATCGTCACTCCATCAATAATCTTGCGAAAACTCGAAGACGCCACGTTCGGCCGTCCGTGATCCGTCAACAGCACCAGGCTAATTCCCGTCGCCCGCGCTTGCTCCGCGATTTCTTCCGGAGATTGCAGTCCGTCTGACATCGTCGAATGCACGTGATAAACGCCCCATATATAGTGATCGGAACGCTGCGGCGTATACGACGCGTAACGCAAACCTGTTGCGACATAACCGGCCATCGCCAGAACGACAATCCTCGCCACCCAAAATCTGAATTTCGTCATTCGCCGTTTCTCATCGTTGCTCCGCCCTGCCGCCGCTAGCATAAGCTCCGGCCGCGTTATCGTTCGCGTATTTCCGCCCGCAGTTCCACGAAGAACAGTCCGCTCCCACGCCGCACCCCAAGTGGAGTTTTCGTCTCCGCGGTGCTACCTTGTCTGTTCTCAATTCCCCGCGCAATAATCCTCAACGAGGTGAATGCCAATGACCTGGGGCCAGCGCCGTGCAATCATCATCATCGTTCTAGCGGTCTTTCTCGTCATTCTCTTTTTTGCCGCAATGAAACCCACCCGGCTGAGCTTGCCTTCGAACGCCGTCCTGGTGATTGACGCGGCTGGCCAGATTGAAGAGCAGCGCTCCCCCGATCTTTTCAGCGCCTTCAGCGGCTTCACGACTCCGGTGCTGCACGATTACATAGACGCGATCGACGCCGCCGCTAAAGACTCACACATCACGGGCCTCGTCGTGCGCATCGCCCCGCTGGAAACCGGCTGGGGCAAGCTCGAGGAAATTCGCAGCCACTTGCTCGCCTTCCGCAAAAGCGGCAAGCCCAGCATCTGCTACCTCGGTTACGACGGAATCGGCAACCCTGAATACTATCTCGCCTCCGCCTGCCAGCAAATCTGGCTGGTTCCCACCGCTCCCGTCAGCATCCGCGGCATGATGGCCCAAGCGCTCTTCTTCCGCGGCACCCTCGACAAATTAAAAATCGTCCCCGAGTTTTATCACATCGCCGAATACAAGACCGCCGGCAACACCTTTACCGAGAAACAGTTTACGCCCGCGCATAAGGAAGAGGTCGAAGGCCTGCTGCACAGCATCTACGATCTATACCTGAACGACACATCCAAAGCTCGCGGCATGGCTCGCGCGCAGTTTGAAGCGCTGCTAAATCGCGGCCCGTTTTCCTCCAGTGACGCCGTGACCAACAAAATCGTGGACCGTCTCGGCTACTGGGATCAGTTGCAGGATTATTTCAAGGGTCGCGCACAAGGATGGAATCCCGTCTCCCTGAGTCGGTACCGCTCCTCAATCTCGAATGACGGGAGCGCCAGAATTGCCGTCGTCCACGCCACCGGCCTGATCGTCTCCGGAGATTCCGGCAGCACGCCCGGCGGCGGTTCGGTGATGGGCGGTGATTCCGTGGCTGCGGATATTCGCGCCGCTCGTAAAGATTACAGCATCAAGGCCATCGTGCTGCGCGTGGATTCGGGCGGCGGCTCGGTGGTGGGCAGCGAAGTAATTCGTCGCGAGGTGGAACTCGCCAATCAGGTCAAGCCCGTCGTCGTTTCCATGTCGGACGTCGCAGCTTCCGGCGGCTACTGGATCGCAGCTCCAGCCCGCAAAATCGTCGCTGACCCCGGCACCATCACCGGCTCCATCGGCGTGCTGATCGGAAAATTCAACGTCTCCGGACTCTACACTCTGCTCGGCATGAGCACGGACTCCGTCGCCACCAGCGACAACGCCACCATGTTCTCTTCCCAGCAGAATTTCACCCCCGCACAGCGCGCCTACATTCAAAAATCGCTCAACGACACCTACGCCGATTTCACCAAAGGCGTCGCGCAAGGCCGCAAAATGACCGTCGAAGCCGTGGACAAAATCGGCAAAGGCCGCGTGTGGTCCGGCGCGCAAGCCAAAGAAATTGGCCTGGTGGACGAGCTCGGCGGCCTCGACCGCGCCATCGAAATCGCCAAGCAGCTCTCCAACATCCCCGCCGGCGAAAGCGTCCACATCGTCCGTTACCCCGAAGAAAAATCATTCTTCGAACAATTTCTCCAGCGCCAAAAAGACAACAACATGAGCGAATCGCAATCCCTCGAATCCATGATCAATCACATCCTGAGCCAAATGGAACCGATACAAGCCCGCATGCCCTACCAGCTGCACATCCGTTGAATCGCCCCCCGCAAAGCGGGGCCGATTCACCCTTCGGTCCCGCACTGCGGATCGAAGGGTACCAGCGCACTTCAGTTCGCTATCCGCAACGCCGCGACCAGCAATCGAGTTGAATTTCAGCACGGTCAGGCTCTAGACTCACGCCCGCCACCTTCCCGGCTGAAAGTGCAGCACGGTTTCGATATACTGTATGACCGAGGCGCGGTACCCAAGTGGTAAGGGAGAGGTCTGCAAAACCTTTATACGTGGGTTCGATTCCCACCCGCGCCTCCAGCAAATCCCCCGAAGGGCTCTGGCCGCAATCTCCAATGTAATGTTCAAATCTGAGAAGGATTGGTGCTCGACGTCCGCCTGCACAGCGAATGCTGTTGCTGCGAACATCGCCTTTTCCTCGCGGACCTGCTTCGTTGGCAAATTCGTTGTGTCCGGCGCGGGACCGAGGTAGGATTCGGCTGTGACGGTCCCAAATCGGAAATTCCGCTTCATAAGTAGTCAGGTGCAATTTTCCGGTCAGCAGGAGGGCAGAAACGGAAATTCCGGTTCGAGCGAGACTGCTTCGAACGGAGGAAATTATCCACATGCTTCGCAAGATGAGTTCACGAATTTGTACCGGCGCCGTATTGCTTTTGATGTCAGTCTTTTTGTTTTCTAATTCTACCGACGCTACAACCCAGAACAACTCCAACAATGGGTCAAAAGAGAAGATCAGTGTAGTGGCACACCTGCCGCTGCCAGGATCAGCGGTGCGGCAGATTTTTTTGCAACAAGAGAACGGAAAGCAATTCCTCTACCTGCAGCAAAATACGCATTTCACCGTGGTGGAAGTGACTGATCCGAAAAATCCGCGAATCGTGGATCGCGTAGCGTCAGCAGGCAAATTGACTGACGTGGGCGCGGGTATCGCCATCGCTGTGCAATCCGACCAGTCGGCACCGGCAAGCGTTCCGACGCAGACGATTCGCTTGGTGGATGTGAGCGATCCGAAAAATCCGCACACGGCCAAGAAGTTTGACGGTGTCACCAGCGTGTATTCCGAAGACGGACGACAATTGATCTACTTGACGAACAGTGAAGGCCTGTGGGTCATCAAGCACTACGAGACCTTCCGCTTGCCGTTCTGCACCTCGGAATCGGAAGAGAATTCCGTAGCGCAATGCCAGTAAGAGACTAACTTCAGTCGCGATAGCGCAGTTCCTCAATGGCTGGTTGCGCCGCCGGCTCTCCGTGATCTCAAGGTGAGCCGGCGACGCTGCCGCAGTTCCTCGCTTCTTGTGTTCGTCCAGGTTGCAGGCTATCGCCTCGGCTGTTGAACTGCGTCGCGCTCTACTCCGGAGCTCCTGGAATTTCCGCAGCCACGGCTGGCTGCTGGCGCCACGCGTCCGGCGACGACAGATTTCGCCGCAGCAGCGCCGGGTCGAGTTCGTGTTCCCAGCGCGCCACCACCAAAGTGGCTACGCCATTGCCCAGCATATTCACCGTCGCGCGGAACATGCTCATGAAGCGATCGATTCCCAGAATCAAACCCATCGCAGCCACCGGAATTGTCGGGATCACCATCAAGGTACCCACCAGCGCGATAAATCCTGCCCCTTGCACTCCGGACGCGCCCTTCGACGTCAAAACCGCCACGGCGAAAAGCGTGAGCTGTTGCCCCAGCGTCAAGTGCGTACCGGTAGCCTCGGCGACGAACAAGGCTGCCAGCGTTATGTAAAGACTGCTGCCATCCGTATTAAAGGTATAGCCGGTCGGCACCACCAGTCCCACCAACGCCTTGGAACATCCTAATTGCTCCATCTTTTCCATCAGCGTCGGCAGCGCAGGCTCCGAGGAACTTATCGCCAGCGTGAGGATGATCTCCTCCTTTATATACAGCAAATACTTAATGATGCTGAATCCCGCGAGCCAGGCGATCGCCCCCATCACGATCAGCACGAACAAGATGCATGTGACCCAGAACGTAACGACCAATTTGATCAGCGGGCCAAGCGAGGAAATTCCGTAAGCACCGATCGTGAAAGCCATCGCACCGAACGCGCCAATCGGTGCGAACCGCATAACGATATTGATCACGCCAAAAACGCCACGCATCAGTGATTCCAGGAAATCCAGCAGTGGTTTGCTGCGGCTTCCCATCGCTGACAAGGCGAAGCCGAACAAAATGGATACCAGCACCACCTGCAAAATATCTCCCTTCGCGAATGCGTCCACTACAGTGGCAGGGATGATGTGCATGATAAAATCGGTCACGCTTTGCGCTTTGGCCGCGCCGGCGTAATTTGCCACGGCCTTGGCATCCAGCGTTGCAGGATCCACGTTGAGCCCGGCGCCGGTATGCACCACATTGCCGACCGCCATGCCGACCAGCAACGCCAGCGTGGATACGATCTCGAAGTACAAAAGCGCCTTGCCGCCCACCCGCCCGATCTTCTTCATGTCCTGCATGTTGGCTATGCCCGTAACTACGGTACAAAAAATCACGAGCGTGATAACCATGCTGATCAGCCGGATGAAAGCGTCGCCGAGCGGTTTCATGGCCACTGCGGCGTGCGGCCTCAGATAGCCAAATATGATCGCTATGATAATGGCCAGCAAAACTTGGCCCCACAAAGTCCGGTAGAAGGGTTTGCTGCCAGATTGCTGCATGGTCTTTAAGGATGCCAAGGACGACGGTGGAGGAATGGAAGTTCCCATGCTCTATTCTCCCTTCAGTTCGACGACTGCGTACGAATTTCCATGCGGCAAAACGCTGCCGTTATCCAGAATCGAACCTAACCGGGCCCGCTAGCGACGCCGCAGCAGATTCGCCAAATCACAGATCGCGATGCGGTAGGGTTGCCCTCGATTGGCGGCGGAGTCTACCATAATCCGTCGCCGCAGGAATGCTGATGAGCCTCTTCAGACGGCGGAGCGACGCTCGCCTCGGCCCCCGATTTGCTTGACAAACTTTGTGATACCTCGAGGTACTTGTTTGATATAGTGCGCCCACTGTCATGCACCGTTCCGCGACGAACGAAGTGAATGATCCTGCCTCCGCATTATCTCCACCACTCACGCGGAACCAGATTCGCGGTTTCTGGGCGTCGTGGGGTGGATGGACACTGGACGGCATGGATTCCTTTGTTTACGCGCTCGTCCTGGTGCCCTCGCTGCGTGAACTCCTGCCGCGTTCCGGCATTCCAGCCACCAAGGGGAACATCGGTTTGTACGGCGGTCTGCTGTTCGCGCTGTTTCTGATCGGCTGGGGACTCGCGTTTCTTTGGGGCCCGATCGGAGACAAGTTTGGCCGCGTGCGCACGCTCATGCTGACCATTGTGTGGTATTCGTTATTCACTTTTCTCAGCGCTTTCGTCACCGGTGTGTGGCAACTTGCGATTCTCCGTCTGCTCGCCGGCGTGGGCATTGGCGGAGAGTGGGCCATGGGCGGGACGTTTGTCGCCGAGGAGTGGCCGGAGAGCCGCCGTCGCGTCGGCGCCGGTCTGATGCACACTGGTTATTACGTCGGCATATTTCTCGCAGCCCTGGCGAACTACGGTATCGGCAGCCGCTTTGGCTGGCGCGCCATGTTTGTGGTGGGCGGCGTGCCGGCATTGCTGCTCGCCTGGATTCGTCACGGAGTTACCGAGCCTGCTGCCTGGAAAAAGAAGGAAAGTGTCATCAGGTCGTGGGCCGTGTGGCGTCCATTCGCAACATTGTTTTCGGCTGCCTGGCGCCGCCGCACAATCGTGAATGCCCTGCTCATGCTGGTCTCGATCTGCGGACTGTGGGCCGGCACCGTGTATGTTCCCTCCGCTATCACCTCGCTCGCCGAAGCGGGCGGACGAACCACTCCGCAAGCTGTGCAACTCGCTTCGTGGGGCATCATGCTGGTTTCGTTCGCCACGATTCTCGGCTGCCTGGCGATGCCCCGGCTCGCCGAGCTGGTTGGACGACGGAGTGCCCTCGCTATTTTTTTCGTTTTGATGATGGTGTTTATCGCGCTCACGTTCGGCAAGGTTTTCTATCTCGGGCCCGCCGCGCTTCCTTGGTTTTTCGTTTGCCTATTCTTTCTGGGCTTGGGCGGCGCCAACTTCGCCGTTTATACTCTCTGGCTGCCCGAGCAGTACCCCACGGAGTGCCGCGCCAGCGCCTTTGCCTTTGCGACATCATTCGCCCGATTTGGCGGCGCGGGAATCACATTCTTGGTTGGAGCGGGCGTGCGCCATTTCGGCTCGCTCGGCACCCCCGTCGCAATGACTTCCATTGCTTTTGCTCTGGGGCTGCTACTGATCCCGCTCGCCGTGGAAACGCGCGGCCAGTCTCTCCCCGCTTAGTTCAAATATTCGCCCAACCACACATACGTTGAATCGTCGCTAGCGAATTTTCCTTAGGCATTCCGGGAGCACGGAGATCAGGTCACACTGCGCCGACGCCCCGCGCTTTTACCGCTGGCGCCGTATCGGCGATCGCTTCGCGCTGCTCATTTTTGACGGCGCGGGCCGCCAGTGGCTTCAGCCATAGCAAAGCCATGAACGCCGCCACTAGATCGCACACAATCATGGCCCAGAAGACTTTTGTCCAAGAGCCCGTTTTTGCAAACAGCCACGCAGCGCCGGGTCCGGCAAACCCCGCGGCAACGCCCTTGGCGGTGTACACGATCCCGTAATTAGTGGTCGCCCATTTGTTTCCGTACAAGTCGCCGGTGATGGAAGGGAATAGCGAGAAAATATTGCCCCACGCGAAGAAACAAAGTCCCGACAACACTACGAACCACACTGGATGATTGATCAGTTGCAGCAACGCATACACCGCGATTGCCTCCAGCACAAACGCGATGAAGATGGCATTCTCGCGCCCTATATTGTCCGAAACCCATCCCCAGAACGGGCGCGTCAAACCGTTCAAAATCCGATCGACGGTGATGGCCAGCACCAATGCGGTCATCCCGAATGCCACGATCACATTATCCACGTGGTACGAGGACGCCATGGGATTCAGCTGGGCCGTAACCACCAAACCGCCGAACGCCAACATGGTCATCATCACGTAGATCACGTAGAAAGATGGCTGCCGTAGCATCTCCCACGGCGTCATATCTACCGCCGAAGTGTTCACCTTCGCTTTGATCTTCGCTTCTTTCTCCTTCCAGTTCGGTGGCGTCCATCCCACCGGTGGCCTGGCTAAGAACAGTGACGCAGCCAGCACAACCACCCCCTGGATAATTCCCCACACTATGAACGTGTGTTGGTAGCCGGAGGTTTTGAGCATCGCGGCAACCGGAGAAATCGTCGTTGCGGTGCCTATGCCGAAAGCTCCCGCAGTTAGCCCCACGCATAGACCGCGATGGTCCGGGAACCATTTCAGCGCGTTGCCAATGGCGCCTCCGTATACGATTCCAGCGCCAATACCGCCTACACCGTACCAAAAGTAGAGGGTGTTGATCGTTTCTGCGCGCCCCGATCCGACCCAACCCAGTCCCACTAGGAGCGCTCCAACACCCAGCATGAATCGCGGTCCGATCCGATCTACTAGATATCCTTCAAACGGTACAAGCCACGTTTCCAGTGCGACGAATAAAGTGAAGGTCCATTGCACGGCGACCAGCGTGACATGCAGATGCGTTTGTATCGGTTTGGTGAACAGAGTCCATGCGTACTGCAGGTTCGCGATCGCCATCATCGCTACGATCCCAGCCATCAATTGGACCCAGCGATTGGGAATACGCGAGGGATGAATAAGCTCGGATGGAGATGCAACCATAGGCTACCTCCGTAGACGGCGCGTCACTGGTCAACAAGGCAGTGCCGGAACGACTTGGCTCCGCCGAATTGTGCCCGATTAGCCGTGCGGACCCCAATTCCAGGATCCAGCTTTGCGAACTTTGCTATACTGGTCCGTTAACCGAACCAGTTGCGCAACACCCATAACACGCGGCCTCGCGGCTGTCAAGCCTTCCGAACACTACCGCGATATCCGGCATGTCTGGGCGCTGCCCCGAGGACCTCAAGTAGTCGAGCTTGAGACTTGACCGATGCCGATGGATGAAAATTTACGTGTGCAACTGCAAACTTACCTGTCGCACCTCGACGGCTTAATACGGCGCGGCCATCAGATTCTGCGGACATTGACGAGTGATCCTTCCAATCCAGCGACGATGGCGGCCACTCGCACCTGGCAAGAAGACTGCGGCGTTACGATCAACCAATTGTCCGGAGGCAGCAAGGCTCATTGGCTGGCCCGAGCGTTTAGCGAATCTTTCCTGATGCGCTCAGAGAGCGGCAATGCCGTGTCAGGCGTGCCACCCGCCGAGCTCGTGAAGCGCTCGATAGATGTGCTGGAGCAAGCCGTTGCGTCACTCGCCGGAATCGACGACGGCCGGGACGATTCCGGCTCCTCGGCTTCAACTTCATCCGGATCATCGGCCGCGCCACCACCTCGGCGGTTTGAGTTCGTCCACAGTCTGGAGCTGAGGCCCGTTGTCGAGCAGGCCTACGTTGATAGCCGGCACGCCATCGAGCGAGGGAATTATGACCTGGCGCTGCGCACCTCTTGCGGAGTACTGGAAGCCATCGTGACCGACGCACTGGAATACAAAGGGCTAGCTGCGCTAGCAACCTCCGGCGCGCCTTTCGGAAATATTGCCGATTGGTCCTTCGAGACCCGGCTGGCCGTCGCGGAGAGTGCAGGGCTGATTCGTGGCGGATGTGCCCGGCTGCCGGCTGTCGCGCGGACCTATCGAGATCACGACCTTGCCAACATCGAGAGCGATCCGAAGACGACGGTTTCCGAGCGCGATGCTCGACAAACCGGGCAAGTACTTCATGTCGTGATGAGAGATCTGGATCCGGGTCGGTAGTCACCCGGTAAACTGGCTTATCTTCCGCCCCGGTTGAATCGCAGATCGCCGTCGCTCCCGTCGTATCGTCAGTCTTCCAGGTCTTGCCGGAACGTCGGCTGCGACGGATTCACGCTTCCATCAATCACCGCCACCAGCAGATCCCCGTACGCTTCCGTCGCCTCTGCCAAAGTAGCGTAGCCGCGTTCGCGCTGCAGCTGTCCGCTGCCCGAATAGATCAGCGTGAAGTAGCGCCCCGACGAATACTGCAGCTCCAGCAATTTGTTCGGCATGTCGGGATCGCCTTCCTGCCCCAACACGTCCATCAGCGCCACCGTCCACTGCCGACCCTTCGGGTCAATGACGACCTCGCGCTCGAGGTATTGCCATTCGTCCATGCTCCACAATGCCATGTCTATTCCAAGAGCTGCCGCAGCGCTTGCGCAACCTGCGATCCGGTAAATGGTTTCGGGACCAACAAGACCCGTTCCGCGTTCCGCGAACGCAAGCTCGCCACAGCCACCTCCGGCGTGTCGCTGATAATCACAATGGGAAGATTTGCGTGATCGGGATGGTGACGCACGGAGTCGAACAGCGCTTCGCTCATATCATACGAAGTACAATCCAGCACGAGCGCTTCGGATTGCTGCGCAACAATCAATTCATTGACGCCGACGTTGTATCCCTCTGCAAACACCTCGAAGCCCGCGTCGCGCAGCGCGAACGTCAGCAGCTCGGCAATCTCCGGCGTGTCGTCTATGAGCAGGATGCGCTGCAAGCTTCCGCTACTTGACGGCGCCGGTGCCGGGCAGCCGTTTCTTCTTGCCTTCGCAGGGCTCCAGATCCATCACCCAGATGCGCCCGCCAGCTGTGTAATATGCGCGGCGATCGTTTTCAAACATTGCGCCCCAGGCTTCCAGCGTGCGCATCGCGAAGGTGACTCCTTCGAAGTTGTTGCGCGCGTGGTTCAGCACCTCATTCGTGTGCCAGTTGTCTGTAAGAATCGCATCGCCCGCGTGCACGCGCAACACGGTGTAGTAGCGGTCGTAAGCCGCTTCGGTCCGCACCTCGCGCGTTGAACCGCGCTTTTTTCCTTCGGTGACGACGTAGCTTTCCTGCGCTTCAGGCGCCGCTGTCGGTAGATTCGTGTCGGTACTCATAGGGTTTGCGCCACCGCCTCAGCCGCAGACGCCGTGGCCATGTTCACCAGATTTTTCGCGTCCGCCGCCTGAATCAACGCCTCCGGCAATTCGATGCCCATCATCTTCCATTGCTGGTTGGCAAACGTCTGTAATTTGGCGATGTGCTCGGCGTGCAAGTGCCCGAAGCGTCCTTGCAATTTCAAATACTCCGACACCGGCCGCATGTTCTGCGGGCGGAAACTATAATCGTACTCACGCTTGTCCGGGTTCCACTCCCAGATCGGGTACAGCCCGCACTCCACCACCAGCCGGCCCAGGTCAATCGAGCGCGGCGTTTCATACACAAATCCCTTCTGGCACGGAGTGTAAATCATCAGATAAGCAGCGCCCTTGTGATTCAGTCCCTTCCGTACTTTGTTCATCAGGTCAATCGGATATCCCACGCTGGCCGTCGCCACATAACAGTGCGGATGCCCCGCAGCCATCATGCGCGCCAGATCTTTCGGGAAAAGTGTCTTCGCCTCCGGAACCATCGGCCCCGGCGGAGAGAAAGTCGTCATGCCGCCATAAGGCGTGCGCGACGAAGCCTGAATCCCAGTATTCGCGTACTGCTCGTTGTCGTAACAAATGATCAAGCAGTCGTGATTGCGATACAGCGCGCCGGAAATCGAAGCGAGCCCGATGTCCGAGGCGCTGCCGTCGCCCGCTTCGCAGATAATATTCGGAAACGCGCCCTTCCACTTGCCTTTGCGAATCATCGCTTCATAGGCCGCGGCAACTCCCGCGGTGAAGCTGCCCGCGCTGCCAATCTGCGTGTGCGCCCACGGCACATTGTACGGCGTGCACAAATACGAACTGTTCGCCACATACATGCAGCCCGTCGGTCCCACGAGAATCGTATTGTCCCCGGCCGCTTTGCTCGTCATCCGGTACTGGATGGACGGCCCGCAGCCCGCGCACGTGCGGTGTCCCGGCACAAACGGCTCGCTCGCCGGCAAGTCGGGGTTGTAAAACCGTGCCCCTTGATTCGGGCTTCCCAGAATCGGCAGTATCTGGCGCTCTACTTCAATCCCTGGCATATCGCTTTCTCCCACGGCAGAGCACGAAGATCGTGCCCTACCAGTCAGTGTGCGAGCTCGAACGCCCGCCATTAAAAATAATTTCTACTCTTCGAATCCCACCCAATGCGTGCGCTTTTCAATCTTTCCGCGTTTCTGCGCTTCTGTCATTTTCTTCGCCATCCAGTAAAATTCGTTCAGCACGATCGCCTCGCCGCCCATTCCCGCCATGAACGAAAGCACCAGCGGCTTGTGCTGGCTTTCGTACAGAGCCGCGCAAACCTCGCCGTACAGCACGCCGCCGCTGCTCACGCTGCCCAGACCCATGTTCGTCTCAATCACGCCGACCACTTTGAATTTGCTGAGCACTTCGTTCACGCGCTCCGTCGGATACGGCCGAATGGTGCGCAACCGCACCATCCCCACCTTCAATCCATTGTCACGCATGTGCTGAATCGCAAATCGTGCCGTCACCGCGTGCCCGCCCTGCAAGAAGAACACCACGTCCGCGTCATCGGTCATATATTCTTCGACCCATGGATCGTAGCGCCGCCCGAAAATTTTTGCGAACTCGTCGTGCACCTGTTCGATCACCGCCGCCGCGCCTTCCATCGCGCGCGCCCGCTCCAACTGCAGTGGCGGTCCCTGCTCCGGCATGATCTGCGGACCGTGCGAAACCGGGTGCCGCGGATCCAGCGGGTACGGATGCTTGTAGGGTGGCAAGAATTCTTTCACCTGGCCGGAATCGGGCAACTCGACATCACTGGTGATGTGCGAAACGAAAAATCCATCCTGGCAAACCATCTGCGGCAGCAGCACCCGCGGATCTTCGCCGATGCGGTACGCCATCAGGTGATTGTCGAACGCTTCCTGCGCGTCACACGCCCAGCCCATCAGCCAACCCATGTCGCGCGTTGAGAGCGCATCCGTGTGCTCGGAGCCGAAGTCGCCCGGAGGATCGAGCGTTCGATCGGCGATCATCATTTGCACCGGCATGCGACTGCCGGAGATCGGCGAGTAAAGTTCGTAGGCGAACTGCACGCCCACGCCCGAGCTGCCGGTGAAAACGCGCGCTCCGCTCGATGAAGCGCCGTGCGAGATGCTCAATTGCGAGTGCTCGCTATCGGCCACGATGTACTCCGCGTCCAGCTCTCCATTGGCCACCATCTGCGCCAGCGCCATCATCGTTGCGGTATAAGGCCGGATCGGGTACGCCGCAATCACATCCACATCGGCATACTTCGCCGCCTGCGCCGAAGCGACGCAGCCATTGATCCGCACCGTTCTCTTTTTTACTTCCGTAGCCGTGGCCATCATTCGCTCCAATCCTGTCTGAATATTCCCCTAGATGTTCTTTGGCGCGCGGTCGCCCAGATTCTTCAGCTCTTCCGCCTGCCTGCCGTGCAATCCCGGAGACACCGCGAACGCTGTATCCATGCGCACCACACCCGTATCGAAGTCCAGTTCCGGCACGCCCTCTAAACAGCCCGTCGGACATTCCTCGATGCACACGCGGCAGCCCTTGCAGTAATCCACCAAAATTTTGTACAGCCCGTTCGAGCGCACATCACGAACGATGCACGGCTCGGGGCAAACCAAATAACAGTTGTCGCAAGCGTTGCAGGTGCCGCAACTGAAGCAGCGCCCAGCCTCTTCCACCGCCTGCTCTTCCGTGAACGGCTGAATCACTTCTTGCTGCGTCTTGCGCCGCGATTTCGGCGGCAGCAAAGTCTGTTGCACACGCGGGAAGTGCGGGAAATACGTCATGTTCATGCGGTTCAAATCGAAAATCACGTCCACGGGAATCGTGCGCGGCTCCAGCGCCACTCCACGCATCACCTTGTCCAGATTAAACGCGACGCGCTTCCCGTCGCCCACCGCGTTCACCACCATCAGCGGCTGCCCCGATCCCAGCTGCACGATATCACCTGCCGCAAAAAAGTTCGTGCCGCCCAATCGTCCGAAGCGGTCAATCTTGATCGTGCCGCGTTCGGTCTTGAATTCCTGCGGCAACCACGCCAGTGATGCCCGCTGCCCGACGGCGATGATCACATTGTCCACCGCAAATTTTTCCGCGGCAGCTTCGCGATCAATGTTGATAGGTGACGCGTTGATGGCGCCGGCAAACTTCGCAGGATGCAGCTGCAAAGCTTCCACTTTTCCGTTACCCAGAACGGCCGTCATCGCCTTCCCGTGCAAAAGCTCCACCCCTTCTTCCTTCATGTCGTGCAAATCTTCCGGGGACGCCGGCATTTCCTGCGGGTGCGCCTCTACCGTGATCATTGTGACTTCCACGGCGCCTTGCCGCAGCGCTTCGCGCGCGCAATCAATCGCGGTGTTGCCGCCGCCGATCACCGCCACACGCGCGCCTAATTCCACCTTCGACGTGCCCATGCCGATGTCGCGCAAGAATGGCAACCCAAAATGCACGCCCTCCTTGTTCTCGCCCTCGGCTCGCGCGCTGTTGGGCTCAATTAATCCCACCGCCAGCACGCACGCGTCATAATCTTTTTTTAATTGCTCCCACGTCACATCTTTTCCCACTTCCACATTCGTCTTGATCGTTACACCAAGCTCCACCAGTCGCTCGATCTCGCGATCCAGCACGTTCTGCGGCAACACCCAGTCCGGAATTCCGCCGCGATTCAATCCACCAGCCTTCGGCGACTTTTCCAGGATCGTGACTTTGTAGCCCAGCCGCGCCAATTGGTACGCCGCGCTGTGCCCCGCGGGCCCCGAACCAACCACCGCCACTTTCTTGCCGTTCGGCACCCCGGGCTTCACCACGTCGCGCGTCAGCGCCTGTCCCAGATCGCCGAGAAACCTCTCGACCGCGCGAATCGAAATCGCCTCATCGTATTTCCCGCGGTTGCACGCTTGCTCGCACGGGTGGTAGCACACCCGCCCCGTCACCGACGGAAACGGCATGTCCTCCTTGATCAGCGCGTAGGCGTCCAGATACTTGCCGCGCTTCACCAGGTCGAGATATCCCTGAATCTTTTCGTTCGTGCCGCAAGCGTTGTTGCACGGCGGCAATTTGTCGCGATACACTGGCCGAATCGAGCGCCAGTTCCCCGTGGGAAACAAATCCTGCCCTTTTTCCTGCGTTGGCGCGGGTGTGATGCCGGCGAACGGAATCATCAGCCGCTCTGGAATTTTTGTGCCTTTGGTTGACATGTGTCCTTTTCCTACGCCGCCACTGGTTTCAGCGGCATGATGTGCAATTCTTCCAGCGCCAGCTTGAACGCGTGCTTGTTCGCAATCATCGGCTCAATCGTTGCCATTTTCACGATGCCCGTGGTCTTCACCACCGCTGCAATCAGCGGAGCAGCGATATCCGGCGCGATGGATTTATTACGCTCGGCCGCGCCTTCGGTCGAAAGCCGGTCGAGGCCCAATTCTCCCAACCGGTAGTAAAGCCATTTGTGATCAGCAATCTTCGCCGCATCCACGCAAACGAGCTGCGCCAGCCGTTCCGCGCCCGGCACAAATCGCAAAATGTACTCCGGCGTGTAGTGCGTGTTGATCACCAGCGTGCCGCCAGGAGGCATCCCGCGCATGTAATCCCAACCCTTAACCATCGTCCCTTCCACCAGCACGATAATGTTGGGCTGCTCGTTTTCGTACGTCAGCTCGTTCTCGATCACGCTGTCGCTCACGCGGCAATATTTGCGCGTCGGGCAATTCGTACGATCGGGATTGTCTACGTAATTTTCCATGGCCTGCGCGTACTTCCCTTCCAGTCGCGCCGAAGCGGAAATCGAATTGACGATGTCGCGCCCCTCTTTATCCATGATGATCCCGCGCGTCCAAACCGTGAGTTCCGTGTAAGCCATACTCAGCCTCGCTATTCAGTGGATGCGTCGGGACACAAATCCCCCACGCCTTTGCTCAATTTGTTCGCTGGTTTCAAATGATTGGCGCTGACCCGATCGGATTCCAGCACCGCCAGAAAATCCCCGCGCAACACCACAAAAGGCGCCGCGCGCCTGCCACTCTGAAATTCCGCAATCGCCAGCAGCGTCGCCTTCTTGCAGATGCTTTCAATGTCCGCGCCCGTCAGCCCCTCCGTCCGCGCCGCGAAATCCTCGAAATCCACATCAGGCGCCAGCGGCACGCGCCCGCAGCACAGCCGCATGATCGCCGCGCGGTCCGCCGCGTCCGGTTTTGCGAACGGAATCTTATAGTCGAAGCGACCGCTGCGCAACAACGCCGGCTCGATCCGCTCCAGCCGATTCGTCGCCGCCAGCAAAATCACGCCTTTCGCGTCGCGCAAATTATCAATCTCACGCAGCAGTTGGCTCAAAATCCTCTGGTGCACATCGGTGCCGAACTGCTCGGTGCCAAACCGAGGCGCCAGCGCGTCAATCGTGTCGAAAAACAAAATACAAGGCGCCGCCCTTCTGGCCTTCTTGAAGACTTCGCGCAGCGCTCGCTCCGATTCGCCCAGCCACTTCGAATAAAGCTGCGGTCCATCAATTGCGATCAGCGGCACCTGCTTTTCGCCGGACAGCGCCCGCGCCATCGCCGTCTTCCCCGTGCCCGTCGGCCCCGCCAGCAGAATCCCGCGCGGCGGCATCAATCCCAGCTGATCGTAAATTTCGTCGTGCATCTGCGAATGCTCGATCACCGCATCGAGCAGCCGTTTCTGTTCGTTCAACCCGCCCAGAGACGCGAAAGTCGAAGTGCCTCTCTCGATGAAGAATTCGCGCGTCGCGCTAGGCTCCACTTCCTTCAACCCGGCAAGAAAATCCTCACGCGTCACCTGCAACTTCCCGAGCTCAGCAGACACCGCTCCGTCTGTCTCCAGCGGAAACGAAGAAAGAAACCCGCGCAAAGCGATCATGCCTACTTCCTGCCCCAACGCCTCCAGATCAGCGCCGACAAATCCGTGCGAATGTTCCGCAATCTCCTTCAGATCCACATCCGGCGCCAAAGGCATCGCACGCGTATGAATTTTCAAAATCTGCAGCCGCGCCTGCGTATTCGGCACCCCAATTTCAATTTCGCGATCGAATCGCCCAGGCCGCCGCAACGCCGGATCCAGCACTTCCGGGATGTTTGTCGCGCCGATAACGATCACCTGCCCGCGCGCCACAAACCCATCCATCAAACTCAGCAGCTGCGCCACCACGCGCTTCTCCACTTCGCCGGAAACTTCCGCTCGCTTGGGCGCCACGGCATCAATTTCATCAATAAAAAGTATCGAAGGAGCATGCCGCGCCGCTTCCTCAAACACTTCGCGCAGCTTCGCCTCGCTCTCCCCATAAAACTTCCGCATGATCTCCGGGCCATTCAGATGAATGAAGTGTACTCGGCTCTCGGCAGCCACCGCCCGCGCCAGCAAAGTCTTGCCGGTACCGGGAGGCCCGTACAACAACACGCCTTTCGGCGCCAGAATCCCCAGCTGTTCGAAAACGCGCGAGTACTTCAATGGCAATTCCACAATTTCGCGCACCCGCGCGACTTCCCGTTCCAACCCGCCGATATCTTCGTAGGACACCGCCGGAGCACGCGCCGCCGTCTGCTCACCTTCCACCACGCGAATGTCCGTGCGCTTCCCGATCACCACCGGTCCCGAAGGAATCGTGCGCACCACCTGAAAATTTACGGCCTTCGCGAACGTCGGCACACGTACCACGCCGCCCGCAAGCACCGGCACGCCCTCGAGATCTTCCAGCATCCGTTCCGGCGCAATCGTCGCCGGCGCGGCTCCCACCCACAGCGGCGACAAGCGCACCGCCACCGCCTGTTGATGCTCGATCGGCGCCACCGTCACTTGCTCCTGCAATCCCGCGCTGCAATTGCTCCGGCAGGTGCCGTCAATCTGAATCATCCCTTCGAATCCATCGTCAGAAAGCTCGGCGCGCCCCACGGCAACCAGACCGCCGGTAATTTTCAGCACATCGCCCGCTCGCCCGCCCATGCGCCGCAAATCCGCCAGTGCCAGTCGCGCAATCGCGTGGCCCACATCCTCCACGCGCGCTTCCGCTACGCGCAGCGTCATAGTTGCCGTATTCGAAGAGTGGGAGATTTCCGTCATGGCGTGAGCTGCAAATTACGGCAAAAAATTCGGCAAACAAATCCGTCACGGGGAGTTCCTGTAAAAATTCCTCGGCTGGAATTTTCAATCGCGATTCGCGCACGCAAGTTGCAACTCTCCGTGATTCTAAAGTTCTAAAGTTTATTCAGCACGATCTCTTCGACGTCTTCAATATGCCGCCGCATCGCCGTGTTGGCCGCTTCCGTATCGTGGCGCTTGATCGCCGCCAGAATCCGCCGGTGGCCCGCCAGCGATTTTTGCGCACGCCCTTCCACCTGCAGAGATCGTGCCCGCGTGTCGCGCAGTAAATCCATCAGTGTGTCAATCACCTTTAGCACTACGGTGTTCCCCGAAGCCAGCGCGACGCTGTAATGGAATTCCGCGTCTTCGGCAATGGCCGCGTCTCCCTGCTTTTGCTTTTCTTCTTGCCGCTGCAGAATCTCTTCCATCTCGGCGATTTCTTCGTCCGAAGCATGCCCAGCCGCGCGCGCCGCCAGCGGAGGTTCCAGCATCTTGCGAAAATCCAGAAGCTCGGTCACCAATTCCTGGCGACGCTTCAGAACGCTGCCAAAAGGGTCTATCGGTGAACCGGCCGATCGATCACAAACGATCGTCCCAGCGCCTTGACGAGGTTCCACCAAGCCCATCAGTTCCAAGCCGCGAATCGCGTCGCGAATCGAGCTGCGACTGACTTGCAGCTTCTCGGCAAGTTCGCGTTCCGATGGTAGTTTGTCGCCGGGCTTCAGTTTCTTTACAATTAATCGTTCGATCTGTTTGGCGACTTCTTCGTAGACTTTGTTTCGCCGCACTACTTCGAAGTCGGATTTGGCGGGTGCTGGCATATGCAAGTGGTCTGAGAAGCGGACCAGTTAGCCCAAAAAGTATACCCCTCCTGTCCACCCCTTAGCAAATATTTTGCCTGCCCCGATCACCTCTCACTTCGACGGAGGAGGCGTCACGCTTTGCCCTAACATCTTCACGCAGCTATACACCGTTCTCGTGTAGGGCATCGCGAGCCCCACACGCTCACCCAATTCCACCACCGCGCCAACCAGCGCTTCCAGTTCCATGGGCCGGCCCGCTTCAAGATCCTGCAACATAGAGGTCTTATGCTCTCCGACTTTTTCCGCACCGGACATTCGCTGGTCAATGGAAACAGGCAACTCCATGCCCAACTTGTGCGAGACCGCCTCCACTTCCTGCATGACGCTTCGGATCAACGTGGAAACTCCCGGATCACGCACCATCTGCACCAGCGTCGCACGAGTCAGCGCGCTCACCGGATTCAAGGAAGCGTTGCCCAAAACCTTTACCCAAATCTCGTGCCGAATCCGCGCCGTGATTGGGCAGCGTAACCCGGAACCGATGAGCGCCTCCGCAATCTTTCGGCTGCGTTCAGATCGCGAACCGTCCGGTTCGCCCAGAGAAATGCGGTTGCCCTCGATGTGCTGAACCACTCCGGGCGCGGTAATTTCAGTCGAGAAGTAAACGACGGAACCGACCACCCGGCGCGCTTCGATCGCCGAGGAAATCACTCCTCCGGGATCCACCCGCTCCAGGCGCAATCCTTCCCACTCGCCACCGAAGCCCTGGAAGTACCACCATGGGATTCCATTTTGCGTGCCGACAACCGTCGTCTCCTGCCCCAGCACAGGCCTCAACCGCGGCGCCAGTTGCGGCAGGCCGTGCGCCTTCACTCCAAGAAACACGACGTCCACCGGTCCCACCTCTTCCAGGGAACCGGCGATCGCTGGCCGCGCCACAAAATCTCCCTCGCTGCTTCTCACCTGCACGCCATGCTCCTGCATCGCGCGCAGATGTGGCCCCCGCGCGAAGAGCGTCACATCGAAACCGGCCTTCGCCATTCGCGCGCCGATGTAGGCTCCAATCGCACCCGCACCGGCGATCAGGAATCGCATACTTGATCATCCCCGAGCGCCGCGGCCACCGCGCGCCGTCGAATTTTTCCCGTCGCGGTGGTGGGAATGCTTTTTACCAGATAAATTTTCTTGGGGCATTTGTACTCTGCCAGCAAATCGCGGCAGTGCTTGATCAGCGCCGATTCGATCGCTTCCTGGCCCTCGTGCAACACCACCGCCGCCGCCACTTCTTCGCCCAGCGTGGGATGCACGCGGCCAAACGTTACCGCTGCCGCCACCGCGGGATGCCGCAGCAAAATCTCATCCACTTCGTGCGGCGCGATGTTTTCGCCTCCCCGTATGATGATGTCCTTGATCCTGCCGGTGAGATGCAAATAACAGTCTGCGTCCAGCATTCCTTCATCGCCGGTGCGAAACCATCCGTTGACGAAGGCCCGCTCATTCGCTTCGGGATTATTTTCGTAGCCGCGAAATACGTTGGCGCCTTGAATCGCGACTTCGCCGCGCTGGTTCGTGCCCAGCTGATTGCCCTGCTTGTCCATGATGCTGATGCGCAGTCCCGCGCCTACTCCCACCGAACCTGCCTTGCGATGCCGCGGCGGTAAAGGATTCGACGTCATCTGGTGCGCCGCTTCCGTCATTCCGTAAGCTTCCACGAACGGCACCCCGAACAGCCCTTCAATCTTGTGAATCAGCCCTGCCGAAAGCGGCGCGCTGCAGGAACGAATAAAGCGCAGCGAAGCAGCCTCCGCGGGCTTCTGGTGTGCGCGCGCCAGCAGAACCTGATGCATGGTCGGCACTCCCGAATACCATGTCACCCGATGTTCCCGGACCGTGCGCCAGAAAGAAAGCGCATTGAACTTGGTGGGAACAACCACGGTCCCGCCGGAAAGCAAAGTCGCCAGCAGCGACGCAACCAACCCGTGCACGTGGAACAGCGGCATGATGCACAGCGAAACATCCTCCGCGGAAAGCGCGTACGTGTTCGCGATATTCGCCGACGAAACCGCCAGATTGAAATGCCGCAACGGCACACGCTTCGGCCTTCCGGTACTTCCGCTGGTGTGCAGCACCAATGCAATGTCGTCAGCCCCAGGCTCGGTTGCCGCCACCTCTGCCGCGACAGGAGACTCTAGCTTCACGATTCCCTGCTCGCTCATTTCCACGGAGATTACCGGGATCTTTCGGTCGGCTGCCGCGCTGCGCGCGAATTCCGCCCCCACCGGCGGGCACAGCAAAATCCGCGCCTTGGTATCCCCGAGAAAAAAATGAAATTCCTCATACGGGTACGCAAGATTCAAAGGCGCCGCGGTTCCGGCAATCGCAGCAGCCAGAAAACTAACGATCGCAGGCAATCCATTCGGCAACGCGATCGCCACCGTATCGCCGCGACGAATCCCGCACCCGGCCAAAGCATTCGCCATCGCCAACACCTGCTGCCGCAGCGAATCGTACGTCACGCGGATTCCAAGCTCCGGCACGATCACTGCCGTGTGACTGTCGGCGAAATGTAAGACGTCGAGAAGCGTGTCTACCGACTTAATAGTCATTCGCTGTCGCCCCTGGAGCGGTCCGTGGATAATCGGCCGACGTTAGGTCCTCTCCGCGAAACGAAATAATTGAAGCTGCACTTTTCAGCCGCCGGAATGCGGCACGCTAGATCGGCGAGTGGCGCTCCTGCACAAACACTTTCTCGGCAATGCGGCGAGCGTCGGGCAGCGTCTCCGCCGCTTGGCGACCGATTTCCACCGGCAAGCACCAGGCTGGCGCCGGTTTCCTATGAGCACTCCGTTGCAATAACGCGGGAAGGTCTTTCTTGGGATTCAAATCAGTCGGCGCGTAATTCATTTGGTGGAATCTGGCGCTTTCCGCATGCGCCACCGCGCGATCTTCAGTTTTTTCGCCCAACATCGCGACATCATCGCAGGGCACGAATACGGAGTCAAATACTTGGCCGCTGATGTCTATTGCGCCCCGTTTTAGCGCGCCGTGAGAAAAAAGTAAGCGCTCAAAGCCACGCCTACCCCTATCACCAACGCTCGCACCTTACGCGGATCGGCTTTCTGCGCGTAATGCGCACCGAACCATCCGCCCAGCAGCGCACCCGCGATCATCACCGCGCACTCCCGCCACAAAACCGCACCCGCCACGACGAACGTAACCACTGCTGCGGCATTTATTGCGGCGGCTAGCAACGTGCGGATCGCGCCCATCGCGTGAATATCCCGCATACCCAGCACCGCGAGCATTCCCAGCGTAATGAATCCGATCCCCGCGCCGAAGTATCCCCCATAAATCGCTACCAACAGCTCCACAAACGAACTCACTGCGATCGCCCGCCACGAGATCTTCCGCAGATCATCAATCACAGCGCTGGCGCCGCCTATTCTACGGATCGCGTTGCCAAACGTGAACAGCAACGTACCACTCAGGATCAGCCATGGAACGATGTGCATAAAAGTGCGCTGCGGTGTCTTCAGCAGCAGTAGCGCACCCGCCCAGCCTCCCGCAACGCTCGTCACCAGCAAAGGGACCATCAGGCGCATCGGTGCGTCCAGCCGTTTTATATACGCGATAGTGCTGGCTGCCAGCCCAGGCCACAGCGCAACCGTATTGGTGGCGTTGGCCTGCACAGGCGGCACACCCACGAACAGCAGCGCTGGAAAAGATATGAAGCTGCCGCCACCCGCTAATGCGTTCAACGTTCCTGCTATTCCTGCGGCGAAAAACAGAAAGAGGTCTCGGTCAAATAGCAAAATCATGAAACCCCAGAACACCTAGTGACGTTGCCTGCCTTTGCAGGCCATGCAAAATAGGCTGCCGATTATTGCATGGTCTTGGCTTTCTTCCTTACGGCTGCGAGCAGTTGCGGAGGAAGCGCCGAGTAGCCTTCCTGGACCGCAGATCGCTGGCCGTCCGTATAAATCCAATCCAGCAGGTCGCTCATTGCCGCTGCACGCACGGAGTCCGACGGTGAAGCTCGCAGGTAAATCCAGGTGAAGCTGGCAATCGGAAAAGAATCGGCTCCCGGAGCGTCAGCTAGTGAGGCGGAAAAGTTATTCCACCGTGGTGCTTCTACCGCCTCGCACGCTGCAGCAATGCTCTCCGTGGATGCCCTCACAAACTTACCGGAGGAGTTCAACACGGCCGCTTCGGAAAGGTTGGCCTTCACCGCATATTGATATTCCACGTAGCCGATGGAGCCAGAAATACTCTTCACCTTGTCTGCCATGTCCGAGCTGCGTTCCGCCGGCTGGCCCACCGGCCACTTCGGTGAAGGACTAACCCCAATTTGAGTGTGAAATTTGGAACTCACCTTGGATAGGAAGTCAGTGAAGACGTAGTTGGATCCCTTTCCCGCGGGACGGTTGATTACCTGAATCGCCAGGCTCGGCAGCGTAAGGTCAGGATTCAGCTTCGCGATTTGCGGCGCGTTCCACATCTTCACGTCGCCAAGGAATATCCCAGCCAAAACTTCCCCGGAGAGCCGCAGCTCCTGGTGGACGTCGGGGAGATTGTAGATGGGAACTATCGCGATGAGCACCACCGGCAGCTCGATCAAATTGCTTTCTTTACGCTCCTTCTCCGTGAGCTGAGCTTCGCCGGCGCCAAAATCGCTCGTGTCACGAGCGATTTCCTTGATCCCCTCGCTGGTGCCGATCGGAACGTACCGCAGCTGGATGTTGCCGTTGCGCTTGCCGTATTCTTGCGTCCAGCGGCTGTAAAGAGGGGCCGGTACACTCGAACCGGAACCTACCAGCACAACCGTGTTCTGAGCCGGAGCCGGGGAACTGTATGGCCCGACGCTGAGCAGCGATACCAACAACACACGCAGGCACAAGTTCCCACTGAAAAGCCGCTGCGCAACGCTCGACTTCACGGATGTGGGCGACTTCATCGTTCTTCTCCTTATCGCACTCGAGCATGTTGGACGAACTCATGCTCTTGGCCATCCAGCGGCCCAGGTCAGCGTCACGTAACGTATCATCGTTTCAATGAGCGGGTCGCAGCGTCGTTAGTCATGTTGTCACATTAGGAACGGGCTAGCAGCCCGTGCTCCTCAGCAAGGCGCGGTAAAATTCTGGTTGTTGATGTGGAGCAAATACGAGAAATATTTATTAACGTGTTCAGCGGTAGCCGCAGATTGCTGCGCGAAGTCCCGAGACATCGAAATCGCGGTGTTAGAATGCCGAGCGTCTGGGCTCATCCGGAATGCGAATCGCACCATAATTTCTGGTGCCTTGGATTCACGTGCAACACAGAAAGTCGGGGCGACCTATGTCGCAGGAATCTTTCGCGCTTGGTGATGTCGAACCTTTAGCCCACGAACTACTGTCCGCGTATGACACAGGCCAGATGATTGCCGTCCCTCCCTCCGCGCGTCCCGGGTTCGATCTCAACCTGGCATATCAGGTTGAGGCAAGGCTCAAGCAGTTCCGCGAGGCCGCGGGACACAGAGCTGTCGGCCGCAAGGTCGGTTACGCCAACAAGGCGATGTGGCGCATGCTCAAGCTGGATACGTTGGTTTGGGCTCACATGTACGACGACACGGTGCATTACAGTGACGCGAACTCCGCCACGCTGACCGTCGCGCATCCCCGTTCGTTGAAGATCGAACCCGAAATCATTATTGGCATCAAACACCAGTTTACCGGCGACAACTCTGACGCCGCCTGTGCGCTCGCATGCACGGATTGGCTCGCGTTAGGATTTGAAATCATTGATTGTCCGTTCCGGGAGTGGAAATTTCAGCCCAGTGATTTCCTAGCGTCTTTTGGACTTCACGCGGCGCTGCTGATCGGCGAGAGAATACAGGTGCGGCCGCACCTCATCTCGACGCTCGTGGACCAGCTAGCGCAATTTAAAGTGCGCATGATGAAAAGTGGGCAGCTTGTAGAAGAAGGCTCGGGCAAAAACTCTTTGAGGAGTCCCGCTCTCTGCGTGGCGGAACTTGGCGCCGCAATCACCCGCCGCTTTCCATCACATCCTTTGAGCGCGGGTGAAATCGTCAGCTCCGGCACCCTCACTGCCGGCCATCTCACCAGCACGGGCGACGTTTGGACAGCCGAGCTCGAGGGAATCTCGCTGCCCTCTCTCACTCTCGGCCTGACTTAAATTATTTCAGAAACACTTCGCGCCGCGGCGATTGCTGACGGCGCGAGAAGTTTTCGCCTGCGTCCATCCGCACACGATCGCGCTGCGGCCGGTACGTGCGATCAGGGAGTCGCCGCAGTCTTCGTTTGCGGCTGCACTTTCGCCAGCAGTTGCGTAAATTTCTGCTCGCGCTCTTTGTCGTATGGCGCGTCATTGCGCCTCCGCGGCAGCACAACTCCAACACGCCGTGTCGGCCCGTAAAAGCTGAAATTTCACGAGCTAATCTGCTAGGACAAATTTATTTTTGAATGGGCTGCATCACATTATCCTTGACACGTCCCGAACGCTGTGCTAACAGCGTCCCTGCTTTTTGTAAAAAACTGGTTCGATTAGTGGACCAGTATACCAAGCTCCACACGAACCAACACAATTTCAAGTTGAGACGGTGGCTGCTCGAGCTCGCCCGTCGGGAAAAAAGTGGCGTTGCTAGGGTGTCGCCCGCGATTAGCGCGCGATTGGGGAGTTGTGCCAATGGTTGTGTCTCTGGCTTCTCTTATTGACGCCTCGCATATTCCCAACTATTGGATTCAATTGACCACTGGCAGCGTGCCGATGCTGCTCATCAGGAAGCTGCAGAGTGGTTTGAAAAATCTCCGCGGAGGGGATAATTATGCGCTCGCCTAAGTGGTACAAGCTTGTGGCCTTGTTTTGTGTCGCAACTGGTCCCGTGACCTTTGCCCAGAGCGCGAAGCCCTCCGACGACTCAGCACAGCCGAAATCGGAAGCGGCGCCTGCAACCGAGGCCGAGGTTCAACAATTGCGCCGAGAGGTCGCGGAGCTGAAGGCGGAAATTCACCAGCTTCTCAAAACGAGCGCGCGGGTGGAGCAGGACGGGGGCGCCCACCTCGTGCAGACCAACGCAGTAGCCGGCTCCGATCTCAACGCCTCATCGGTCGCTCCGACGACGCCGGCGGTCAACGCCGTCCCTAGCTCCGATGCTAACGCCTCCGCACCTCCGGCCACCGCCGCGGATATTGACGGTCTGCAAAAAGAAATCGCGGCCCTGCAAAAGAAGGCTAGCGACGCTCCCGGCTTGACCGCCGGATGGAACGGGGAGCACTTTTTCCTGGGTAGCCCCGACGGCAAGTTCCTGCTTATGCCGATCGGATACTTAAATGCTCAGTACAATTTCTACAAAGGCGACGGCGCACCTTCGGACACATTCTCCATCAGGCGTGCCCGGTTCGGGGTTCAAGGCAACTACGGGAGCCAACTTGACTATTCGTTCTTGTTCGAAACGGCCTCCACCGCGACTCCTACAATTGCAATCCGCGACGCTTACATGGATTTCAAGCCTTGGAGTGCTTTCAAAATACAGGGCGGCCAATACAAGGTGCCGTTCTCCATGGA
>Ga0070765_100000392_pt1 | contig 26178 bp, 25 predicted proteins | sample HubBroMetageWFT5_FD_71516 | JGI IMG/M metagenome (GOLD analysis project Ga0070765, IMG submission 71516) | Warmed and freeze-thawed soil microbial communities from the Hubbard Brook experimental Forest, New Hampshire - Hubbard Brook CCASE Soil... | ecosystem: Environmental > Terrestrial > Soil... | reverse complement strand
CAGTACGAGTGAACCGGCGCGTATCTTCGCGGCCCAACGTGTCGAGGAAGGCTCCGGTCGAATCCAGGCGCGCGCCCCCCAGTAGATGAAAACAACTCCCAGAGCGATCAGGGCTGCCGGTCGGGTCGGTAATCCCGCGCGGCCGGAAACGGCCAGCAGTATCAAAAGCGCTCCCAGCAGCAAAACGATGGCTTCATTCAGAAGTTGAAAGAGTTTCGCGGTCGTCAGCATGCGTTCCTTCGCCTCGGCCTACGTTTCTACGCCGCGAATACTGGCGTCCTCATGCCTAGGTCTGATCAAACCACAGTCATGGCGCGGTGGACATGGAATGATACAATTAAACTTTTCGGGTGTCGCACTCACGGTTGGCCGTAAGTCTTGAGGAGATTTCAGTGCACAAAGTGATCATTATTGGAAGTGGATGCGCGGGACTGACTGCCGCCATCTATGCTGCGCGCGCGGACCTGAACCCGCTGGTTCTCGATGGCTACGAGCCCGGCGGGCAGCTCGCCCTGACCACCATGGTCGAAAATTTCCCCGGGTTTCCGGATGGCATTCTGGGGCCGGAACTGATCGAAAACACTCGCAAGCAGGCCCAGCGATTTGGGGCCGAGTTTCGGTCAGGCGCGGTAACCTCCGTGGCCCTCTGCAAACGGCCATTTAAAATTGAAGCTGGAAAAGAGAGTTACGAATGCGAAGCACTGATCGTCGCGGCCGGCGCGTCGGCTCGGATGCTCGGAATCGAGTCGGAAGGGCACTTGCTCGGGCACGGCGTTTCGACTTGCGCCACCTGTGATGGCTATTTCTTTCGGGGCCGTGACATCCTGGTCGTTGGCGGCGGGGATACGGCGATGGAAGAGGCGACTTTTCTCACAAAATTCGCAAAGAGTGTCATCATTCTGCATCGACGCAATGAATTTCGCGCTACCAAAATCATGCTGGATCGCGCGCGCGCAAATGAAAAAATTAAAATTCTCACGCCCTACGTCATTGACGAAGTACACGACGTGAGTAAGAAGTCGGTTGAAATGGTGACAATTCGTAACGTCGATACGAATGAGAAGCAGGAGATCGCTACCGAAGGAGTTTTCGTCGCTATTGGTCACGACCCCAACACCAAAGTCTTTAAGGGCCAGCTACAGATGGATGAGGCGGGCTATATTCTTACCAACCATGGTTCGAAGACCAACGTGGAAGGTGTGTTTGCTGCCGGCGACGTCCAAGACCACCAGTACAGGCAGGCGGTTACGGCAGCGGGATCGGGTTGCATGGCCGCTATTGACGCTGAAAAATTTCTCACCAGGCTTAAAGACTAGTGCTCTCGCCTGTCTCAACGAATAACCGCCGATTGCTACAATTCCCAAGGATTTCCATTTTCCGTTCGTTTCTAGATCGCTTCTGATGCGCTCATTCCTGCTGCAGCTCTCTGAGAACAAGCGGCTCGCCCCGCTGATCATGCACAACGCCGTGAGTCGACGAGTCGCGCGCCGATTCGTGGCCGGAGAGACACTAGATGACGCGGTCGAAGCCGCCCGCGATGTAAACAGCGCCATGCGGTTGGCTAGCCTGGATTTGCTTGGCGAGAATGTTTCAGACGAAGCCGGGGCGCGCCGGGCGGCTCAGAATTATCTTTCGATTTTCGAGCGCATTGAAAGGGAAAAACTCGATGCCAATGTTTCGCTCAAGCTTACGCAACTGGGGCTTGATCTGAGCGATGCGCTATGCCAGGAGCTTCTCGAAAAAATCGTTGCGCACGCTACGGCGCATGGGAATTTCGTACGTATCGATATGGAAGGTTCTGCTTACACGGATCGTACGGTTGAAATGACCAAACGCGTTCGCGCGAAATACGTCGGAGTTGGCTCCGTGATGCAAGCGTATCTATACCGCGCGGAGCAGGACGTCCTGGATTTAATCGCAACCGGTTGCCGGCTTCGCCTTTGCAAAGGTGCTTATCAAGAGCCGCCGGACATTGCGTTTCCGAAGAAAGCGGATGTAGACGCTAATTACGTAAAATTAATGAAACTATTATTGCCCAGCGGAATTTACCACGGTATAGCGACGCACGACCCGGCCATGATCGATGCAACCAAGGATTTCGCTCGCGAGAAAAATATTGGCCGCGAGCAATTCGAGTTTCAAATGCTCTACGGTATTCGCACCGACTTGCAGGAACAGTTAGTTCGAGACGGCTACCGCCTCCGCATTTACATTCCTTACGGAACGGACTGGTTTCCTTACTTCATGCGCCGCCTGGCCGAGCGGCCTGCGAACCTCGCTTTCTTTTTGCGCAATTTGTTCCCCAGAAGCTCGCGTCCTACTGCATCGTAATTCTAAACGCCGAATACTTTAGGCTTTGCGGCAAACGGCGACGCCGTCTCGCAGAGGAATGATTATCGGGAAAAGATCGGGCGAAGAGTAAATCATTTTGTTGAATTGCTGGATCGCTTGCGTGCGAGGATCCTTCGTTTTGCGCGCAACTTTCCCAGACCACAGGACATTGTCGGTAAGTAATAATCCGCCTGAGCGCAAACGCGGTAATGCTTTACGCAGCGCCTCGGGGTACTGGTGTTTGTCCACGTCGATAAAGATCAGATCGAAGTCGCCAGGCACTTGATCTATCAGGCTGACGGCGTCGCCGGTCATGATTTGGATGCGGTTCTCGACTCCGGCACGTTTAAAATACCCTCGCGCGCGCGCGGCATTCGCAGGGTCGCCGTCGGTGTAATACACTTCTGCCTCTTCACCCGCAGCGCGGGCCAGCCAGATAGTCGAGTATCCGATAGCGGAACCCATTTCGAAGATCCGCTTCGCGCCTGAAATTTGCGCCACCAAATAAATCATCCGCGCAACCACCGGACCGATGATCGGGACGTCATGCTGCTTGGCGTAACGCTCCATCTCCGAAATGACCGGGTCACGCTTTGGCAACAGCTCTGTGAGGTACCGTTCGATTTGCGAGTTTAAGATTCCTGGCATGGGTTCTCTCTTTCAGATGAATTGAGCGTCGATTAGCGGATCGAATCGCCCGGTTTCAACTCGTAAATACTCGAGCCCGAAAATGAGCATCGTGTCGAGACGCGAAGTTTTCTTGAGCGTTTCTGGGCAGGCACCTCGGATTCGTTTGCACCCACGGCTCGACTCCTATCACCTTGCCCGACGGGAGTGGTGATCGGAACAGTCGCCTGGCCCCGCCATGTCAATTTATTCCCTTGCGTGTGAAGCACGAATGATTCCCTCGTTATGAGTTATCGATATCGGGCCGTGCGAGGGCGAGCAGTTCACTCATTCTTCGCCGTCGATTTGGTGAGAAGATCGCGGAAAGTTTGCTCGAACACAGGGCGCGGACGCGTTCCAAGGAAAAAAGTGGCGATGTGTCCATCACGGGTATAAAAAATTGTCTGTGGCATGGTCCCGTTCCAAGCAGGATTAATCCCTTTATAGAACGCGTCCAGATCGATTCCTGGCTTTTGGCGGTAATTCGGGAAGTGCGGCTGCGTGCGCGCAATAAAGCGGCGAACCAGATTCATGTCCGAATCGTCGTCCATATTGATACCGATCACATTGACGCCCTGTGGCTTAAATCGAGCGGCCAGCTCAACGATTAGCGGGTATTCATCGCGGCAAGGCTCGCACCAAGTAGCCCAAAAATTCACCACCAGAGGTTTGCCGCGATATTTGGCCAGGATTTGCTGGTAGCCCGCCGCGTCAATGATCGCCGGATCTGGAGTTTTTGCCCCTTGGGTGCCGCCAGTCGCGCCTTTTGTGCGGGAATCTTGCGTTCTCGCCGGTGGTACTGCAATCAGCAAACATTGCAAACCCAAAGCGAAAGCCAGAAAGCGACCGTGTCGTGTTCGTTTCAAGGTCGACCTCTCCCGTCAGCCATTCTAGCGGTTTCGCTCCTATACCGGCAACCTACCCGCAGACGAATAAGTGCAATGGCTTGCGCTTGTACCTGTTATTATTTGGTGATATAAAAAATGCATAAGGTTTGTTGGCAATATTCCGGGACCGTCCGGGAAACAGATTGCTGCGAGGAGAACGCAATATGGCTTATGTAATTGCTGAACCGTGCATCGGTACGAAAGATACCGCCTGTGTGGACGTCTGCCCGGTGGACTGCATCCACCCTCGAAAGGACGAGGCCGAATTCGAAGCCGAAAAAATGCTTTATATCAGCCCTGACGAGTGTATCGATTGCGGCGCGTGCGTTCCAGTGTGTCCGGTGACCGCCATTTTCGCGCTCGAAGACTTGCCGGAAAAGTGGGCTGGCTTCACGCCGATCAACGCGGATTGGTACAAGAATAAGAAAGCCTAAGAGTTTCCCCAAGTAATTGCGGCGGTCGGACTCGAGGGTTTATCGCGGGGGACCATCCGGTGCGCCGTTTTTTTTTCATGAATGCTCAGACTTCGAGGCCCAGCACCTTGCGTCCCTCTGGGCTGATCCTGCTCGGATCCCACGCTGGTTCCCAGACGATTTCGACGGTCACCTCACGAACTTGGTCGATGGCTGCGATGCGCGCCTTCACCTGTTCGGGGATGGCTAGGGCGGAAGGGCATCCCTGCGTAGTTAGCGTCATTTTCACGGCCACATTGCCTGCATCGTCGGACTGCGCATCGTAAATCAGGCCCAGATCGACAATGTTGATCGGGATCTCCGGGTCGTAGCACTGCCTCAGCGCTTCTAGGATTCTTTCCCGCTCGACCGTCATCTGCGTTCTCCCTTGCCAGTATGCACTTCGATGCCCTTGGCGTTCGTGCATCGCAAAACAAATGTTAAGCCAGCGTTTCACAGCCGAGGGTACCTGTCAACCGTCTGCGCTGCTTGCGCTGCTTAAGATCGCTGATACACTACGAGATTCTGAAGCGGTATGGTTCTGCATGGAGGGTAAATTCGTCACGATATTTGCAGAGGAGCGATCCTTTGAAGAATCAGCTCGTTGTTGCGATCACGGCAACCATACTTATGCTTTCTTCCTTCGGGGCGCGCCTGCGAGCCCAGCGTGTAGAGCACGATGACAGCGGGCCGCCTGCGAAGACTATTTCCCTAACCGCGAACAAGTTTCAGTTTGATCCGGCGGTAATTCACATCAAAGTCGGGCAGAAAGTCCGTTTCTATGTCACTTCCGATGACGTCACGCTCGGAATCCATATCAACCCGTTTCCTGACGGCGCTACAGCCGCGACTCCTCCCGGTTTGTATTTCGTTTATGGCGAGGACTGTTGGAAACTTAGGAAGGGTGAGACTGTTCCGATCGATGTGGTGGGAGATACCCCGGGGACGTACTCGTACACGTGCTGTAAGGGTTGTGGCAAAGAGCACAAGAATATGAAGGGCAAGCTTATCGTCGATCCTTAGCGCTGGGTTGCTCTGCAGCGGGAAGCGTTCGGCTCCGGTGCAGCTGTGGAATCTCGGTCCGTGCGAGTTTTTTACTCTCGCCAATACTTCGCGCCCACCGTTTTGCCGCAGACCGCAAATCTCCGATCACTAGACCGCGATGATTCTCAGGAAAGCGCGCCAGTTTGACGATGCCTGCAGCTAGCAGCGTCTCTGCGCCGTCGGGATTTTCCCTGCAATAATGATGAAACGCCGCGGCGATTTGAATGATTCCCTGTAGAAAGGTTTTCTCCGGCTCGGCCTCCACCAGCCAGATTTCCTCCCATACTTCATGAGCCTCAAAAAACTCCTGCGCGTTAAAGTGCGAGATGCCGCGCTGGAATTTCTCATCTTTTTCAGTGGATTTCATGGCGGCCGGCTCTTAGGCTAAACTTCTTGAGTCGCAAGACATCATAGCAGGCCCCAATCACCGTCATGGAAATCGAAATACAGCTACCCAGCGTGACACTGGGCACCATCGAGGCGGACGGCATTCAAGTTGCGCCCGCCGCTGCTGAGTTGGGTCAATTGATGGACGAAGTCTGCGAACGAAAGCGCCGCGATTTCACCCTCGAATCTCTCGCTCGAGAGAAGTCAGTCCGAGACGTGCGTGGGATGTTCCGCGCGTGGGGAATGGACCCTTCAAAATATAGACCGGCTTCGGAAGCTTTGCTGCGGCGCGTGGTACAAGGCAAGGGTCTTTATCGCGTTTCCAATGTCGTTGACATAGGGAACCTGGGATCGATTGAGACGGGTTGGCCGTTTGGTTGCTACGACCGTTCGCGAATTCAGCCTCCCATAGAGTTTCGCCACGGAATTTCAGGCGAGAGCTATGAAGGGATCGGCAAGCAAACCTGGCATTTGAACGGGCGGCCGCTGCTGGCTGATTCCCAAGGTCCGTTCGGGAGTCCGATCAGCGATTCCACGCGAAGCATGATCACTGGGAGCGCCAGGGAGATTCTTGTCGTTTTGTACGTACCCGCCAGCGCGACCGACGCGTCCCTGGAAATGACGACCAAACGTATTAGCGAGCGTCTTAGTCTGTTTGCAGGCGCATCCGCCACTCGCTCTGCCATCCATCGGCTTGCGTAGCGTGAGTTGTGCTGTTCGCACCGGTTGCGAGCAGAAAACGATGGGGGAACAGGCGTCGCTTGGGAACTTCTCGGAATTCAGGTTATTCTGTAGGGTCGGCGAGGTCCCTTAGTGGCGAAATTTCAGTTAGCCCTTCTAATTCATGCACATCAACCGGTCGGAAATTTCGACGATGTGCTCGAGCGCGCCTATCAGCAATCCTATTTGCCTTTCGTCGAGACCCTCGCGCGCCATCCTGCGATTCGGACGGGCCTGCACTATTCCGGTGTGCTCCTTGAATGGCTGGAAGGTGCCCATCCCGAATATTTCGAACTGCTTCGCACGTTGGTGAACGGTGGACAGGTGGAAATCGTAGGCGGCGGATTTTACGAGCCTATCCTCGTGGTCATCCCCTCGGAAGATCGCCTGGAACAGATCACTAGGCTGGCCTGCTATATTGAGAAGCATTTCGGCCGGCGGCCCAAAGGAGCGTGGCTTGCAGAGCGAGTGTGGGAACCGCAGCTTCCTTCGTCGCTGGGGGCCGCCGGCGTTGAGTACACGCTCGTCGACGACAATCATTTCCTGGGCGCGGGATTTGAACTCGAACAGCTGTTTGGCTATTTCACCGCTGAAGATCAATGCCACTCAGTCAAAGTTTTGCCCGGCTTGAAAGCATTGCGCTACCTGATTCCGTTCCGCGGGGCGGAGGAAACGTCGAGCTTTCTACGCCAGGCGGCTTCCGAGCATCCGGGCGGTTTCGCCGCCATGGGTGATGACATGGAGAAATTCGGCGTTTGGCCCGGAACATACGATCTTTGCTATCGCGATGGCTGGCTCGAAAAGTTTTTTGCTGAGCTTGAACGCAATGCCGCATGGATGGAAACAAGCACGCCGGCCGACAGCGTATCTTCGCACGCGTCGTTCGGACGTGCCGATCTTCCGACCGCCTCATACACGGAGATGATGGAATGGGCGTTGCCCACTCCGGCGCGGAATCGCTACCATGCTCTGACAGCGGAATTTGCCAACCGTCCTACTGAGTTGCCCTTCCTCCGTGGCGGTATTTGGAGGAATTTCTTTTCGAAGTATTGCGAATCGAATTTACTGCACAAGAAAATGCAGCACGTGTCGGCGAAGGTCCGCCGCCTCGGTCAAAGTCGCCGCCAGGACAGGCCATTTCTCGCAGCTCGCGACCAGGCCAGAACGCTTGTCCTGCGAAGCCAATGTAATGACGCTTACTGGCATGGTGTTTTCGGCGGGCTCTATTCTCCGCATCTACGCACGGCTCTCTGGCGCTCCCTGATTCAGGCCGAATCCATTGCTGATTCGCTCACGCATCGCGGGCGTCACTTCGCCAACGCAGAATCGATCGATTTTGAAGCTGACGGCCGCGACGAAATCTATTTCTATTCGGACCGTTACGCAGCGCTGCTTTCGCCCGATGACGGCGCCACAATTTCCGCGCTCGATTGCCGGCAATCGAATGCTGCGTTGATTAATTCACTGTGCCGGCGTCCGGAGGCCTATCATGCGGGCTTGAAGAATCTCCGCTCGAAGAGCTCGCAAGGCGTTCAGTCAATCCACGAGCAGACGCGCACAAAAGAAGCCGGTCTGGAGCGCTTCCTGAATTACGATCGCTGGCCACAGAATGCCTTTCGCTTAAAGCTATTCGGCCGTGACAAGAAATATGATGACTCCGCAATTGTGCGATTAGAAGAAAATGCCGGTTTGGCGGCGGGCAGATATCGCGCCGTGGTCGTCTCGCCGACCAAGGCCACTTTTGCCTCAGAAGAAAGCAATGACTGGCCGGCCGAAAAGACATTTTCGTTTGCTGCCACGCCGCAGGGCTTTGAAATTGTTTGTGATGTGGCGTTGCGTCGTACCGCCCCGGGCGCCGCTTCCGTGTTCGTGGGCATCGAGGTCGTTATTAATTTCCTTGCGCCCTCCGCACCGGATCGATATTTTGAAACTCATGGCCAGCGCTATCCGTTGCGTTGGGGCGCGGCAACTCCGGCTTCTGAGTTACGCGTGGTCGATCAATGGCAGGGCGTGAGTGTGACGCTCGGGGCGCCACATGCGCAGGATTTTTGGGTCACCCCGATTGAGAGCGTCTCGGAGTCGGAAGACGGCTTCGAGCGCATCTATCAAGGCTCGCAGATCATGGCGGTATGGCCCGTCGAGTTAGCGCCGGGGTCGCAGTGGAACGGCAGGCTGGCACTGAACGTGGAACACGGCGCCAAATAGAAGAAAACCTGAACACCGCTGAAGGCGACGAAGTCCTGGCAGTTGCCCTGAATCGCTGTTACAGTGCGCCAGAAGGAAATGGGAGGAAGGATGGCGGTATCCAAGGAATTGCTCGATATTTTGGTATGTCCGCTGGACAAAGCTCCGGTAAAACTGACCGCCGATGGAAGCGGACTGAAATGCTCCGCCTGCAAACGCGTCTATCCGATTCGCGACGATATCCCGGTGATGCTGATCGACGAAGCCCGCCTGGAAGACAATTGATCGATCCGCGCGGATTGGCAGCGCGAGCTCGCGGCGCAACTTCTGCTGACTATGGCGGGAATCCCAGTGATTGATCCTTGAATTCCACCCACAGGCGAACTTCTTTTGTTTTGCTTTGTTTCGCGGCGTCGTGATCGTCGGGAAACGGCTGGTACGGGCTGAGTTCGATGGTGGCCACGACTCCCGACGCATTGGGCTTGTTTTTTTCTATATGTTCCAGGTGGTAGCTTTTTATCGGGCCGTAATAGCCCTCCGGCCCCCAGTCTTCCAGGAAATCTTTGAACGAATACGTTTCAGATGGCTTCCAGATCCGATAAGCCTCATCCATCTTCCCGGCAACTACCGCGTCCATGAAATGCCGGAGAGTGCCTTCTTCGGTGTGAAAGCGAAGCTGGTATGCGATGAAGCCCGCGATAAGCCCGACGAAAACCACGCCGGTAATAATGTAACGTAGCACTTTCGACGGCGGATGTTCTTCCGTTGAATCAAAAAGTCCCACGAACGCCCCTTGGAATTATAGTTGCCGTTTGAACAGCGCAAAACATCCAGTAATCATTATCGCCGATATACCCAACAAAACGAACACGTCCATGTAAATCCCTTCAATGCCGGTGCCTTTGAGCGTCAAGTTACGAAGCGCGTGCACGGTATAGGTGAACGGGTCGATGATCGCAATCCAGCGAAGCCAGCGAGGGAAAGCCTGAATAGGATAGACGGCACCGGAAGGGAAGAACAGCAACGTGTTCAGAACGCCGAACGTCGCGCGTGGTACGAGTGGGTCGTCCACGCGCACCATCAGCAGAAACATGAAACTCATCATGGCGATAGCAGCCGCAGTCACAACGATGGCCAGATAAAGCAATCGCAAAGGATCCCAAATTCGCGGAATTCCCGCAATCATTCCGCCGATGATGGTTAACACCATTCCAGCCATTAAGCCTTTTACCGTTCCCGCGCCGATCAACCCGGTGACCAGTTCCGTTTTCTTGATGGGAGTGACGAGATAGCCTTCGTGAAGTCCGCGTGCTTTATCGTCGATGAAAGTAATGCCGCCGCCGATCATGGCCACCACAAATATGGACAGCGCGATCGAGCCGGCCAGCAGATATTTTATGTATTCGATGTAGGGATAGATCTCGACCGTATTCAGCTGCACTTGACTGGCTAGGCGCGGCGTCACGTCGGGTGCATTCAGCTCCTCAACCATCTGCTGCACGCGCTCCAGAATTGCGCTCGAAATGAATTGGTCGGTGTTGTCCTCCATGAAAGCGATTCGCGGGCGGTCGTGATGGTAATAGCGCTCCGAAAAATCCTTTGGCACGTAAACCACCCCCCGCACATAGCCGTTGCGCAAATCCTCGGTGGCTTTTGGTTCTGAATCGTAGTCGATCACATGAAATGTTTTCGCATTCGCGGCGATCCCATTGAACATCTCGCGAACTTTGAGCGATTCAACCGAATGGTCTTTGTCCACGAAAGCCACTTGGACGCCGACGACTTTCCCCCCGAATGCGTAACCCAACACGATCAATTGCATTAGCGGAAACACCATGGAAGTCATCATCAACGCGGGGCTGCGAAAAAACTTACGCAGGTCGCGCTCAATCAATGCCCATGTGCGATTGAAATTCATCCCCGGACTTCTTCTCCTGCTTCGCGCAAGCCGTTTTGGTTAGCGATAAAGGTGGCCGATGTCATAGCGTGCCCCGGTATTGGATGCGTCGCGCAAATCGCTTCCGGTGTAATGCACGAACACATCGTCGAGCGTCGTGCTCTGCACGGAAACTCTCTTCACGCCGACGCCTTTCGATCGTGTCAAATCTATCAAAGCCGCGATGGTGGCGGGCCCATCATTGGATGAAATGTGCACCACGTCTTCTCGTCGCGTTACGCCGGTTACCTGAGGCAGCGCCTGCAACTGAGAAATCCAGTCGCCGGGCGCATTCTCAAATTCAGCTTCCACCGTATCCGCGCCGGCGATGCTGTCCTTCAAGCGTGTCGGCGTGTCTAAGGCTGCGAGCTTGCCGTGGTCCACAATCGCGATGCGGTCGCAGAGCTTGTCGGCCTCGTCCATGTAATGCGTGGTGATTAAGATCGTGAGTTCAGAGTTTTCGCGCAGCTTCCGGATCATTTGCCACACATTCGTTCTGGAAACCGGGTCCAGGCCGGTGGTCGGCTCATCTAGAAAAAGGATCTTGGGCGAATGAATTAGCCCGCGCGCAATTTCCAGGCGCCGCCTCATACCGCCTGAAAAAGTTCGCACCAGTGCGTCTTTGAATTTAAGCAGGTCTACAGACTCGAGTAGATCGTGAATAATCTTCCCGCGTTGCTGCCGGGGAACTCCGTAGAGCTTCGCGTGAACCTCCATATTTTCCACCGCGGTGAGTTCTGGATCGGAAGTGAGCGCCTGCGGAATGACGCCCATGGCGAAGCGGACGCCGTTGGCGTCCTGGCGAATATCGTGCCCGGCAATCCGCGCGGTGCCCGAGGTCGGCGGAGTGAGCGTCGTCATCATGCGGATCAGCGTTGTTTTTCCGGCGCCGTTTGGTCCCAACAAGCCAAAAATCTCCTGCTGCGCGACGTTGAAGCTAACGTCGTTCACCGCCACCAAGTCGCCGAACTTTTTCGTGAGATGGTCAACTTCGATTGAGTTCATACTCTGTTCCGGAGGTCTTAAAATCGCGCGAACCAACTCTTCTTGGCCGGCGGAGGAAGCAAAACAGTGGCGGTCATCCCGGTAAACAACCGTCGCCCGGGATTTGGAATGGCCACTTTGATCGCAAACGTTTTGATGTCGCGCTTTGTCCGGCTCACATCGCGCTGCGTAGCGAAGTCATTCTCGACGCCCTTGAAAAATACCGGGCCCTCTATCACATCTCCGGAGGGAAGCTTCACACGCAGTTTTTGGCCGAACTCGACCGAGTCGATATAGGTTTCTTCCACGTCCGCGTGTACCCACAGATGGTCGACATCCACGACCACAACGATCGGCGAGCCCTGCGCCACAACTTCTCCTTGTTTGGCCACGCGCACGGACACGATGCCGTCAATCGGCGCATAAATCTTCGTGTAGCCCAGTTGAGCCGATACTTCTGCGGCTGACGCGCGCGCCTGTTCCAGTTGCGCGATCGTGGTTGTGACGGCGCTCTTGCGGGCATCCACTTGCTTCCTGTTTTCTTGCGCGACCGTTTGCGCAGCAGCCTCCGCCTTCACGGCCTCTTCCAGGGCCGCGACGTTGGCTTGTGAGATCCTCACTGCAGCCTCGGCGTGATCGCGGTCTTGTGCGGAAACTTCTCCCTTGTCAAACAACTGCTGCATGCGTTTCAAATCATCCTGGTCACGAGCAAGCTGTGCGTGTGCCGGTCCGAGCTGAGCCCGGGCGGACACGACTCTGGCCTGCGCCTCGGTAACCGAAGCATCGGTTTGACCGTTCATCCATGAATAATTGTGGTTTGCTTCGTTGACCTGCGCCTCCAGGCTGTCCACGTTTGCCTTGGCCGCATCCAGGCTCGCCTGGAGTTCGGCCGGGTCGAGCTGCGCAATCAGATCTCCCTTCTTCACCACCGATCCTTCATCCACCGTTAGATTGATAATGCGCCCGGTAATCTGCGGACTCACCACCACTTCGTTGCCGTCAACGACGCCAATCAGCGGAATGTAATTTCCTCGCGGAGTAGTGAAGTAATACACCACGCCGGTGATCAGAAAAATCACGCCAATAAAAGTCAGAAATTTCCTGCCCGTCATCCGGACCTCGTTTCTTTGCGCATTAGTCCGTAGTCCAGGAAATCAAGAAGCGCCAGCTTTCGCTCCTTCAGCGCTTGCGCCGAAAGAACTTTGCGTCCGGACACTTGGCTCATTACCGGAGCAGCCGCGAAGTAAAACACTGTCATGCCCAGCAATGTGAAAACGGTCTGATGCGCATCTACCTTGCGAAATTCACCAGAAGCCACTCCATCCTCGATCAGGCCGCTAAGCCGCTTGTGAAACGGCCGAAAATATTCACGCACGATCCATTCGAACTTAGGAGCGGTGTCCATCACTTCCCGCTGGACTAGCCTTGGATAGTTTGGATGCGTGGCAAGGAAATCAAAATAGCCGTTGACCCAGGCAAGCAAGCGGTCGCGCGCGCTGGTCTTGGTCGCAAGCTGCGCGAACGCGGCATTGCGAAGTTGTCGCAAAAGGTTTTCCATTACGGCGCGATGCAGCCGGCTCTTGTCGCCGAAGTAGTAGTAGAGCATGGCTTTATTCGCGTGGGCGGCGGCAGCGATTTCGTCTGTCCGCGCTCCGGCCATCCCTTGCGCGGCAAAATGCTCTTCCGCCGCAGCTAGAATGCGCCGCGCAGTTAACGGGTTTTCGACTTTTCTGCGTCCTGCCCGCATGGATCGTTCGTCTTGCTTCCGTAATTATTTAACTAACTAGTTAGTTTAATTGGAGGGTTCCCCGCGTGTCAAGGCTCACGGTGGGCGAGTTGCTATCGGCAAAAGCATCGTGGAACACAGCACAGCCAAGAAACCCGGCGATCTGTCAAAATCCTCCTTGAATTAATACGATTGCGATCCGCGATTTGTTACTGCGCGTTCAGCGCTCCGCCGACGCCGTCGGGCAGCTCGATGGAGTATTTTGTGCGGGATTTCTCATGATGCATTTCAAGAGCAAGCTCTATCAGCCTGTCGATGAGCTTGGTGTAAGGAAGTGCGGAAGCTTCCCACAACTTCGGATACATGCTGATGGAGGTGAATCCGGGAATCGTATTCAATTCGTTCACGAAAATCCTGCCCGTTCGCCGTTCCAGGAAAAAATCGCAGCGCGCCATGCCGCATCCATCAATGGCTCGAAACGCGCGCACGGCGTACTCCTGGAATGTCTCGGCAAGCTTCTTGGTCAGGGGCGCAGGGATCAATAAATCTGTCCCGCCCTCGAGGTACTTCGCGGCGTAGTCGTAATATTCTCGATGCGGAACGATCTCTCCAGGAACCGAAGCGCGCAATTCATCATTGCCCAGGACGGCCACTTCGATTTCGCGTCCGGCAATCCCTCGCTCGATCACTATTTTCAATGCGAATTCAGCCGCCTGGTCCATCGCGCCGGAAATTTCGTTGGCTGCTTTCACCCGCGTCATGCCAACGGAAGAACCCAGCGTGGCCGGTTTTACAAAAAACGGGAATCGGAATTTCTTTTTGATCGCTTTCAATATCGCCGCACGCTGGTGTTCCCACTCAGACCGCCGCACGGTCATGAACGGGACGATGGGCAATCCGGCCTGCTCGAAGAGCCGCTTCTGCACATCCTTATCCATACCGACGGCCGAAGCCAAAACGCCCGCGCCCACATACGGCAATCCGGCAAGCTCCATCAGCCCTTGCACCGTTCCATCTTCCCCAAACGTGCCGTGCAGGACGGGAAAAATCACGTCGACCATAATGCTGGGACGCCCCGCAACCGGGACGAGCGGAACCAAAGTGGCCGCCGTAGGATCGGACGGCAGAATTACGCGATCACCCGATTTCAAAACGTCCGCAAGCAGCTCCTGCGCGCCTCGGCCCACCAGCCAGCGGCCATCCTTCGAAATGCCGATCGGCACCGCTTCATACTTTTCCGCATCGAGCGCGCGGATTACGGACGCAGCCGAAGCCAAGGAGACTTCGTGCTCACCCGAGCGTCCGCCGAACAGAACGCCTACGCGCAATCGTTTACTGGAAACCACGTTATTGTCAAACCTTCCGCAGCGCACAAATCACAGGATTTTCTTCCCCAACCCCGATAACACCAGCTCGACTCCCAGCAAGGCCGTCGTGTTGTGCAAATCGATGACGGGATTAACTTCCACCAGCTCAAACGAAACCATCGAGCGGCTGTCTGCGATCATTTCCAATGCGAGATGCGCCTCGCGATAGGTGACGCCGCCGCGAACCGGCGTTCCAACCCCCGGAGCGTCGGTGGGATCGACAAAATCCATATCCAGGCTCACAGAAATCCCGGCTGTATCGTCGCTGGCAAATCGCAGAGCGTCCGCCATCACTTCGCGCATGCCGCGTTCGTCGATGTCGCGCATGGTGAAGATATGAACGCCTGACTCTTTCACCAAGCGACGCTCTTTGGAGTCGAGATCACGAATGCCAACCAATGCTACGTTGCGCGGTTCCACCATCGGTTTGATCCCGGCAAGTTCGGTCAACTCCGGAGGGCCATATCCCATGATAGAAGCCAGCGGCATGCCGTGCACGTTTCCCGAGGGCGAAGAATCCGGCGTGTTCATATCGCCGTGCGCGTCCAGCCAAATTACCCCGATGCGCTTGGATTGTTTATCAAAGTGCGCCGCCGTGCCCGCGGTTGTTCCCACGGCGATGGAATGGTCGCCGCCTAAAACCAGGGGCACCATATCTTCATCCAGTGTTTTCTGAACCGCATCGGCGAGACCTTTACAGGCCTGTGCAATTTCGTCGAGATATCTGGCGCGCTTTTCGCCGTAGGGTTGTTCCTCAGGTTGAGGGACTACCACATTGCCGATGTCTTCCACTTGGCGGCCAAGCTGTTTGAGGCGCGCATGCAGACCCGCTACACGCAACGCCGACGGACCCATGTCCACGCCACGGCGGCTTTGTCCCAAGTCCATCGGCACGCCGATGATTCTAATTTTCTCTGGCATTTGTTGTGGTCTTTCGCGCCCTCGATGCAGGGCGGAGGAATACTAAGGATAGACGCGATACAGCATCCGAGGGAAGGGTATCACCTCGCGGATGTGCTCGGTTCCGCAAATCCAAGCCACCGTGCGTTCCAGCCCCAGGCCGAAGCCGGCGTGGGGTACACTGCCGTAGCGGCGCAAGTCGAGATACCACTGGAACGATTCCTCGGGTAAGTTGTGCTCGCGAAGACGCTGGACGAGCGTCTGGTAATCTGCCAGGCGCTCGCCGCCGCCGATGATTTCTCCATATCCTTCCGGAGCGATCATGTCGAAACTCAAGGACAGCTCGGGCCGTTCTGCGTCGGTCGCCATGTAAAAGGCTTTCATAGCCGAGGGATAGCGATGAATGATTACTGGCTTGTCGAATTCCTTCGAGATGATCGTCTCTTCGTCACCCCCAAAGTCGTCGCCCCATTTCGCCGGATTTCCGGCTTTCTGCAAAACCTCTATTGCCTGGTCGTAGGTCACGCGAGGAAAAGGGGGAACGATTTTCTCCAGCGTTGAAACCTCGCGCTGAATGGCGGCGAGTTCGCGTGTGCGGTTTTTAACTACCGACTGCACCACCGCGCTCACCACTCCCTCGCCCAGTTGCATCATATCCTCCAGGTGGGCGTAGGCAGCTTCGGGCTCAAGCATCCAGAATTCGGTCAAGTGACGGCGAGTCTTGGATTTCTCGGCGCGAAACGTCGGGCCGAACGTGTACACCTTGCCCAGCGCCGCGGCCGTGGCCTCCACATAAAGCTGGCCAGACTGGGTCAGATATGCTTTTTGGTCGTCAATGTAATTCACTTCAAAGAGGGTGGAGGTTCCTTCGCACGCCGCGGGAGTAAAGACCGGGGCATCCGTGAGGGTATACCCTTGGCTGTCCATGTAATTGCGTGCGGAACGTTCTACTTCCGCGCGGATGCGCAGAATAGCGGCCTGGCGCGGCGTACGAATCCACAGGTGGCGATGGTCGAGAAGGAAATCTACTCCGTGCTCCTTTGGCTGAATTGGATAAGGTTCTGAATCCGACACGCGATGCACCACTTCAACACCGCTGATGTGCATCTCGAAGCCGCCCGTTGCTCGTGCCTCGGCACAAACCGTTCCGGTGACGATTACGCTGGATTCCCGCGTGAGCCCTTTCAGCGCATCGAACGCTTCGGGGTGCTCTTTCTGCGATACGACACCTTGAAGCACTCCCGTGCCGTCGCGAAAAATGGGGAAAAGAAGTTTGCCCGATTCGCGCTGGTTGTAAAGCCAACCTTGAATGGTCACGTTCTTATCGACGTGCTGGCCGGCGCGTTCGATGCTGATGATCGTTTTAGCTGCCTGCTGTGGCTGAGTCATTTACCTGCCTGTGAATTCTTTTGAGTGATTCAAGAACGAAGAGCGCGCTTGGCCTCAAAACTCTTTTCCAGCTTATCAAAGGCCGCGCGAATTTCCTCCAGCGTCGGTCCTCCGTTCGACTGGGCCTTCAATTCGAGCACGACGGCAACCGGCAGGGGAGCGCTCGCGATTGCGCCGAGGCCTGCCCCCCAGTCGATATTGCCCTCATAGGGAAGCAAGTGTTCATCTTTCTCTCCATGATTATCGTGAATGTGGGTGGTCGCCACGCGCTCGCGCATGGTATCGAAACTGACCTCCACGCCTTCTTCAATGTGCGCGTGGCCTGTATCGAAACACAGCCGCAGATCGTGCAGGTGCGTATCGCTGATGAAATGCTGCAGGGAACTCGGCGCGCCAAGCTCACCAAGCGTGTTCTCCAGCGCAATAGCGACTCCGCGCGCCTTGGCGAAAATACAAAGGTGTTCAAGCGAACTGAAAGCTGCGTCGAGTTTGCGCGGATCGGCGCTCTGCCGCCCGTGCCCGATGTGCTGTACTAAAAAGCGAAAAGGAATACGCTCGGCCACTTCGAGCGTTCGCTTCACTTCGTCCACTGCGTCCAGACGCCGGATGCGTTCCGTATCGGAAATCGAAATTGGCACGCCGCTTTCGCGACCTGGAGAAAGGTCGCGCTCGCTGGGTGAATGCAAGGAGTGCAACTCGAGATGATATTCGCCGAGCGCGTCCGCAAGTTCTCGTACGGCCTGCGGCTCCCGATAGCTGAAATGCTGCGGCGCGCAGAAGATTTCAACGCTCTGGATCCCGGCCTGGGAAATCTCCGCCAGTAACGCTGGTCCTAGCGGCTGGTTGACATAGCGATACGTTGAAAGGACGCGTTGCATGCGGCTCCCGTGTAGCCCGAATAAAGAAGAATTACTATGGTCAATGGAAACCCTGGTTCCGTCAATAGGCTCGAAAGATTAGCGTGTGGTCTTTGGGACAGAATCGAATCCTTCACTCGTGGGGAAAATCAATCCGATATGAGTCCCACCAAGACCAGAGCAATGAGAGCGCCGAGCAGGAGCGCAAGCCCGATCCACACCCAGATCGGGGGCCGTTTGCGCATCAATCCCCGGGGCGGGGGTGGAACAAATTCAGGAAGAGACGGATCACCGCTCACAGCTTTTTCCATTCGGGGAAGAATCCGGAGTCGAAGCGGGCATTCGGTCCGGGTTCACGGTCAGCGGAGCTTCCAAACATTGTCCGATGCTAGCACTTTGCTTAGTGGTTACGAAAGGATTTGGCCGCTGTCACGCAGACGCGCAGTTTCTCCAGAGCTTCCTCCACCGTGCGCGTTTTGAGGCCACAGTCAGGGTCAACCCATACGTTTTCTTTGGGAATAATCGTTAGGGCTTGCTCGATTCTTTGGCCTACGACCTCCGGGCTGTCGGTCTGGTGCGAATGGACGTCCACAACTCCGAAGCTGATATCTTTGGTAAAGGGATGGCGGCGGAAAAGTTCGAGCAGATCCAAATCGCTGTTGGACATTTCGAGGTCGAAATTATCGACAGCCAGCTCCAGCATGGAGGGATAAATGTATTCGAATTCACCGTAGCAAGCGTGCGTGAGGAAGTAGGCGTTCTGGCCTTTGGTGGTGAAATCCATGGCTTCCAGCGCGATGGGGAGTTCTTCTGGGCGCACTGAAAGCGCAGGCTCGTCTATCTGAATCATCTTGCAGCCAGCGGCGATCAGCGCTTCCACTTCCTGGCGGATCACTTTCGCAATTGCCAAAGCGGCAGTTCGCCGGTCGGGATAGAATTCGTTGAAGCTCCAGTCCATGATTGTGTAGGCGCCAGTAAGCATGCCTTTAACCGGCTTTTTCGTAAGGCTTTGCGCGTATTTCCACCAGTCGACGGTCAACGGGCCTTGCCATCTGACTTCTCCCGAGATTACCGGCTTGTGGTAGTAGCGATTTCCGTAGCTGCGAACCAAGCCGCTGGTCGCAAATCCGGGCAGCCGCTCTGCGAAGTAAGCGACCATGTCTCCGCGGTACATCTCACCGTCCACCAGCACGTCTATGCCGAGTTTTTCCTGTTCCTCGATCCAGAAAGCGGTGGCCTTGCGCTCGAGATCGTGCAGTTCGTTTTCAGAAATTTGCTTTTTACTAAATTCAGCACGGGCTTTTACCAGATAGTCGGGCTTGGGGAAGCTGCCAACCGAGGTGGTCGGAAACAGCGGCAACTCCAAGCCAAGCTTTTCTAGTTTTTGGCGGCTCATCGGGGGCTGCCCCTCAACGCAGCGCGAACCTTTGAGAGCAATTCGAGTTTAGCGAACGCGCGGTCGCGCGGAAGATATTCGAGGCCGGACGAAATTCCCAGAAAAGCGCTTCCCGTTTTTATCTTTGGCAGCATCCGCTCAATCTCGCGCGCCAGGAGGGCTGGGTCTTCCAGCCGTGTGTTGCGGCCGTCGACCAACCCCAGTCCCAGCGTTTTCGGAGATCCTTTCGACGCGACGATATCGACGAGCTTAGGGGAATAGGTGAAATCAAGGCCGACGATGTCAACCGGGAGCGCGACCAGTTTTTCGTAAAGCGGCGCGCAATCATGGAAGTAAACGTACAGGGCTAGCTCTAGTTTCTGCCCGCTCTTGATGATTTTGTCGCGCGCTTGAACCAGCGGAGCGAGCGCAGCCTCGAAAATCTCCCAATCTTGCGGGTATTTGATGGCGGCGGGCTCGTCCAGTTGAATTAGCTCCGCGCCTACTTTCGAAAGCGCTTCAAGCTCAGTGGCGAGAATCTCCGCGTAGGCCTGGGCGCGCGCTTCCACAGTGGAGAACGATTCGGACCGCCCATTGCCGGAGTTTTCACCCAGCGAAAATTTTGCGAGCGTGTAAGGCCCGGTCAACACCGGCTTAATGCCGAGTTTCCCAGCTTTGCCTTGCGGCGTGGGTAAATGTCCCAGAGCGTTTCGAGCGAAGCCGTATTCGCCCGCAACAAGATGGCCGCGTTTTACGGGCCTCCCAACGAAGACCGGCTGCCGGAAATAAGTGTTGGTGTCGAAGAATCGAACCAGGCCCTTGATTTGAATGTTGTCCAGCTTGCCGGCGAGATGAGAAATGGGATCGTACCAGCGAATCAGCCCGTCGGTGATGACGTCGAGCCCGGCTTTCACTTGCTCGGCGATCACCTGGCGGGTAACTTCATTCTGCACGTCGAGAAGATCGGCGGTGGTTCTGTCGCCGCGGTCGAGCGCGGTAATCGTTCGCCGCAGGGCCTGCAATTCAGGGGAATCGCCGATGCGCGGGTAGCTCCCTGTGCTGGAAAGGTAGAGGCCCGGAGTCGCGCTCATTTGGAGACGTCGCTCCAGAAATTGAAGAAACGATTTGGTTCAAAGTTCGCGATTAGAACCCTTCGCCGGCGTGTGTTTTCAGCAAGTTGCAGTCGGAATGGCAGCAAGCTCAGGGCAGCGGAGCAATATCCCTGGCGCGATTGCTCGCCGCCTTCTTCCGCGCCGCTTCGAACCGCCTCTCTCTGCCGCATCTTTTCCTCTTACTACAAACTTCAAATGTAATTCATAACGAAGCGGGGAAGCAAGGGAATGCCATCGAACGGCCGAAATGGAAGCGCGAGACCGGAGATTTCCCCGGCGAAAGAAACGAGCTCGCATTGTTGCCGGGCGAGAAAAAGGCGGGGTGGTCGCTGGTGTCCCACCGTCGCGGCGGCAGTTGACTATGGCGCTGTTTGCTTTGAGTGGACGGTGGTGGTGGCGGGATCGATCTCGAAGTAGAGCAGCCAAGAGCTTGGCACATGGCGGCCGTCCATTTTCGCCGGAGCGAATTTCCAGAGTTGGGCGGCTTTTAAGGTGCGGTCTGCAAAATATTGGCTTGGTCCGGGAGAGTCGAGAGTCGCTTGGGTTACTTCGCCGGTTTCATCTACGCTCACTCTCACGCTGAGTCTGACCTTACCGCGGATGGTGTCTCTGGCCTTTTGTGCGGCCTCCGGCAAGGCTTGCTGAACGACTTTCCCGGGGACCATACCGCTGCCCGGCGTGGTCGCGGGCGTTTCGGCTCGAACCGGCGGTGGCAACCGAGCAGGGTTACTGGCTGTCGATTTTTTCTTGCTGGTTTTTTCCAGGGCATGCTGCGTGGAACTCTCCACCGACTGCGGCGCTGTCTTTGCCGCGGGAGGAGCTTGCGCGGGAGAGGGAATGGGCGCGAGAGATTTAGCCGACGACAGCACAGACTTTTTCTCAGCCGTCGAAGGAATCGTTGAATGGACCGGCAGTTGAACTTTTGACTGAGCCGGCGGCGGTTGGACAACAATCGCAGGAGCCGGCTGATTTTGCGAGCGGCGTTTGAGGAGTCGCGGACCTGCGATGATCGCTGACAACGCCAGAACAGCTACCACCGCCACACCAACGGCACGCGGGTTTGCGAATGAAGGTTGCGGATTTAGAGGTATTTGCTTCGGCGGCGCAGGCGAATTCGAATTTAGGCGGGCCGCGATGTCTGCGACGGTCCAACGCATTTGCGGGTCGCGGCGCAAGCAGTGCCGAGCCAAATCGAGAAGTTCCGGCGGAAGATTTGAGGGCAGGGACGGTTCGGCCTGGTTGGTTCTCTCCCACACTGGCAAGCGCTGGGTAAGCGCCTCGGTCAAAGTCATGCCCAGGGACCAAACATCACCGGCCGGTGAAATTCTTCCGCCAGCCGCTTCGGGAGGATCGTAGGCTCCGTGTTTTCCGGGGCTGCCGCTGGATTCGCCGATGCGGCAAAGTCCATCGCTCGAAATCTTTAGAAGCTCGTCATCGGCCATGATGTTGGCGGGCTTCAGGCGGCAATGAACGAACCCCTGGGCGTGAACGTAGGCAAGTGCGTCCACCACGGGGGCCAGGAGGGCGCGAGCTTCCTCCGGGTCCAGAGCCCTGCGCGCAACCACCAGGGACAGATTCTCCTCGGCGTATTCCATCACTATGTAGAGCATGGCGGTGCGATCCAGCTCGCAGCGCCCCATTTCCAGGATGCGGACCAGGTGAGGATGAGAAAGCTTGGCGGCCTGTCGCCAGCGAGCTAGTTGGGCTGCGGCGTCGACCGAATCCGCGGGGATCAGTTTGATCGCCACTTTTTTAATGGGCTGGCCGTCGTAGGCAGTGAGAAAAACGGCGCTGCGTTCGGTGCGACCTACTAGTTGGCCCAGGCGGAATTTTCCGTCGACGAGTTGGTCGATCTGTTTTGTGCCAGCCTCAGTCATCGGATCCCCCTGCGTGTTTGCGAGCGCTGTCGGAAGCATGGTGCTTGAGCGCTCGCGTTCGATTGAACGTGATATCGAACGGTACGGCGTCTGAGATCGGACTCGGCGTTTCGCGTTCCTGGGGTACCCGGCTGGTAAGTACCGGTTGCAGAGGGACAGAAGTTCGCTTGACTCCAGGCCCTCTGGTAGGACATTTTGCAGTATTCCGGGTATCCCAGCGCGGGAAAGTTGTAGGCGCGTTGCCAAATAGCACCCCTCTAAACCTCCCAGCCGACCGCTGTGTCGCCCCGCTAGTCTCCAGTTCGATACAGGCTAGGAAATTCTTAATGCAAAGTGCGGCTAGATGATGAATTTTATGGGGTCGCAAACAGGGACGGAAGCATCTTGGCGGATTCAAAAACTCCTGCGACGAAAGATTGGGGTCAACAGAGAAAATGGAAATTACGTCTGGGAATGGATTCGGACCGTTCGAGGTATTTTTACCGGTTCGCTCGACTGCAACAAAATCTCAACAGCACGGCGACGATGGATTTCCGGGTCGATTGTTCATTGTGGAAGGAATCGACGGCTCGGGAAAATCCACGCAGCTGAGCCTGCTCCACAAATGGCTTGAATCGAAAGGGTATGGAGTGGTGTTCAGCGAATGGAATTCTTCGCCGCTGGTGAAAGACACCACGAAATTCGGCAAGAAAAAGAAAATGCTGACGGCAGCGACGTTTTCGCTGATTCATGCCACCGATTTCGCCGACCGCACGGAAAAGAGCATTCTACCGCTGCTGAAGGCCGGTGCGGTGGTGCTGTGCGACCGCTATATCTACACGGCTTTCGCGCGAGACGTGGCGCGCGGAATGGATCGCGAATGGGTTCGCGAACTTTACGGGTTTGCGGTGAAGCCCACCGTCGCTTTTTATTTCCGCGTACCGCTGGAGACGGCGATTGGACGGCTGCTGGATGGCCGCAATGGATTCAAATATTACGAGGCGGGGATGGATCTGGAGCTGAGCGACGACCCGGAAGAGAGTTTCCGGCTCTTTCAGGGCCTGATACTCAAGGAATACGAAGACATGATTCCGGAATTCGACTTGACCGTGATTGACGCTACTTTGCCGATCGAGGTGCAGCAAGCGCAAGTCAGGCAAATTGCGAAAAGCCATCTCGACAAGGCAGCGAACGTAAGGGTGCAACCATGAGAAAGACATATGGAAAGCTTCTCCCGGGAATGCGAACCGCTGATCTGAGCGGCAAATTGATCGTGATTGAAGGGACTGATGGCGTCGGGCGCTCGACGCAAATTAACCTGTTGAAACCATGGCTCGAAGAACAAGGTCATGCGGTGCTGGACACCGGCATGACGCGTTCGCTTCTTGCAGGGGAAGGCATCCGCCGCGCGAAGGAGGGAAATAATCTCGGGCGCGTGACGCAAAGTCTTTTTTATGCGACGGACTTCGTCGATCGTTTGGAGAATGAGATTGTTCCGGCGTTGCGATCGGGGTTCATCGTGCTGACCGACCGGTACATCTATTCGTTGATGGCCAGGGCCTTCGTTCGCGGAATGGACTCGAAATGGATTCGCAGCATCTACAGCCTGGCGTTGGAGCCGGATGCAACATTTTATTTGCGGTTGAGCATCGACCAGCTTGTGCCACGGGTGGTTTTCTCGCGAGGATTCGACTACTGGGAATCGGGCATGGACCTTTATCCCGGGCGCGACATGTACGACAGCTTTTGCAATTATCAGACGGCGCTGCTCGAGGAGTTCGACCGGCTGAGCGAAGAATATAAATTCCAGGTTATTGAGGCCTCCGCGGATGCCGAGGGGGTGTTCGAGAGGCTCAAGGCTGGAATTTTTAATATTCTCGAAAGCGATTCCAGGAAAGAATTCATCTCCGCGCGCGACACCAAGACCTTGTCGATTTCTTCGGCGGCTGGGAAACCGAAGTTCGCTCCGGCGCCACAGAGCACGAATGCGACTGAGTTCGAGTTGGTGCTGCGATCTATCCTGGCTCACGCCACCAATGGAAGCGGCAAAACATCGCTTCACCACAAGTAATTTTCATACACTTCAAGTGCGAGTCCTACTGCGGCGGCTCGGGCTGGTCGCCGACGGTAAAGTATGTGCAGTCGGGATGATGGAAGACAAGCGCGCTGACGCTGGCTTCCGGGTCCATCATCATGCCTTCGGTGAGATGAACGCCAATTTCTCCCGGGTGCAAGAGCATCCAAATGCCGGCTTGATCGTCGAGATTTGGGCAGGCGGGATAGCCGAAGCTGTAGCGTTTGCCGCGATAGCGCGAAGTGAAGCGTTCGGCCATGGTCAGCGTCGGCGGATCGGGAAAGCCCCAATCTTCGCGAATGCGGCGGTGCAGCCATTCGGCGCAAGCTTCCGCTGTTTCGATGGCGAGAGCCTGCATCCCGTGCGAAAAAAGATAACGGCCGGCGGCTTTCGCTTCCTCGGCGCGTTCGCGGACTCCGGCTCCGGCGGTGACGACGAAGATAGCAAGATGATCACGCTGGTTCTTTTGGTCTGAACCGTTCTGATCGGCCGAGCCTGCGGGCAGAATGTAGTCGCTCAAGCAAAGTTTGTCTGCTACGCGCTGGCGCTGAAAATGAAATTTATGTATGGGCGAAGATTTTCCGGGCTCAAACAGCGCGATCGAGTTGCCTTCGCGTTCGGCTTCGAAAAATTGCCACACGGCCGAAATCTTCATGAACGATTCAGCTTCGCGTTTGACTTCCTCCATGCTATGGAAAAGTTCGAGCGCGCGCGGGTCGCGTTCTTTCAGCGCTTTTTCGAAATTTCCGCGAAACCCCATGTGGCGTCCAAAAATCATGTAGGGATTGATGTAGCTCCAAATTTCGTTACGGTCGGGAAGGGAGCGCGCTTTGCGGTCGAGATAAGCGACCGGCGGAATGGGAACATCCGCGCGGATTTTCGGCGAACGCTCTTCACCGGCTGGCCTCGCCGGAGCTGGCGCAGCTTCTTCGACCAGCACGGTTCCGGTGTGAGTATTCTCGCGCAAGACCGCTTCGCGCTGCGCTGGGTCGCTCAAGTGATTCATAAGGCGGAGGCCGGTCATCGCGTCTTTCGCGTAACAGACAGCGGTGGTGTATTGCGGAGCAATTTTAGAGCGCGTGAATTTTTCGGATAACGCCGCGCCGCCAACAAGCAGGGGGACGTCGATTCCGGCTTCGCGCAGGTCGGCGGCGGTAATCACCATCTGCTGCGCGCTTTTCACCAGCAGACCGGAAAGTCCGATGGCATCGGGATTATGCTCGCGATGCGCGCGAATCAGTTCTTCCGGCGGCACCTTGATTCCGAGATTGATAACTTCATAGCCGTTATTTTTTAGGATGATCTCAACGAGATTTTTGCCAATATCGTGCACGTCGCCCTTCACCGTCGCCAGCATGACTTTTGCGCGCTTCTCGGTGTCGGCCTTTTCCATGAACTGTTCGAGATGGCTCACCGCGGCTTTCATGGCTTCGGCGGATTGCAACACTTCTGCGACGATGAGTTCGTTGTTGTTGAACAAGCGGCCGACTTCCGCCATTCCCGCCATCAGCGGACCGTTGATGATGTCGAGTGGGGAATTTCCCTCCGCGCGCTTGCGATTGAGATCGTCAACCAATCCGTCTTTGGAGCCTTCCAGGATGTAATTGGCAAGACGCTGGTCAAGCGGCAGGTCCGCCGCACGTTCTTGTTTTCGCGAGCCGGACGCGCGGAAGTGATCGGTGATCGCGGCGATGTGAAATTGGTTGATGGCGGCTTTTTGGTCCGGCGTTTGCTCGCGCCAATCGGCTTCGGCATTGCGAAGGCATGGGGCTTCCGGGTGATCATCCGGCACGGATGCCGGCGGCGTGTTGAACAGAAGATCTTCCGCCAGCTTTCTTTCATGCTCGGGGATTGAGCCGAAACGCTCGATGCGTTCGGCGTTGACGATCGCCAGGTCCAATCCCGCTTTGGTGCAATGGTAAAGAAAAACG
>Ga0070765_100000390_pt1 | contig 26246 bp, 24 predicted proteins | sample HubBroMetageWFT5_FD_71516 | JGI IMG/M metagenome (GOLD analysis project Ga0070765, IMG submission 71516) | Warmed and freeze-thawed soil microbial communities from the Hubbard Brook experimental Forest, New Hampshire - Hubbard Brook CCASE Soil... | ecosystem: Environmental > Terrestrial > Soil... | reverse complement strand
GTGGACCAGCGTCCCATCGAAACGTAATGCGCATCGCTGGCCTTTTTCCTGAACAGGGCGGCATAAATGTCGTATGTCCACACCGTCGAAAACGCACTCACGTTGCCCGCCATGCCGGACATGAAGCCCGCGATGAGCGCAGTGACTCCCAGCCCCAAGAGACCAGGACCGCAATAGCGCGCCAACATCAGCGGGAGAACTTCGTTGTAACTGTGGCCGCCGGTTGCGACTGCCGTTGCTTCGCCAGTCAGCTTCCATGGCAGCACAGCAAGACCCAACAGACCAGGAAGAATCACGATGAACGGAACGAACATTTTGAACGCTGCACCAATAACCGGAGCCATCTTTGCCGCGCGCAAATCTTTCGCGGCCAGAACGCGCTGCACGACGAGAAAATCGGTAGTCCAGTACGCAAATGAAATCACAAAGCCTAGACCGAAAACGATGCCGGTCCAGTGAATGCCCATGGGGTTGTCCCTGAACGACCCCAGCGTGGACCACAAATGTGTGTATTCGACCGAAGCATTCTGCGCGACTTTGAGTTGCAGCGCTTTCCAGCCGCCCGCTTCGATTAGTCCGAGAATCGGAATCAGCAGCGCGCCGGCCCAAATCAGGGTGAATTGCAGCACTTCGTTGAAAATCGCGGAACGCAGCCCGCCGAGCGTAACGTACACGGCGACGGTGATCGATGAGACCCAAATGCTGAAATTGATGTCCCAGCCCAGGACGACCTTCATCACCAGCGCCATGGCGTACATGTTGATGCCGCTCATCAGAACGGTCATGAACGCGAACGAAATCGCCGAAAGCGCACGGCTGGATTCGCCGAATCGGAGTTTTAGATAGCCCGGAACGGAGTGCGTCTTGGAAATGTAATAGAACGGCATCATCACCAAGCCGAGAAACAGCATGGCCGGAATGGCGCCGATCCAATACCAGTGCGTGGCCAGAATCCCGTACTGATAGGAGGCTGCTGCCCAACCCATCAGTTCGAGCGCGCCCAAATTCGCGGAGAGGAAACTCAGGCCGGCGATCCATGCCGTCATTTCGCGGCCCGCGAGAAAGAAATCCTCGCCAGTGTTCGCGCAGCCCTTCAAATAAAAACCGATCGCAAGAACGAGGACAAAATAGGAAACAACGATAACCAGGTCAACGATGGAAAGATGTACAAGCCTTGTTCCGGCGAGTGCGGCAGCGATTATGGTCATCGTCAGTCTTGCGCCCGTCCTCGCGGGCGCCAAACAGCCGCGCAATTAACGTAGCAATTTCGCCGCAAACCCAAAACTGTTAGCGAGTTAAACGTCCAAAAGATTAGCATCGCGCTGCGGCGCTTTGCTAATCGCGGATCGCTCGCGCCCGCGATCATCAAGTAAGGACTCTTCACCGTGCCGGCCTCGCTACCGCGATAGGATTCCAATTGCGCAAAAACTCATCGCTGCGATTTGCGCAGGCGCATATTCTGCCGAGGTGAGAATGAACGTGCGGCCCAGAATGGGCGAGAGGACCGCAACCACGGCGTTGAACGACTGCTTGAAGTTTAGCCTGTGCTCGGCGCTTTCCGCGGGACCGAGAACGTTCACGTAGGGGTTGGCCGCCACTTCCCAAAAACTCTGCCCACAGGTCATGACAAACCAACGCAAAGAGAAAAAATCCATAGAAGCGCGATGAAAACGCGGGAAGAAACAGCACCGCGCCAGTCGCGCACTGCAGCAAGCCCATCAGAATGCCCTTTTTGTAGCCGATTTTCCCCATCATCCAACCGGCGAGAAGAGCGGCCAGGCAGTAGCCGCCAAAAAACGCTACTTGAATGAACGAGGACTGGGAATCCGTCAGGCTGAAAGCTTTCTTCAGATGCGGAATGTCGTTCAGGTTGACGCCAAAGGCCCACAGAAAACACAGGCTGGCGATAAGAACGAAGGGGACAAGAAACCAGCGTTCTGTTAAAGGGATCCAATTACCGGCATGTGGCGAACCGCTCGCCGCAGACGTCATTCGTCACATCCTTTACTACCAAATCTATGTGAGGGCGCGGTCTAAATGCGTATATCCGGCGTCAACGAAAACATGCTGCGCGGTGATGTGGCTCGCTTGCTCCGAAATTAAAAACAGAACCATCGCAGCAATCTCTTCAGGAGTAGTCATACGCCTCCCCAACGGTATCTTCGACACAATCTCCGCAAGCTTTTTCTCCGGGTCGGGAAATGTGGACAGCCATTGCTTGTATAGGGGTGTGTTCACTTCGGCTGGAATCATTGCATTCACGCGAATGCCATAAGGAAGCAACTCCGCAGCCCATTCGCGCGTGAGCCCCAGAATGGCGGCCTTTGACCCCACGTATCCTGAAGTTCCGCCTTGCCCAGTGACAGCCGTTTTCGAGCTGATGTTGACGATCGAACCGCGCGTTTTCTTAAGCGCAGGCAACGCGTAGTGCGCGAAGGCGTAGAAATGAATCAGATTGCGCGAAAGTGATACGACAAAGTTTTCGGGGCTGCCGTGCTCGAGACCCACTTTGTCGTTGACTCCGGCGTTGTTCACCAGCGCGTCGATACGGCCAAATTTTCCAAGCGTTTGGTCCACCGCCTTGGCGCATGCTTCTGGCGCGGAAATCTCCGCGACAATTACCTCGCTTTGGGCGCCACCGGTAAGCAAAGCGGTTTGCAGGCGCGCAGCCGCTTCCGCATCGCGGTCAATGATTACCGGAATCGCGCCTTCCGCGGCACTGCCCCGCACGATGGCTTCGCCGATTCCTTTGGCGCCGCCAGTCACCACGACAACCTTGTCTCTGAGTTTCAGGTCCATGTGTCATCCATGCAGATGCAGGAAACCGCCGTCCAAAGGATAATCCACGCCAGTGATGAATGCAGCCTCCTCGAAACAAAAAAAAGGGCCAGCGATGCGACCTCCTCGGGCCGCTCATCCATCCGATAGGTTGGGATTTTGTCAACATCTCGGGTATTTCCCACGAGCATTCAAGCATCTGGCGCTGATCAGCACCGCAACGTATCTGGACAGGGTCCTTTCTGGCAGGCCTTCTATTCGGGGAGGACCTCAATTGCGCTTACAGACGGATAGTTCACATTGGGGGTAAAGTAGATCTCAATTTTCCCTTGCGGAGTGGGTTCAATATGCTGGAAGGATTTGACCAAACCCTCGGAGCCAGCATCTCGATAAATATGACTTGTCCAAAGCGAAAGAAACATCTGACGTAGGAATACTCAACTGCGACAGCCGCGCGATCTCGAGTGTTAAGTTTCAGGGTCATACAACCACCCCGAAGGGGTGGCTGGTGCTAAGATGGCGGCACTATGGCGGAGACCGGCGCGCTCATCGGCCAGACTGTCTCCCACTACCGCATCATCGAGAAACTTGGCGGGGGCGGGATGGGCGTGGTCTATAAGGCCCAGGACACGCGGCTGGACCGTTTTGTGGCAATCAAATTCCTGCCCGACGAAGTGGCGCACGACCGGCAGGCAGTGGTGCGCTTTCGCCGCGAAGCCAAGGCTGCATCGGCACTCAACCATCCGAACATCTGCACTATCCACGATATCGGCGAGGAAAACGGGCGAGCGTTCATCGCCATGGAATTTCTCGAAGGCAAGACCCTGAAACACACCATCTCGGGTCGGCCAATGGAACTGGAACAGCTGCTCCAAGTTGCCATCGAGATCGCCGACGCGTTGGATGCTGCCCACTCGAGGGGTATCGTCCACAGGGACATCAAGCCCGCAAACATTTTTGTCACTGAGCGCGGCCACGCTAAGATTCTGGATTTTGGCCTTGCGAAGGTAAATCCCGCAAAAGGCGCAGCAGCCGACGCAGAGACGTTAGCCACGCAGGAGATAGACCCGGACCACCTCTCGAGTCCTGGCAGTACTTTGGGCACCGTCGCCTACATGTCGCCCGAACAGGCTCGCGCCAAGGAACTGGACGCACGAACTGATCTATTTTCACTTGGAATAGTGCTCTACGAGATGGCGACCGGCCAGTTGCCATTCCGAGGCGAAACGTCGGCGGTGATTTTCGAGTCCATCCTCAGTCGCGTCCCCGTTTCAGCCAACCGTCTAAATCCCGATCTACCCGGCAAAATTGAAGAAATAATTAACAAGTGCTTGGAAAAGGACCGTAATCTACGATACCAGCATGCTTCGGACATTCGCACCGACCTGCAACGGCAGAAGCGGGACACGGAATCAGGGCGTGGCTTGCAGGCCTTGTCGCAGCTTGCTGATGGCTCTGGCTCTGCCGCGCCCGCAGTTAAGGCCGCCGTTCCCAAAGTGCATGGGCGTTGGCTAGGGATCCTGGCGGGGATATTGGTGCTTTCTCTCATAGGCAGTGGCGTGTACTGGTTTACGAGGCGTCAGCCGTCGGCTCCGCGAGAAATCAAACTTCGGCAACTCACTTTCAATTCCGCTGAAAATGCCGTTAAGGGTGGCGCCATTTCGCCTGACGGAAAATATCTGACATACATTGATGGGAAGGGCATCCACATCAGGTTGCTTGAAACCAGGGAAACCCAGGTCGTTCCTGAACCGGAGGCACTCAAGGGAGCCAAAGTGAACTGGGAGATTTGCCCATGGTTCCCGGACAGCACCAGGTTTCTGGTCAATGCACATCCAGCTAGCGAAAATCCGAATGATTGGTCGTCGCACACCGCCAGTATCTGGATGGTTTCGGTTCTGGGCGGAGCTCCGCGTAAGCTTCGCGATAATGCCGCGGCTTCTGCGATTTCACCGGACGGATCGACCATCGCATTTTCAACGAACAAGGGCTCGTTCGGCGACCGCGAAATCTGGTTGATGGGGGTCGATGGTGAAAACGCGCAGAAGCTTTATGAATCCGATGAAAACGGCGCGATTTTCGGTCTCTCATGGCTCCCCCATGGGCAGCGAGTCGCGTACATTTCGACCGATAAGTCCGGGGATACCCTCGTCACCCGCGGACTAAAGGGGGGCCCTGTAACCGCGATACTTTCTCCCTCCGATATGAAGAAAATGAATGAACTCGCCATTTTGCCCGACGGCCGGTTCCTATACGCATTGCGTGAAGCCGACGCCGTAGGTAACAGCTGCAACTACTGGACGATGCGGCTGGACGAACGAACCGGTACTCTAGATAACAAACCTACGCGACTGACGAACTGGGGTGGTGGGGGCTGCATGGGAAGCACAAGCGTGACCGCGGACGGCAAGAAGTTGATTTTTACCAAATGGATGATGTACATCTCGGTTTATGTGACTGACGTCGCGCCGAACGGGACTCGCGTCTCGGGAACACGCCACCTTACTCTGACGGAAAGTTGGGACATTCCATCGGATTGGACGCCGGACAGCAAGGGGGTGATAGTCCTGTCGAATCGTAACGGCCAGATGGGCATTTTCAAGCAGTCGCTGAACGAGGATACCGCGGAACCGCTTGTGACAAGGCCAGAGGATGTCGCAAGCCCTAAGGTAACGCCTGATGGGGTTTGGGTTGTCTACGCCTTCTCGACCAAACCGAACGACCAATCGGCACCAGTCCAAGTCATGCGGGTCCCGATCACGGGCGGGCCCTCAGAGTTCGTGCTGACAGCGCATTTTCCGGGATATCCTGTGTGTTCCAAACCCCCAGCAAACCTGTGCGCGATCTTTGAGGAGGATTATGATCACAGACAAGTCACGCTCACAGCTTTCGACCCATTGGGAGGACGTGGCCGTGAACTCGCCCGGATCGATAGCGACCCGACAAAATATTATAATTTGGCCCTCTCGCCCGACGGCACACGCATCGCTTACACAACTAGCCATGAAGGGCCGGTCCACATTCTGTCATTGCGCGACGAGCCGTCCAGGGAGATCAGGGTAAGGGGATGGAGCAACTTGCAAGATATCGAGTGGGCAGGTGCGAAGGCGCTAATTATTTCGAGCGGCGTGCAGGGAGGAGACCTTCTCCTGCATGTGGATATGCAAGGTAACGCGCACGTCCTGTGGCAACAGCAAGGAGGCTTTGCGAGCTTCATCGGCACCCTCTCTCCAGACGGTCGTCACCTAGCTTTTAATGGATACAGCACGAATAGCAATATTTGGATGATGGAAAACTTCTGAAAGCAATAAGTGCCGCCCTCTTGTAGTTTTGTCAAAGGGAACCCGCCTTTATTCTTAAAAACCTAAAAGTGGAGCTGAATTTTGATCTGAATCATCCGCGGTGAAGCATCGCCCCCTAAGCCTTCCCCCAAGATGCTGGTTGGCGGACTCTCCATGTAAGGGATTTGCCCGAATAATCCTTGGTCCGAGATGGAGTTACCGGGTAAGCCGAAATTGGGATGGTTGAAGAAATTAAAAAACTGGAAGCCGATTCCCAGCTCGGCACCTTCCCAGCGTGGGATTTTCGTGTTCTTCAGGATGGCGAAATCAGTATTGAAATAACCTGGCCCACGGAAGTGATTGCGGCCCTGGGCGAAGGTCACCGAAGCGCCGCCACAGGCATCTGATGCGCTCGGCACGGTCCCTTTGTTGAATCCTGTCTCACATCGCGATTGCACGAAGCTTGCGTATGGACTGGGCAACCCCTTCGCCAATACTTGCGGCGGTTGACAGGGGTTAGGTGCAGACGGGATGGCTGCTCCTTTCCCGCACGATCCGCCCGGGATAAATGGTCTGACCGGCACGGCATAGATAGAACCGAAAAAATTGTTTGTACTTAGAGTGGCCGCTTCGAAATTATCGAATACGGTATAGGGAAAACCAGTGCGGGCAAAGATTGTTCCTGAAACCTGCCATCCCTTCACCAGATAATCCGAGCCGTGACCCCGCAGGAACGCCTTAACCGGAAGCTCCCAAACATAGTTGGCATTGAAAGAGTGACGCGCATCATATTCGGCTGGTCCGTAGCTGCCACGGAGATTGTTCGGATCCTGTGGAAACGACGAACTGCCGGTAGTGAAGTTCCCAGAACCACCGTTTGAAGCTTCGTCGAAGGCGTGGCCGTAGGTGTAGTTGGCCTGGATCAGGCCCTGACCCCAACGACTGAACCGGTGCTGAAAGGAGACAACCATTCCGTTGTAATTGGAAATTCCCTGTGTGGAGATCTCGAGAACCTCGCTGAACCGCGGGTCGGCGCAGGGCGGAACCGGCGGGCTTGCGCACTGTCCGGCAGGGAATGAGCCGAAACCGAAAGCGTTTGCAGACGGATTCCGTATGACTTCATGGATTCCGTGATTGCCGTAGTAGCCGACGCTCAGCGAAGTGGCGGCACCGAACGCCTGTTGCACTTCAACGCTCCATTTCTGGTATTGCGGCGAGTGGGTCAGGCTCTGGGGGATTTGTAGGCCTGGCGGAAAGAAGTTTGGAACCTTGCCCTGAATTTCAGCGAGTGTTTCCCCAGCCGTAAAGCCGTTGAGGAATCCTTGATTTGAAGCGGCAGCGGTCTTGAACAGACTCGTCATCTCATTGGGCGTGAGGTTGTCGCCGCGGACCGTGAAAGAGTTTACGAGCGGCGAGTTTAAGGTGAATTCAGCCGCTAAACTGCTGGGCAGCCGGTTGTAGAAGATGCCGAATCCGCCACGGATCACGGTGCCATGCGATAGGCCGAAGGGCTGCCACGCGAAGCTGAATCGTGGCGACCACAGAACATTATCCATGCTTTCGAAAGCTTGTTTCTGATCGATGAGGATTGCCTGATTGTAGGGCTGTTTCGGATCATGGCTGACCGACTCAAATGATCCCATCAAACGGGTGAAGCAGCGGCGTTCACAGACCGGATTCGACTGGTGTTCACCCCGTAACGCGAGGGTCAGCGTCAAGGCTGGTTGGGCATGCCACTCATCCTGACCGTAGACCCCAAGATCATAGAAAGCGATGCGCTGTGAGTGCTCGGAAGAAAAGGATTGGCTCAGCTGCGTGTAATCTGAGTTCAGATCCGTGCCGGTCAGAAAGCCAGGATCCACACCGCCTTGGTAGAATGCGTCGAGAGTTTGTGGGACTAGCAGCCCAATGGCGTTCAATGAGTAGGGGAAGTTGGTCCAATAGGTCCGCACGAAACTGGCACCAAACCCGAGCTTGTGGGCGCCCCATGTCTTCACGAAATCATCAGAAATTTGGTACTGCGTGGTGTTAGTACCGAAAGGAAAAAAGTTGTCTATGCCGCCCAGATTTGTGAACGCATCATTTGCATTCCAGGCCAGTGTCGTTGGGAATGCAGAGAGGGTCTGGGAAAGATTCTTTGGCCGGAAGATGGCGCCAAACCACCAACCCGCGGCAAGGAACTGGTTGGCTGCGCTTGCACCAAAGTTGTGCATCTCACTCAACTGCCCTTGCCACCACGGCTGATCGCTCCCGATGTCGAACAAAGAGCTGATGGGGTCGATATACGTGGCTTGGTGGCCGTGGTCATATTGGACCAGCAGAAATGCCCGATCGCTGCTCCGCAGGTTCCAATCGATGCGACCTGATATCAGCGATTCATCCGTTGGGCTGTTGCGCGTGCTCGTAAAGTTAACGGCACAAGGCACAGTTGTGCCCAATCCGTTGGGACCAATAAAGCCAGGGCAACCAAGTGGATCGCCGAATGCCCCCGGCAACGCTGCGCCCGCACCAGGCGTGGCGTTGTAAAGATTAAAGATCTGCCGATAAAAGGTATCGGATGCGGAACTCGGGCCGAATCGCGCATCGATGTTAGCTAGCGTGGCCGCTTGAAACTGTCGGCTTGGCAGCTGGATCGCAAATCCCCCAGTGGGAAGCAGCAGGCCTATCCCTTCGGTGTTGAAGAAGAAGAACAGCTTGTCTCTTTTAATCGGGCCTCCAAACGACCCTGCCCACTGGTTGGCGTTGCTGAAAGGACGGGGCGAACCGGTTGCGTTGTTGATCCAATTGTTAGCGTTCAAGATGCGGCCGTTCCAGAAATATTCGGCATTGCCATGAAACACGTCTCCGCCTGACTTGGTGATGTAGTTCACATTTGCGCCAGCGGCGCTGCCGAATTGGCCGGAGTAGCCGTAGCTCACCACGGTGGCTTCTTGAACCTCGTTCTGGCCAAGAAGCAGGTTAAGGGCCCCGGAAATATTCACGTTTGCGCCGAGGCTGTTGTCGTTCATCCCATTTAAGGTGAAAAGATTCGAGTCTCCTGGCATGCCTAAGGATGAAAAGTTGGTGAAGCTGGACCCAGCATTGTCAGTGTTCATTATCACGCCCGGGGCAGTCTGCGCTATATACGTGAGGTCGTTGCCCGGATTTGGTACCTGGGAAACCTGGAGTTGGTTCATCGTCGTGGACACGTCGCCGTTTTCCGCTTTGATAAACGGGGAATCTTCGGTTACTAGAACCGTGGTGCGATCAGATTCGAGGGCGAGCTGAACATTCATGGTGGCGGGCGGCCCCAGGGAGATGTCTAGGACGCGGCTCGTTACCTTGAAGCCTGGATGTGTAACGGTCAGTGTAAAGTTTCCGGGACGAAGGAATGAATACAGGTACTCTCCCTCTGCATTCGTTCTTGTCGATTGAGTGTCACCCTTGGCGTTGTCTTTCAGCTCGACAATCGCGTCCGGCACTACAGCACGACTCGGGTCGCTTACAACGCCGGTAAGGCCACCACTGCTCGTTGTCTGAGCGTTCAGCTTGTTCGAGAACAGGCTGGCAAGCAGTAGTATAAAAATCAACAACGCGGTTGAAAAGCGACACACGCTAGTTTTCATTTCCTGCTTCTCTCTGTGCGTAGGCATCCTTCTTTCTTCTTTTGTGCGTGCCAGTAGCGGACAGCGTGCCGATACAAGCGAACGGAATTTTGCCGAGGAAACGGCCGGTCACTGAAAGCCGTGACTCCGCAGCAATTCCAATGGCTACAACACTGATTGCGGTCGACGCTGACTGGATGGGGCTCTTATTTCCGCTGAATGGAAAGCAACCGAAGGAGGTCTGAGGCTGAGGAGCGCAATGCTTCGCCAGAAGGAATAACCGCGAGTTTTAGAGTCAAATCGTCCGCGACCTTAAAGCTGCCTTGAAAAATCACGTGCGCGGGGACTCTCTGCACCAACTGGTGGACCGGAGAAGCCGGTGCCAGGATGTAATCATTTGAAATATCATCGACCAGGCAAGCTGATTCGCGGACCTCGCCGCCAAATAAAAGGACCGCGAGCAAAAGAAGAAAAAGGAATTTGAGCGCTCTAACCAAACGCATTGGAGAGTTTCCAACAGAACCTGAGTTTGACTCGTCACTCTTGGCAGTAACGTGCGCCGAGTATCCGGCTGCTATCGTGGAGAAGTCAAGTAGATTTTGAGACAACGCGATACCGGCCGGATGACAAACTGTTGCCCTTCCTAGAAAGCCTATGATTATGCCGAGTCAGAACACGTCCCGAGCCCCATAGCCCTGTTAGGTGCCACAGGTTTCGTTGGCCCAGCATTGCTTAAGGAGGCGCTCGACCGAGGGCACGTGGTGACAGCGATTGTGCGACATCCGGAGAAGCTTGAAAAACGCGATGGTCTCACCGCGAAGGCTGGCGACGTTTACGACACGGCTTCTCTTGCGACGCTGATCCGAGAAAACGAAGCAATTATCAGCGCCTTCAATCCTGGATGGAAGAACCCGAACCTTTATGACGACCAAGTTCGAGGAACAGCATCCATCATCGCCGCGATTAAGAAAGCGGGAATCAAAAGGGTGCTCTGGGTGAGCGGAGCGGGTGGGTTGGAGGTCAAACCTGGAGTCCGTGTTATCGACAGCCCGGATATGCCGCTCTGGGTAAAGCCAGGTTCTTTGGCGACTATCAATGCTCTGGACCAACTGCGAAAAGAGCCTGAACTTGAATGGTCCTTTCTGAGCCCTTCGGCAGAATTGAAGCCCGGACAACATACGGGAAAGTTCCGCCTCGGAAACGACCAGCTCTTGGTAGACGCTACCGGCCAGAGTAAGATTTCAGTTCAGGATTATGCCGTCGCGATGATCGATGAACTGGAACGCCCGACCCATGTTCGGCAGCGCTTTACGGTAGGGTACTGAAAGCAAGCAGCCACGAATAATGAAGTGGCTAGCGGAAACAGAAACGCTCACATAACGCCGATCCGTTTTAGCAACGCCTCCATTTACCCGAAATTGACTTAAAAAGTTGGAGAAGGTCATTGAGCGCCACTGCATAGCGCGTTTAGTCAATCCCGACTGACAATTTGTGGCGGTTAGTTGAGACGGCAAGCGTAGCGGTGGCGGCCACGCTGAGGGCTTGTGGCTAATGTCATCCGCAGCACATTGATTCAAAGCGGAATAGGCGGCATGTGTCGGGAGAGTCACGTCGGTGGTCCATCATGGCACGCCGCGTGCATCTTACCTCTGCGAGCTTGCAGGGAATGCGCTCAAGGAGAGAAAAAGTGAATAAGAAACAGAAGGGTTTCTCGTTAATTGAGTTGTTGATCGTCGTGGCGATCATCTTGATCATCGCGGCCATCGCAATTCCGAACCTGCTTCGCGCGAAGATTGCGGCGAACCAGTCGGCGGCAGTCGGTACCCTCCGTACGATTTCATCGGCCGAAGAAACATTCTCGTCCACGTACAGTGACGGCTTTACGCTGACGCAAGCCCAGTTGGGCGGCGCGGCTGGCGCGGCCGGTACTTGCGCAGCGGCGCACTTGATCGACGAAGTGTTGGGCAACGATCCGGCGACCAAGGGCGGTTACAAGTTTACTTTCGCGAACAACGGCGTGGCAGCTCTGACCACGGGCATTCCGGCAGCTTGCGGCGCTTCTGGTGACACCGGGTTTTCGGTCACTGCGGCTCCGATCTCGTTGTCAACCGGAACGGCAGCGTACTGCATCGATGAGACGGGCGTGGTTCGCGTCGACTCAGCGGCAACGGTCGGCGAACTCATGAATCCTTGCTCGACCTCTGGCAAGCCCCCGCTCCAGTAAGCTGGTGGGCTGATAATGAGGGAGGAAGCCGACGGCTTCCTCCCTTTCTTCATTTCAGTCATCGCGAATCGGCGCATCACCCCGAAATCTACTCGACGGCTGGATTAGTCTCAGGCTCCCATGCCCAGCGACAAGCCGTTTTTTACAAATCTACCGGAAGTCAAAAAAGTCATTACGCCGAGCGGCGAAGTTTTGGTTCGGAAGACGTGCAAATGCGGACAGAAGCGGCACGTGCTGTCAAGCCGTGCCAAATCCTGGCTTGTACTATTTGAATTTCCAGCCTGTGTCGATAATTTTCTTCTTTTGGCTCTTGAATAGTGCTCTCTTCCTATTCGCTTCCGCTATCACGTTGGCGGGACTGGTGCGACTGGCTTGTTCAAAGCTGCAGACCGAGCTGCCATTACCATTAAAGGAGCACTTCTGCTTGAGAAATTCTTCAAAGGCCTTTTTCACCGGTCCTTCGACTGACGCCACAGCTTTATTCCCCGGTGCTGTCGCAAGCGCTGAAAGATCGTTGTCGGAGAAATAAATCACCGACTGTACCGGGTCTGAAACGCAGTACCCTATATACACGGCTGGGTTAGGCGCGGGGGAAGCAGTTACTTGCGAAACCAAGATGAACATGCAGAAGAACACCGATGCCCAAGACGCCATGCATTTGATATGTCGCATGTGATCTCCCTTGTTTGCGACACTCTAACACGATTTATTCGTCCTTGACACGCTGGCCGAATATTACCTGCCCTCGCGGCCAGTGACATATTGATTTGTTCAAAGAGCGCACCGAGTTCGGCTTCGGTAAATCCCTTTGTGAGTTTCACAGTCGAATGGTCAAGAAAGAACTTCAGAAGTTGGCGGACGCCCCAGTGACCACACTCCTTAATGAAATCGCGCTTTCGCCGATGCGCCCTTTCGAGCGAGCTTGGCGTCTTGAGAAATAATTCGGCGAAGGCCAAGAAAACTTCGTCGGTCAGAAGTCTTTCTTCGTCAAGGGCCAAATATTGGTAGCAAAGAATATACCGCGTACTTTCCTTGCCGATTGGTATGACGGTCTCGTATTTCGGCGGCCCGTCAGCGATCACCACAAGCGCTCTTAGTAAAGACGGGCGACAGTTCTTATACTTTTTGGCAAAACCTCTCCGAAGATCCAGCCAGTTTTTACCGCGTAGATCGCCAGGAAGGTCGGATGGCGCGATGTTTCCGAGCAGCATCGGGATGACAACTTTACGGCGCTCCTCGATCTCTCGAACCATCGCTACATCAAGTTCATTGAGAACCCAGCGGGACTTCAGCGAATGTCTCGATGCCAGCAGGAGAAAGGAAGTAGATTTCTTGATTCTCTCATTAATCTTTTCGCGTATCCGATCACCGGCGCTTATGTAGTCCCTGTCGTACCATACACGTAGGCCCGCAGCGCGAAGGTCCGCGACAACCAAGTCGCCGGCGGCACGGTCAGCAACGCTGTAACTGACAAACACATCCCACATAAATTCGCAAATAGGGTGAGCAACCGGAGAAACTAGATTCAATAAAACCCAGCATCGCAGCGCTCGCAGTGTAACGCAGGCAGGTCTGCGCATGTCGCGATCATTTTTTGGCGTTAGTTGGTGGGCTCGCCAGGACTTGAACCTGGAACCAATCGATTATGAGCCGATTGCTCTAACCAGTTGAGCTACGAGCCCCTATGCTTTAATACCATACTTCTTACGCGCCAACTTCGCCGAGTTTTTTCAATCCCGCCTTCGCGCGTTTAGGACTCGGTAGGATGTAGTATGCCTGAGTTGTCGATATGTCAGCATGTCTCAGAATGCTCTGGATCTCAGTATCATCCACGCCGGCCTCGTTTAAGCGTGTCCCTAATCCTCGCCGAAAGGCGTGCCAGCCGAACCATGCGCCGTTGATGTGTTGCGGGATCTCCCGCCGTGACAGGTTATCCAGGTCCAAAGGCTTAAGAAGTTTCTCTCCTCGAAAAATCCAACCCTCGCCGCTTTCCGGAAAAGCCTTCTTGTATTTCTTCAGAATCCGCCGAAGCAAAGGCGTCACATAAATCCCTGCTTCGCGAGCCTCAGTTTTTGTAGGTCCTATATGGTTTCCCCATACTTTGCGTTCTACAGCAATCGTGTCTCCGTCGTAATCACTCCACTTCAGCCCTTTCAACTCGCTCCGAGTCAAACCTGTAAATGCCGCGACCGCACACACCGTTCGTGCCGGTTCAGGTAGCTTATCCAGCATCTCAGCGACTTCCTCAAGCGTATATGCGTGCTCGTTTGAGGCTTTGATCTTTTCTTTCCGTCGCCTCTCCCCTTCCGTCAATCCTTCAAAACTCGTCTCACCTTTCTTCCGGCCGCCCGCCTTTTGATCTTCCAACGGGTTGGCTCCTTGAAAGGCTGAATCGGCGATCGCCCAACTGAATACGCCCGATAGAAAAGCCTTAATCCTCATGTGCCTGTTGTGCGACAAGTTTTGAGGAAGCGACTCTAAAAAGTTGCGAGCATCCCGAGCTGTAAAATTTCGAAGTTGTATTTTTGAGATCTGTCTATCTTCGACGTGGACCTTCCAAATGTCTTGGTAGCCCTTAACGGTCGCTGGCTCGATATGCAGTTCATTATCCGTAGGGACGCCGAGTCGGTATTCCAGGCGGAGAAAATAATTCTGTTTGATAAACCCGCCGAGCGTGAACGCAGCTTTGACCGTGGGATTTTCGCGGTTGATTGGTGCAAGGATAGCCGTGATCTTGTCGTGGAACAGCTCGCGCAGTTTGTCTAGATCGGCTGGACTGCCTTTATACGGGTGTTCGGCGAACGGTGCGAGCGTTGACATGGTTCGCACTCGCTTTACCCGGCCGTCTACGCCAGCCCGATCCTCGTGATATCGCAGGACCCAATTGCAGTAGGTAGGCACCCTGCTCTACGAGTGGCTCTAGGGCAGCGTCTCCGGTACCTAGCTCGAGAATCTTCCAGCCACGTTGGATCTCGTGTGCGTCATTCTGCCATGCGCTCAAGGCAGGCAGGCTTGACTTCAGTTTCGGCAAGATATCAGCGACGCGACGTCTGGGAGACCGCATCGAAGAAGGCAGCAGACCGACGCAGATGTCACCGGCCGCGGCCGCATTCTCAAGCCTACCGGACCGATCGCGCTCAATGGCTCGAAGCACAGCAGCAAAAAGGGCCTGTAACGCGAGCGAAAGCAGCTCGTTCTGCTGGTAAATCGACCAGCCGCGCTGTACTTTGACTAACGACGGGTGTACATCCCACGACGCACCGTTCGCTAAAGCTGTCGTGTATGCGGATGCAAGGAACACATTCTGTAGGTTGTAGCCGTTGAGTTTCGGGTTGCGACCGATTAGATCCAAAACCAATCCGAGCGACGCCCGCCGATTGTCTGAGTCGGGCGACCGATACAACTCCGATCTAGCAAGAAAAAGATCGAGGAGCAGTGTTCGCTCGGCCTCGCGTTCGCGCAGCCCGCACGGACAGAAATCAGCCAGCGCGTCCAGATCGGTCCATCCTAACTTTGATTTTTCGAGCAGTCGGAAGAACGCATCTTCCGGCACTCCTGCGCCAAAGGCGCTCGCGAGGCCATTTCCTCGTACCTTGTCGTAGCCGGGAAGTCCACCGTCTCGTTCGGACGTGTAGTCAAGGATTTGAAGGTCGCGTAGTGGGCCGAAGTAGTACTGGCCCAAGCCTCCCAGTCGATTCTTGAAGTAACGCTTTGGCCCCTCGAACTCGGCGTAGTCGGCTAGGTCTATCGCCTGTTCATCCGCAGGAATTCGGAGCAGGCTTAATCGGCCCACCATTCCGGTGCCGTGGCGTCCGTCGTCACCGTCGCCGATAACCCGCGCGTGCCGAATCGCTATCAGGGTAAATAGACACTCCGCCCTCCGCAGCACACGTCTAAACTCGTCTCCCGAGTGATCGCGATAACGTTGCTCGAACGAACGAATCAACCACGGGTGAAAGCTGTAGTAACGTGCACGATCGGTTACGTTCGGTTATTCCAGGTAGCAGCTGTGCGTATTGGGCAATGCAGGGCCCCTGCACACCGAGGTGGTCAAGGCCACGAATGGGCGTGGCCGGCTCAACCCAACCCACACCCGTCGGGCGACTCATGGGCGGGCTCCTTCGGATGCGTGATGATGCATTCGGCAGTAATTCCCCATTAGATCCGCTGTGCTCTTCGAACAGGCCCTGACGGTGATGGGATGTTAATACAGCTTGTACGTGAAGAACCCTTTTATAGCAAGGGATTTATCTCGCGACTGTCGGTTGTCTCGTGGGAGAAGGTGAGGGCCTTGATAGTCACGCGCTCGGGTCCTCCTTGGTCTGTGCAGGAGATTCAGCGGGGATTATTGATGTCCGCGGCAATCTAATGCAGTGCCTGGTCAGTCCGTTGGTCCCCTTGGCCAAGCTGCGTCAAAACCCAAGCCCGACACGGTCTTGCGGCCCGGATTCGCCACCGTAACACCGGGTGTGACGCGCGAGTGACGCCGACCAATACTTAGTGCACCGTTCCTCAAAGAGTCGCACATCTGCGGAAATACCGATCTTGCCCGCCAGAACGACCGAGTTGCCACCAAAGCAGCTCAAAGCCGCGGATTCGTTTAAGCTCCCTCGAAAAAACGCACCAAGTGGTGACTCAGAATTACCGGGCAATTCAGCGGCAGGAAATGGCCGGAGTCAAGCAGGAGGACGTTCGCGTTGGGGATCAGGGCAGCCGCGCGAGTCGCAAAGCTGACTGGGATGGTGTGATCATGCCGACCGTGTATGACTAGTGTGGGTGCGCCGATCGTCGGAAGCAACCCGGCAGTTCGTGACAGCACTTGAACGGGATCACCCCACCGGAGGAGCTGGACAAAACGGCTTGTGCCGCCGGCCCCAACAAACGGCCGACGAAACGCGGCGAGGATTTCGTTGGTTTGCTCGTCGCGTCGCTCGACCGACGCGGGTAGGCCGATTCGCCAGATCATCGGCATCACGAGCGGCGCCAAAATATCTCCGACTAGCGGAGCGCGGAGAAGACGAAAAACCAGTGGAGGACGAAGCTCCGGGAAAATAGGAGGGGAGCAGAGGACTAACTTCTTCACACAATCGGGAAATCCAGCGCTGTAGTGAACGGCAATGGCAGAGCCAGCGTCGTGACCCACAACATGCCACACCGGAATCGAAAGCTCCCTGCGTAAGCATTCGATCTCGTTTGCGTATTGCGATGGATCCGGCGAGCGATCCGCGAGAGCGGCGGACTCTCCCATCCCCGGTAGGTCAACTATCACACAGGTGAAGTGGTGCCGCAGAATCTCGACGACGGGGTCCCACAAGCGGCCGCACGTTGGGATCCCGTGTAACAGAAGAACAGCCGGACCCTTGCCGCGCAACTGGAACTTCATTCTAGAAGGCCTGCGGCGCGCCCCTCGGCGCCGACAGTGGAGTCGGTCCCGACAAGTGGCGCCAGCGTCGGAACCGGCAAAGCAGAATACCCAGTTTGCCGAGCACTGTCCAGATTTCCATCCAAACCCGAACACCGAGCAGCAGGAGGCCGAAAAGAAACAAACCGGGCGGACGACGCGGCTCGAACTTCGCAAACAGAGCATTGATCAAATAACCGAAATGCGCGTACACACGAAGCGCCACATCGGTGCTGAGCCCGCGGCGAACCGATGGGGCATAAATGACCCGCTCGATGCAGTAGTTATAGATGTGGCCCATGCGGCGGACATTCGTTTCATATGCGCGTCGCTGTCGCTGGTGGAGCGTACGTGCCGTCTCTGCTTCCAGTAGTACGTGGGCCGCCTGTTGTGCATGTCGGAATGCAGCAGTGACGCCATTGGAGGTAAGCGGATCGGGTAGCGCTGCCGATTCTCCGACCATTAACCAGTTCAGGCCGCTCACGCGTCGCTGTACGTAGCTGCGCCACGAACAGGTTCGGACGCGGAAATCGGGGTGCTCAACCGCGAGTTGCTGCAACTGGGGGAAGCGCGCCATCGCGCCCAACAGGACATTTTTCACCGACTGCTCCGGGAGGCGAAGCTGGCGGAATTCTTCCGCCGAAACCACGTAGCCGACGCTGACCGTGTCCGGTGTGATTGGGATCTCCCAGATCCATGAGAGATACTCAGCGCCACCATCGGTAAAGAAGGTTGTACCATCGTATATGCAGGGTGACTTGAAGTAAGTCCACAAGCATGTCTTGAGGCGGCCATATTCCGCCTTAGGTATGCGTAGGGCTCGCGCGAATAACTGTGCCCGACCGGAGGCATCGACGAACCAGCGGCCTATGAACTGGCCGCTTCGCGCCGTCCAGCACGCCAACACTCGGTCGCCTGCGGTTTCCACGCGCTTTATGCGGTCCCAGACGAAAGTCACTCCTAGATCCTGCGCCATTCGAAAGAGCCGCATGTCCATCTGCGTGCGATCCACGTGCAAGGTCGATACTTCGAACTCGAACGGTCTTTTGCTCAGAAACTTGTACTCGTCCGGTTGGGCGCCGAACACGGGCTCTCCGACGGGCTCCACCCTGATCTTCCGCTTGTGCGTACCGACGCGTTGTTCGATGAGCAGTTCGCTAGGGAGACCTAACGTCTGTAACAGCGCCGGCGTGGACCAGTCCAGTGACTCGCCGACTCGTTCGCGCGGAAACGGCTCGGCTTCAATACAGACAATTTTCCGATTTGCACGGGCCAGGAGAATTGCAGCAGCCAGCCCTCCTGGGCCAGCACCGACAATGACCACGTCGTAGCAAGTAACATCATATCCTGTTGCCGGAGGCGCTTGGCCCTTCTCCGCATAATCGGGAGCCGATGCTTTCTGCGGAGGTGCGACTTCAATAGGATTCGGTGGCATCGGGAGCCCTCTCTCGCAGTGGCGCACCCACGCGGTGCAGATAGTTCAGCGTCTGCCGGTAGGAGGCGAGTGCACTGGTTTCGGTGTATGGGATGCCGCGTGCTGCACAGAATGCGCGCACAATGCTCTGCGATTCTTTTAATTTGTTCCGCGGCATGTTTGGGAACAGGTGATGCTCAACTTGGTAGTTGAGTGCTCCAGACCAGAAATCGGTGAACGGATGCGCGCGGACGTTGCGAGTGGTGACCACTTGGCGGCGCAGAAGGTCCATCTGAACGTCTCTTGGAAGGATGGGCATGCCTTTGTGATTTGGGGCAAAAACCGACGCCACGAACAAACCATAGCTGGCCTGTTGAACAAAGAGAAACAGCAACGCTTTCGAAGGCCCTAGCGCCAGGCACAGGAATGCGCCAACTAACGCGTAGTGTGCGCCCAGGACGACGATTTCTATTTTGCATTTCTCGCGCCAGAGAAACTCGATGGATTCTTTCCGTCTACGGAAGGGGTCAAAAAACAGCATGGGGATAAAGAGGTATGCCTGGTATTTGGTGATGAGGCGACTCAGGCCCGTCTTGGCCAGAGCTTGTTCTTTGGTAAAGGCCATGAGTGAAACGTCAATATCTGGGTCGAGATCCACCTGGTTGGGACTTGCGTGATGCTTGTTGTGCGATCCCCGCCAATAGGCGTAGCTCATCCCAAGCACCAAGTTAGTGACCAGCGTACCGAGAACGTGGTTTCTCCGGGAAGTACGGAAAATCTGGCCGTGACCCGCGTCGTGGACGACATAACTCAACTGGCAGAAGACGAACGCTAGAAAAACAGCATTCAGAAGCTGCACCCCAAAATCTTCCACGATAGCCAGCACGATCAAACTGGCAGCCAGTAGGGCCATCGTCATCGACACTCTGCCGATGTAATAGAGCGGCTGCTTGGCGAAGAGCCCTTTCTCGTCCAGCAATTGCCGCAGCTCAGCATACTCCGAGGTAGGGGGAGTGCATGACTCCTCGAGCCTCGACTTGGGCCAGGTTCTCAGATGGCTCAACTCTAGATTGCGCATCCGTGCCTCTGTCTCACAGCTCTGCGTAACGGTGCGCTAACTCGGTGCAAGTGGCGCAGCGTATCCCAATAAGAGCGCAGCCCACCGGTCTCCTGATACGGTATCCGACGCTGCAGGCAGAAAGCTTTCACCGTACGTCGCGCTTTCGCCAACTTGCTCCGCGGAATACGCGGAAACAAATGATGCTCGATGTGGCAGGCCATCGGCCCATACCATAAGTCGGATAACGGATGGGCCCGAATATTACGGGTGCTCAGGATTTGCTGCCGCAGGAAGTCCAGTCGGCTTTCGCTGCCGACGTACAGCATGCCCTTGTGGCTGGCGGCGAACACGGAACCAATGTATAGACCGAACAGTGCGTTATGGCAGAGGACGAAAAGCACTGCTTTCTCAACAGGCAGCAGGAAGAACACCGAGCCAAAGTACAGCGCGGAGTGCGCCACTAGCAGCATCGCTTCCGCGGATCGGTATCGCACCTTCTTTTGCCAGACGTACTGAATACTGCGGATTCGCCAGCTGAACGCACTCAGAAGCGTCAGTAAAGGGAAGCAGCAGGCTTGAAATTTCGTGAGAAGCCTCATTGGCCCAAGTTTCTTCCGCGCTTGCGCTTCAGTAAAAGCGACGATTGGGACGTCACTAATGTCCGGGTCGAGATCGAGCTGGTTAGGATGAGCATGATGCCGATTGTGACTACTAACCCACCTGCCATAGCTCCAGCCGAGCAGCAGGTTGGCTAGGATCAAACCGAGCACGTCATTCATTCGGTCTGTCTGGAAAATCTGCCCGTGGCCCGCGTCATGGAAGAAGAAGGCCAATTGCGTGCAGACGATAGCCATCAATGCCGCGTCCAAGATCTGAAGGCGGAAATCCCGCATCACAACCAGCAAGACGGCGCTCAGAATCAACAGCCCGATCGCAAAAATGATTTTAAGCACGTCATAAACCGGCTGCCGAACGAATAGGCCCTTTCGTTCAAGCAGTTCTTTCAGATCGGCGTATTCTCCCGCTGGGGGACAAACATTCGCCGATGCCGTGTAGGATGGACTCTCAAGGGCTCGGGACAATGATCCGCGGACCGCACATCCCTCTCGCTCCACAACTCCACTGTCCGATTTGGCTTGGCCGTTCAAGTGGCTATTCATCCACAGATGTCACCCTAACGGTGGCGTCTACGTTTAGGGTCGGAAGAACATATTCTAGGTCGTTAACTGTGAGGTTAGGAAAGCGAGTATGCTCTCGCGAACTTCCGAATGCAAGCACCGCTCCGTCCTGGACTCTCCACTTGACTTGGTTCGAAGCCCACGCCTAACATCCGACCAGGTTACTCCGAGTGATCGGTCACACCATTTCCCACTACCACGTCCTCGAACCGGTCGGGCGTGGCGGCATGGGAGTGGTTTACATGGCGGAAGACACTCGTCTGGGCCGCCACGTCGCGCTGAAGTTCCTGCCTGAAGGAATTTCGCAGGACCGAGAATCCTTGAATCGTTTCCTGCTCGAAGCTCGCGTGACCGCCGCGCTGAACCATCCCTACATTTGCACTATCCATGAGATTGACGAATACGAAGGGCGACCTTTCATCGTCATGGAGCTGTTGAAGGGCAAGACGCTGAAATCCCGTATCGCGGAGGGCCCCCTGGCCATCGAGGTCCTACTGGGAATGGGCATTCAAATTGCCGACGCGCTCGCAGCTACCCATGCAGAAGGAATCATCCACCGCGATATCAAACCGGCAAACATCTTCCTGACCGAACGGGGCGTTGCCAAGATCCTCGACTTCGGCATCGCGAAGCTGCTGGGTCGCGACGCGGATGTCCTGGCAACCACACCGGCCAGCGCGCCGCCAGAAAATAAGGGCTTCTTAACTTCGCCCGGTGCCGCGGTGGGCACGCTTGGTTATATGTCGCCCGAGCAGGCACGGGGCGAGGAAGTAGACGGTCGTTCCGACCTATTTTCTGTTGGAGCTCTACTATATGAGGCAGCAGTTGGCCGGGCTGCATTCCCGGGCGATACGCCGGCAATCATTTTCGACGCGGTCTTAAACCGCGCGCCCGCCCATCTGACAGAGGTGAACCCGAAAATCCCTCTTCAACTTGAGCGGATCATCACCAGGGCACTTGAGAAAGACCGCAGCATCCGATACCAGACCGCGTCGGACCTCCTGGTGGACTTGGAGAGGCTAAAACGTGATTCCGCTTCCTGGCGATTGGTAGCACCCAAGAGCCGGCGAATTACAACTGGACAGAAAACAGTTACTCGGAGCCGGTCGCCCGAGTCCGCCCGAACCGTTCGTTCGCTGGCCGTATTGCCGCTAGTCAATCTTTGCGATAATCCCGAAACTGAATACCTTAGCAACGGGATCACGGAAAGCATCATCAATAGCCTCTCTCCGCTCCGGAAACTTCGCGTTATGGCGTGGAGCACGGTGGTTCGATTTAAAGGCCATGAGACCGACGCCCGGGCCATCGGGCAGCAGCTCAACGTTACCACCGTGCTGACGGGAAGGGTCCTGCAACGAGATAATGAATTGATCATTGGAACAGAGCTGGTCGACGTGGCCACCGGCGCGCAGCTTTGGGGCGGCCGCTACAACCGGAAACTTCAGGACGTATTCGAGGTTCAAGAGGCGATCGCGACCGAAATCTCTGGAAAGCTGCGGCTCCGGCTTACTGGCGAAGAAAAGAAGCGTCTGTCCCGTCGATTCACGCGCAGTCTCGAAGCCTACCAGCTCTATCTCAAGGGTCGCCACTTTTGGAACCAGCGCGGCGCCGGGCTGATAAAAGCAATCCCTCTGTTTGAACAAGCTCTAGAGAAGGACAGTGAGTATGCCCTAGCTTATGCTGGAGTAGCTGATTGCTATAGCCAGCTAGGGTTCTGGGGCCGGTTTCCTCCACAGCAGGTCTTTCCGAAAGCCAAGTCCACTTTACAAAAGGCCTTGGAAATTGACGAGGCGCTTCCTGAAGCTTACGCGAGCTTGGGTTTCGTACTCCAGTTTTTCGACAGGGATAGGATCGGAGCCGCCAGGGCATTCGAACGAGCCATCGCCCTCAACCCGGACTATCCATCGGCGCATATGTGGTATGCCGCGTATTTTTTTATGATGGGACAGCCCGAAAGAGCGATCGAGGAGGACCGGCGCGCGTTGGTGGCCGACTCGTTGTCCTTCGCTGTCAATGCCCACTTGGGATGGGTACTCGTCTCGGCGCGTCGGATCCAGGAAGCGATTAGCCAGTTGCAAACGGCGCTGAAGCTCAATCCAGACTTCTTCGTGACGCATTGGCTGTTCGGTCAGGCATATCTGCTGCTGGCCAAGCCCGAGGAAGCTCTCGCGTACTACATCAAGTCCGTCGAGCTTTCACAGCGTAATCCCCGCATGGTAGGTTGGCTTGGCTATGCCCTAGCAGTTTCCGGCCGCCGTGAGGAGGCAATGTCACGCGAGAGTGAGCTCATCAAACGGTCCGCGCAGGAGTACATACCACCGACTTCGTTTGCGTATGTTTATATGGGCTTGGGCGAGAAGAAAAAGGCGTTAGAGTGGCTCGAAACGGCCTACATCCAGCGCGACGTGTGGCTGCCCTACATCTCCGTGGACTCGGCTTTCGACACCGTTCGCGCGGACCCACAATTTCAGGACCTGCTGCGCCGTCTCGAACTTCCCTATAAGTGAGCACCACTCCGCTCTGTGTGGGATCGGTCCGTTGGTCGCCTTCGACTTATTATTGCTTTCCGCTCTTGCTGGCCTTCATGATTCGCTCGATCTGCTCGGTTGCTGCGTCCAATCGGTATTCCGCGTCCGGTGCGCCTTCGCCTTCGAGGAATATGTCCCGCAGTTCCAGTGCGAGTTGCCGCGCCCGTTCAGCTTCTACCTCCGCCGCCGTTCGCTTCGGCATCTTCCCGCCTCCTCGCCTCGACCAGTTCCGGTTCGATCCGTTTGTGCCCCTGTGGCTAGCATTCGCAAACCGTGTCGGCGCAAGGGCTTCGAACTATGCGCTAACTGCCACTGCAGCTTTTGTGGCGTGGCTGTGCCGCCGAACGAGCCTTCGACGACTCTCTGTAATCGGAATCTCCGTTGCCGGAGTCACGGGCTTCGCCCAGATCTGCTCCATTCGGTCCACCATGGCGCGCTTGTAGGCCGGGGAGAGGTGAGCGTAGCGCTGCGTCATCGCGATTGTCTTATGCCCCAGAATGTCTTTGAGTGCATACAGTTCCCCGCCGGCCATCATCCACTGCGATGCGAACGTATGGCGTAGATCGTGAAAGTGGAGGTCAGTTATTCCAGCCCGCCTCAACGCCTTGCGAAAGCCGTGTTGGAGCCATCCAATCCGGCCGCCCACGGCGTTGGTGAATACGAAGTCCGACTCGGACGTCCGTTGCCAATTTCGAAACAAATTGATAACAGTTGAGTCCATCGGAACGTGCCGAGGCTCACCGTTCTTGGAGTCTCGAATTATGATGAAGCCCGAGTCGAGTCCAGATCTCTCCAGTTCAGATTGCGGATTTCGCCGCTCCTCATACCGGTATGGAGAGCGACCGTGACGATTGCCTTTAGGTGAGGCGCAATGCAGGCTGCAACGAGTTGATCGCATTGCTCGAGCGAAAGATAGCGGAGCCTTGCATTGTTCTCCCGTAAGAACTTCAGCCGCCTCATCGGACTTTCATCGAGCAACTGCCACTCCACAGCCTTGTTCAGCATGTGCCGCAAGCGACACATAATGCGGTTCACGGTGGCCGGCTTGTTGACTTGACGCTTGCGCGCCTGCCAATCCTGAAGCTCGGCAAGTGTGATTTGCCCGAGCGGGCGAGTCCCAAATTCGCGCACCCAGAAATTTACGCGGTCACGTTCAGTCTTGACCGACTTGAGAACGGATATACACCGATCAATATACGTGGCTGCGAAATCCGCGAACGGAAGCCTGCCCTCGTTGCGCACATTGAAGTGGTGGCCCTCAATAGCCGAAACAATTCTTTTCTTCAGAATTGCCTCGGCCATTTGACGATTCGATCCGATGGCCTCGCGCACACGTTTCCCCGAGCACGTAAAACCTATCGTCCATGTTTTGCCGCGCAGATAAACGCTACCCCGACTAACTTGCACGTCGGCCTCGTCGTGCTTCTGAATTGAGCAGTGCAGCGATCAATTCACTTCCCTCATTAACAAGTAAAACACGAGTGCAAATTCCTTCGGAAGTATCCCGCTGCTTAATTGAATTAATTACACGAATAACTTCCGCTTTCTTTCGGCCGGCCGTGTCCACTCAATCAATTCTGACTCGAGGAACAATAATCGACGGCCAGCCTTTCTGTACGGAATCCTTCGCTGGCTCACGAGCCCGTACAGCGTCTTGGGAGCTATGCGCAAAAATTCCGCGGCCTCCTGGACGTTCGTTAATCGAGGTTGCGTTGGCGTTCGTGCTTCGTTCATCGCAGACCCTCCTTGTGTGTTCGCATTCCCTGCTCCGATCACTCACGAAATCTTTGAAGGTAAAAGAACACCTGGCCAATGGTTCCATGCCAACGGGACAATCGGTCGACACCGCGCAGGGTGTATCCGGTGCAGGATCTGTAGGGCTCTCCAAAAACCCCTCTAACCTGGTTAATTCATCAGAGGCGAGAATCGTAGCGCAGAAAGCGCATTGGTGAGGAGGAAAGGATCGCGCTCGGAAGTCGACCTTTATATAGGTTGGTTTTTCCTTTGTTTTGAGCTCAGGAACCGTTTTTCGAGATAGCTGCGCCTGGCCCTTCCCAGAGAGTGGGTTGTCGAACGGGCGAGACAATCTAAGAGGAGTTGCAGACAGCTTGGAAGAGATCTTGAAAAGGCCAGCCGCTGGCCAGGTGAATGCGGATGCAACGAGCTGTTTCGCGGATACGCGCCCCGATCTTGAACAGCTGAATGCGCAGCGTTTCGATTTGTGCGGAGCGCATCGATAAGGGTAGCTGCAAACGAAACAGGTTGACGAGGTTGTAAGCGAAACTGTGCAGCAACAGGCGGAACGCGTTGGCTCGGAAGCGGTGGCAGCTCAAGCGGTCAGCGGCAAAACCATTCTTGAATTCTTCAATGCGGTTCTCACATTCCCCGCGATCGTTATAAAAGGAAAAGACGGAACGGCTGCGGCCTTTTAAGTTGGTGACCAGAAAGCGCACGTTGGTTCCAGATTCGGTGTGTTCGGCCTTGTAACAGATGCGCCGCTGATGAGACCAGCTGCGAGCGCGATAGAGAAAGCTGGAAAAAGATCGCTGCGGGTTGCCGGTGCGACGATACCGTCTGGCGAGACGACGCTGCAGCCGCTGCGCTGGCCCGTGCAATCGTGGATTAGTAGCTATGCCGATGGTGTACTGGATGCCGAAAAACTCGCAGAATTCATAAAGCAGTGGCAGAGCAAAACCGGCGTCAGCGCGCAGTTTGATGCGGGCCTTGGGAAACTCTCGCTGGAGTCGCGGGACGATGCGTAACAGCAGAGGAATGATGCGGGCGTGACTCGCCGCGGT
>Ga0070765_100000389_pt1 | contig 26252 bp, 27 predicted proteins | sample HubBroMetageWFT5_FD_71516 | JGI IMG/M metagenome (GOLD analysis project Ga0070765, IMG submission 71516) | Warmed and freeze-thawed soil microbial communities from the Hubbard Brook experimental Forest, New Hampshire - Hubbard Brook CCASE Soil... | ecosystem: Environmental > Terrestrial > Soil... | reverse complement strand
CGTAGCGCACGGCTGTGATCGGGACGCCCGCGAGCCTGAGCTTGGCGGCGTACGCCTCGCCCTCGTCGCGCAGCACGTCGGCCTCGTCGACGCACAGGAATGTTGGCGGGAGGCCCTTGACTTGCTCAACGGTGGCCTGGTTTGGCGACGCCGTGATCTCCGAGCGCCGCGCTGGGTCGGTGGTGTAGGCGTCCCAGAACCACTCCATCTCCTTGCGACTGAGGTACGGGCCGTCGGCAAACTCGTCGTAGGAGGCAGTGTCCATCGCCGCGTCGGTGACCGGGTAGTACATGCCGGCGTGAGCTGCTCTTCGAGGTCGGTGCCCTCGAGGTCGTTCAGCGTGATCGAGTCGACGATGCACTCGTTGGCCGCAGCCTCCGCCCCCTGGTCCATCTCCAGCACGAGGCGCGCGCCGACCGTGTTCTTAATACAGTGCGTGCCGAATCGCACCAGGTGCTCACGCTGCGCGGGATCGTCCGCGTCGTGCCAGTCGCGGATGTGGACGAGGTCGATCGCATCCGAGGGCAGGCCGCGCGCCCATTGGATGACCTGAGCCAGCGGCCCAGCGGCCGGCTCCGGTCCGAGCAGGCGGGTCGCCTCCGAGTAGCCGACGTGCAGCAGGTTCGGCAGCGGATCGTGAGGGCCGATCGGGTCGACGAAGTCACGTTGCAGGCACTGAGTGATCAGGACGGTCGCCACCTGACTCCCGAAGCCTGCGCCCCGGACGCGGAGATTGCAACCGGACCCTTGACGTCGTGAAGGCGCGGCCGGTCCGCCGAGGGGCGCTCAGGCGCTTTTCGTGAGTGCTCACGCGCGTAGCAGCCGTAGGGCGCCCAGCATCCCGGCGATCCCGAGGGCGGATCCGACCGCCCACGCGATCGCCGCGTCCCCGGTCGGGGTCGCGAGCTCGTAGAAGTGGCGCAGGAAAGGCACGACAAGCGCGAATGCGAACAGAATCAGCATCAGTGCGCAGAGCCCAGCAATCTCGAGGCGGCGTTTCTCGTTCCCACTCTCGATGCGCATGACCACCGCGAGTCCGCAGACCACCACGATCCCGGTCGCTACGGTGCGCGAGCGGGTGAGACTAAGGTCGAAGCCGTAGCGGGCCATCAGGTAGCCGGCGATGATTCCGATCCCGATCGCCACTCCGGCTGGGATCGCGAAGTGGGCCACTTCTTGTAGGAATCGCTCGGGCCGCCAGGGTCCGCTGCTCGGCGCCAGTGCGAGCACGAACGCGGGAATCCCGATCGTGACCGTTGCCGCGATCGTGAACTGGCGGGGGAGCAGCGGGTAGATCCCGGTCGGGATCGCGATCGCCAGACCGACCACGGCGGCGAACACGCTCTTGGTGATGAATAAGCGAGCGACCCGCTGGATGTTGCGCAGGATCTGGCGGCCTTCGGCGACCATGCCAGGAACGACCGCAAAATCATCACGGACCAGTATGAGGTCGGCGACCGAACGCGCGATCTGCGCACCGGAGCCCTGGGCGATGGCCAGACGCGCCTCCTTGAGCGCGGGAACGTCGTTGACGCCATCGCCGACCATCGCGGTGTAGCGACCCGCGCTCTCGAGTGCGTCCAGTACCGCGCGCTTGCCCTCGGGCGAGATCCGTCCGACGGCCGGCGCGGACATCACGGCGTCGCGGAGAGCGACCGGGTCCGTCGGCAGCGCCTCACCGTCGAGCGCGGGCGCCGACCCCGGCACGCCGGCATCGTGCGCGATCGCGCCGACGGTGCGGGGCGCGTCCCCGGAGAGCACCTTCAGGTCGACCTCCTGGGCGGCGAAGAAAGCGACGGTCTCGGCCGCGCTTGGGCGCAGACGCTCGGCAAGCACAACCAGCCCGAGCGGCCTGACGTCGTCGGGGAACGGCGGGTCCGTGCCGTCGTGGTGCAGGGGCTTCTGCGTCCGTCCGAGCGCGAGCACCCGGCGGCCGGTGCTCGCCTCGTCACGGGCCCGCTTCGCAAGGGCCGGATCGCGTTCGGCGAATCGCTCCGGCGCCCCGAGCACGAGCCGGTCGTCGTCCAGATCAAGCGCGCTCCACCGCCACCGCGAGGAGAAAGGCACCTGATCGACCACGGCGCGCCGATCGACGTCCGCCAGCGCCGCGTCGGCGATCGCTTCGAGCGTCAGATTCCGAGACGGCGAGCTGACGGCGTAGGTCGCTAGCTCGTGAGCGAGGGAGCGCTCGTCTGTGCCGGCCGCGGCCACCAGGCCGACGACCCGGAGCTTCGGCTCGGTCAGGGTGCCCGTCTTATCGGTACACACGATGTCGACCGATGCGAGCGACTCGATCGCGTTGAGCTGCTGAGCGAGCACCCCGCGCTGAGCCACTTTGAACGCCGACACCGCCGCCGTCAGACTGATCAGCAGAATCAGTCCCTCGGGCACGAGATTCACCACCCCGGCCGTGATCGCTTGCACGCGTGCCGCCGACGTCTCCGTGTGGAGGAACGCGGACACCGTGATCCCGAGCGCGAGCGGGACCGACAGCCCGACGAGCCACAGCAAGAGCCGGTCGTTGGCCCGTTCAAGCGGTGATCGGGGGTGACGGAACGCCCGCGCGGTCTCGGTCAGGCGGGCGGCGCGGCTGTCGGCGCCGACGGCGGCGGCCTCGAACAACGCCGCCCCCTCAACCGCGAACGAACCCGACCACACTGGGTCCCCAGCGCCGCGCACCGCGAGCTCGGACTCGCCCGTCAAGTTGGATTCGTCCAAGGCAAGCCCGTCGGCGCTCACGAGCGTTCCGTCGGCGATGACCTGGTCCCCGGCGGCCAGGCGCACCAGATCACCAACCACCACGCCGTCGACCGGCACCCGGCGGTCGGCCCCGTCTCGCACAACCACCGCGTCGGGAGCGACAAGCGCGGCCAGCCGATCCAGCGCTCGCTTGGACCGGATCTCCTGGAAGGAACCGATGACGATGTTCGAGACCAGGATCCCCAAAAACAACGCATCTCGCCACGAGGCGAAAACGATCGTCAGCACCCCGAAGACGAGCAGGATCCCGTTGGGGATCGTCAGCGTGTTAGCGCGAACGATGCTGGCGTAGGACCGGCTGGCATGCTGGCGAGGAAGCCTCCCACGGTCCGCGAGACGTCGATTCGCCTCGACCTCCGTCAATCCGGCCGGTGTGATCTCCGCGGCGGTTGCTATGCCGCCGACACTACCGCCTAGGCGCGATCATCCGACAAAACCAAGACCCCAACGGACCGGACCTGGTACGGCGGCAATCCCGCTGGGTCCAACACCGATCCGGAGGGCCCAAGCGCGTCCGCCGAGACGATCCGATTCTTCCTCCTCGACGAGGCGACGTCCGACCGGAGCTGAAACCCGGCCGGACCCCTTTACAGAAGCGCCTCCACCCTGAGCCGGGTGGAGGCGCTGGCGACCTACCCAGCTGCTAGGCGTTAGATGTTTCGCGCTTGGTCGTGTCGATGACGCCGGCGCGGTTCTTGTGCGAGCGCTCATAGGCACGGGCCCGCTTGGCGCGGTCCTCGTCTCCCTCACCCAACACAGCGATGACCTCGCTCACGGTCAGCTCGTCATAGCCGGGCCAGGGCTCCTGGCCGCGCAGCGCGCTGGTGCGGTCGAGCACCGTCGAGCGCTTCTGATTCTTGCGCTCGTAGGCGTCGACCTTCGCCAGGTCGATCTGCGACAGCCCATTCAGGTTGTCGAGCACGTCGGGAACGGTGAGGCTGTCATAGCGTGCGATCGGCAGGTCCTGCTCGGACGCCGCCGCGCCCTTGATCTGGCCCTCAGCCTCAGCGACGCCGGGAACCTTGCGCGCCTGCCGGGCCGTGCTTCGCGCGCGCGTGTTGGCCCGACGGGCCGCCTTCTTGGCCTGCTCGCCGGCTTCACGCACGGCATCGGCTGCGCCGGTCTCGCTGACGTCATACGAGCGATCACCGTGTACATCGGCGCGGACGACTGCGTCGGTCAGCTTCGGGATCTCGCGCATCACCCGGTCCAGCATCTTCTCTTCATCGGAGCGGATCGAGGCCGCGAGCTTGGCGGTCGTTTCATCACCCACCGCACGGGCTAGGTGCTCAAGCGCGGTATAAGTCGCGATCTCGAGTGCTTCGGCTGCGCACGCATCCTTGGCGTTCTTGAGCACCTTCTCCTCGCCGCCGCTGCCCCGCATCAGGTCAAACGGCATCTTGGCCATCGCGAACGTCTGCGCCAGAGCGTCTTCCGCCCATCCCATCGCGGTCTGGAACGGATTTCCACCAGGACCGAGGTCGGCCACCCGACCGTCGATGCGACGCGCGTGATCGCGGGTCTCGCCGAGATGCTTCTCGAGCGCTTTGCGATAGGTCCCATCCGGGGTCATCGCGATCTGCGCCTGAAGCACCTGGACCAAGCCAAGCTCTGAGGCGTGGGCCTCGTTCAAATACTGCACAACCTTCTGCTCTGACTGACTCATCAGCCGTCCTTTCGTTCGTTGGGTACTACAAGGTCAGACTTCGAGGGCTCGAAGTCGGCAGGTGTTACTTAGCCTTGCGTTCGGCCTTCGTGCGGCCGGCGGCTTCGCGCAACCGGCGCGCCTCGTCTCTCGCTGCCAGTGCTTCTTCCTTCTTGCGAAGCGCGGCGGACTTGGCGTCGAGTGTTTCCAGCCTTGCCTCGGGCGCACGTTCGCTGACCGCGTCATACTCACGATTGGCGGTCTTCTCGCTAGCTGTCAGGCGCTGGCGCTCGATTCGGTCGGCGCGGCGCGTCTTCTCGCTACGCTCGCGCTCGGCTTCGTCGCGCTTGCTTTTCGCGCGCAATTCAGCCTGTGCGCGCTGGCGGGCGATCTCGTTGTAACGCTGCTCCAGCCGAGCGTCAGCCTGCTCGGTCTTCGTCTCGGCTTCGCCTCGCAGCGCCTGCCCGCGCTCGCGCTCCTTCAGCGCCGCGCGTCGCATTTGAGCGTCCTCGCTCAGCACTGAATCGCCGAAGATCGCGCCCGCGAACGCGCGCACGGCCGCGTCGGCGCGATCGAGGGCGAGCCTCGCGGTGGGCTGAGCACCGGTTCCGTTTCCGGGCAGCCAGCCGACCGCGGCGTCAAGCGGCACGCGGACGAGCCTCAGCGAGTTGTCAACGGCGGTTCCGGGGATCCTTCGGGCGTTCATCGGTCCTCCTCGGGGTCGATAATCGCGGCCGTCGTGTCGGCGCGACGGGCTTGCTGCTCGAGCCGCATGGCTTCCTCGGCCGCGTTGACACGGTCGCGCTCGGCGCGTTGCTCGGCGCTCAGCGCGGCGGACACCTCCGCTTCGCGCTGACGCTCTGCCGCGGCCTTCTGCCGGTCCGCCTCGGTCCGCGCGGTGCGCTCGGCGTCATGGCGGTTTCGCACGATCTGTTGCTCGCGATCCTGGGCGGCGACCTCACTCTGGAGGCGCCGGCGCTCGAGCTCGGTCTCCGTCATATCTGCCCGCAGCTTCGCCTCGGCGTCTTGTTGCCGAGCGTCGGCGTCACTGCGCTGCGCGTCCGCATCAGCGTCAACCTGCGCCTGCTGCAGGCGACCTTCACGCGCCAGATCGTCATTGCCGATCAGCGAGCCGGCGGCCTCCTTCGCCTTGCCGGCGACCCTGCCCGCTAGACCGCCGGCCGTCCGCTCAGAATTCTCTTGATCAGTCAAATCGTTCACTCCTTCGAAAAGGGTTAGGGAGTAAGCCCAATCGCGGCGTCCGGTGACACGCGGTCGGAACGTACCGGGTCATAACTCGCGGTCACTGCAGCCAACGTGCTTCTCGATCATGCAGCTACGCCGACTTGGTTTGCCAGCGCCCGGGCGCCTGACGCAAGGCGCTCACGTTCCAGCGCGTCTTCCTGGATGCTGGCGCGGTAAATAAGCTCGTCGAGATTCACTGACGCGATAGCTGGGTGCTGATCCGCTACCCGCTTGAGCGTCTCCCACATGCATGCCTTGCCTCGCACTCCGAGCACGAGGGTCTCAAGCGCCATGAACGTGCCGAGCTCGGGGTCGCCTGAAGTCGCGCCACCGAACTTTGCCCTGCTGGCTTTCTCGGCGATCCACGCGGTCGCTCGCTTGACCGGATTCTTCGAGCTGTCCATGTGCTGCATAAGCTCCATCAGCGTCTGGCGATCCCGCTCGATCTCGAGCGCGAGGGACTCCATCAGCAGTCCTAGCGCGGTCCCATGGTTCTGTGCTCGAAGCTGCTCGGCGAGTTCGCTGCCTAGCATCGCTCCCGCCAAGTGGTCGTTCAAATACACATCGATCGCATTGTCAGCCATGTTGAGGTCTTTCGTTGGGTGTGGATGATCGTTTTCGCGGGTGGCGTCGTATGCCGGCCGCTGGCGCGTCCTTAGCAGCGGGACGTGCGGCGACCAGCGGTAGCGTGCGGTCTCTGCGTTAAGTGCGACGCCGCCCGCGGCGGCTGAAGCCCCATCCGCCGGTAAGCAGCAGGATTAGCAGAACGATGATGAGAATTGTGAGCATGTCACCTCCCACGTGTTCGGTTTGGTGGGCTCGGGCAATGGGTGCCTTACTTACTTCTTCTTGCGCCGGTCGAGGTCAAATGGCGTAGTGATCGGTCCTTCACAATCATCTGATTCATTAGTGAGCCTGGACGCTAGTGTCATAGCGTTCGTCGCTCGTGTGCGAAACGGGAGCGACGGTCCCGGGCCGGGGCTCGGACTCGACGCGGCGGGCGGAGCGCGTCGCTGCGGGGCGCTCGTCAATGTGTCTGGTCCTGCCACCAACGCGCGGCAGCATCGAGAGGATGATCAACAATCCACCGGCGGCACCCCAAACGAGTTCGGTCGGGCGATTGGCTGCGAAGATGCCGAGTGCGCCATGCCCGTTAGCGAGCGCGATTATGCACAGAACCACCAGCGCGGTTCCAACGATCAGCGACATGGTCTTCGCACCCCAGTGCATCGGAGCGCCGAACAGCAGTAGCAGTCCCGCGGCGATGAACAAGAGGCCAGACCAGCCATTGACCTCCAAGCCGAGCCACGTCTTGCCGTAAACGGCCCCAGTAGGCGCATGCTGGGCGAAGCCGTGGCCGCCGAAGATCAGAGCGGTGACGCCATACGCCAGCAGCATGAGGCCGATCAACCCGACGGGTCCCTTGGCCAGCGACCATCCGTTCGTCCTGTGTCTGGTAGTCATTCGTTATCCCTGCTTCCAGTGGTGGTGGTTACTCCGCGATCCGCGCGATACGGCTCGACGATCGTGCCCGACGTCCGTGCGTCGGTTCCCTGCCCTCCTGGGGGCACATGCGCGGAGCGCAACACGCGAAAGGTCAGCGGCGGCGCTCAGTCATGCAAGACCGGAGGCCACAGAAGCCGCCGATCAACGGCCGGGCTCCGGATCTGCGCCGGCGGCTAGGCGTCTCGGTTCGTATTAGATTGTACGCCTGTTGTTCCAGATCATATCATAAACGAGCGATATGTGCTGATTTGGATCACCGGAGTGCTGAGCCGCATCCATTAGTGGCTAGGTTAGCGGATCGCACGTCTTATACGAGACATATATTGCTCCATAACGTCCCATCTTGTCAGGACGCCGCACGCGCGATAAGTCACTGAAAGCCGAGGCGCCGATAACGCCCGCACCGCGACAGGGTGCGAAATTCGTGGGATCCTGGCGATCTCGGGCGATTATGTCCGAGTTGGTGTGCTAGGTTGCACACATGTGTTCCACGGCGATCGCTTGTGTGCCTCACGCGACGGTTTCGGGGTGCGGGGCGGTGTCACGACTGAACCGATGACTTCGAGCGGCACAGGACCAGCCACGAGTTCTGACGCTGGTGCTGATTCCGGCCCGCGGCTGAGAAGTGACGGCTGGCGCAGTCGAGAAGCAATCCTCGACGCGGCCACTACGGCGCTGCAGCGTGATCGCCGGACCACAATGCAGGAGATCGCAGACGCGGCAGGAGTTGGCCGCTCGACGATTTATCGCTATTTCCCGACTCGCAGCGAGCTTCAGCGGGCGCTGTCCACCCGCTCGCAACAGTCGGCCGCGCGAGCCGTCACCCCCAGTGGGACGAGTCCTCAGGGGCAGCTCGTCGATGGACGCGCCGCGACGCCGCTCGGTAGCGGAGCGGGAGCCGACACGGCTCAACCCGATGGCGTGCGCCCTGCCGGACAGCTCGGCCGTGAGGCGCCCCTACCTCTGGATGCGATAGAAGTGCTCGACTCGGTCCCGCCTCATCTGGTGGCCGAGCAGTTGGTGGCTGAAGCCCAGCGCATCGCCGGAGTGCCGGTTGCGCTTTACCTGGTCGACATCGATGGTTCTCGTCTGGTGCGGCTCGCCGGCTCGCGAGAGTTCCCAGCGCATTTCAACGACGTCGTCGCGCTCGGCGGCGAGATTCCCCCCGATGGTTTCGCCGCGCTCGAAAGCAGGATGGCGGAGCAGTTCCCCGGCTCGGCGCCGTACCCGATGATGGTCCGCGGGCGTGCGATCGGCGTGCTCGTCGCCGTCCGCCGACCCGGAGCGTCACTGCGAGAACTCGCGCGCCAGGGCGCTGCGGCGATAGCCCTGACGAGCGCCTACACCGACGTCTTTGAGGGCGGCCGCCGGACCCGACAGCCTTCGCCCGCCGCCGAGCTGCAACTCGGTTTGCTGCCTCCACGGGTCATGAGCGTCACCGGCGCGGAACTCGCGGGAGACCTGGTCCCTGCCTATGAGAGCGGTGGTGACTGGTTCGACTTTGCCGACAACCACGACGGTGCGTGGTTCGCTATCGCTGACCCCAAGGGACGCGGCCCCGTTTCGACTGCCCTCGGCGCGCTCGCGCTCTCGGCACTGCGCAGCGCTCGGCGCAGCGACGCAACGCTCGAGCAGGCAGCAATGTGCATGGACCAGATCGTGCGCGAAGTCGGAGGGCCAGAATTCACGGTGAATGCCCTGCTTGCCCGCTGGAACGCGCCGGCGTCGCGCCTTGCCTGGATCGACTGCGACGGGCCGCCCGCGATGATCGCATCGTCCGACGGGAACGTCCACCAACTAGAGAGCCAAACCGAGGGCGCGTTGGGATCCTCGGAGCGCACGTCAGACCGCCAACGCCACGAACGGCGCCTGCATCCCGGACAACGGCTAATTCTGTGCTCCGACGGAGCCTCGATCACGGCAAGCGCTTGCGATGACAGCACCGCGTCACTTACAGACATCCAGCAGGCGATCATGGCCACCCGACACGAATCGGCGGCGGCGACCGTACGCCACATCCTCGACGCCATCGCGATCGCATCACCCGATGGCCCCGAAGACGACGCCGCCGTAATCGCGCTACGCGTCATCTGAACCAGACTGCCGTTGGGAACGAGCGCGCTGCTCGGGCCGCCGTTCAAATCGACCGGATCGCACCACCGTCGATCGGGATCATTGCGCCGGTGATGTAGGAAGCGGCGGGAGAGAGCAGAAACGCCGCGGCACGCGCGAACTCTTCGGGTTCTCCGTACCTTCGGAGCGGGATGAGCTGGGACTGGCGGGCACGGACCTCGTCGGGGTCGCCGGTCAGCGCGTCGAATTCGCGGACGCGGTCGGTGGCGATCCTAACGGGTAACAGACCGTTTATCCGGACTCCGGCTGGGCCGAAATCATCTGCGAGCGCCTTGATCACGCCAGCAAGGCCAGGGAAAAGACCGTTGGAAATCGGGAGCCCAGCGAGTGGCACGCGAACCGACGCCGCGAGCACGAGGGCGATCGAACCGGCCGCCCCCGTCGTGGGGCCGGCCCCAGCGTCGTCCTCGCTTTGGCCCGCAAGATGCGCCGCGAGAACCCGAGCCAGCCGGACCGCACCAAGGAAGACGCTCTCGAACGCCGAGCGCCATTGGTCATCGGTAGTGCTTGAAATCGTGCCCGGTGGTGTTCCGCCCGCACTGATCAGTGCGCCGTCGAGGCGGGAAAAGCGCTCTTGAGCGGCCGCAATCAGCCGACCGGGGGTGGCGGGATCTGCGTTGTCCGCGGCGACCCAGGTCACGTCGCCGCCGGCCGCGGCATTTTGCGCAAGACGAATCGCAGCCGTGGACGCGGTGCTCTCCCGCGGCGAGCTGAGCACGATCCGAGCCCCTTCAGCGATCAGAGCTTCCGCCGCGGCGAACCCGAGGCCCCGGCTGCCCCCAGTCACCACGTAAACCCTGTTATCCAATCCGAGATCCATGCCACAGATTCCCAGCAATAAAAGCGCTGACCTGACGATTCGGCGTACCCCTGGTTTCATCGCCAGGGCAAGCGATCGTACCGGCATGACCGACCGACGCACCACGGGAGTCCGAGTGACCGGCTGTCCGCCAAACACATGGCCCCGTCTCTCCAGGCCGAGCGGACGCTAACTCAAGGCGCCGGTCGCACTCGGCCGATCCCGTCGCGGAGCCTAGGATGACCACGCCGGGTCTGAGACCGCGTAGACCTCGGACGCGCGCTGCCGTCTGAAATGCTCGAGGATCAGAACGCTGACTATCGCGACGTACACACACCACAGCGAAGTCAGCTCGTCGACTCGAACCACCGCCGTCACGATCGCCCCGACGAGACTGACGAGGCCGAACCATCGCAAGTAGCGGCGGCTCGAGATCAGCGCCGGCCCGCATGTCACTGCGATGTACAGCAGCCCGATGGGGACATCGTTTGGGGTATGTGTCGTGTAATCGATACAACGGGCCTGCTCGTGTGCTCCGACCGGATACGCGGTGACCTGCCACAGCAGGTACGCACCCAACAGCACCCCGACGCACGCCATCGCCATCATGACCCGTGATCGCCTCCGGTCTGGCTCGAGCAGCATGAATCCGAGCGGCACGATCGCCGGTAACACGGCGTGCGCGTAGAGAATGTACGCCTCCTTTGCAGCGTCGCCCAGCCCACGCGAGACTTCACCGCGGAGCCCGAGCCAGACAAAGCCCTCGACGAGCTGATGGATGCCAAACAGGAGCGGTAGCGCGCCGACGATCAATTCGCGCCGCGCGCGCACGCAGCGCAGCGTCTCGACACCGACGCCAGCGACGACCGCGCCAGCGACGAAGTCAGCCTGCGGCGAAAAGCACACGCGCTTGACCCTAACGCCACGGGACGCCTGGCATCCATCAGCCGACCGGGGAGGGGACGCACTAACAAAGCTGGCGTCTCCCGCGCCCCCCCGCGCGTAATGTCCGGGCGGAGGCCGTCGGCTGCGATACGCTGAATTCGGCAAGCGAGGTTGCCGCCAGTCCGCGGAAAGGGACGTTCCCACCTCGCAAAAGTGCGTGCCGGGTCGGTTGCTTGACGCCCTCTCCAGCCCGAACGCGGACCCGGGCGAGCGGAGGTAGCCGTCATGCCAGCGCCACGGGAAGTCCATCACAGCCTGCCCGCCGTCGAGCGGGTCGAGCACCATCGCAAGGCCGCGAAGGAGCTCCTCCGCGCCGCGCGTGCCGGAAGGGCCGACGCGGTTGCCCGTCTGCAGGACGCGCTCGGACAGTTGCCCGGTGAGCTGCGCCTGGCCGATGCCCAGCGCGCAATCGCACGAGAGCATGGTCATTCGTCCTGGGCGGCCTTCCGTCGCGATATAGAACGCCAGGCCGGCGAGCCCGGGCGGACGGTGGCTCGTATCGGGCCGAGAACTCCCGCCCGCTACGAGGAGGCCGCCAGATCACTCCTACGCGGGCTCGTCAGCGGGGATGAGCGAGCTCGGCGCCGCGTGCGAGCGCACGTTCGGCGTCTTGTCGCGGTCAATGACGCTGTGCTGGTCGAGCGCGCGACGATCGCCGATGCTCGGCTGGTCATCGCGCGCGAGTACGGGTTCCCGACTTGGCGTGGGCTGGTTGAGGGGCTGCGAGAGGAATCGGCGGGCTGGCAAGGCGCTCGCCAGGATCGTGATCCGGTGGCAGCAGCGCTGGCGGCGATCGGCACAGGCGACGCCGTGGCCCTGAAGCGTTTGCTCGACGCGCACCCAGAGTTGGTGCACCTCGAGCTTGGAGCTGGAGGCTCGCTACTCGGTGAGGTCGCAGAGCCCGATGTGTTCGGGACCTCACTCGGCCGAGCGCTCGGGGTGGACCGGGCCTGCGTTGATCTGCTGATCGAGCGCGGAAGCGACCTCGACGGCCCGCTCGGTCTCGCGGCGTGCTTCGACCGCCTCGAGCTCGTCGAGATCCTGCTCGCCGCCGGCGCCCAGGTGGACGCGCGCGGAATCCACGGCATAACGCCGCTTGAGACGGCTATATACCACGCCTCCCGCGCCTCGGTCGACGTCCTCGCCGCGATCGAGCTGGTCCCCGACGCGCCGTGGGTCGCGGCCGGCGCTGGACGCATCGATCGGCTTGAGCGTTTTCTGGACGGACGCGGGGGGTTGATCGCCGAGGCCTACCTGAACCGGCCAAACCCTGCCGACGTTGGATGGCTGCACCGCCTGCCGGCACGCGATGTCGCTCAGGACGTCCTCGACGAAGCACTTGTGCACGCCGCCCAGAACGAACGTCCTGAGGCCGTCGCCCGGCTGCTCGACCAAGGCGCCGATCCGAACGCCGGCCCCTATCAAGGCTGCGGTGCGCTTCACCTCGCCGCCGCCTTCGGAGCGATCAAATGCGTTCGTCTCCTGATCGCGGCCGGCGCCGACATCGACAGAAGAAACGACTTCAACGGGGACAACGCGCTCGGATGGGCCGAATACGCACTGGAACAGGAGCGACCTGGCGACCCCGGTGTCACCGCGGTCCGCGACTACCTGCGGAGCCTGGGGTCACGCCCGGCGGTGTGGGGCGCGTGAGGCCCCCGCCGCTCACCCAATCGCCACACCACAAGTGGCGACTCCGCGCGGACCAGTTCACCACCCGACGGCCGAGCGGCCCGAAGGCTTACTGCGGTGGCGCAGCAGTCAGGTCTTGGTACTCGCTGCGCCCGATGGGGCTGTGGACTTCGTGCGCGATGCCGATCAGGTTCCCGTCGGGGTCACGGACGGTGAACCCGCGCAGACCCCACGGCTGCGTTTTGAGTTCGTCGACGATCTCGGCACCCGCCGTTCTGTACCTCTCGTGAGCGGCGTCCGCGTCTTCGACAAACACGGCCAGCCTCGACGGCGAGGGGCGCTCCGCGCGGGACAGGTAAATCTCGATCGAGCTGTAATCGGTGTGCACTCCGCCGATGCGCTCTACCCACATCCACGACGGGGTCAGGCCGAACACGTCGCGGTAGTACGCGATCGCGCGCGGAACGTCAGAGACTTCAAGGACCGGATTCGCGTGGTTCCACCGCGTTGACTCGGATCCTTCGCCCGGCATCACGCCTCCCTTCCAAGAATGCAGGATTGGGAGCCGAGTCTCCCAGATCACGCAGCCATCGCTTGTCGATGAGACGCTCGAGCACCGAGCGAGCGGACATCCGGCTCTTTACCCTCGTTGCGCGGAGACCGGGAGGCTGGGCTTCGATAGTCAGGCCCGGGTGCGTGGCGACCCGAACGGTGGCGGCTCGGTGGCAGCGAGGCCTGCGATGAAGATCCTGGCTTGCCGCCGGGCGAGTTGGTCCCAGTCGGCTGCGGTCGGGAGTGGTTGGGCGAGCATCGCTCCGGTGATGATGATGTCGACGGGGGTGGCGTCGGTTCGGATCGTCCCGTCGCGGCGTCCGCGGGCGAGGACCTGTTCGAGGAGGTTTCGGATCTCGGTTTGAAGCGCGGCGATCTTCTCGTCATGGATGACCGGGCCACCGTGAAGCGGGAGGACGAATTCGCTGCGCGCCGCGATCGTCCGTTCGAAGAAGTGCTCGAGTGCCGCGGGCGCCGGCTCGTCGCTCAGGGCCGCGGCGCGCGCATGTTCGAGGACGAGGTGGAAGGAGCGCAGCGTCAAAGCCTCCAGGAGGGCGGGGCGCGTCGGGTAGTGGCGGTAGAGGGTTCCGATCCCGACGCCCGCATCGTCGGCGATCGTCGCCATCGGCACTCGCTCGCCGTCGCGCCTGACCGCGATCGTCGCGGCGGCGAGGATACGTTCGCGATTGGCTGCGGCGTCAGTTCGCGGTCTCCGTGCGGCGCTCCGCGCCTCTGCCGGTGCTTCAGACATCGCGGAAGTGATCGTGCGACCCAGCGACCTGAGGGGCTCGCATTCGGTAGGCTCCAGTCATAAGCGGATGATTTCGTCCGCTTAGTCTACGATACAGGAGCCCTATGAACGACACGACGCCGGCCCAGAGTCAGCCTGCAGAGCCCATTCCGGCCGATGATCCCGGGCGGGTCCTGTCGCACGTAAGCCCCAACAAGGATGAGTCGCTGCCTCACCTGGGGGTGGTTGGCGACACGTACACAATCCTCGTGTCCGGGGATGACACCGCTGGGCGCTACACGCTCATCGACATGTACGTCCCGCCGGGCGGCGGGCCGCCGCCTCATCGCCACGACTTCGAGGAGATGTTCACTGTCCTTGACGGTGAGATCGAGCTCACCTTCCGCGGCGTCACCGGCGTCGCGACGGCCGGCGACACAATCAACGTGCCCGCGAACGCCCCGCACGTCTTCCGGAACGCCTCCGAACGCCCCGCACGGTTGCTGTGTCTCTGCTCCCCGGCGGGCCAGGAGGAGTTTTTCAAGGAGGTCGGCGTGCCGGTCGCGCACCGAACCGAAGCTCCGCCCGCGCTCGACGACGCCGCCACCGCCGCGTTTATCGCCAAGGCGATCGCACTCGCCCCGAAGTACCGGACCGAACTTCTGCTCGACGAGCCAAAGCCGTGACCGGCTAAACCGAAACGGACAGCCATGAGCCAGCAACAGCGCGATGCGCTTGACCAACTACTGCGAGACGCGCCGGCGAGTTCCTACGCGGCCACCACCGCTTCACTTGTGGGCCTCTTGCTTTAGCTGCGAGGCCAGTTTGACCTCGTCGTCGACTACGAAGGGGGGGCTCAGATACGACTGACCGATCACTATCGGGTCTCAGCCGGTCGGGGCGATGATCACCGGCTGATGCGTCGGGACCGGACTCCCGCCCGCGGGTTCTTGAGTGACGAGGATCTCGCTGACATCGCGTAACTGGCCGGGCACGCTGACGTCGGCGGCACCATGCGCGTTCCCGCTGAACAGCGCTCTGGCCGGCACGGTAGAGCCATCCGCCCGGGCCAGCCATACCTCATAGATACGGCCCGCCGGTGGCGTGGGGAGGCGGCGAACGATCAGCTCGGCCCGGCCGCCGCTGATTCGCAGCTGGGCTGTCGCGGGTGACTGGACCACCGTCGCCTGGAGCACCCGAGAGCTCGACCCGCCGCCGGTCACGCCGGCGGTGAGGATCACCGTCGCCGTCAGCAGGGCGGCGCCGGTGGCGGCAAACGCGAGAGCGTTCCTCGGCACCCGCGCCGCGAGAGCCGCGGGAACCCGGGGGCACCAGCGGCCGGGGCGGGGGCCTCGCCCCTCGGCGCCGACGCCGCGCGACACTCGCTGCCGGAGACCGTCAGGGGCCCGGACCGGCGGCGCGGCCATGGGCAATACGTCGACGACGCGCTGAAGTGCGTCGACCTCGTCGCAGCAGACGCGGCAGTCGTTCAGGTGTCGCCCGTACGCCGCCGCTTCCCCGGGCTCCATCGCCCCCAGCACCCATACCGCCGCGTCGTCGCGATCGTGGAGGCACTGGCTGTCGGGGCTCATCGCCGACCTCCCGCGCCGCTCGCGACACCGACCTGCGCCGAGTTGCCGAGGGCGAGGCGCATCCTCGTCAGGCCCAGCCGCATCCGCCCCTTGACCGTACCCGCCGGGATGTCGAGCATCTGGGCGATCTCGGTGTGCGTGAACCCGCCGAAGTACGCCAGCTCGATCACCCGACGCTGCTCGGCCGGAAGTTGCTCGAGCGCGCCTCGCACGTGCCGCGCCTCGTCTCGCCGTTCGACTTCATGATCGGTTCGCTCACGCGCCGCCATCCCCTCGGCCGCAACGTCATCGCTGACATTGCGGCCGGTCTTGGCGGTCTCGTGTCGGAACGAATCGATCGCCCTGTTGCGGACCGCGCCGAGCACCCAGGCGCCGACGCTTCCCCGTGCACGGTCAAACCGCCCGCCGCGCCGCCACAACGACAGGAAAGTGTCCTGAACGATGTCTTCGGCGATCGACTGACGGCCGCACATGCGGTAAGCGAGCGAGAACGCCACCGCGGAGTAACGGTCGAACACGACCTCGAACGCAGCCGCGTCCGCGTCGTCGACGCGCTGCATCAGAGCCTCGTCGGTCAACCCGCGCAGCTCGGACGCACGAAGGGCGACCGGTGTTCGGAGCTTCAGACGCTTGCCATGTCGAGTGGAACGCGGGAGCAGGCGGCCCTCTGCCCGGGGCATCCCCGGGCCATGTGGGGTCACGGCGGCGATCAGCCCTTCTTGACCAGCGGATCGCCGTTCGCGGGCTCCCGCACCACACCATCGGTGGCCGGCTCGACCGCCGCTTTTACGGAACCAGTCATCAAGTCTCCCTGCCTGGGATTAGCCCGGATCCGTCAGCCCGGGCACACAAGGTGATTCGAGCCGGCCGCCCATTTGGATCACATTCGCCATCCGACCCACCCAGACCCGTCAGAAACGAACGAGCCGGGAGGGTGAGCGGCCGGGACCTCACTCCGCTACCGGCGCCAACGGCGCCCCGAGGCGGGCGAAGGCGACCGAGACCACCTTTGAGACGGTGCTTCTCCCCGGATAGTGATCCGTTCCGCCCTCTACCTCGAAGTACTTGGTGTCGGAGAAAAATCCACTGATCGGAATGACCAATCATGCTCGGACTTGACAATCCCATCCACCTGGCGTTCATCCTGATTCTGCTGTTGGTGGTGTTCGGAGCCAAGCGGCTCCCCGAGATGGGTCGCTCACTCGGGGCGGGGCTGCGCGGCTTCAAGGAATCGATCAGCGGCGACGAGTCGCCGTCGACGCTCACCGTTCACACCGTGCCGACCCCGGGCCAGCAGGTCTCTGCCGCCGAGCAGAGCGATCGTCCCGTCGAGCCGGCTGAGCGCGAGCCCGCTGGGACAGTCGTTTAGCCGACGGACCTCGGCTACCAGATGCAGATGCCGAACGCCATCTCGCCGCTTCGCTGGCGGCCGATCGGGCACACCGACCAGCTCAGCGTCGTCGATCATCTCGACGAGCTGCGCACTCGTTTGATCGTGTCGCTGCTCGCGGTCGCGGTCGCGTTTGGGATCTGCTTCTGGCAGAACAATGAGCTGCTCCGCGTGATCAACGCGCCGCTGGCGCACCAGACCCAGGAGCAGGTGCGTGACGGACACGGGCCGCTGGGCGCGACCTACACAGTTCAGCAGAGCGCTCGCGATGTCGCCGAGCAGCTGGACACCGTGGCCGGTGTGCTCAGCGCACAGAGCAAGACCCCGGCCGTGACGGCCGCGCTTGCTCGGGTGCGGCAAAGCCTCCAGCGCGACGTGTCGCGGCTATCGGCCGCGCCGACGGGCGACAAGCCGGTGACGCTCGGGATCGGCGAGCCGTTCACCACGACCGCCACGGTGGCCGGGATCTTCGCGCTGATCCTGTCGCTACCGGTAGTCCTGCTTCAGGCCTACGGGTTTCTCATGCCAGCGTTCGACCCTTCCCAGCGCCGAAGAATGTTGCCGGTGACCGTCGCCATCCCCGTGCTGTTCGCCGTCGGCGTCGCGTTCGGCTACGAGGTCGTCCTCCCAGCGGCGCTGCACTTTTTTCAGAACTTCAACAGCGGCGAGTTCAACGTCCTCGTGCAGGCGAGTCAGTACTACAAGTTCGCCGCCACCACACTGTTGGCGATGGGGCTGTTGTTCCAGATCCCGGTAGCGATCATCGCCGTCACCCGGGCCGGCGTCGTTACTCCGCGCCAGCTGCGACACAACCGTCGGTATGCGGTCCTCGCGTGCGGCTGCGTCGCCGCTGTCTTGCCCGGAGACGCGATCACGATGCTGCTCGAGACTCTGCCGCTCTACCTGCTGTTCGAGGCCAGTGTGCTCGTCGCGTCGATCGACGACCGTCGCCAGCGAGCCCGAGCAGCTCGCGCTCACGACCGCGAACGCAACGCGGCGACATCGGGTCTCTAGCCCCCGGGCATCGGTTTTGATCTAAACCGCGCGCCGTTCCGAAGTCATTAGTAGACGTGTCCAACACGAGTAAAACAAGACGACCCCAGCGGTCCGAAAAGGAGCATGCAGCCCATGGATGAGATGAACATTGAAGCGATCAACCTCGAAGCGGTCGACGTCGACGACGCGATCCGGGAAGGCGCCGAGGAAGTGGCGGGTGACACTCGCATGAGCTTTCTGCGAAAAGGCGCCATTGCGGGCGGAGCGGCGCTCAGCGGCGGAGCCATCCTCAGCGCGCTAGTCCCTGGCGTCGCGCTGGCTGGCGGTCGCCCGCCCGCCACGTTCGGCAAGGCCGACATTGGCATCCTCAACTTCGCGCTCACGCTCGAATACCTTGAGCGCGCGTTCTACAACGAGGCCACCGCCAAGGGTGCGATCACCGACCCCAAGACGGGCACCTTCCTGAAGGTCACCACGCACGACGAGCGCAAGCACGTCGCGTTCCTCCAGAAGGCTCTCGGCAAGCACGCTGTCAAGGAGCCGAAGTTCAACTTCCACGGCACCACCGCCGACCAGGCGACTTTCCAGCAGACCGCGTACGTGCTCGAGAACACCGGCGTTCACGCCTACCTCGGACAGGCCGGGAACATCAAGACGCCGGCTTACCTCCTCGCGGCCGCGTCGATCGTGACCATCGAGGCGCGCCACTCCGGGGCGATCGGATCGATCATCAACAAGGCGATCAACCCCAACGGCGCGTTCGACAATGGCCTCCCGGCCAGCGCGATCCTCAAGGCTGTGAGCGGCACCCACTTCATCGTCTAACCGCGCACACTTGCCGGTGCTGGGGGGACTGCCAGAACCGAGCAGGCGCGCTCTCGGACGGCCTCGCCATCCGTCCGAGAGCGCACCGCCATCAGATCAGATCATGATCTTGCCGCCGGCGATGTCGAGCGTGATGCCGGTGACCCAGGAGGACGCGTCGGAGGCGAGGAACAGGGTCGCGGCTGCGACGTCGCCTGGCTGACCGATCCGTCTCAGCGGGAAGGACTCAGCGAGTTGCCGGCGCACCTCCGGTGTGGTCCAGCTGCGCAGGCGTTCGGTCTCGATCGAAGAAGGCGCGAGGCAGTTCACACGGACGCCATCTGCAGCGACCTCGCTGGCGAGATGGCGTGTGAAGGCGACGACGCCCGCCTTCGCGGCCGCGTAGGCGGCGTTCGAGCGGGCGGGCTGACGCCCGGCGGCTGAGGACATCGTGACGATCGAGCCGCGCCGGCGCTCGACCATCGGCCGGAGGAAGGCGCTGACGGTGAGAAATGTCGACGTGAGATCGGTGTCGATCACCTCGCGCCAGTGGCCGGGGGTCTCCTCGATGGTCGGGACCGGCATGCCGTTGCCACCGGCGAACGCGGCGAGGATATCCACGGCGCCCAGCCGGTCGTCGACCGTGTCGGCCAGTCGGCGCACCTGATCCTCTTGGGTAGTGTCGGCGCACAGCGCAATGACCCGCGCCTCGGCCAGGCGGATGCTGTCGGTGACCGCGCTCAGCGCCGCTTTGTCCCGGCCGACGACAGCCACGTCGACGCCATTGGCCGCCAGCGCGCGGGCAGTGGCTGCGCCGATGCCGCGCGACCCGCCGGTGACGACGGCGACCTTGCCGGCCAGGTCGGGGTAGCGAGGCTCACCGCCGGTCCCGTCGTCGGCCCGGGCGCTCACCGTCCACTTGCTCCACTCGGCGGTGTCTCTGTGCCGGCTCGCTGCTCGGCCGGCGGCGCGAACGGCGGGGGCCCGCCGATCGGGCTTAGCTGGATGCCGGCGAGCAGCCAGCGACGGTCGACGCGCACGGCGATATGAGTGGTGCGGAACTGGCCGTCTACGGGCTGGCCCTGGTATGACGCGTGCTGGATGTGGAGCGCGATCGTCACCGCCGCCTCGCCGTAGACTCGGGTCGCCGGATCCTCGAGCGCCAGCGAGCCGGTCACGAGGTCGCCGGACCGATAACGCGCGAGCCACTGCCCCTTGTCGAGCACGAACCCGAGGGGTCCGACGAGCATGAAGTCCGAGGTGGAGATCGCGTCGAGCGTGCTCGTGTCGGCCCCCATCTCGGCCTGGGACCAGGCCATCTCCAGCTCTTGAATCGCGTCGATCTCTGTCTGCTGATCGTTCATCGAGGCTCCCGTGGTCTAGGTCTTACCTTTGCTCGGCAGAAGCATAGATGTAAAAGTCTTTGATGTCAAAGTCTTCGACATCAATGGTTCCGGACAGCCGCCGCCACCTTCCCTTCGACTCCTGGTCGGGGCGATCGATGAACTCGGGGCGTTCCCGCGGTCTGGGTCTCTGAGACAGCGAACAACGAGACTGGAGGCGAGTCCTAGATGAGCGCGTTCACCGACCTCTTCGCCGGCGTCGCGGTATCCGATCTGGATGTCAGCATCGATTGGTACACGCGGTTCTTCGGTCGGCCCCCGGACCATCGCGTCGGGGACGAGATCCTCTGGGAGATCGACGAGCACGCCACGCTGTTCATCGAGCCAAACGCGCCGCAGGCCGGCAGCGGGCGGATCACGCTCGGCGTAGCGGGCCTTGACGCGCTCCTTGAGCGTCTCGCCGCCCAGCGCATCGAGCACGAACCGCTCGAGACATATTCGAATGGCGTTCGCCACGTGAAGGTCCCCGATCCGGATGGGAACGCGATCGCATTCGCCGAGTCGCCCAACGCCGCATGACTGACGCCTCGCGACCGTGGCGCGCCGGTCGTCGGCGCGATCCAGGTCCAGTCAGATGGGCTCATTCAGGCCCACGTTTCGATGCTGCTGATCGACCGGCACCGGGTGACGGGTCAGTTCCTCGAGCCCGGGCTTAGGCGTGGGCGCCTCGCTGGAGCAGGTGCAGTTTGAGTTGGTGACGGGACTTGACTCCGAGCTTGCGGAAGGCTTTGCGGAGGTGGTAGTCGACGGTGCTGGGGCTGATGAACAGCTGCGCGGCGATTTCTTGGTTGGTGGCTCCGTCGGCGGCGAGGCGCGAGATTTGCGCTTCCTGGGGGGTGAGGTCGTCGCGGGTCTCGACGGTCCGTTTGCGGGCGTGCTCGCCGGTCGCCTCGAGTTCGACCCGGGCGCGTTCGGCGAACGCTTCCATGCCGAACTCGGTGAACAGCGTGTCGGCGGTGCGTAGCTGCTCGCGCGCGTCGAGTCGGCGGCGCTCGCGGCGCAGCCATTCGCCGTACAGGAGGTGGGCGCGGGCGAGCTCTACGCGGACGCGGGTCCGCTCGAGCCGCTCGATCGCCTCGCGATAGAGCGGCTCGGCAGCGTCTCCTTCAGTCAGCAGCGCGCGTGACCGGGCCTGGACGCCGAGCGCCCAGTCGGTGCCGCTGGCCGAAGTCGTCTGCGAAAGCCTGTCGAGCGCGTCGACCGCGAGCTCGTGCTTGCCGCAGCGGGCAGCCGCCTCGACCAGCTCCACCAGGCCCCAGGTCCGAAACCAGGCCGCGTTCGAGTCTTCCCGAGCCTGCACGGCCGCGGCCAGCGCGTCCTCGTAGCGACCAAGACCGTTGTACAGCACGGCGGATGCCCATAGAACGAAGGTCAGCCCTGCTCCCTCCCCCCGGCGCAGCACCTCAACTCTCGTCTCCTCGATCAGCTCGGAGGCCTCGGCCTCGCGCCCCCGGAAGGCGACCAGCGCCACCGCCGCGTAGGGCGCAATGCTGCTTCCGGTCGCCTCGTTGACCGCCGCCGCCTCCTTGGCCAGGGAGTCAGCCAGGATCGGTTTGCCCTCCACCAGATGCAACCCCCCGCGCGAGTTCAGAGCGAACGGGAGGGCACTGAGGGCCCCAGTATCGCGAGCGAGCCTCACGAGGCGTCCCGAGAGCACGTCCCAGGCGTCGAAGTCCCAAACGAGTCCGGCGGCGGTGCAGGCGACCCATAGCCAGCGAAGGCCTTCCTCAGCGGATACCTCATCGCCCCGGAACGCGCTCAGCGCGTGATTCAGCACCGGCACGCCTGCGCGGTAGCCATCCGTCACGAGCAGCGTGAACCCCTCGAGGAGGAGCTGCGGCCCCCGTGCCGGCCGTGACGGAGACGGAGCCGCCCGGACGGCTTGCGCGATCTCCCGCAACCCGTAGTCGTTGAACAGGCGGCCGGCGAAGATCGCGGCGGCGACTGCATCAAGATAGATCTCGCGCGCCAACCCCGGATCCACTGGCTCGAGACGTTTCGCGGCCTTGAGCAGTAGCGGCGGAGCCTCGCTGCCCCGACTCGAGTCGAACGAAATCTGACCGCGCAGCAGGTCGACCTGGGCGCCCTGGAGCTCGTTCAGGGGTCCGGACTCTGCGATCGCGAGCAGTCCGAGCGCCGCGTCGTACGCGCCGGCCTGGTGCTTGGCCTGTGCCGCGGCGAGCGCCCGCCTCGCCCGGCGCGAGGGCTCGGGCGTCAGCGCGGTGGCGCGCTCTAGGAATGCTCCGGCCGCCGCCAAGCCGCCGCGCGCCTGAGCGCGGCCCGCCGAGCGCTCGAGCTCGGAGGCGACGTCCTCGTCAAACCCCGACGTCGCCTGGGCGAGATGCCAAGCACGGCGATCGGGATCGACCTCGAGATCGGTCGCGTCCGCCAGCGCGCGATGCACCGCCTGCCTGTCCTTCGGCGAGGCCGCCCGATACACGGCCGAGCGGACCAGTGGGTGACGAAACGTCACGCGAGCACCGATCGTGAGCAAATCGTCGGTGTCGGCCGCCGCCTGGACCCCGATCCCGAGTAGGTCGGCGGCCCGCCACACCAGCAGCGGGTCGCCGACCGGCTCCGCCGCCGCGGCCAGCAACAGCCGCTGCGTCTCGGCCGGTAGGCGCTCAAACCGCCTCCGGAAGCTGCCCTCGATCCGTCCCGAGAGCCCCGGCGCATCAGGCAACCCGAACCCGCCCGCCAGCTCACCCAGCGCCAACCCCCGCGGCAGCTCCAACAACGCGAGCGGATTGCCGCGAGTCTCCGCGACCAGCCGCTCGCGCACCTGCTCGTCCAACGGAGCGCGGACCGCCGAGCCCAACAGCGCGCGCGCGTCACCATCACGCAGACCCTCGACCACCAGCCTCGGCAATCCCTCGAGCTCTTCGCTCGGCTCGCGCGTCACCAACATCAGCGCGACCGACTCCGCCAACAGCCGCCGCGCCACGAACACGAGCGCCTGCACTGAGGACCGGTCAAGCCACTGGGCGTCATCAACGACACAGAGGAGTGGCTGCTCCTCGGCCACCTCCGCCAACAGGCTCAGCACCGCCAACCCGACCAAAAACCGATCCGGTGCGTCGCCCGAGCGCAACCCGAACGCCACGCCCAGCGCGTCCTGTTGAGGCCGGGGAAGCCGATCCAGCCGGTCAATCATGGGCGCACACAACTGCTGCAGCGCCGCGAACGCGAGCTCCATCTCTGACTCGACACCCACCGCCCGCAACACCCGGAACCCCGACGCGGAACGGATCGCGGACTCCAACAGCGCCGTCTTCCCAACCCCCGCCTCGCCGCACACCACCAACACCCCGCTCTGCCCACCCCGCACGGCCGCGAGCACGCGATCCAGCACCTCGCGCTCGTTGCGCCGGCCGTGCAACAGCTCCGCCGGCCTCTCAGTGACCATGCGACACCGACGATACCGCGCCCGCGGTCCCCTCGACACCTGCGCGACTACGAGGCTTTCTCTTTCTGACTACGCGTCGCGTGATTCGAGCGCCGCTCGTCGCTGCGACTGTCAATGCTCCCGAATCGAAGGAGCGACATGACTCGCAGCAAACCCATCCCCGCCCTCTGCCGGTCGGACCTTTGACTGGCCCTTCCCGGTCCGGCATGCAGCGGCTCGACCCCGAGGTCCTCGGCACGTACCGTGGTCGCCTGTTGCGGACCGCGTCGGCGCTGTGTGACTCGCGCGAGAGCGCGGAGGACCTCGTCCAGGACACGGTCGCCAGGATCCTCGCGCGGCCGAGGTGGCTGCGCGGCGGAGATGAGCTTGCGTATCTAATGCAAGCGTTGCGCAATACGTTCCTGAGCAACAGGAGGACAGCCTCGCGCCGCCCCCACCTGGTCACGACGCTCGAGGAGTTCGACCCCGCCGACCGTCGCACAAGCGCGTGTCCAGAGGAAGCGGTGATTAATCGGCAAGTGTTGCCGGCGATTGCCCGGCTGCCGATGTCCCTCCGCCTGGCCTTAGTGGCAGTCGATATTGCAGGCCTCTCCTACGGTGAGGCGGCGCGAGTCTTGGGTGCGCCGGAGGCGACGATCACGACGCGGCTGTACCGCGCTCGCCAGCGGGTGGCGTGTGAGCTAGATCCCGAGCGATCCGGCGCTCCCCGATCGAAGGGCGTCCGAAGGGCCTGCGCTCGTCCAGCCGACGGCGCGACAGCTCCGTTGACCGGAACGACCGGTTCAATCAACACCACGACAACGACGCGCGGGCGCTCCGCGCAGGCGCGATAAAGGGAAGAAATGGGTACCTCGAACACCCTCACCCGTCCACGTCTCGACACGCTGAAGGCGATGTGAGTCGCCTTGCCTCGTACCTGGCTCATCACCGGAAGCTCTCGCGGCCTTGGCCGTGCGTACCCAACCGGTGAAGGGGTCGCGCTGACTGTCGCCATCGAGCATCTCGGAGGATTCACCCGAAGCAAATGATCCTCCCTTGGTCGGATTGCCAGCCAAGCGAGAGGCTCGGACGTCCGAACGCGCGGTGATCAGCACAGGCGACGAGGCAACCCGAGCGCCTCGTGTTGTGTTCGTGCCGCCTGGGGGTAGACTCAACGGACAAGGTCACTCGTCGCTTTTTGCGGATCCGCCTCGCGCAGGGCCACCGCCGGGCAGCCGCCCACGGGACCTCACGGACAGTTTCGTCCCGAGCTTTAGAGAGCCGTTGTTCTCGACAACAAGTCGCCCGGAACGCCCTGCGGGGCGGCCCAGAGGCGCTCAAGGGAGGTTTCCACGGTTCTCAGCTCACAGGGCCAGGCGCTGGGATCCTGGCGATCGAGGGCGCGGCGCACGTGGTCGCCGCTCAGCGTCTGCCCGCGGGGAGAGGCCTGTTTGCGTTCGCAGGCCAGAAATGATGTCCGGCCCGAGCGCAGCTGACCAGAGCGTCGTCGAGGAGTCGTCGGCGTGTGGGTCGAGACCCTTCGTGGTGAGGGCTGGGCGGCGTCTGGGAGCGCTAGCCGCTCGCTGGCGCACTCCGCTGACGGTGGTCGGCACGCTGCTCGCGGTGGGCGTGCTCGTGTTGGTTCTGGCCGGCCGGTGGGGACAGTTCGAGCGCGCTGCCGCCGGCGCGCCGTGGTGGGCGTTGACGGCCGCTGCTGCGCTACAGGTGGCTTCGTTGCTGGCGCGCACCGAGGCATGGAATGTGACCGTGCGCGCCGCCGGCGGCACCGTCGGCCGCCGGCGCTTATACCGCGCGGCCGGTGTCGGCTACCTCGGCAACATCGTCAACGGCGAACTCGGGTTCGCCGCGCGGATCGCGTCGCTTCGGCGTGCCGCGCCGCGGGATACCCCCAAGGTGTTGGTTCTCGCGACTACCGAGATCCCCATCGTGCTAATGGAACTCTCGCTGGCAACGCTGTTCTCGTTCACGCTCGTCGCACCCCTCGGTTTGCCGTGGTGGACGCCGCTGGTCGGGTTGGGCGCGGTCCTCGCCGTCGTTGCAGGGCTCGCGCGGCTGGCTCGGCGCCACCCGAGCGGATGGTGGAAGGGCCTCGCCGCGCTCAGCGAACCCCGCGCCCGCATACGCGTCGCGATCTTCGTCGCTCTCGCGGTCTCCGGGCAGGTCGCGCGCAACTGGCTGATGCTGTACGCCAGCGGCGTCCACGCCTCCGTGTTCGACGCGACCGCGGTGCTGATCGCCGTCGCGGCGCTCGGTGCGCTGCCGATCGGCCCCGGCACCGGCACGGCAGCCATGGTGCTCATCCTCGGGTCCACCGGCGTCGCCGGCGTCAGCGCCGCCGGCGTTCTCTTGACCGCCACCGGCACACTCGGCTCGCTTGCCTACGGCGGCTGGGCACTCGCCGACCGCCTCTGGACGAAGCGAAAAACCAGGCTACGACTTCGCGCCGACGCGACACCCCGCCGAGCACCCGCGCTGACCCAGCTGTAGTCCCTGCGCAGGTTGTTAACCCGGGCCTCCGTGGAAGCTGGCTGGTGTCGAAGCGCCGTCCACGTGGGCGCGGCGGCAGGAGCCTGCCGGGAGCCGGCCGCGGCGTGGCGGTGGATGAGGGGCTTGGCGCGGACTGACACCGCGCAACACTCCCGACCGCGTCTTGCGAGCGCGATTTAGAACTGGAGGAAGGTGGTGCCCTCGGTGATGGTGGGCGGGTCGACTGT
>Ga0070765_100000388_pt1 | contig 26281 bp, 23 predicted proteins | sample HubBroMetageWFT5_FD_71516 | JGI IMG/M metagenome (GOLD analysis project Ga0070765, IMG submission 71516) | Warmed and freeze-thawed soil microbial communities from the Hubbard Brook experimental Forest, New Hampshire - Hubbard Brook CCASE Soil... | ecosystem: Environmental > Terrestrial > Soil... | reverse complement strand
GGACACATAAAAAGGCCAGATTGCGGGAACCAGCGGACGGGGCAGCCGAGATGCGCACAGTTGATGGCAAACACCTGGAATTGATCGCCCGCTATGCGGCGTACCCAGCACGCTGTGTCTACAGTCTTTCCATCGGTTGGCATGACCAGCGGATTGCGAAAAGTGGCCATCCGCGTCTCTCCCTCAGGAAAGTTGCTGACGTCTCCCAGCCGCACCCACGAAAGATAGCCATTCCCGCGACCGCGAGTGATGGAGGCAAAAAGAAAGCGCGCAACCGGCACCGCTAATATGATCGCAGCGAATCCGTTGAACAGGATTCCGAGCTTCATGAAGAATCCGCGTCGCGAAAGGCTAGCGTCGGCGGGCGGGATTGTCACAGGGTTAGTTGACATCTCATTTCTCCGATTATTTCTCCGGGTGTTGCGTGTAGTTTGAAGTGGAATAAGGCTGCCCCGGATTCTGCGCACGCCGAGATGCCAGCCAGGCAACTACATCCGTGACTTCCTGATCTGTCATTGGACGTCCGGGGACATTGCCGCGCCAGTCGGGTGCGCCCAATTCCGGCCTACCGGTTATCACGATCGTGCGCAGTGCCTGATCGCTGACCAGCGCCAGGAACGAATCATTCGTGATGGCGCTTCCCTTGGGCGTGCCCCCGCCTTGAGAGCCATGGCAGGACGCGCAATAGGTTCCAAACATGAGTTGGCCGTGATCGACATTCCCCGCCGCTTTTGCCGCATATGAGGGTGGATTGGTTCCGTCGAGAACTTGCCTGCGCCCCCAGCGAGAAAAGACCCCACTCGTAATCACCCCGATCTGCTGCTCCGTTAGCATTCCCCCGGCAGCCTGCGCGAACGCTGGCATCGACGTTCCGCGGACACCGTTGGCGACAATGTTGCGCATATTGGTTTCATCGACGATGGCCAGATACACGGGATTGGCGAGGGCAATCGCTGCTCCTCCACGGCCCTGCGCGCCATGGCAACCAGCACAGTTCTGGGCGTAGAGAGTGCCGAAATCCAAAAGCTGATTCGGGGCAACCGGTTCTGAATTGGTTTGCGGCTCACTATCTGGAGCGTTGCAAGCAGCTAGCATCACCAAGCTGAGCACCGCGAGCGGCGAGAGAGTTCGGATCCACATCATCGTCATCAGCGACTCTCCCCGCTCTCTCGTGGTGGAGTAATTCCAGGCGCTTCGATTCCTGCCCGCAAAGCAAACGAAACATTCTCGCGGGTAGGAAAGCTCGCCTGACGCACGACGACAAGTCCTGCGACGACTCCGAAAGCCACTTGCGAAGCTATGAACCAGAGCCAATCGATGTGACTCGCGAGCAGCGGATTCAGCAGTCCCAGGATTGTGTACAGAAGCCCTGACCACAACACCGGGGCGATGAGTCCTCCAAGCACAATCGGACGGCGTGGGAACATGGGCAGCATCGCGCCGTAGAGCAACCCGACGAAGATGGACACCAGGCCGTGCAGAACAAAGGCAATCGCGAAAGCATCGGCATGAAATGAATTCAGCTGCGCGGGCACGAGTCTTAGGGACTCTTGATAAGCAACTGCGGCCAGCAGGTTGATGGGATACCAGATGCTGCCAGCCTTCAGCACGCCGTAAGTGCATGCCAACACCCCCATCGCGATACTACCCGCCAATCCACCTTTCACACCTGCCGAGATAGGATACGTGCGGACCGGGAGCCACACTCGCACCTGATCTGGAAGGACCGGAAGCCGTTCCACGACCCGGCGATCCGTCGTTAAGCGAATCTCCTCAGGAATGACCGGCACAGATACTTCATGCTCGTGCGGCAAAACCTCGCGAAACCAACCGATGGACCCCGCGAGCGCGAGTGCAGCCCCGAGCAGGCTCACGGACATGCTTGTCACCAAGCCTGCGAACAGCAGCATCACCCCAAAGGCCAAAAGGAACGGCCACGCGGTCGGCGCGGGGACTTCAATCTCGCGCGGAGCACCAGGGCTCTCCCTCAATTGCTCTGTCGCGGATAGTCTTGCCATATACACCTCAGCGTCCGAGAACGTAAACCACGGTGAAAACCACAACCCATACGGCATCGACGAAGTGCCAGTACATCGAGAGCACCGCAACGCGACCTGACTGGCTCACTCCGACACGGCCACTAAATGCGAACACTGCAACGATCACCAGCATGATGAGACCTGCGGTGACGTGAAACGCGTGCAAGCCAACAAGCGAGTAATAGGTTGTTCCGAACAGGTTGGTCGAGATCGTCAGCCCGTGTTTGTAGATCAATCGGTGCCATTCCTGGGCGGTCCCGTAGAGGAACAATCCGCCCAGCCCAACGGTAAGCACCCAGAATCCAAGAAACGCGAATCCAATACCGCGTTCCAGAAACTTCGCGGCAAGGTGAATGGTCAGGCTGCTCGACAACAAGCAAATCGTGTAGAAGATCGGCGTCTCAAGCACTTCTGAGGGTGTCGGTCCCGTGATGCTCTTCCCCAGATAGAAGAGATAGGCAACGACGAATATCGTGAAGATCGCCGACTCGGCGATGATGAGGCCAGCCATCGCCACCTTCCCTCGAGATGGCAGATCCCACGAGGATGATGTGTTCGGAAATGAAGTTGTCGCTGCGCTCATAACGTTCGTTCACTCATAGTGGCTATCGGGATCTTCCGGATGCTTCAGGTCCCACAAGGGGCGGCGGCTCGCGACTGTCGGAACCGTCGCAAAGTTATAGGGTGGGGGCGGCGAAGACGTGGACCATTCCAGCGTCCAAGCGTCCCAGGGATCGTTGCCCGCCTCCGCTCCTCTGAAATACGAGATGATCAGGTTTGCTACAAATACAAGGATTGCAATCGCCTGGATGAATGCACCGATCGTGATGATGAGGTTCAAGGTGTCCCAACCACGCCCGGGTTCGTAGGTATAGATCCGGCGTGGCATCCCGAGCAATCCGGGGATGTGCATCACGTCGAACGTCAAGTGGAAGCCGATCAGGAAGAACCAGAAATGCCATTTGCCAAGGCTTTCGCTTAGCATCCGGCCGGTCATTTTCGGATACCAGTAATAGAACGCACCGAAGATGGCAAACAGAATTCCGCCCACTATTACGTAATGAAAGTGTGCCACGACGAAATACGAAAGAGTGAGCTGCCAATCGAAAGGCACAGCTGCCTGCATGATGCCGGTGAGGCCGGCGATTAAGAACTGAAAGAGAAACCCTATGCAGAACAGCATTGGCACTTTGAGCCGAATCTTTCCGCCCCACATCGTACCAATCCAGTTAAAGATCTTGATTCCAGTGGGAATGCCGACGGCCATGGTAGTGATCGCGAAGAAGCTGTTGGCGTAGGAATTCATCCCGATCGAAAACATGTGATGGGCCCAGACACTGGTGCTTACGAGCCCGATGGCGACTGTCGCCGCAACCATGACGGGATATCCAAAAATAGGCTTGCGTGAAAAGACTGGGATGATTTCCGACAAGAAAGCAAAAGCAGGAATAACGAGAATGTAAACCTCTGGATGACCGAAGATCCAGAAAAAGTGCATCCAGAGTACGGCCGACCCGCCGGCTTGGGTGTCGAAGAAATGGCCTCCGAGATATCGATCGATCAGCAGCATGATTTGCGCGGCAGATAGCGGGGTGATCGCAATCAGAACCATGCCGGCCATCACAAGATTGAGCCACGCCAGCAGGGGCATGCGGCTGAGCTTCATGCCAGGACACCGCATGCAAAGAACGGTGGCAATAATATTGATGGCCGTTCCAATGCTTCCAAGTCCGGAGACCAGCAGAGCCAGAGTCCAATAGTCGGAACTATGCCCAGGCGAAAAGGCGCGCGAGCCCAAGGGCGCATAGGCCCACCAGCCCACGTCCGGCGCGTTTCCTGCTCCGTAGAGGCCGCTGCCTCCGAGAAAGCTGAAATACAGAAGAAGGCCCCCCATAAACGACAGCCAAAAACTGAAGGCATTCAAGCGCGGAAAAGCCATATCACGCGCACCGATCATCAACGGCACCAGGTAATTAGCAAATCCGAACAAGATGGGCATCGCCACAAAGAAAATCATGGTCGTCCCATGCATGGTGAACATGCGATTGAAGACTTCCGGAGAAACGAAGTTGTTGTGCGAATGCATCAACTGGATGCGGATGATGAGGGCCTCGACTCCCCCGATCGCGAGAAACAACAGAGCCGAGAGAATATAGAGAATTCCCAGCCGTTTGTGATCGACCGTCGTCAGCCACTGATGGAGCTGGTCGACCCAGGGCCGGGCCTGTATCTGGGTGCCGGGAATGGTGAGCGCGTTCGAGGACATAGTTTATTTTCCGGAGCGCTTAGCGGAGCGTCTCCATGTAACTTACGACCGCATCCAGATCTGCGTCGCTCAGCCTCATCGCCGGCATGAGCGAACCAGGTTTGATCGCACTGGGGTCTTGGATCCATAGACGGAGATTGTTGTGGGTGTTCTCAGCGGCGCCCGCGGCAATCGTGACACGGCTCATTAAATGGGTCAGGTCGGGCCCAAAACGTCCGTTCGCAGCCGTTCCGGCCACTGTGTGGCAGTTCATGCACGCGTTCGTTTCGAAAACGCGCTTGCCGGCGTTTACCCCTGCCTCCTGCGCTGCAGGTTGCTGCTGCGAACGAATCCACGCTGCAAACTCCTCCGGGCTATCGACCGAAACGCGGAGAAGCATCTTGGCGTGTTGTGTTCCGCAATACTGTGCACACTGGCCAAGGAAGACTCCTGTGCGCTGCGGGTCCATCCACATTCTGTTGGGGTGGTTGGGAATGAGGTCCGTCTTGCCTGCAAGCTCCGGCACCCAGAAGCTGTGATCGGTGTCGACCGAGAGCAATTGCAAGAACGTTGGCGTCGGATGATTGGGATCGCTCACCGGGATGTGCAGCTCGTTCGCCGTCACGATCCCAAGCTTCGGATAGCGAAACTCCCACCAGTATTGGTGCCCAATTGCGGTCACCTCAAGACCGCCAACCGACACCGGAACATCCTCAATCGCGTGGATTACTCGCGCGGTGGCCAGGAACAGGACGACGACAATCAGAATTGGGATGATCGTCCAGGCCAGCTCAATCTGCGTGCTTCCGTACACCTGAGGCGGTTCCCGGCCAGCATCCACTGCCCGCTCACGAAACTTAGCGATGGAATAGACCAGTAACGTACAAACAACGACAAAGATGATTCCGGTAATGACCAGCACAAAGACCGACAGGTCAACGATTGACTTGGCGGGCGTTGAGGCAGGAGAAAAAATGTTCGTGCCTGGGGCAGTCGAACCTCCGGGCTGGACTGCCCAAAGTGACCTGGCAGACCAAAACAGAAGAAGTACGATCTGCCAGCCGCAATCCAAGCTCGATTTCATTCTCAGCGCCAAAATTCACCTTCCTCCGTTCCAGACAAAACTGCTGCCGCGAAGGCCGACTTCATCCGGCCGGCTTTTGCCGAAGCCAACTTCGAGCCTCACTGTTCTCAGGTAGAGAGCAAGCGCGCTACCAAACGAATCGCTCGGCGCAAATTCCCTGTGCAAAGCAAGAGATGCTCCGAATACCGTCGATTCGGTCACTGGTTTCGGGCGATGACGAATTCATCCGCGGGATAGTGTCATCCCTTTGCCTCCTGCGTCAAGTGTCACCCGTATCGTCACGCAATCGCAGGAAGGAACATCGGCCCGGTGCGGGTCAAATGCGGCTGGCTTCTGCCAATTCTTGGCAGGGTAATTGCTTGAAAACCATAGATATCTCGGCTGTCGAGAAAGGAGTGTTTCACGAATGGGGAAAAATAGAGTAGCGGATCTCGTGACAAAGGTCCTGGCTGAAGCCGGTATTCGGAGGATCTATGGAGTTCCTGGTGACTCGCTTAATGGCATCACCGACTCGATTCGCCAGAGAAAGGACATACAGTGGATCCATGTGAGACACGAGGAGACCGCCGCTTTCGTCGCTGGGGCCGAAGACCATCTGACCGGGAGCTTGGCGGTGTGTGCGGGGAGTTGCGGCCCGGGCAACCTTCACCTGATCAACGGACTTTATGATTGCCAGCGCAGCCGGGTTCCGGTGGTCGCGAGCGCAGCCCAGATTCCAAGCACCGAATTGGGCAGCTCATATTTTCAGGAAACCCGTCCTGAGCATCTATTCGCACAATGCAGCCATTACTGTGAACTAGTGTCAAACGTTGAGCAGATGCCGAGAGTGCTCGAAATCGCGATGCAGACCGCGATTTCCAAGCGCGGTGTTTCGGTTATCGCCATACCCGGAGACATCGCCATGAAAGAGGCCGTCGTCGATCACCCACGGGTGCACTATCACGAACCATCGCCAACGGTTTGCCCCTCCGAAGAGGAACTGAAAGTCCTCGCGAACCTCCTGAATCGATCGAAAAAGATCACGATTTTTGGTGGCGCCGGTTGTGCGGGCGCTCATGCGGAGTTGATCGAGTTCGCCGGCAAGCTGCAGGCGCCAATCCTGCACGCCTATCGCGGGAAAGAATTCATCGAGTATGACAATCCGTTCGACGTCGGCATGACCGGACTGCTGGGATTTTCTTCCGGCTACTTCGCAATGATGGATTGCGATGTGTTGGTGATGCTCGGCACTGACTTCCCGTACCAGCCGTTCTACCCCAAGGACGCGACCACAGTGCAGATCGACCTTCGGGGAGAACAGATCGGCCGCCGCACCAAAGTTGACTTCGGCTTTGTTGGAGATATTAAAGAGCACGCTCCAGGCCTTGCTGCCAAAGCTGCAGCAAAATTCATACGAGACGCATTTGAAGGAAAGTGTTGCGCACTATCGCAAGACGCGCAAAACTTTAGACGATTTGGCGACCGGACGTCCCGGTCAAAAACCCGTTCACCCGCAATATGTCACGCGCGTGCTCGATCAACATGCAACCGAAGACGCCATTTTCATGTGTGATGTGGGAACTCCGGTGATTTGGGCCGCGCGCTATCTCACGATGAACGGCCGTCGCAGACTGCTCGGTTCGTTCAACCATGGATCGATGGCAAATGCACTTCCCCAGGCAATCGGTGCGCAGGCCACCTATCCTGACCGTCAAGTGATCACCTTGTCGGGGGACGGTGGCCTTTCTATGACGATGGGCGATCTGCTGACCCTAAAGCAACACGACTTGCCGGTAAAGATGATCGTATACAAGAATGACTCGCTGGCCTTTGTCGAGCTGGAAATGAAGTCCGCCGGTGTTCTGAACTTCGGCACAGATTTGCGAAATCCGGACTTCGCAAAAATTGCGGAGGGGGCCGGGCTTCTCGGACTAAAAGCCGAAACTGCGGATCAGGTGGAACCCGTAATTGCAGAAGCGCTGGCACATGATGGGCCAGCGTTGGTGGAGGTCTCGGTAGCTCGGCAGGAACTCGCCATGCCACCGACGATTACCTTCGAGCAAGCGAAGGGTTTCAGCCTCTTTACGCTGAGAGCCATCCTTAGTGGACGCGGGGATGAAATAATCGATCTCGCTAAGGAAAATCTGCTTCGGTAATCGAGCTTTGCGCTCATGCAAGGGCAGCGGAATCGCATAGACTCAGTGGCAGGTTGAGCCTATCGAGTGACGTGAACCCTGAGAGCGAATTGCGCGGCACCGATACTGGGTCCGCACTTCAGGAGGTTTTATGTCGAAAAAGGTTGCAGACGTTCTGTGGGAGATGCTGGCCAAGGCCGGAGTCAAGCGCTGTTATGGAATCGTCGGAGACGCTCTGAATCCTGTCGTGGATGCACTGCGCCGAAACGGTGCGATCGAGTTTGTTCTGGTTCGTCATGAGGAATATGGAGTATTTGCGGCGGTCGCAGAGGCCTATTTCACCGGGAACCCAGTGGCGGTGTGTGGAACTGCGGGGCCTGGAGTTGTCCATTTATTCAATGGATTGATGGACGCGCGGAAAGAAGGAGCTCCCATTATCGCCATCGCCGGGGATGTAGAGTCGAGCATTATTGACACGTCCGCGCTTGAGGAACTGAACCCTTACAAGTTTTTTGAGGCAGCTTCTCTCTATACCGCACGGCTGGTTAATCCCGAGCAGGCCCGCGCGGTCATCAGCACCGCCATCCTCACGGCTGTTCTTGAAAAGGGCCCCACTGTGCTTGCCATACCTGGCGATGTCGCGTCGGCCGACGCTCCGGACCAGCCTACCGACTTCACCATTGCAGGCCCAGCTATCCTACGACCTTCCGATACAGACTTGGACAAATTGGTAAGGATGATCGATGAAGCGAAAACGGTGGCGATCTTTGGCGGGGACGGTTGCCGAGAAGGCCGCGACGAAGTGGTTGAACTGGCGCGCAAGCTCAAGGCCCCCGTCGGCTATGCCTTCCGCGGGAAGCAATGGCTGGAGCATGACAATCCTAACGCTGTTGGCATGACTGGCCTGCTCGGTTATGGGGGAGCGTACAACGCAATTAATGAAGCCGACCTCTTGCTCATGCTGGGCACGGATTTTCCCTTCTCAGAATTTCTTCCCGGCGCCAATGTGAAAAAGGTTCAGATTGACAAGAACCCGAAGCACATCGGCCGCCGTACAACGCTGGACCTCGGCCTTGTCGGCGATATCAAGTCGACGGTGAGCGCATTAGTTCCGGCCGTGCGTGAAAAGACGAATGGAGAATTTCTAGCCAAGCAGATTGCGCACACGGAATCCTTCCACAAACTGCTGCAGCATTATGTTGAAAAGGGACCGGGGATAAAACCGATACGTCCCGAATTCCTCGCCGCCACGCTGAGCGAACTCGCTTCGGATGACGCCATGTTTTTTGCGGACACGGGTACGGCCTGTATCTGGCTTGCGAGGCATATCTACGGCGGAAAGAACCGCAGGCTCTTTGGCTCATTCTCGTGGGCCTCTATGGCGAATGCTGCACCGAACGCGTTCGGATGTGCTCTGGCCTATCCTGGCAGACAGTGCATCGCGTTGTCCGGCGATGGAGGTTTCACGATGCTGGGAATGGGCGATCTGCTGACGCAGATAGAACGACGAACTCCCGTGGTTCAAATCATTCTCAACAATGAGAAGTTCGATTTCGTCCATATCGAACAACAGGAGGCCGGCTTTATTCCGTTCGGCGTGGAGTTCAAGAATCCAAATTTCGCCAAAGTTGCTGAAGCGATGGGGGCGAAAGGGATTCGTATCGAGGAGCCCGGGCACGTACGCGAAGCTCTGGCCGAGGCTCTCGCCTACAAGGATGGCCCTGTTGTTGTCGACGCGGTTGTAGATCCCTTTGCGCTTGCCATGCCATCCCATTCACCTTTTCACACCGTCAAGGGATTCACCCTCAGTTTCGCCAGGCAGGTGCTAAGCGGCAGGCTGGATACGGTGATCAAGGAGATCGAGCGAAACGTGGGAATCGTCTGAGCCGCCCTCCCATGACTCTCCTAGTTATCGAAAATGCTGCCGAGCAGTTTTGCGTTGCCCCGGCGCCTAGAAGGATATGTTGAACATGACTAAACCCATTCTGGTTATAACCAGCCATTATCCGAAAGAAGTGGAAGACCGCATCGACCGCGATTACAACGCCCGGCGAAACCCGAACCAGTTTCCTTTCAGCCAGCAGCAACTGCTCTCTGCGGCCGGCGGAGCCGATGCGTTGTTTATCACGCCGGCAGATCGCCTGGACTCCGGGTTTTTCCAAAAAGTTTCGCCCACTGTAAGAATCATCGCCACGTTCTCGGTGGGTTTTGAGCATATCGATCTGGAAGCAGCCGCTCGCCGAAAAATTCCAGTCGCTTATACCCCCGATGTCAACAATGAAGCAACGGCCGACATCGCTATGCTGCTTTTGCTGGGTGCCTCGCGTCGCGCTTACGAGGCTCAGGAACTGGTTCGAACGGGAGCGTGGAAGCAACCCTTGGGCACCGACATGCTCTTGGGGTGGCAGGTTGGCGGCAAGGTGCTTGGCATTTTTGGAATGGGGCGAGTGGGACAGTCCGTGGCGCGTCGAGCGCGAGGATTCGGCATGAAAATACACTATTCCAACGGTTCGGAGTTGCCCGCGGAAACGGTTGGCGATGCCGTTTACCACAAGGATCCGTCGGATTTACTTCGCGCAAGCCAGTTTTTGAGCCTGCACGCACCGGAGACTCCTCAGACCCGCCATTTCTTGAACTCCAAAGCCATCCGCCTTCTGCCCCCGGGGGCTATCGTGGTGAACACGGCTCGCGGCGGATTGGTGGTCGACGACGACCTCATCGCTGCTCTCAAGAGCGGGCGGGTCGCCGCTGCCGGGCTCGACGTATACGAAGGCGAGCCGAAACTTCACCCGGAATACGTTTCGCTGAAAAATACATTTCTGTTGCCACATATCGGCAGCGCCACGATCGAAACCCGAACAGCCATGGGCATGCTAGTCCTCGACAATGTGGAGGCAGTGCTGAACGGCAGGCCAGCGCCGACCCTCGTCCAGCCCTAGTCGAAGTCGAGAATCGTGCCATTCGTGTGCCAATAGGTTTCGTAGTTTCCTGATCGCATCATCCGATACAATCTATGCGACATAGCCGCAGGCACGGCAAGCGGAGGCTTGTGACGTAGTGTCTTCACCGTCTTTTGATAGGGGCACGGGGGAGTGAGCCCGCAAGAGGCACCGACCGTTTTCATTGTCGATGATGACGCGGACGTGCGTGAGTCTCTTCAGGAGCTACTGGACTCCGTCTGCGTGCACCCTCAGTCTTTTGGAACCGCACAAGAGTTCTTAGCGGTGCGGCGCATTGACGGTCCCAGTTGCTTGATTCTGGATGTCAGACTTCCCGGTATCAGCGGTCTGGATCTTCAGCACGAGATGAAAAGAGGAAGAATAAATATTCCCATCATTTTTCTCACCGCGCATGCTGACGTTCCGATGTCGGTCAAGGCCATGAAGTCTGGAGCGGTTGAGTTTCTTACCAAGCCATTCAGGCAGCAGGATCTCCTCGATGCGGTCCAGCGGTCGCTTACTCGAGCTCGCGTGCTGCGCGAGAAAGAGCGAGAATTAACTGACCTGCAACACAAACAGCAAGAGCAGGGTTAGGTCCGCTACCGCATCTGTCGATAGCGCGGGGATATTGGTGATCGCGATCTTTCGTGCCGAGGCAGCAGTCAGATCGATGTGGTCATAGCCGGCTGAGTGGGTCGCGATGACTTTGACGGAAGAAGCCACACGATTGAAAAATGCGGCGTCTAGTCTATCTGCCGGAGTGACCAACATCGCATCAGCTCCATCCGCAGCCGAGAGCAGTTCCTCCGGCGTGAAGTGAGAGCCGTTCTTCTTGCGGCGCAACTCGAAATCCTGCTTGAGTCGAGCTTCCACGGCATCGACGAAATAGGCCGTTACTACCAGAACCGGTTTGCGCATCGAACTGCCTCCTCTTTCCGCTGGTCGCGCATCAGCATCTATTGCACAAGCAAGGTGCATGATCGAACGGTGAACTCGAGAGCCACTTCAGCCGACCTGCGAAGAGAACATGCGAGACTTGTGCCATTCGGCCTCTACTGAACGGATCGATAAGAGACTCAGACGGATGCGGCACAACGGGATTTTAGGAAGATTCAGGCGACTCGGTTCACAGTCGAAGCTTCGGCACCGGTCAATAACGCGTCAATTTTATTGAGCACAGCGTCCCGAACTGCCGACCAGAATTTCCCTGAAGACGAAAAATGCGCCTTGCAAACTGCGGGACTTGACGAGCTGTGGGGCAGTCGAGGATTATTGTGCAACAACTTGGCCTGAAGATACCCAATTAAGAGATTACCGGAGAAGGGGCTCGCGTTCCTCGCAAAACTGCATCGATTGGCCTGCTCCGTGCTGGCATCTTCGACCTGTAGAAGCAAAACATGCGGTTCGCAGCCCAGGCGCGAGGAACATCGCAGGAGACATCATGAGCAAGGTCCAGAAACGCTATTGGTTGATCGGCGGAGTCCTTGGCTTGATCGTGGTCGCTCTGATTGTTGGAGCCGTGCGTCCGTCAAAGAAGGCTCTGGGAGCCCAGCCAGGCACGCCCGATGTCGAGGTCGTTCAAGTCGAGAAGGAAGATGTTCCAATTTATGCGGAATGGATTGGTACGCTCGATGGACTGGTGAACGCCGACGTGAGAGCGCAGGTCACTGGGTATTTGCTGAAGCAAGGCTATCAAGAGGGTGCTTTCGTTAAGCAAGGCCAACTGCTTTTCCAGATCGATCCGCGGCCTTTTCAGGCGGCGCTCGATCAGGCTCAGGGCCAGCTTGCTCAGGCTCAAGCAGCTCTCGCCAACGCAAAAGCGGTACAGCGGCGGACGGAACTTGACGTCCAGCGTTATACGCCACTGGCGGAGCAACAGGCCGCGAGCCAGCAGGATCTCGACAATTCGGTGCAGAACAACCTCGCCGCGATCGCAACCGTAGAAACCGCCAAGGCCCAAATCAAGACGTATGACGCAGCGGTTGAAACCGCGAAGATCAATCTGGACTTTACTCGCCTCGTTGCGCCCATTGACGGCATCGCGGGGCAAGCCCAGTTGCAGGTCGGCGCACTCGTGACGCCCGGCAGCGGGATCGTCACTTCTGTTTCTACTGTGGATCCAATCAAGGTTTACTTCACCGTTGGCGAGCCGCAATATCTGGCATGGCGACAGCGTTTTCCGACTGAGGAGAGCCGCGCGCAAGCCGACAAGGAACTACGTCTGCAGCTCATCTTGGCGGATGGCTCGACGTATCCCCACGAAGGGAAATTTTTCTTTGCCGATAGGCAAGTCGACGAGAGCACGGGTGCGATCCGAATTGCGGGACTTTTTGCGAATCCTAACAATGTCTTAAGACCGGGCGGCTACGCCAAAGTCCGCGCCGTAATTCGAACCCAGCCTGGGGCCCTGCTTGTTCCGCAGCGTGCGGTGTCGGAACTGCAAGGCGGATATCAGGTCGCGGTGGTAGAAGCCGACAACAAAGTCGACATTCGAACCGTCGCCGTGGGCGACCGGGTCGGTAACCGTTGGATCATCGCGAGTGGCCTGAATCCCGGCGACCGAGTTGTAGCGGAAGGGGTTCAAAGAATGCGCACCGGCGTGCACGTGAATGCCAAGCCTTTCGTGGCAGAAGCCAAAGATCGATGATCGAGGATCGATTAAGACAAAGGTCGATGGATCGATAAGGACGAATGATCCATGTCAAAATTCTTCATCAACCGCCCCATCGTCGCCATGGTGATTTCCATCGTCATGGTGTTGGTCGGTTCACTCACGGTTCTGAGCTTGCCCGTCGCGCAGTTTCCCAACATCACTCCGCCCGAAATTCAAGTGCTCGCAACTTACGTCGGCGCTGACGCGCAGACCCTCGAGCAGGCGGTGGCCACTCCCATCGAAGAGCAGATGAATGGAGTGGACAATATGAATTACATGTATTCGTTGAACGCCACGGGGAACAATACCACCAGCCTCATCGTGGATTTTGACGTTAAGACTGATCCAAATACCGATTTCATTCTCACTCAATCTCGAGAAACACAGGCCGCCTCCCAGCTTCCGTCGGACGTAAACAACTACGGCATCACGGTTCGAAAATCGGTTACGGCTCCGCTGATGTGGGTTGCTCTCTACTCTCCGCGCGGAACCTATGACGCCAAGTTTCTGGCAAACTACGCTTACATCAATATCGTCGATCCGATTCTCCGCTCCTACGGCATTGGCAATGTTCAAGTATTCGGCGCCGGCCAATACGCCATGCGCCTTTGGGTAAAACCGGATACGCTTTCAAAGCTCGGCATTACTGTGCCGGAGATCGTCAACGCAATTCAGGCGCAAAACACCGTGAACCCCGCCGGTAAAGCCGGGGGCGAGCCCGCTCCCAAAGGTCAGGAATATACCTACACAGTTCTTTCGCAAGGGCGTCTGGTTTCGCCAGAAGAATTCGGCAACGTTGTTGTCCGCGAAACACCCGACGGTGCGACAGTTCGAGTCCGCGACGTCGCTCGCATCGAATTGGGCGCTCAGGACTACAGCGTCGCTGGACGTTTCAATGGGAAGCCCGGCGCGATCATCGCGGCCTACCAGTTGCCGGGATCCAATGCAGTCGATGCGGCGGCAGGGGTTCAGAAGTTGATGGCGCAGATGAAAGAGCGTTTTCCCGAGGATATGGATTTCGCCGTTTCTCTCGACACGACTCTTTCCGTGACTCAGGGAATCAAGGAAATCGTTGAAACTCTTGTGATCGCGCTCATCCTGGTCATCATCGTTGTTTTTCTATTTCTTCAGAGCTGGCGATCTACGTTGATTCCGCTGCTGGCGGTGCCAGTCTCGCTGGTAGGCACCTTCATTTTCTTCCCGTTGTTTGGTTTCTCGATTAACACACTTTCTCTCTTTGGTTTGGTGCTTGCGATTGGCCTGGTGGTGGATGACGCAATCGTCGTTGTGGAAGGTGTGGAGCGCCATATCGAAGAGGGCATGACGCCGAAAGATGCGGCGTTAAAAGCGATGGAGGAACTCTCGGGCCCTGTCGTGGGCATCGCGCTGGTTCTCTCCGCCGTATTCGTGCCCACTGCCTTCATTCCCGGAATCACCGGCAGGCTGTATCAGCAATTCGCAGTCACCATCGCCATTTCGGTGATTCTCTCCGCCTTCAACGCGCTAACCCTTAGCCCCGCTCTGGCAGCACTACTGCTTCGTCCGCGTGAAGAGAGCCACGGCCTACTGCGGAGATTCTTCGATTGGTTTAACCGCGTTTTTGAACGGGCCACCGACGGCTATGTCAGCTGGAGCGGTGTGCTGCTCAAGAAAACTGTTGTGGTGGTTGTGCTCCTGCTGGCCTTTTCCGCAGCGGCCGCATTCTTCGGCGGTCGCGTGCCATCGAGCTTCCTTCCTGATGAAGATCAAGGCTATGCCTATGTGAATCTGCAATTGCCCAACAGCGCTTCGCTCGAGCGGACATCACAAGTCGCGACCCAGATCGAAAATATTCTAGCGAAGGCCCCGGGGGTGCGATACACGACCAGCGTCATCGGTTTCAGTTTGCTCAGTTTCGTTCGTACCAGCTACAACGCTTTCTTTGTCGTCACTCTCAAGCCGTGGGATGAACGCACGACCAGAGCTGAGCAGTTTCAAGCCATCAAGGCGTATCTGAATCAGCAGCTCACAAAATTGCCGCAAGGAATTGCGTTCAGTTTTTCTCCGCCAGCTATCCCCGGTGTTGGCACCGCCGGCGGATTCACATTCATCCTCGAAGACCGCTCCGGCGGCAGCATTCAATTTCTCGCGAACAACGCGAACACATTTCTGGAAGCAGCGCGCAAGCGGCCCGAGATCGCCAGTCTGAGCACTACTTTCCTGCCCAGCGTTCCGCAGAGATTTGTTGACGTGGATCGCGACAAAGTATTGAAACAGGGTGTGAATCTTACCGATGTCTACCGCACCATTCAGGCCTTTATGGGCGGATATTTCATCAACTACTTCAACCGCTTCGGCCGGCAGTGGCAGGTCTACGTCGAGGCCGAGAGCGACGATCGCGCCAGCGCGGATAACGTTGGGCGGTTCTATGTCCGCAACAACAAGGGCCAAAATGTCCCGCTCTCTACTCTCACCACGGTCAAATCGCAGTTGGGCCCGGAATTCACCATGCGCTTTGACGAATATCGCTGCGCCCAAATCAACGGCAGTGCTGCGCCGGGTTTCAGCGCCGATCAGGCCAGCGTAGCCCTCGAAGATGTTTTCAAACAAACCATGCCGCGCGAGATGGGATTCGACTACTCCGGGATCTCCTTCCTGGAGCAGAAGGCGCGCCAGGGGGTACCCCCCGCGGCGATCTTCGGACTGTCGTTGTTGTTCGTCTTCCTGATTCTGGCGGCTCTTTACGAAAGCTGGTCACTCCCCTTCAGCGTACTGCTCAGCACGCCCGTGGCGGTCTTCGGAGCATTTCTTGTGCTGTGGCTGCGCCGCACTCTGCTGGGGGTTTTTCTGCCACCCTATATGGTGCAGATCGAAAGCGACGTCTATTCGCAGATCGGCTTGATCATGCTGATTGGCCTTGCGGCGAAGAACGCGATCTTGATCGTCGAGTTCGCGAAGGATCAGTATGAACAGGGGAAACCACTCGCCGATGCGGCTCTTGAGGGGGCACAATTACGGCTGCGCCCGATCCTGATGACATCGTTCGCGTTCATCCTCGGCTGCGTTCCACTGTGGACGGCGAGCGGCGCTGGTTCGGTTGCCCGCCAGATTATGGGGACGGCGGTAATCGGTGGGATGCTCGCGGCCAGCGCGATTGGAATCTTCTTCATCCCTGGCATCTTTTATATGGTCGAGAAATGGTCAGGCGCAGGCAAAGAGCCTGCACCGGGCATCGTGGCTCCAGCTCCCTCGCCGGCACCGGGAGATTGAGATTGTTTGACAGGGCATTGTTTCACACGGTGATGATCAGTACAGATTCCAAACGGAGTTTTGCGTTCATGAGGATCGCCAAATCGCTCAACGCAATTTTGCTCTCCTTCATGTTTGTGGGCTGCATGGTCGGCCCCAAGTATCAGCGGCCCGCTGTTCACACTCCTGCCGCATATCGTGGCCTGTCAGAGAATCCTCAGCTTCAGTCACAGACCGCCTCGTATGCCGATCTCCCGTGGTGGCAGGTGTTTCAGGACCCCAAGCTGCAGGAACTCATTCGCACCGCGCTCAAACAAAACTACGACCTGCAACTCGCAACCGAACGCATCTATGCTGCGCGAGCGCAACTTGCGGTTACCCGCTCCAGCCTGTTTCCCCAGGTTTCAGGAAACGCCAACTTCAGTGGCGGCAAGGAAAATCTCGAACAATCCAGGTATAACTTTCTGACGCTCACTGCCGACGCGGCTTTCCAACTCGATTTCTTCGGAAAGCTGCGCCGCGCAACAGAAGCGGCCCGCGCCGAACTCCTGGCCACGCAAGACGCGCGCCAGGTCGTCGTACTCACACTGGTCAGCGATGTGGCGAGCGACTACTTCACTCTTTTGCAACAGGATCTGCAACTCCAGATAACGCGTGAGACGGTCAACACGCAAACTGATTCGGTCAAACTCACAAAACTGCGCCTCGAACACGGCGTCGCCACGAAGTTGGATGTGCTCCAGGCCCAGCAAGTCCTCGATACTGCGAACGCGCAGATTCCCGACCTGGAGCGACAGATCGCGCAAGAAGAGGATGCGATCAGCATCTTGATCGGCGATTATCCCCAAGGCGTTGCACGCGGCGTTCCTCTCGTCGAGCAGACGCTGCCGCCGGAAGTTCCCCCGGGCCTTCCATCTTCGATTATCGAACGCCGGCCTGATATTCGCGAGGCTGAACAGATTTTGATCGCCGCGAATGCCAATATCGGAGTTGCCAAAGCTCAATTCTTTCCGCAAATCTCGCTGACCGGCACCGGTGGCGGTTCTTTCGGGCGAAGCACTGCCTTTTCAAGCCTCATGACCACGCAGCTTGGCATCTGGTCTTACGGGGCGCAGGTAAGCCAGCCAATCTTCACGGGAGGTGCGCTAAAGGGCAACCTGCACCTGGCCGAGTCGGAAGACAAGCAGGCTCTCATCGCATACCGAAAAGCGATCCAGCAGGCTTTCGGAGATGTTTCCGACGCGCTCATCGGTTACGAAAAGCTTCATCAGGTGCGAATGCGCCAACAGGATAGTGTCGCTGATCTGCAAGAAACCGTCCGCATTTCCACCCTGCGCTACAAAGGCGGCACAACGACCTATCTCGAAGTGCTCGACGGACAGCGGTCGCTTTACGGGGCAGAACTGACGCTCGCAGCCGCGCGGGCTGACGAATACCGAAGCCTCGTCCAACTCTACAAGGCGCTCGGCGGAGGCTGGCAACAGTAAAACCATCGCCCAGAATTACCTAAGATGCTAGTGCCGCAGACTGGCGGCTGTGCTATCTCTTCCCTGCAGTCGAGGCATCTTCCACACTGGCCCGCTTGTTCCACCCGTGGAAGCGCGAGAAGTCGCCCGCGTTCCATGCCTCGCGGAGTCCGGGTTTGCTCAGATCCCAGTCCGGGCGGATTTCACTCGTCACGGTCCGCAGGTCGTGCCAAAGATCGATGACCGATGGACGCCCCCAGAACCAGTAGCCGTTATAGATGCTGTAGATCACGAGGCCCGGCTTGAGCACGAGCGTGTGCGGGATCATCGGATTGTGTTCGGGGTCGGTGTACTCCTGGATCTCGAGATCCTTCTGAACCGTTCGGTCGGGGTCCGAAAGGAAGGTCCACACGGCTCCGACCGACGCGCGGAATTCTTGAAGAGTATGGTGATCGTCGGTGGCGATCGTTGCTATCTGCGTGTACGCCACGGCGATCTTCGGGTAGAAGGCGGCGAGTTCCAAATGCTGCTGGTGCTCCTTTGGACAATAGTGGCCGCGCGCAAGCGTAAGGATTAGCGGATCGTCACCCTGTAGCTCGCTGAGCTTGCGTAGTGTGCCCGTGTGATCGGGCAGTTCGTAGTTCGGGAAAATGCCTCCGGGCACAATATCAGAACGCATGATTCGACTCCTCCTGTTTCTCTCAAAGATCGTTCCTCTTTAGAGATGCAGTTAAAGATCCAGAGTGACACCCGCGTTTGGCGAATTGAACCGGGCGACGCGAGTGATCGGAACTAAAGCGCTAAGGGAGAACAATTGGACGATAGTCTCTTCGATACTTTGGTATCGGCTCTCCTGCCAAATGACCGCTAGCCACATTTCTTCATACCTATAGACTGAACCTCTCAGCAGCTTGCGGATGGCACCGAAAACACAGCCTAATCTGCGTGAGTTCCGGCCGTTGTCGGCGATTTCGGATCGAAATAACGGTTGCAGTATACCTCCAGGGCAAATGAGGATATCTCTGATAGAATCCCCCTTAACAGTGGGCCGTCTTCAGCCAATCGTAAGCAAGAATAGGGTAGAACCATGTCGGATGTTACGCCGATCGTGTTCGTTGTAGACGATGACGTCTCTGTACGCGAATCACTGGAATTGCTGATCCGCTGTGAAGGGTGGCAACCGAAGACGTTCGCGTCCGCCCAGGAGTTCCTCGACTATCCACGCGTTCTTATTCCCAATTGCCTCGTACTTGACGTTTCTCTTCCAGGTCTTAACGGGCTAGACCTCCAAGGGCTCGTCGCCGGCGAACGGACGGATATGCCGATCATCTTCATCACCGGCCACGGCGATGTGCCCATGACGGTCCAAGCCATGAAGGCTGGGGCTGTCGAATTCCTGACGAAGCCGTTCGATGATGACGTACTGTTGGCCGCCATCCGCACAGCCCTCGAACACAGCCGAGTTGCTCTTAGCCTGGAGGCGGAGATGCGGGTACTTCGGAACCGCTACGCATCGCTTTCCCAACGCGAACGGCAGGTTATGGCGTTGGTGGTTTCCGGCCTGTTGAATAAACAAGTCGCTGGTGAGCTTGGGATCAGCGAGATCACGGTTAAGGCGCACCGGGGCAAGGCGATGCAGAAGATGAAGGCCGACTCTCTTGCTGACCTGGTGAAGATGGCCGCGAGGCTCCACCCCGCACTAACACCGATTAAGGCGGCGTAACGGCCCGTAACCACCATCGTAATTGGAGCGGAACAGCATGAAGAAGACCACGACACCGATTTCCCTTGCCGGTTCCGAACTCGGAGAAGTACGTCATGTCTGCGCATTCTTCAATAGTGACGACGAAGAGTATCGCGTGCTGCTTCCGTTCATCAAGGACGGGTTCGAGTGTGGCGACAAAGCTGTTCACGTCGTCAATCCGGATCAGCGCGGGGATCATTTGCAACGGTTGGCCGCAGCCGGAATCGACCCAGCCACTGCCGAGCAGAACGGACAATTAGAGGTTCGGACCAACACCGAAGCTTACCTTCGGGACGGCCGTTTTGATCAGGATCGGATGCTGGCAGCGTTCGAGCAGATGGCTAGCGGCAATGCCAAGGGCGGATTCCCGCTGAGCCGCATTTGCTGCCGGATGGATTGGGCAATTGAAGATCGGTCCTATATTGACGACCTCGTCGAATTCGAATCACGCGTGAATGATGTGTGGCGTAGTCACGACGACGTGGTGATCTGCACCTACCAACTCGGCAAATTTGGAGGCGACACGGTTATCGACATCATGCGCACGCATCCGATGATCATCATCGGCGGCCTCCTGCACCGGAATCCGTTTTACGTGCCGCCGGAGGAAATCCTGGGCGAAGTCCGCCAACGTCGAGCCATGCGGCCTTCCCCGTCGTCCATGGCTGCCTGATATGGAAGTCCAACCCGAACTTGCTTCCGGCGAAGTCAAGCACCTTCAACGGTGCATTAACGATCTTGTCAGCCTGCTTGCTCTTCCCGCCATCTGGAGTGGCGGCGATCCATCCCAGCTTCTCCATACCTTGCTCGATGCTCTCGTGCGTATGCTGCACCTGGACCTGGTCTCTGTGAGATTGACAGATCCAGTTGACGGGGCGCCCGTTGAGATCGTCCGGCTTGCCGACCCGCGGGGACCGATGCCTTCGGCGCACGAGATCTGCGAAGCCCTCAGCCAATGTTTGAAAGAAAACTCACAAAAATGGCCTCCACTGCTTCGAAACCTTATGGGTGAGGGAGACGTTTCTATCGTGCCTTTGCCACTTGGGTTGCAGGGTGAACTCGGCGTAATCGTGGCAGCGGCTGAACGGACGGATTTTCCACGGCAGACGGAGGCACTTCTTCTGAGCGTAGCGGCGAATCAGGCGTCGATCGGGCTACAAGAGGCACGACTCCTGAGCCATCAGAAGCGGGTCTCCAGCGAACTTGATCAACGGGTCATGCAACAGACTGCCGAACTTGCCGCCGCCAACGAAGAGCTCAAGAGAGAGCTTGCTGAACGCAGATTTGTAGAAGAGAGGCTCGGACAGGGGGAGAGAGAGCTGAAGCGCAGTGAGGTCCGCAAGGCAGCGATCGTGGACTCGGCGCTCGACTGCATTGTGACGATCGATCACGAGGGCTGTATCACTGAGTTCAATCCCGCGGCGGAGCACACCTTCGGCTACCGTCGGGACGAAGTGTTGGGAAAGCCTCTGGCGGATGTCATCGTTCCCCCGTCTCTCCGGGAGAAGCATCGGCAGGGGTTTGCGCGCTACCTTGCTACGGGAGAGGCACGAGTGCTTGGGAAACGCATCGAGCTGACGGCGGTACGTGCTGACGGAAGCGAATTCCCCGTCGAACTGGCGATCACGCGCATTCCGTTGGAAGGGCCGCCGTCCTTCACCGGCTATTTGCGCGACGTTACTGAACGCAAACGGGCGGAGCAGGAACTACGGCGTAGCGAGGCATTTCTCGCGGAGGCCCAGCATCTTAGTCGAATCGGTAGTTTTTCCTGGCGTGTAGCGACCGACGAGATCACCTGGTCAGAGCAGCTTTATCGCATCTTCGAGATTGACCGGAATGTGCAGGTGACCTTTGAACTGATGGGTGCTCGAATCCACCGTGAAGATTTGTCAGTATTGCGGGAACATATCGAACAATCTCGCCGGGAACGAAGCAATGTGCAACTAGAGTTCCGCCTCCAGATGCCGGACGGCGCGGTCAAGTACGTACACGTTGCCGCTCACGTCCGAGGCGATCACGGCCAACTGGAATACATCGGCGCAGTTCAGGACGTAACAGAACGCCGAGCCTCCGAAGAGGCACTCAGCAAGGCCCGATCGGAACTCTCACAGGTGGCCAGGGTAACGAGCCTTGGAGTATTGACGGCGTCCATCGCACACGAGGTCAACCAGCCGCTTTCGGGCATTGTCACCAACGCCGGCACGTGTCTGCGGATGCTGGCCGCCGATCCTCCCAACTTGGATGGCGCTCGCGAGACAGCCCGGCGCACGATTCGCGATGGCAACCGAGCTTCTGAGGTGATCACTCGGTTGCGCGCACTATATATCAAAAAGGAGGCCGCGATTGAATCGGTGGACCTGAACGAGGCTACGAGAGAGGTGATTGCGCTGTCCTTGAGCGAACTTCAGAGAGGCCGCGTGATCCTGCGATCCGAACTTGCCCAGGACCTTCCGCTCGTCACCGGCGATCGTGTCCAGCTGCAGCAAGTCGTTCTGAACCTGCTTCGCAATGCTTCGGATGCCATGAGCACGATTGATGATCGTCCGAGGGATTTACTGATTCGTACTGAACCAGATGACAATGATCGGGTGCGCCTCAGCGTGAGCGATGTTGGAATCGGCTTCGAACCTCAAGTTGCAGGTAAGGTTTTCGAAGCCTTCTACACGACGAAGGATGAGGGTATGGGAATCGGATTGTCGGTCAGCCGTTCCATTATCGAGCGTCATCATGGCCGCCTGTGGGCGACGCCAAATAACGGCCCGGGAGTTACATTTTCGTTTTCTATCCCCTGCAGACAAGAGGGTTTGACGAGCAACGGTACTCACGCCAGTCGCACACCTTCCGTGTCGGATGCGGCATGAGATGCCCGTACCCAGCCCCAACTAATCTCTCCGGCAAAACTGATACCAAAGTCTAATGGACGCCCTCCCACGCCAGGCGCATTGTTGTGTGATGGAATTGCGCCAGGAAAAGAAGGCCCTGGAACGTCCACTGGTATCAGTCGTTGATGATGATGAGTCGGTGCGCGAATCGCTGCCCGACTTGGTGAAGGAGTTCGGCTTTGCCGTCCGCACCTTCTCGTCGCCGGAAGAGTTTCTCGCATCCGATTGCGTCCGCCAGACCAAATGCCTGATCCTCGACATCGCCATGCCGGGGATGAGCGGACCCGACCTTCAGCGGGAATTGAAGCTCCGCGGGCACGGGATTCCGATCATCTTCATCACTGCCAGCACAGATAAGACTGTTAGCCCGCGGCTACTCGAACAGGGCGCAATAGAGTGCCTGTTCAAACCATTCAGCGACACGGCTCTACTTGACGCTGTTATTTCGGCACTTCACCCGAAGTGAGAGTTCCGCGTTGTGCTGCCTTGCTTATTGCGGTGATTTCCCATTTCGACTTTCGCGATTCCATCGACTCGGCGACCAATTTTCGCTTCGTTCATCTAAACTTTTTGTTAGTAACAGTTTGCCCACCGTACAAGGAGATGAATTATGAAAGCAATCGTTGTCCACCAATATGGCGGTCCGGAAGTACTGAAGTTCGAGGACTATCCCGATCCAGTGCCTGGTCCGGGCGAGGTGCTGGTGCGAGTTGCTGCCACCAGCGTGAATCCCATCGACTACAAGCGGCGGGCTGGCTTAACGAAGGATTTTTATCCCATGCAGTTCCCAAGCCTCATAGGAGTCGATTTGGCGGGGACTGTGGTCAAGATTGGGCCCGGAGTGGATGGCTTTTCCGTCGGCGACAAGGTGTTCGCCATGGCGGACAATACTTACGCCGAGCTTTGTGTCGTGAAAGCAGCGGTCTTGGCGAAAGTACCCAAGGGGCTCGATTTGATCCAGGCGGCGGCGCTGCCGCTGGTGACGACGACCGGCAACCAGCTCATGTCCGCTACGGGAATCAAAGCGGGCCAAACGGTAATGGTTGTAGGTGCTGTAGGAAATGTCGGGCGTTCGGCGGTATTCACTGCGAAGCAACGCGGGGCGACTGTGATCGCGGGGGTTTTGAAGAGGCAGATGGATGAGGCCAAGACTGTCGGCGCGGATCAAGTGGCCGCAACCGACGATGACACCGCGATTGCGAATCTTCCTCCACTCGATGCGGTGGCGGATGCGGTCGGCGGAAAAACCGCCGAGAAACTGATCGCCAAGGTCAAGCCGGGAGGAGTGTATGCATCGGTTGTCGAGGCGCCGCAGAACGCCGCAAAGTACCCATCCGTGAAGGTGGTGCACGTATTCTCGAAATTCGACAGGAAGACGCTCGAGTTCATGGCCGAAGCGGTGCGAGATGGCAAGCTGGTAATTCCGATTAGCGAGAAACTGCCGCTCAGTGAAGCGGCCGAGGCTCAAGCAGCGGCAGAAAAGGGCGGTATCGGGAAGATCTTGCTGGTGGCTTGAATTCTTTGCTGTTTATCGACAACAGGAGGCGGCGCATGAATCTGCCTGACGCGCCGATCGCCTACGCAGGCTACTTCGCAGCTCACTTCTTCACCGTCAGCGACCTGGACCGATCGAAGGCACTCAAGTCGCCCTCGACTGGTTCACGAACCACAGTTAATTTGTCTGGCCAATGCTTTGGTATTGATTGATACGTTCGTCCAATAGACTCATCATCGTGCTTTTGCTAACGTTGCGCCGAACAATCGCTCTGACATCGAAAGGAGTCCAAATGGCCGGCAGAAATGGACTGAAAGAGACCACGCGCCTGACCGCGCCTGTCGCGTCGAACACGCTTAATGTGAACGTTTTTACCGCCCCGGGAAAGACTATGGTCGGCGAGCGGCCAAAGCCCTTCGGCGAACCTCTCGGCTTTGACCCGATCACGTCGACTTTAATCTTCGGCGAGTACGACGCAGTGCTGGTAGACGCAATGGGGACAGTGGCTGAGGCCGAGGCTCTCGCGGCTTGGGTTGCTCTGCATAACCGCAACCTGGAGACCATCTATATAACGCACGCCCATTTCGACCACTTCTACGGCTTGAGTGTTCTGCTCGACCGTTTCCCCGGTGCTCGGGCGATCGCAACGCCCGAGGCGGTGAGCGCCATGCAGATGTCTTTCACTCCCGCGGTCGAGCGGTTGGCCCGCGGGCTCTTTCCCGGGCAAGTTGCCACCAAGTTGGTTCCACCGGAGCCCTACCAGCAGGACACGTTCACTCTTGAGGGCCAGGAATTGCACATCATCAAGCAGGGCCGCACCGATAGTCCCGATTCGACGTCTCTCTATGTTCCATCGATCGGTCTTGTCGTCGCCGGCGACGTTGTGTACAACCAATGCCGCATGTACGTCGGCGACACTACCCCGGAGAGCCGAAAGAATTGGATCGCGGCGCTGGACCGCTTAGCGGCGTTGAACCCGGCGATGGTTGTCGCCGGTCACAAGAAGCCGGGTGCGCCCGACTCGCCCTCCACGATTCAGGACACCAAGCGTTACCTGCAGGACTTCGACCGGCTGCAGAAAACCGCGAAGTCCGACCAGGATCTGTTCGATCAGATGACGGAGCTGTACCCGCATTGGGTGGCTAATCAGTCGTGGTTGATGTTCGGATACCCAGGGGCATAACAGAATTTAATTTCAACAAGGAGAACAAAATGACAACTAAAGGAAAAGTCTTAGTACTAGTGTCGAGCGGTCGCGGCTTGCCCTTGAAGGATGGCAAGGTTTACACCGGCGCAGGCTACTACCTTAACGAACTGACGGTTCCGGTTCGCGCCCTCATGCAGGAGGGCTACGAAATCACCTTCGCCAACCCCAAAGGCAACACGCCCCAAGTAGATGTGCATTCAGAAGTCCCCGATTTCTTCGGCGGAGACGCGGCCAAGCTTGAGGACTATATGCTATTCCGCGACGGGCTGAAGGGGCTCAGAGATCCAGCCCGCATCGCGGATGTCATCGCGTCGGGCCTGGATCAATATGACGCCGTTTTCGTCCCCGGCGGCCATGGTCCGATGATCGATCTTCTCGATGATCCCAATGCCGGCATCGTGATGAGACACTTTCACGAAACATCCAAGCCTACGGCAGTGCTCTGCCATGGCCCGATTTCACTTCTCTCGGCGCTTCCGAATTCGAAGGAGTTCGTAGCCGCGCTGGCGGCGGGCGACGTCGCTGGAGCGCGCGAAAAGGCGAAGGGTTGGATCTACGCCGGATATAAGATGACCATCTTTTCGACAGCGGAAGAGCAGCAGCGCGAACCGCTCGAGATTGAGGGTAAAGTTCTCTTCTACCCCGACTTCGCCTTGCAAACGGCGGGGGGTGACGTAAGTGTGCTCGCTCCATGGTCAAGCTACGTCCTGCACGATCGCGAGCTGATCTCAGGTCAGAACCCGTTCTCTGATCAAGCGCTTGTGAAACTTCTTCTACCGGCACTCAGCGAGAAGAAGAAGGTGGTTTCGGCGGCATAAGAATCAGAGGGAAACCGCGGACAGACGGGACGTTTTCCATCTTTCGGCAATGGAAGTTAGTCAACGTCCCGTCTGTCCCCGCATTTCCCCACCGGGAGGACCAATGGCAGAGACGTTCGATGCATACCGAACTCGAGTCCTAAGCTATCTTGGCGATGAGGAGCCCATCGGTGTCCAACGAGCCACCCCACCGCAACTCGATCGGCGTCTGCGCGATGTCGCGCCCGAGGAGTTGATCCGGCATCCTGCGCCTGAAAAGTGGTCAATCGCCGAGATCGTGGTGCACTTGGCGGACGCGGAGCTGGCGATGGGGTGGCGATTGCGAAACATGCTGGCGAATCCGGGCGTGGCCCTAACGTGGTGGGAT
>Ga0070765_100000387_pt1 | contig 26330 bp, 14 predicted proteins | sample HubBroMetageWFT5_FD_71516 | JGI IMG/M metagenome (GOLD analysis project Ga0070765, IMG submission 71516) | Warmed and freeze-thawed soil microbial communities from the Hubbard Brook experimental Forest, New Hampshire - Hubbard Brook CCASE Soil... | ecosystem: Environmental > Terrestrial > Soil... | reverse complement strand
GCATCGCGCCGAAATGGGAACCGGCGCGCGCACCAGCTTGCCGATGGTAGTCGCTGACGAGCTAGAGGCGGACTGGTCGCGCGTGAAGGTCGCGCAATCGCCGGGCGACGAGAAGAAATACGGTAACCAGAACACCGACGGCTCGCGCAGCATGCGCCATTTTATCCAGCCAATGCGCGAATGCGGCGCCGCAATGCGGCAGATGCTGGAAACCGCCGCGGCGCAGCGCTGGAGCGTTCCGGTTGGCGAGGTCCAGGCGCAGAACCACGAGGTGATCCATAAGCCTTCTGGCCGCAAGCTCGGCTACGGCGATCTCGCTGCCGCCGCGAGCGCATTGCCGACGCCGCCTGCCGACCAGATCAAGCTCAAGGACGAAGCCTCTTTCAGATACCTGGGCAAGGGCAATGTCCCGATTGTCGATTTGTTCGACATCACGACCGGCGGCGCGATCTATGGCATCGACGCCAAGCTCCCTGGCATGAAATACGCCGTCATCGCCCGCCCGCCGGTGATGGGAGGCAAGCTCGCCTCTTATGATGGCTCTGCCGCGATGAAGGTCCCCGGTGTCGAAAAGATCGTCGTGATCGAGGGAACCCCACCGCCGTCGAAGTTTCAGCCTATCGGCGGTGTCGCGGTCATTGCGCGCAACACCTGGGCGGCGATCAAGGGGCGCGACGCGTTGGTCATCAAGTGGGATGACGGGCCGCACGCCAGTTACGATTCGGCCGCCTACAAGGCCCAACTGGAAGAGACCGCCCGCAAGCCGGGCAAGGTCGTGCGCGATGAAGGCGACGCCGAGAAGGCGCTCGGCTCGGCTGCGAAGACGGTCTTCGCGGAATACTACGCGCCGCATCTCGCTCATGCCCCAATGGAGCCGACTTGCGCAACGGCGCGCGTCGCCGACGGCAAATGCGAGGTTTGGGCGGCGGTGCAGAGCCCCGGCGGCACGCAGAACGAGCTGGTCGAGAAGCTCGGCCTCAAGCCGGAGAATGTGACGGTGAACGTCACCCTGCTCGGCGGCGGCTTCGGCCGCAAATCGAAGCCCGACTTCGTTCTCGAAGCGGCACTGCTGTCGCGCGAGATGGGGGGCGCCCCGGTCAAGGTCACGTGGACGCGCGAGGACGACCTCCACCACGATTATCTGCACACGGTCTCGGCCGAGCGCATCGATGCCGGGCTCGACGCACAAGGGCACGTCGTCGCCTGGCGCCACCGCACCGTCGCGCCAACCATCCGAGCCACCTTTGTCCCGGATCCGAAACTCGAGCAGCCGGGAGAGCTGAGCCAGGGCGTCCTCGACGTGCCGTTCAATATCGCCAACCTCCGCTGCGAGGTCGGGGAAGCCGAAGCGCACACTCGGATCGGCTGGTTCCGCTCGGTGTCGAACATCCCGCATGCTTTTGCGATTCAGTCGTTTGTCGCCGAGCTCGCCCATGCAGCAGGACGCGACCCCAAGGACATGCTGATCGAGCTGCTCGGGCCGTCGCGGCTCGTGAAGCCGCCTGCCGATTACACCAATTACGGCGACCCGCTCGAAACCTACCCGATCGACACGGCACGCTTGCGGCGGGTTGTCGAGCTCGTCGCCGACAAGGCGGAATGGGGCAAGAAATTGCCGCCGCGCCACGGCCAGGGCATCGCCGTGCATCGCAGCTTCGTGAGCTACGTCGCCACGGTCGTCGAGGTTGCGGTGGACGACAAGGGGCGCCTCTCGGTGCCGCGCGTCGATACCGCGATCGATTGCGGTTTTGCGGCCAACCCCGAGCGCATCTACTCGCAGGTCGAAGGTGCGGCGGTGATGGGGCTGAGCCTCGCCAAATATGGCGAGATCAGCTTCAAGAACGGGCGTGTCGAGCAGAACAATTTCGACGGGTTCCAGGTCCTCCGCATCGACGAGTCGCCGCCGATCACTCATGTCTGGATCGTCCCCAATGGGATCGACGTGCCGTCGAGCGGCGTCGGCGAACCGGGCCTGCCGCCCTTCGCGCCGGCCTTGTGCAACGCGATCTTCGCCGCGACCGGCAAACGCATCCGCCGCCTGCCGATCGGCGACCAGCTCGCGACTTAGCGCTTTTCTTTCCTCTCCCCCGCCGGCCGGGGGAGAGGGTAGGGTGAGGGGGTCGAGAAGTCGTCGGGCGGCGCGCCCACCTCACCCTCCGGTCTCTGCGACGGGCCCCTCCCTCTCCCCCTGAAGGGCGGGGAGGGGCTGTGGCATTCTCTGCGGTGGCAGCTTCGCTGGCCCGGAGTAGTATTGGGAGGAGGGGTGGACCAAAAACGTCACTACACTGGCCGCCGGATCGGGCGGCGGGCGGCGATCGAGCTGGGCCTATGCTTTGCGTTGGCGCCCCGCTTCGCTTTGGCGCAAACCGATGCTGCTCGCGAGCGGCCAAAGGAAGGCGATCTCCTGGTTGCAGTCGGCAGCAGCACGGCACCCGAGCCACTGAAGCCGGACGACTTGCCGCTCGGCGGCAAACAGACGATGGCTTGGCCGATGGATCCTGAGACCCACACCGTGCGCAACGGCTCCCGGCTCAACAAGGTGCTGTTGCTGCGCCTCGACCCCGACGGCTTCGACGCGGAGACCAAGGATCATTCGATCGAGGGTGTTGTCGCCTATTCAGCGGTATGCACGCACACCGGCTGCGACGTGATCAACTGGCACCCCGACTCGGAGCTGCTCGAATGCCCCTGCCATTACTCGACCTATGATCCAAGGCAAGGAGCTAAGATTGTGAGCGGTCCGTCACCGCGCCGCTTGCCGGCGCTGCCATTGAAAATAGTCGACGACCGGCTTGTCGTTGCCAAGCCCTTTACCGGCCGCGCCGGGTTTCAACAGACGTGAGTTGAGAAACTTAGAGGAGAGACGCCATGCAGCCCAAACGCCGCCTCTGCGCAACAATCGCCGCAAGCGGGGTTGTAATCATGTTGTCTGCGGGGGCGGTGCTCGCCCAAAAAGGGCTGCTGCCTCCGCCGCAGCCGGAAACACCGCCGCCGGTTCCTCAGATCCTGCAGAACTACAAGCCCGTAACTGCCGACCGGTTGAAGCAGCCGGAGGATGACGACTGGCTGACCTATCGCCGCACCTACGATGGATGGGGATATAGTCCGTTGTCGCAAATCACGGCCGAAAATGTCGGCCGGCTCAAACCGGTCTGGACGATGGCGACCGGTCAGACCGAAGGCCACCAAGCGCCGCCGATCGTCAATAACGGCGTCATGTTCGTGGCCACTCCGGGGAACCAAGTGCTGGCGATCGATGCCAGGGCCGGCGACCTCCTTTGGCGCTATAAGAGGCCAATCCCCGAAGACGAGATGTTTTTACACCCCACAAGCCGCGGCGTCGGATTGCTCGGCGACAAGGTCTACTTTGCCGCGGCCGATGCGGTGCTGGTAGCGCTCGACGCGAAAACCGGCAAGGAGGTGTGGACCGCCAAGGTCGAGGACTACATGCCCGGGTATTACATGACCTTGGCGCCGCTCGTCGCGGACGGCAAGGTGATGGTCGGTGTGTCCGGCGGCGAGCTCGGTATACGCGGCTTTGTTGCGGCGTTCGATGCCGAGACCGGCAAGCCCGTTTGGAAGACCTTTGCTGTCCCGGCGCCCGGTGAACCCGGCAGCGAGACTTGGCCTAAAGGAGATCAGTGGAAGACCGGCGGTGGGTCGGTGTGGATCACCGGCAACTACGATCCACAGACAAATCTCGCCTTTTGGGGCACCGGCAATGGCGGGCCATGGATGGGCGACCAGCGCCCAGGCGACGACCTCTTCACATCCTCGACCATCGCGCTCGATGCCGCGACCGGGAAAATCAAGGGCTACCATCAATACCATCCCAATGATTCATGGGATTGGGACGAGGTCAACCCACCGATCCTTGTCGATTACCAGCATGGCGGCAAGACCGTGAAGGGTCTCGTCTACGTTGCCCGAGACGGTTACCTGTGGATGCTTGAGCGCACTGCCGACCAGATCAACTTCATCGATGGCAAGCCGTTCGTAAAGCAGAACGTATTTTTGAGGCTCGATCCGGAAACCGGGCGCCCGGACGTCGATCCCGATCGCCAACCCGGGACCGACAAAAAAGCCGATTTTTGCCCCTCAACATGGGGCGGTAAGGATTGGCCACCCGTGGCTTACAGCCCCAAGACACGCCTCCTCTACATCCCGGCAAATGATAATCTGTGCAGCACAATAACCGGGCAGAAGGTCACCTATACGCCAGGCGAGCGCTATGTTGGAGCGGTGACTACTTTCTCCCTGGCACCGGGTGCCGACCACATCGGCGAGCTGCAGGCCTGGAACCTCGACGCCGGTCAGAAGGTCTGGAGCCATCCCTTCGCCAACTCACCACTGTGGGGACCGGTGCTGGCGACGGCCGGCGGCGTGCTGTTTGCGGGCGGCACCAACGACCGCTATTTTCGCGCCTTCGACGCCTCGAACGGCAATATCCTGTGGGAATTCCGCACGGGGTCCGGCGTGCAGGGGGTACCCGTCTCATTTGCAATCGACGGCAAGCAATATATCTCCGTGCAGTCCGGTTGGGGGGTGGATGCGGCCAAGATGCAGGCGCGCCTCAATCTTATTCGTACGCACGAATTCCCTGAGGTGCCGCAAGGCGGTTCCGTCTGGGTGTTCGCCGTCGATTAGCTCCCGCAGACGCCGAAAGGGCGGCGGGTCCTACCCGGCCGCCCGCTGCGGCGCATGCACAAAGGCTTGCGCAATCGCCTCGAAGGCGGGCTTGGGTTTTAAATCGGCATCAAAAGGCAACGGCCGCGACGGCAGACCATCGGCACGCCATTTCGATTCATGGGTCTCTTTCCGGACGATCCAGCTGTGCCGATCCGACAATCCCCAGGTCACCACCACCTTTACCGCCGGTTCGTCGAGCGCAGCGTCGAGGAAGCGGCTGTAGGTATCGGCCACCAGTCGGTCCCGAACCACTTCGTCTGACGGTGCGTTTTCGTCGGTGACGTCGAGCTCGGTGATCTGGATCGTTAGACCGAGACCCGCCAGCTCCGCGAGAAACCGGCGCAGGCGAACCGCGGAAAAGGGCGGTCCCCCGGCGCAGGAAAGGTGGGCTTGGACTCCGACCGCGTCGACCGGGGTCCCCGATCGCTGCATCCGCTCCAGCACGCGGAGCAGCGCCATGCGGCGTGCTTCCTGTTCCGGGGTGTCGAGCTCGACATCGTATTCGTTGACGACGAGGCGGGCGGCAGGATCGGTCTCCCGCGCTGTCCGATACGCAAGGTCGAGATAGTCCGGCCCGAACATTTCGAGGAAAACCCCGGTGCGGAGACCATCCGGCCTTCCGTCCTTGGGCTCGACCGGTTCGTTGACGACGTCCCAGCTGTGCACCATCCCGCGATAGCGGCCGGCTAGCCGCCGTATGCGCTCGACGATCGCGCTCTCGAACTCCTGCCGGCCGTCCAAGTCAAAGAACCAGTTCGGCGTACGGTGGTACCAGAGCAGATTGTGCCCGCGCAGCGCGAGGTCGTTTTCGTGTGCGAAAGCCGCAACCGTGTCGGCAGGGCCGTAATCGTCATTGCCGCGCCCGCCGCGATTCATGACCTGCCATTTCATATCGTTCTCGGCGACGACCAGCCCCGCTTGCTGCAGCACGAGATCGACAAACCGGGGATCGCCGGTAACCTGTTGGGCCGAAATCGTCGTCCCGTAGAGCAGCCCCTTATCCGTTGCCAGCTTGCGCAAAGCCAAGGTCTCTGCCGCATGGCCAGACAACGGTCCGGCCAAAAGGGTGCCGCTCCCTAGGCTCGCAAGGCCTGTGGCAATAAAACGCCGCCTATTCGGGATGCTCAAATTTGCAGGAACTCATGATTATTGAACTGGCTCGACAATTCGCGTCCTCAGGCTGGAGGCGCAGTCGGCCTTTGCCGTTCCGATATTGCCATTGCGATCGGCTTTTGCGCGAGGGGATTCGGTGCTCGGCCTGCGCCACGGCGACGCACAGCACTCGTCAAAGGGCACCCTTGGACCCTCTTCGAACCCGGTCCGCCGATCGTCCTCTAAACCAGAATCAAGTTGGTATTCGGGACCAATTTCGCGCTGCGCGCCCGCCTCCGCTGAAAGAACCCTCGACAGCGGCAGAACCACGGTTGCCGTCGTGCCGCGCCCCTTCTCGCTCTGTAGCGTCAGCGAGCCGCCGTGGAGCTCGGCCAGCCTTCGAGCGAGCGGCAGCCCCAGACCGGAGCCTTCATCCCGACGGACAAGCCCTCCACCGACCGCGCCGAACCGCCCGAGAGCTATTTCGATCTCGGCTTGTGTCATCCCGCTGCCATTGTCCCGCACGATGAATGCAGCGCCGCCTTCTTCCGTGCGGCGCACGAGAACGTTGATCGCCCCGCCAAGCTCGGTGAATTTGATCGCGTTCGACAGAAGGTTGAGCAGGATCTCCGTCAGGCGTGCCCGGTCCGCCATCAGCCGCGGCATGTCTTCATCGGCATCGACGGCCAGTTTGAGCAACCCGGCGGCAGCACGATCTCTGACGAGAGCGATGGCGTTATCTACCAGTTCCCTCGGCGCGAGCACCTCTTCGTTCAGCTCCAGGTTACCGGCATCGATGCGCGCAAGATCAAGGATCTCGTTGATCACGTGCGAAAGATGATCGCTGCTCTCGCGAATGAGACCGACATATTCGGCTTGCCGCGACTGGAGTAGCCCAGCAGTCCCGTTCTCCAGCACCTCGGAGAAGCCGAGGATCGCATCGAGGGGTGTGCGTAATTCGTGGCTCATATTGGTCAGGAACTGTGATTTGGCCGAGTTGGCGGCCTCGGCGGCGGCTCTTTGCACGGCGCAGTCGGCCAGAACCTTCTCGGTCACGTCGCGTGCCGTTCCTCGATAGCCGAGAAATCGCCCACCATTGTCGAGAAGCGGGCTGCCGCTGACAGAAAGCACCCGTTCGCGATCATCGCCGATCTTTCGTCTATAGACGAAGTCACGGAAGGGCTCGTGCCGGTCGAGAAGTGCCAAGTGTTCCTGCCATTTGGCCGGTTCGCTCACGACATAGGTTGCGAGGTCTCTCCGGATCCGGCCGATGCAGGTCTGTGCGTCCTGACTAAATTCGCGAATGTGATCGGATAAATAAGTGAATCGATGATTCTCGTCCGTCTCCCAGAACCAGTCGGATGAGGTCAGAGCGAAATCGCGGCACCTAGCTTCGCTCTCGCGCAATTTCGCCTCGGACCGTTCGAGCGAACGGGAGTCTGCGACCAGCGCCCGAAACAACAGGGCGAAGCCGATCAACGTGCAAAGGGTGCCGAGCGCAATGAACAACGATTGGCGCCGCCAGTCGGCGAGGACTGCGTCTTCCACCATCGAGACTGTCGCGACGAGCGGGACATCGTGCAGCGGATGGACCGAAACGATGCGCGCGCTTTCGTCTCCGTAACCACGCGCATTGTAGCTGCCGCTCCCTTCTTCGACCCGGGAGTAAAAGGGCGACGCCGCTGGCAGTTTTCCGCCCACCATTGCCTCGATATGCGGATAGCCGGCGAGCATTGTGCCGTCACGCCGGAACACGGCGACGGATGTGCTGTTGTGCGGACTGACGGCTAGGAAGAAATCCTCTAAATAGCGAATATCGATCGCACTGAGGACGAGCCCAATGAGTTCGCCAGTAGCGCCGCTGACCCGATGCGCCAAGAAAAAAGACCAAAGGCCGGAGCTCCCGTCGATCGCCGGCGCACTGATGAATACGCCCGGACCGCTATCCAGCTGCAATCGTCTGAGATAGTCGCGGTCAGAAAGCTCGAAGGCCTGTACCGGCCAAAGTCCCGAGCTGTTGACCAACTTGCCGTCGGCCGCAACCAATAAGATCGCATCGGCCTGCGGGAGGGCGTCCGACCGCTCCCGAAGAAAGGAATGGACTTCCTCTGTTGCCATCGCACGCTGAAACTGTTCCGGACTGTCGACGCCGGCAGCGAGGACCATTGCGTGCGTTTGTCGCATCACGATCTCGATCGCCTGGACCGATCGCGCCGTCTGCTCCGCCACAACAGCACCAAGAATCGTCATTTCCTGCCGGGAGCGCGCAATAGCCTCTTCGCGTCGGTCCCAAATGGCTAAGCTGGCCGTCGTGACGATGATGACAAGCAGACCAATCCCGGCAACCGAGAGATGTCGGCTGGCGCGAAAATGCCGGCTCTGCAGGCGACCGGGTTTCACCACGCCGCGACACTAGCGAAAGATGCTTAGCAAGATATGAAAGCAAGTTCATTGGCCCATACGTGATTTCGCCGGCGCGACAGCTCCGTTTGATTGCAGATGTTCGATGTTCGCCTTGGCAGCCATGTCTGCCTGGCTGCCGTGGGCCAATTGGCCGACGCGCTCCCAATCCCGGCGGGCGCCCTCGTTGTCGCCCTTCAGGCGGCGGATATTGCCGCGTTCGAGCAGCGCCGGCACGGAATTCGGCGCCCGCGCTATTGCCTTCTCGACATCGGCCAGCGCGGGGTCGAGCCGATCAAGGGCGCGATTTGCCGAGGCACGGTAGATCAGCGCGTCGACGCGCGACGGGTCCGCCTTCAAGACATGGTCGAGATCGGCTATAACTTTGTCGTAATACCCGACCGCTGCCGCCGCTTGCGCCCGGTCGATCAGCAGGTCGAGATCGTTCGGCTCCAGGGCAACCGCCGCTCCGGCCGCCGCATACGCCCGCACCGGATCGCCGGCCAAGCCCCAGGCCTGGCCAGCCTGATCGAGCACGTCGGCGCGCAACCCGGCGGGCGCGGTCGTCATCGCTTGCGCCAGAGCCTCGAGGCGGATCGCTGCCTCCTTGTATTGCTTCAGGCCGATCAACGCCACGGCGGCGCAATGATCGGCCGGATGCGCGCCGCCGCGCTCGTGCCAGCTCTGCGCCAGGCTGCGGGCCTCCCCCGGGTTTTGCCGGGCCAGCTTCATGCAACGCTCATACGTCGCCGCCTCGACGGCAGCGTCGCGCGGTGCAGCAGATTGCACGGGCGGCTCGGCGGCCGCAGCTTTCCCCCAAGCCAAGATCAAGAGGCCGCACAACGGGAGGATCAATGAACACCGGCCCGAAAGAGGCCGCTTACCGCCCTCGGACCACGACGCGCGATCCAGTCCATCCTTGCTGAGGACGATCCCCGCCATAGTGCTTAGAATGTCTGCCATTTCCCTAGTCTCTATCTTGCGCGTCCTGGATGCGATCCGGCGATCAAAGGATTGCGATTATCCGAGTACAAGCTTATCAACTGGCAGTTTGTCTAGCCGGGGATCGAGAATGAAGGGGTCGGTCGACCCGGGCGAGCATCCACGAGGGGGTGCCGGCGGCGGTCTGCTGAGAAGACTCTGGCATTGCTGCGCCGTGGCCGGATTGGCCGCATGTCTCGTGGCTGGCTTTCGAGCAGAGGCGGCCGCACAGGAGATCCCGGAAACGCGCGGCCGCCCCTCCCCGGAGCTGCCGCCCGTCCAGCCGAGCCCGTCCCCGCCGTCGAGCGTAGTCGTGCCGGTGCCGCCGCAGCCCTCCGAGGGCGCGCCGCCGGGGCAGGCCCCGCGCTTCGTTCTTCGCGATGTGAGGATCCTTGGCAACACCGTCCTCGACGAAGCGGCGATCCGCGGCGTTGTCGATCCCTACCTCGGCAAGCCGGTGAGCACGGCGGATCTCGAAGAAATCCGCCGCCAATTGACGTTGCTCTACGTCAATCGTGGCTACATCAACTCGGGCGTGCTGATCCCGGACCAGAATGTCGTCAACGGCGTGGTTGCTTTTCGCGTCGTCGGAGGCCGGGTCAGCGATATCGAGGTCACCGGAACCGACCACTTCGATCCGGAATATTTCCGCTCGCGCCTCGCCCGCGGCACCGAGCCACCGTTCAATGTCGAGAATTTGGGGCGCGAGCAGCAGATCCTGCTGCAAAACCCGCTGGTCAAGCGGCTCAATCTCGAGCTGCTGCCCGGCCTCGAACCCGGCGAAGCGCGCCTTCACGCGGACGTCCTCGAAGGCAGCCGTTATTCGCTGAATGCCCAGATCGCCGATGATCAATCGCCGACCGTGGGTGCGGTGCGCGGCCAATTGCAAGGCTCGTTCGCCAACATATTGGGTTACGGCGATATTCTCGCCGCCCAATACGGCCGCAGCCAGGGTCTGAACGACGGGTATGTCGTTTATTCGCTGCCGATCGCCAGCGACGATACGCGGCTCAGCCTGCGCTACGACAAGAACGGCGTCGTGGTGATCACGCCGGAGCTCAATCCGTTGAACGCGACCAGCAGCTTTTCGAGCGTCGGGGTGGGACTGAGCCGCCCGATGTACCGAACCCCTGAACAGACCTTTACGCTCGGCGTGAGCTTCGAGAGGCGGCAGCAGCAAACGTTTCTGCTCGGGATGCCGTTTCCTTTTACGGCCGGCGCCGAGCCCAATGGAAAAACGGTCGTGACGCCGGTGCGCCTCTACCAGGACTGGCTGGACCGTGATGCCGAGCACGCCTTCGCCGCGCGATCTACGCTCAGCTTCGGGATTCAGAGCTTGGGCGCCACCGTGATCGAAACGTCGCTTCCCGGCACACCGACAGCGAAATTCTTCTCCTGGCTCGGCCAGGCGCAATATGTGCGCCGGATCTACGAGGACTGGGAAATACTTCTTCGCTCCGACCTCCAGCTCGCCAACCGCCCGCTCTTCCAAATGGAGCAGATCGCGTTCGGCGGGCTGGGCTCGGTGCGCGGTTATCGCACCTATCTGACAGTGACGGATGACGGGTTTCTGGCCTCGGGCGAATTGCGGATCCCGGTCGGTCGGCTGCGGCTCCCCTATCTCGCTGATTCGGATACGGCTGGGACGGTGCAAATCGTGCCGTTTTACGATTTTGCGAGGGCCTGGAACACCCTCCGGCCGACCCCGTATCCGCAACAGATCTCGGGCGTCGGCGCCGGCGTGCGCTGGTATATCGGATCCGGGATCACCGCGGAATTCTATTACGCCAAGGCGCTGCGCCACGTCCCTGTAGGCACCTCGATCGAAGACCGCGGGCTCTATTTCCGTGTAACTTCGGTCTTGTTTTAGCGTGGCTGCCGCATGTGGCGCGGGCGTGCGTCATCTCGCCCGGCTGGTCCCGGCGGTCTGGCGGTCGTACCTGGCCGGCTCGACGAGGCCGACTTCATTCATCAGCTCGTCCAATATTGCGTGCCGGTCGAAGGCGGCCGCTTCGGCAGCCGCGGCAACGGCGTCGTACCACAACCCGGCCTGCGCAAAGAGAGTGGCGCGACGGTCCGGCGATGCAGCGCTCAGCGCGGCCGCAATTGTCGGCTCAACCGGCGTGCGAAGCAAGGAAGCGCTGGCGACGATGTCGCGCGACCGCGCCTTGGGATTGAGGATGACCGACACCGACCAGGTGTAAAGAACCCCCGCCTCCAACCGAACCGGATAATCGGCGGTGCGGATGGAATAAACGCCCGCTTCTCGTGGCGCGGGGATGTTGACCTCGAGGATTGGTTTGGGCTGGGTCGCGGTGCTGATCGTAAACTGGGTCGGCCAAGAGATCGGCTGCGACACAAAGAAATAGAGGGTAGGGGTCGCACTCGTCGTCAGACCGGTATGCCCGTCCGGGGCCAATAGGTCGATTGTCGGCAGCGGGACCGTCGCCTTTATGGTCCCCCGCGACGCACCGCCGACCCGCCCGCCGGGTGCACCGCGCGGCGGCGGCTTGTACGCCGGCTGCGACGGCGGGCTTTCATCCGGGGCCGCTGCCGGTGCGTCGTTCTGCGCGACGGCCGGCGGCGGCGCCAGCCATATCGCTGCAATAACGGCCGCCGCCAACCCCATCGCGAAACGCCGCATCACAACCAGTTGCCGATGAGCAGAAACGGCGCCCAATAGGCCGGATGCGCATAGCGCGGGTCGGCCGCCAATGCGCGCTGGGCTCCTTGCAGCGCGTGCGCCTTCGACAGAGTGCCGGATTGCACGCCGCGGTAAAAGTCGATGATCAGCTCTCCCGCCGCTTTGTCGCTGATGTACCACAATGTCGCCAGCGCGCTTCTCGCACCGGCTTTAAGCGCGACCCCGGCGAGGCCGAGCGCCGCCCGGTCGTCGCCGGAAGCCGTCTCGCATGCGCTCAGTATCAATAATTCCAGCGCCTTATCGCGGCGTTCGCCGAATTTTATGCTCCTTTCCAGATCATCCATCGTCAGTTGGCCGTCAAAGGCGAGTACAAAGGTCTGGCTCGGGTCGTTGCCGAACTGTCCGTGCGAGGCGATGTGCACGATATTGTAAGGCACCCTCCTCAACTCGGCCTCGAAACGGGCGCGGCTGAAATCATCATTGAGCAGTTCCTGCCCGCCCTCGATTTCATGCACTGCCGCAACCTCCGATGCGACATTGGGCAGCTCGACGTAACCTTGCACGCTTTTCGATACACCGAGCACGAGAGCCGTGCCGGGACCGGCATTCAACGGCCGCGGGTCGGTAAGGTGCAGACTGGGGGCGATCGCAGTGGCATAACGGTCCATCAGGAACCCCCTGCCGTCGTGCAGTGCGGCAAACGGGATCGTGCGCAACGTGTAATCGGGGACGATCACCAAGGTATCGATGTGGTGAGCGGCCAACACCGGCTCCATCGGGCGGATGAGCTGATCATAGAGCTGCCGGGCCGGCACCAGGTATTCGTTCGTCGTGCGCTTCTCCAGCAATTCGCGGAAGTGCTGAACTTCGTCACGCAGGGTGGTTTCGGCGATGGGGGACGTGAATTGCCGCTGCTCGTCGCCGAGGCTGAGCAGCAATTCGAGCCGGTCCGGCAACGCGATCGGATAGATCACCGCGGTGCCGGGAGCGATCGTCTCGATCGAGCGCTGCTTTGCCAGAAAGCTGGTGACGCAAGTGTCCCGGAAATAATCCTGCAGCTCGGTTTCCTTGAGCTTCTCGACCGTGTCGCGCGCTTCCCTGATCAACGGCGTCGCCTGCGCCGGATCGGACGATGCCCGGCGCAACAGCATGTCGCTGTATTCGAGGTAGACCGGCCCGAAAGTGGCCCGATAAGAGGAACGGCCATCGCGATACTCCACCGGGATGTCCTGACGCACCGACTGTAGTTCGGCGACAGCCCGGCGATAGCTGGTCAACGCCGTATCCGTCTGGCCGCGACGCCGAGCGAGGCGCGCCCGCTGCCAGTCCCACCGGAATGAAAGCTCGGGCGCCGAGGCTTGCTGGGCAGCGAACGCGGCCCGATCGGTCAAGCTCGCTGCCTCCTCCAGCCGGTTTTCCTGTTCGTAGAGGTGAGCCAAACCGCCCTGCGCTAATGACGAAAGGGTCGCGTTGCGGAGCGAGTCGGCGTTCTCCACCGCGGTGCGGAAGGCGCGGGAAGCGACGGCTTGCGCATCGGCCGGGACGCGACCCTCGCCCTCGAAGGCCGCAGAACCGGCCGAGATCAGGGCCATGCCGCGATTGTATGAAGCCGGCGACCGCTCGAGGGTGTCGATTGCCCGGGTCAGCAGTGCGGTCGCTTGGGTTGCATCCTTGCGGCGCAGCGCGAGACGCGCGGCATTGGTTTCGGCTGTAGCGGCGAGCGCATCGTCATGCGCCGCTTCGGCGCTGGTTATCGCCTCCGCGTAAGCGGACGCGGCTTCTGCCGGACGTCCTGTCGAAGCGTAGAGGTTGCCCAGGTCATTGTTGCTCGCGGCGAGAATCGCCGGGTCGCGCAGTCGGCTGGCGAGGTCGCGCGCCCGCTTCAGCAGCGGCTCGGCGACGGCAGTGCGGCGCGACATGAACGCCAGATTGCCGAGCGCTCCGCTGCTCGCCGCCACCAGCGCCTGGTCCTTGCTCTGTTCGGCCTTGGCGAGGGCGGCTTGAAGATCGCTGCTGGCGTCGCGGAAATAACCCTCGATCCGGTACGCCTCGCCGCGTCGCGCCAGCGCCTGAGCCTCGAGATCGGGGGCGGCGTTGAGCCGGCACAAACGGATCGCCTCAGACCAATCGCGGGTGGCCGCGACGATATCCCCGGCACGAAAGGCCGCCGTTCCCCGCCCGAGGTAATCGAGGGCCGCGGCGCGGCCGCTCTCCACCTGCGCGGCCGCCGAAGCAATGTACAACAGTAACGCCGCGAACAGCGCCGCCGGAAAGCCGATACGGTTCATTTCTCGGTCATGAGGATCAGCGTGCCGCCTTCTCCGGCGGCGAGGCGGTGACAATGGAATGCGACGCACGGGTCCGCGGGATAGTCGCGATGCAGGGCGGCGAACTGCTCGGCAGCCTCAGGCAGCCCCGCCATCGTCATCCGGAAAGCGGCTTCATAGCGGCCAATCCGGTCGCTTTGCAGATCCTCTGCCGCAAGCGGCTCGAATACATCGGTTGCGGCGTGGCGCCCTTTTACGACAAACGAGCCTATCGGGCGGAAGCGGTGGCGCCGCGCCTTGCCGACGATCTCCCCCGAAACACAGATCCTCGTGCCGATCGTCTTGTTCAATCCTTCGAGGCGCGATCCGGTGTTCAGCATATCTCCGAGCGCGGAATATTTCAGCCGGGAACGGGTGCCGACATTGCCGACCATCGCAATGCCGGTGTGGACCCCGATACGGGTGTGGCCGAAATGGATGCCGCGGGCCTCCTGCTCGACGCTGAAGCGGCGGGCGAACGCGTCGATCCCCAATGCGGCGCTGACCGCCCGATCGGCGTGGTCGGGTTGGTCGACCGGCGCGCCAAAAAATGCGAGCACCGCATCCCCGATGAACTCGTTCACCATGCCGCCCTCAGCGAAGATCGCCGCGCATACCCCCTCGAAATAGTCGTTACACACGGTCGCGAGAAATTCCGGCTCGACGGTCTCGGAGAATGTCGTGAACCCGGCGACGTCGGTGAACACCACCGAAATTTCCCGGCGCTCGCCGCCGAGCTTCGGCAAGGTGCCGGACGCCAGCATCCGGGCGATCACGGCAGGCGGCAAATAATGTTCGAAGCTCTTGCGCAACAGCGCGCGAGCGCGGTTGCTGGCGGCGTACATGATTCGGTTGGTGAGCCCGGCCGACCCGAGCCAGGCAATCGCCGCAGGCGCCGCCGGCAGCAGCAGAGCCATTCCGAAAGCGTGGTAGACGGCGCCGGCGAGCATCAACACGCCGAGGGCCGAACCGCAGGCCGCCGGTATCGGGTACCGGACGAGCAATCCGAGGGCCATGCCGGCTATCGCCCAGCCCCAGATCCACAAATCCTCGCCGCCGCGAGACAAACCCCGCAGGCTCGGAGCGCCGTCGATCGCCCCCCGGATCAACTGGTCGGCGATGTGCGCGTGCACGGTGATCCCCCATATCGGCTCTTCGCTGCCGAAGCCGGTCCCGAACGGGGTCGAGAAGCTATCCTTGACGCTTTCCGAGGTGACACCGATGAGGACGGCTCGCCCGCGAACCAGCGAGGCGGCCTCATCGCTACGCATGATCTCGCCGATGCTCTTGAAGGGAAACCGGTGCGGGCCGCCGTGATAATCGAGCAGCATTTGGTATCCGGCGCTGTCGAGCCGGGTGTAGGGTCCGCGGCTGTCGTCGAGGGGGGCGATCAGCGCCTTGCCGAGGCGCAGCTGATCCCCCTCCGCGGGCGCAGGCCTGATGTGATCGACAGCGAGATAGCCCAGTGCCAGGGCCATCCCCATGCTGGTGTAATTGTCGACGCCGTCATCGGCGTACAACAAGCCGCGCCGCACGACATTGCCCGAGTCGGTCACAACGTCAGCAAGGACGGCGCGGTCCGTGCCGCGCAGGGCCGCCGGAGGCGGGATCGCCCGTTTCGCGCCATCCTGCAATTTGAAAGTCCAGACAATTTCCTTGTGCTTGGCTAGAACCGCCGCGAGCCGCTCGGTGCCGGGCGGCTTGGGACGGTCCCGATAAATGTCGACACCGATGACCCGTGGCTGCCAGGCGGCGATCCGCTCCAACAGATCGGCGAGATCGCCGTCCCTCAGCGGCCAATCGAAGTCCTCGACATCGGCCTCGGTGCCGCCGACCAGAACGACCGTGTTGCTCGGTGCGCTGCCGGCCCATGCCACCCGCAATTCGTCATAGATCAGGAGCTCGAAGGGTTGCAGCCAGCCATGACCGCGAACCACGATGATCGCGGCGACGATGATGTGCGCACCGATCAGCGCCTTGAGGCCGGCACTGCGCAGGATCCGCGCGATGCGATCCCGAGCCGGCGCAAGCCGTCGCAGTGGTTCGCCGACCGCGGCGGTCATTGGCTCAGCCGCAGCGCATCGTCAGATGCACCGTCGTTTGCACAGCCGCGCCATCCGCCTCGATGGTGCCTGCGCCCGGCGTCGGGTTAGGGCTGACGTCGCGGCCGGCAATGTAGAGCGCCGGCATCGTCGCTTCGGGGTCCTGCGGCAGGCCGCCGCGGCCCGCCTCGACGAGGCTCGAAATCGGCCGGTCGCTGCGAGCCGCGCACGCCTCGCGCAGCACCGCCGCCCGGCCGCGCAACTCGCTCGACAATACGACCAGGGCGCCGTTGACATCGACCCGCGGACCATTGATCTCGACCGTCCCGGAAATACCGAGTTGCGAAGTCGCCGATACGACGCTGTCCGATGACGGGATGAACAGACCGGCGGTGATTGTGATGTTGCCGCCATGGCCTTCGATCGCCTGGGCGATGATGCTGCTGTGATCGAGGATCATGAGCTGCGGGTCGATTGCGATGTTGCCGCCGTTCCCGGTCTCGCCTTTCACCGAGGTGGTGATCTCGCTGCTCACCAGATAGAGGAAATCGCGCACGTGCAACGTGATGTTGCCGCCGCTTGCGGTCGATGTCGTGGCTTCGGTCGAAATCGCCGCGCCGTTATTCATCAACAAGCGACCTGCCGAGACGGTGATCGACCCGGCATCCCCGCTGCCGGTCGACCGCGCGGTGATTTGCGGCCCGCGATCCGGCAGCACGATGTCCGAAGCCACCAAGACATCGACATCGCCACCCTTGCCGGGACCCGCGGTCGAGCTGGCGATCTGCGCGCCGCCCCCTACGGTCAGGCTGTTGGCGTTCACCATCACCGAGCCCCCCGAACCCGATTGCGGCCCGATCGCCGATGCGGCGATCTGAGTGTTTGGATCGCCGCTTCCGTTGAGGAGCAGCGCGCCGGGCGTCGCCACATCGACCGAACCGCCGGCGCCGGTACCCGCCGTCGTGCTGGAGATTTCGGCGCCCGACAGCAGCGTGATTTGCGGTGCCGTTACCGTCACCGACCCGGCATCGCCGCTCGCTGTCGAGGACGCCGACGCGATGATCCCGCTGCCGAAACCGGTTAGCGTCAGCGGGCCTCCTGCCGTCACTTGCACGGTGCCGCCGTTGCCCGCTCCGGCCGTGCTCGATGTCGCCTTGGCGCCGTCGGACAGCGCGATTGCACTGCCCGCCGTCAAGACAACCTGGCCGGCCTGACCGCTCGAGCCGGGCTGGGCCGAGGCGGTAATGGCGCTCGCGCCGCTCGGTCCGCTGCCCGACAATGTCACGCCTTTCGCCACTGTGACGGCGATGTCGCCGGCCCGGCCCGGCCCAAAAGTGGTGCTGGCGATCCGCGCCCCGCCGGCGACCGTCAGCGCGCCGGCCGCGACCGTCACCGATCCGCCCAGCCCGGATTGCGGGCCCGTTGCCGAGGCGGCGATCTCGGTATTGCCGACGGCGCTGGTGCCGTCGAGCACAAGTGGACCGGGAGTCGTTACGTTCACCGAACCGCCGGCGCCGGTCCCTGCCGTCGTGCTCGAAATCTCAGCCCCCGCGACCACCGCGATCTGCGGCGCCGTCACCGTCACCGATCCGGCGTTGCCGCTTGCTGTCGAGGTTGCCGAGACGAGAATTCCGCTCCCCGGGTCGCTCAGGCTCAGCGGGCCCTGCGAGCTGACCCGGACCGTGCCGGCGTCCCCGGCGCCGGCGGTGATCGTCGAAACTCTCGCGCCGCCTGACAGCGCGATCGCACCGCCCGCCGTCAGCACCACTTCCCCCGCCGCGCCGGTCGAGCCCGCCTCGGCCGAGGCGGTGATCCCGCTCGCGCCGCCCAGCCCGGCGCCCGACAATGTCACATTGTTCGCCACGGTCACTGCGACATCGCCGCCTTTGCCGGGCCCGGCAGTGGTGGCGGCGATCTGCGCGCCGCCTGCGATGGTGAGCGCATTGGCGCCAACCGTCACCGAACCCCCAGGCCCCGATTGCGGGCCGGTCGCCGAGGCGGCGATCTGCGTATTGGATACGCCGGCGCCGTCGAGCATCAGCGCGCCCGGCGTTGTCACATCGACCGAGCCGCCCGCACCGGTACCCGCAGTCGTGCTGGAGATTTCGGCGCCCGACAGCAGCGCGATCTGCGGCGCCGTCACCATCACCGACCCGGCACTGCCGCTCGCTCTCGAGGACGCCGAGGCGATGATCCCGCTGCTGGCATCGCTCAAGGTCAACGGCCCCTGGGCGGTGACCTGCACGGTGCCGCCATCGCCTGCTCCGGCCGTGGTCGAGGTCACTTTCCCGCCGCTGGACAACGCGATCGCGCCGCCCGCCGTCAGCACCACTTCGCCCGCCGCGCCGGTCGACCCCGCCTCGGCCGAGGCGGTGATCCCGCTCGCGCCGCCTGGGCCGGCGCCCAACAATGTCACATTGTGCGCCACGGTCACTGCGACATCGCCGCCTTTGCCGGGCCCGGCAGTGGTGGCGGCGATCTGCGCGCCGCCTGCGAGGGTTAGGGCATTGGCCGCAACCGTCACCGAACCTCCAGGCCCCGATTGCGGGCCGGTCGCCGAGGCGGCGATTTGCGTATAGGATACGCCGGCGCCGTCGAGCATCAGCGGGCCCGACGTCGTCACATCTACCGAGCCGCCGGCCCCGGTGCCCGCGGTCGTGCTGGAGATCTCGGCCCCCGACACCAGCGCGATCTGCGGCGCCGTCACCATCACCGACCCGGCATTGCCGCTCGCCGCCGAACTGGCCGAAGCGATGATCCCGCTGCCGGCTTCGCTCAAGCTCAGTGATCCCCGCGCGGCGACCTGCACGGTGCCGCCGTTACCCTGCCCCGCCGTGCCCGAGCTGACGAGGCCGCCGCCGGTGACGACAATGTCCTGACCGGCCAGGGTCACTGCGCCGGCGCGTCCCGTGCTTCCGGGCTGGGCATTGGTCAAAAGGCCGGTCGGCACCTGTGCTCCCGTGCCGTCAATGACGACCCCGCCTTGTGCGGCGACGGCGACATCCCCCCCATTGCCCGAATCAAAGGTCAGGCTCTGGATTTCACCGCCATGCGAAAGCGAGAGGCTGCCGGCGTTGACCGTCACTCGGCCCGCGTTTCCGGCGCCGAAATTGGCGCTGGATGCGATGTTGGCGCCGAAGCGCGGCGTGCCGACGCCGTCAAGGACCAGCCCGCCCGAAGCGTTTACCGAGACTTCTCCGGCGTTGCCGTTGCCAAAGGTCGAGGTGGAAATCACCCCGCTGTTGAGGATCGAGACGTTGCCGGCATTGACGGTTATCTGGCCGGCATTGCCGCCATCGGAACCGAGGGTCCGAGCGATAATGCCGGCCGGCTCGAAAGTGCTGGGGCTTCCAAGTCCATCGATCACCAAGTCGCCGGAAAGATTGATCAAAATGTCTCCACCGGTGCCTTTGCTGTGGGTGGAGGCCGAGACCTCGCCGCCATTAGCGATGGCGAGCGAACCGGCGGTGACCGTTACCTCACCGGCATTTCCCGCTCCGAGGCCTGAGGCCGAGGTAATGCCGGTGGCGAAACTCTGCCCTGTTCCGTCGATCGAGATCGGTCCGGTGATCGCCACCAAGACATTTCCGCCCGCACCTTTGGCGAAGGTCGCAGCGGAGATCGACCCGTCCCGGGTGATCGAGAGCGAGTTCCCGGCGACCCTAACGCCGCCGCCCGCCCCGTCGGCGAAGGTCGAGGCGGAAATCTCTCCGCCGCTCAGCGCCAGTACTCCGGCCGTGACCTGAACGTCGCCGCCCGCACCCGTGCCGAATGTCGAAGCAGAGATTTGGCCGCCATTGCTGAGCGTCAGCGAGCCGGCGGTGACCCGAACCTCTCCCGCATTTCCCGGGCTGAACCCGGATTGAGATGTGATGCCGGTCGGTATTGTCGACGCAGTGCCGTCGATCGACAAAGCCCCGGCGACATTCACCGTGACGCTTCCCGCGCTCCCGGTCCTAACCGAGGGGTCGAGCGATATGGTGTCGACCGATATCAGGCCGTTTGTGACGATGTTCAGACTGCCCGCGGCGACGGTGATATCGCCGGCATCGCCTGAACTACCGGTCAGCGCGGTAATGCCGGTCGGAACGGTCGCGGCGGTGCCGTCGATCGACAGCGCCCCGGCGACGGTCACGGCAATGTTGCCGCCTTTGCCAGTTCCAAACGTATCGGTCGTGATCTGGCCGTTCGGGGTGATCGACAGCGATCCGGCGGTGACCGTGATGTTGCCGGCGCTGCCGGTGCTGTCGCGAAAGGTCAGTGCGGTGATCCCCGTCGTCGGGCCTATTGCCGATGCACCGTCGATCGTTAGAGCGCCGGTGACATTGACCGCAATGCTGCCGCCCCTGCCGGCGCCCAGCGTATCGGTCGTGATCTGACCATCGGGGCCGATTGATAGGGTGCCGGCCGAGATCGTCACACTGCCGCCGTTGCCGCGCCCCACCGTGTCGCTGGAGATACCACCGAAGTTCGTCAGCCGCAAAGCACCCGCACTGACGCTGACGTCGCCAGCATTGGCGGGACCGAGTCCGAGGGCGTCGCTCGATATTGTGCCGCCGTTGATGACGGACAGATTGGCCGCCGCGACGCTGACGCTGCCGGCATTGCCCTTGCTCCCGCTTTCGGCATCGGTGGTTATTCCGGTCCGGAAATTGGCATTGGCGTTCACCCCGTCGATGGTCAGCGCGCCGGCGACATTGACCGACAGGCTGCCGGCGTTGCCCGTTCCGAAGGTGCCGCTCGCGATCTGACCGTTAGTGACTATTTTCAGGGTCCCCGCGTCAACGCTGACATTGCCGGCAGTGCCGGTGCTCAAAGAACTGGTGTTGTTGGAGGCGATCCCCGTCAACTTCGTTGCCGAAGTGCCGTCAATGAACAGCATCCCGCCGACGCGAACCGAGACATTCCCGGCATTTCCAGATCCGGATGTGAAGCTGGCGATTTCTCCGTTGGTGACGATCGACAAATCCCCGGCCGTAACGGTTATGTTGCCGGCGTTCTTGGCCCCGGGAAGGAATGTCAAAGCTTGGATCCCAGTCGTGACTAATGAAGACCCGCTGCCGTTTATCGACAGCTTGCTGCCGACTTGCACATTGACGTCACCTCCCGCCCCTAGACCGAATGTCGATGCGGAAACCTGTGCAGTGTTGACGAGCGACAGAGAGCCGGCAATGACCTGCACCGAGCCCGCATTGCCGCTGCTGCCGAAATTGGCTTGCGACAGGATGCCGGCCTGAAAATTCGTCGATGTCCCGTCGATCGACACCGCGCCGGGCGCGCTCAGCGAGACATTGCCGGAACTGCCCGGCCCGGCGGTCAAGCTGACGATTTCGCCATTGGCCAGGATGGTCAGGGTACCAGCGGAGATCGTCACATCGGAGGCAGTCCCTCGCCCGGTTGTGACCGAGCCGATGGCAGTCAGCGCTTTGGGGTTGGCGGTACCGTCGACTAAGATGTTATCGGCGCTGACCGTGACCGGTTTGCCATTGCCGGTGCCCTGAGTGATGCTCGCCAGCTGGCCGCCGTTCGTCAGGGTCAGTTGGCCGGTCGATGCGGCGAGCGGGCCGGCACTCCCCGACCCAGTGCTGCCGCTCAGCACCAGGCTGGCATCGGCCGAGATGGCGCCGGGCCGAGCGGTCAATAGCGATATTCCGGCGCCGCTTCCGCTGCCCAGCGCGAACGCATGCACGGATGAGCCGTTGGACAGAACTATCTGCGTTTCCCCACGCAACGCGATGACCCCGCCGGAGCCCGAACCGTAATTGTCGGCGCCGATCTCGCTGGCGTCGATCGTCAATGCCCCGGCATGGATGAAGACGCTCCCGCCGGTGCCTAGGACGCCCGGATTGCCGACATCGAGCTTGGAGCCGCCCTTGATGTCGACCGATCCGAAATTGCCGACCGTCAAGGCGGGGGTGTTGCGTGGGTCGACCGGCACCTCGCCGGCGCCGGCGGCGCTCGTCACGTGGATCGTGCCGCCGGGGGCGGTAAGGTTCGCAGCGGAGTTTATCGAAACCGGTCCGGCAACCAGCCCGAGCGTGCCCGGCACCGGCCCCAGGCTGCTGCCGTTGACTGAGATCGCAGCCGGCTTCGGTGTCAGGAAACCGAAGGCCGCCGGCGGCGCCGCGCTCAACGTGCTGGCGTCGGGGTTGGTCGCCTGAAACTTGGCGCCGTCCGACATTTTGACGTAGTCGGCGGTCGAAGCATGAAAGCTGCCGGACACGTTGACGGTCGCATGTGGCCCGAACACGATGCCGCTGGGGTTTATCAGGTAGAGGTTGGCGCCGGCGATGTTGGACTGAATCCGCCCGTCGATCGACGACAGATTGCCACCGGTCACCCGACCGATCACATTATTGACCGTCGCAGGTCCGCTGAACGCGGCGCTTTCGCCGGTCGAGAGACCAAATTGCCCGAAGCTGTGGAACAGGTTGCTGCCAACCTGCTTGCCGAGACCGGCGCTGATCGAGTAGTTAGGCCCGACCAGGGTTTGGGCCGGCGAGAAGCGGCCGTCGACAGTGATGTGCTGACCCGCCGCCAACCGCGGCGTCAACGCCGCAGGCGAGCACGCCGCGAGAAACGCAAAAAACACGCCGGGTCTTAACGCCACGCGGAACCGTTCCTGCGAAATATGATCGTTGGACTATGCGCGAGGTGACTGTTTCTGTCCAGACAGCCTTGACCGACAGACGCGAATGCTTTCTCCGCAGGTGTGCCCGGCCGCGGCGGTCGGTTTTCCTTGCGGTATTGCTGGTCGCTTTCTGCGGCGTCGTGTGGGCGCAGACCCCAACCGGCGACGAAGCTGCTCCGGGTCAGCCCGGTCCGACCGCCGCCATTGAAGGCTTCCGGCAAGCGCGGTTCGGAATGAATGAAGAGCAGGTTAAGCAGGCGATCCGCAAAGACTTCCCGGAGCCCGCCGGAAAGCTGGCGAGAGCCATCCATCCAACCGAAAAAACCATCGTGATGTCCCTGACCGTCGCCGATTTGCTGCCGCACAGCGGCAACGCCCGTATCTCCTATATCTTGGGGTTCCGCTCGAAGAAGCTCGGCCAGGTGAATATCGTCTGGTCGAGCGACGGAAGCACTGCCGGCGACGAGACGATCGTCGGCACCGCGAACTCCCTGCGCGACTACTTCTCGGCCGAAAATTTCAAGCCGGACAGCGTGGTTGCCAACCATCAGCTGGCACCCGACGCGATCCTGGTGTTTCGCGCCAGCGACGAGCAGAAGCGGACCATCCTTCTGGTGCTGAGCCGGGTCGCCGCTGCCGCTCGCGCCGAGGACAAGAAAACCCCGAAGCCGCCGCCCTTGACCCTCGAACTTTCGTATATCGAGGACCCGGCCCACCCCGACGTGTTCCGCATCGGCCGGGGCCAATTCTGAATCGGTGCCGCCTAGGAAAAGAACAGGATCGCGCCGCTCGCTTCGCGTGCCGGCACGGCGAGGCTGCCGTCGGGCAGCCGGTCAAACGGGACCTGCCGCCGGGTCAGGTAATCGCCGGTATCTTCGCGCCGGGCGACCCCAAATTCGAGCGAGACGATCCCGGGCAGCGGGAAATCCGACGCGACATCGAGCGCCGGATACATTGTCGAGAAGTCGTCCGGTGTGCTGATCACGATCCGGTGCGGCCCGACGTGAACGCAGGCGACCGCGTCGGTGGTGGTCACTTGCTGTATGCCGAACAGCCGGTCGTAAGGCTCCAGCAGCGCAGCCGTACTCTCGACCAGCACATGGATGCCCTTCAAACCGACGGCGCCGTTCGGATGATGCAGCCATTCCGGACGCCGCATCAGCTCCGGCGTCAGATGGGCGCAGATGAAACAGTCGAGCCCCGGCGTCTCGTCCGCCGGCAGCGAAATCAAGCTGAAGCGCGGCACGAGGGTGCCCTCCTGCAGCTCGAGTTGGCGGCCAAGCGGCCGCGGCTCGGCGGGATGAAGCTCGCGGCCGATCAGTGCCGCGCGAACCTCTTCGGGGGCGCCGGCTGGCGCAAATGCCACCGCCATCAACCCCTCGCGTTGCGCCAGAAAGGTGTCGAGCCGCTGAACAAAATCGTTCGGATCGACGATGCCGAGAAGCTCGACATAGTCGGACGAAAACATGATGCAATAATTCGCCGTCCCTTGTCCGATATGCCGGCCGCGGGGTGACAACGTAAAGCCGAGCCGGCTCCATCCCACCCGCGCCCGTTCGAGATCGCGAACCCCGACAATGACGTGGTCGATGCCCGCGATGCCGTTGTCCATGGTCGCCTCTGGGTGCCGTCGCCGGTAAGCTTAATCGGTCCTCGCCTCGCGGGCCAGGGGACGATAGGCCAGGGACCGATAGGCCAGGGACCGATAGGCCAGGGACTGATACGGGAGGGTCGATGCTCTTTGCCACACTGCAACGGCTGTTGCGACACGACGCGGCGAGCGGGATCGTATTGATGCTGGCTTCGGCACTGGCGCTGGTACTCGCCAATTCGCCGATGGCCGGGTTTTACGACCTGCTTTTGAGCCTGCGCGGCTCGGTGCGCATCGGCAGTTTTGGCATCGAGAAGCCGCTGCTGCTGTGGGTCAATGACGGGCTGATGGCAATCTTTTTTCTGCTGGTCGGGCTGGAGATCAAACGCGAGGTGCTGGCCGGGCAGCTTTCCGACCGAAGCGGGGCGATCCTGCCTGCCGCGGCCGCGATCGGCGGCATGGTCGTGCCGGCGCTGATCTATCTCGGCATAACCTGGCACGCCCCCGGCGCCAGATCCGGCGCCGCATCCGGCTGGGCGATCCCGGCGGCGACCGATATCGCGTTCTCGCTCGGCGTCATTGCGCTGCTCGGCAGCCGGGTCCCGACCGCGCTCAAACTCTTTCTGACCGCGCTCGCGATCATCGACGATCTGGGGGCCATCGTCGTGATCGCCATATTCTATACCGAGGAGCTCTCTTGGGTGTCGCTGGGGGTCGCCGCGGCGGCGCTGGCGGTCCTCCTATTGCTGAATCTCGCCGGGGTTCGGCGGATTGTCTGGTACCTGCTCGTCGGCCTCGCGCTTTGGGTGTTCGTGCTCAAATCCGGCGTGCACGCCACCTTGGCCGGCGTCGCGTTGGCCCTGGCGATCCCGTTCGAGGCCAAGCCGGGCGAGGAGTCCCCGCTGATCCACGTCGAACATGAGCTTGCGCCCTGGGTGGCGTTCGGGATCCTGCCGGTGTTCGGGTTCGCCAATGCGGGGCTGTCCTTCGCCGGCTTGTCGTTTTCCTCAATCCTGGAGCCGGTTCCGCTCGCGATCGCCGCCGGCCTGTTTTTCGGGAAGCAGATCGGTGTCTTTGGCAGCGCGGCGCTGCTCATCCGCGCCGGCTGGGCGGAAATACCCGCGAACGCCGACTGGGTGACGCTCTGGGGCACCAGCATTCTGACCGGTATAGGCTTCACGATGAGCCTCTTCATCGGCACGCTCGCCTTTGGAGAATCCGATGTTGAAGCCGTCATGCGCCTGGGCGTCCTCGTCGGTTCCGCCCTTTCGGCGATCGTCGGGTCGGCAGTGCTCGCGCTGCCCCCCGGATGGCGGCCGAAGAGAAGATAAATGTGCAGCCCTCGCCTTATACGGTGATACAGCTGTTCATGTTTCGCGAAAAGATGCGCGTCGCCGAGCCGATGAACGAAATGGCCAAAGAGCTCAGCGACAATGACCTGCAAGCAACGACGGACTTCTTCGCCAAGCAACCGGCGTCCAACCCGCCGGCGGATGCCGGCGACCCGGCGCGTCTCGAACGCAGTCGGGCGGTAGTGGAGCAGAGCCACTGCGACGTCTGCCATCGCCCGGACTTTTCGGGGCGGGGCAACGTGCCTCGGCTCGCCGACCAGCGCGAGGACTATCTTCTGAAGACGTTGCGTGAGTAAAAGAGCGGCGCGCGCCGAGGCTACGATGCCTCGATGGCCGAGGTGCTCCAGCCGATCGACGACGCGCAACTCGTCGAGTTCGCCTATTACCTCACGCATCTGCGGTGACCGCGTTGATGCTGATTCGGGCTTTTCCACTGCTGCCCTGTTTAGCATCGTCCCCTCGGCATTTGCCGAGTGCGAAAGCCCCAATTAGCCCAAGTATCGGGAGGCTGCTTTCACTGCCGCCGCACCGGGCGCCGGCTGACGGCCTGGTCTTCAGCCAGAAGATGATCGCCGCGATATTGCTCGCCTTAGCGGCGGCTG
>Ga0070765_100000386_pt1 | contig 26370 bp, 17 predicted proteins | sample HubBroMetageWFT5_FD_71516 | JGI IMG/M metagenome (GOLD analysis project Ga0070765, IMG submission 71516) | Warmed and freeze-thawed soil microbial communities from the Hubbard Brook experimental Forest, New Hampshire - Hubbard Brook CCASE Soil... | ecosystem: Environmental > Terrestrial > Soil... | reverse complement strand
GATGAAGAGCAGATTGGGTACAGGCATGGTTATTTCAATTCCAAGAAGAACAAAGCGTTCCTGTCATCGGCAGGTTTATATCACAGTAACGCGTCGAAGGTTGCACCGGCTCTCACAGTTCGAGCAGGATGGCACCTTTACGCCGCTTGCGGCACCCTGTATGATTTGCGCGTCACAAGTGCGGGAGGGTAATGTGCCTACTTCACTATCCACTCAACTTCTAATTTACAAACTAGCAGCACTTGCCGTCGGCCTAGTTACAATCGTGCTGGGATACTCCCTGTTTACGAAGGGGATTTTTGGCCCGCTTGCGAACCTCGAAGCCAGTAAAGGCGGCGCGACGATGAATTTGCAAAACGCCGGACCGGGAATATTCTTTGCGCTTTTTGGTGCTGCTATCATCGGTTTCGCGGTGTTCAAAGGAATGCGCTTCAAGTCCTCAAAGTCTTCCGACTCTGACAATGACCGCTTTGCGACAAATGAAGTAGCGGTGAGAGCGGAATACGAAAACGTCCTGAACTCCGTTAATCGTCTTGTTCGAGATGGATATGTTACGGATAACCAAGTGCTACTACTTCGGTACAACCTCGCCGCTTTGGCTAATGCGATTTTGGGCGACAAAGAAATGGCTAAAGCGATTTTGGGTGACAAAAAAGAAGTAGTGGAAGAGAAAGAGAAGGAGTCTTTCGAAGGATATGCATCGCCACCCGGATAGCCCGTCACCATCGCTTTTCGAAGTGATGTCCGGAACCATGACCCCACAAACCCTCAACGTACTTCACATCGGTGTCCTTAGCAGTCAACACCAGTGCTTGGGCGACACGGTAACAGTCGCCGCCCTTTACACCAACGCTCTGGGTGTTGCCGCCCATGTGCGTCACCTCCGCCAGCCACGGGTCAAGTCGCTTGCGAATTTGAGGAAGAACATCTTCCGGAACATGTGCGAGTGGCAGGTCATCAGCCGTTGGAAACCAAATCTTAATGCTGCCCCAGCCCGTTTTGAATGAACTCAGCCCTTGACTTTCATCTCTCCGTCTACCTTTTCGATGACTTCGCGGCTTTGCCGCCCAAAACAAAGCGTTGGCGCGCGGTCATGCGCTACCGACCATCGAAGGGCGAACACTACAGCACACCGCTGCCTTAGGGGTTTTGCCCAAGGCGAAGTTGGTCCGCAACAGCAAAATCTTCTTCGGCTAGCGCCTTCGTAGCAAGAATTTGGTCGTAGATTGTCCCCCTTCGCTCGAACAGCTCTGGATCGTTCGGCTGCTCCTTTATCAGCTCGGACAGAGTTTGTATTGAGTCGAACCAAAGCCTGCGGTCGACAAAGAGTTGCGCTCGCTGTTCGGATTCTTTTTTTCCACCGGAACCGATCCGCCGCAGCTGGCTGGAGACCTCATCAATTTCCGGCTGCGAAAGACGCCGGAAGCGGCAGGTCGGGGAGACACTGCCTAGGAAAGATACCTCCGGCCGAACGTTCCAGCCGTAAACCATTCCCGCCTCCAAAGCTGGGGCGTTATCCGGGTAACGGAATTCGAGCCCGCTCACGTGGGCCTGATAAAGCAAATTCTCCTTTTCGTCAAACAATCGGAATTCGAAATTCTGCGCCTGCGATGTATGACTCCATTGAAAGACTGGATGAGCCGAATACAAGACAGAAAAACTGGGCGCGAGCAATGTCGTAACGCCATCGTTTCCACGTGTGCCGCCTCCGATTTGCGTGCTGGGAGTGGACGCGGCCGACTTGTCGAGTTCAAATCCGGAAAGATCAACGTGCACACGCTTGAGTCGCGCAGCCGCCGGTTTAGTTTTCTCGACTGCGGCAGGACTAATCTGCGATGGCGTGGCGGGCGTCTGCTGTTGTTGCTGTCCCCCAACTGGCGCGGGAAATGTTAGAAGCGCAATCATGCAAACAACACTCACAAATTTCAGAGCACACCTCCCGAAGGCGATTTTTGCGACGGCTCTGGCGAGCATGCTGTTTGCAGGCCATACAGCCGGATGCGACCCTCAAAGCCGCGGACCGGCACTTCTCCCAATTCAGTGAGAAGTGGAAATTCATTCCGCACGGCGAGCTGGGTGGCGGCACTCAACACAATTTGAGCACTGAGTTCCTTGGTCAGGCTCTCCAGTCGCGACGCAAGGTTCACGGTTTCTCCGATCACGGAATACTCCAAACGATTCCGCGATCCGATATTCCCGCAGGTCAGCTTTCCGGTATGAATCCCAATGCCGACTTTGATGTTGGGGAATTCTCTGTCATTCCGATGCACCGAATTGAGAAGTTCCACGCGCTCCTGCATCTGCACCGCGCATCGAACCGCACGGCATGCGTCCGCCTGGACGCCTTCGCTGAGCGGCACACCAAAGAGCACCATAAGACCGTCTCCAATGAATTTGTTCAAAAACCCGCCATTCTGGCGAATCACTTCGTCCATAGCGGTGAAATACTCGTTCAGCCATTCCAGCACGACACTCGAATTTTTCCCTGCAGACAGAGCTGTAAAGCTACGTATATCAGAAAATAAAACCGTCGCGGTACGTTCATCGCCGGCAAGAAGGACCTCGCTGCGCCGTTCCCAAATTTGCCGAGCTGCTTCTGGAGAGACGTAGCGCGAAAAGAGTCCCATTACCTGCTCGCGCTCTCGTACTGCGGAAGACCGCAGCAGCCTCTCCTGTAGGAAGCGATATGCCACCGCAACGGGCACACTCACAGCCAGCCCCGAGATTGCCGTCGTATATTGGAACCAACCTTGTTCCCAGTTAAAGAATGCCTGCGCTGCAATGTATACCATCACAATCAGGACAAAAACGACGAACATGGAGCTTCGCAGCGAGTAGCGAATTTGCACCCAGACGGAAAGCACCAAGAGGCAAAACACGATCGTCCAGAGCTTCAACGGCTGGAGAATCGAAAGCGCTCTGCCTGATAACAGCGTCTGGACGGCGGCAGCTTGGATTTCGACGCCGGAGAGACGCGTTCGCGGGGCACCCCCGTGACTCGGACGAAATACGGGCGTGAACAACAGATCGCGCGCGGCATCATTACTTTGACCTACGAGGACAATCTTCCCGGAAAGATCATGGGTTTCTTCTGCCGCTCGTTCGAGTAGAGAGATCGCAGAAATGTGTTTTATGCATTCCGTACACCAATCGCCAATCAGAACCTGGGGTGACGCTCGGGAGGCCGTAGGGATTGTGCGTTCCAGGAAACGGACACCCCCCCGGTTCGATGGCTGCAGGGCCTCGCCTTTCGCCAATTGGGCGATCATTACCGGAAATGAAACTCCCTTACCCGCCCCGCTCTCAAACAAAAGAAATGATCGAATAAAGCCGTCGCTATCGATGGGCAGGTTGACGGCAGCGTAAGCGAACGCGGCAGGTGGAATTTCTTTACAGTCTCCAGAATCCTGTTCTGGAGTCTCCGGCGTGCAAAATTGCGGCAACGGGCGCACGGCCGGGATACCTCCGGCTCGCGCCTGACTCGCGAGCACGACGTTTCCCGCGTGGGAGAGTGCGGCGCTCATCTGGGCGTCTTCCTCCGGACTGCGCGGCTCAGAAAGAAATAGATCCAAACCCACGACGCGCGGAGACCCGGCTGCGATACGGTCAATCACCTCCGTGATGGAACTCCGAGGAACGGGATATTTTTTGATGCGGTCGAAAGTCGCGTCATCAAAATCAACGATCACGATGTCCGAAGTCGCGCTCTGGCGCATCCCGCGGTTAACAAGAAAGTCGTAACCCCAAAGTTGGTAGTCGCTGAACGCCGCAGTTCGACTTGCCAGCCCAACGAGAAGGCATACGAAGGATGCCAGCAGGAGACTGGCCAGGACGTCGACAAGAACCGACTTTGTGAATAGCATTAGGTCGCCTTCAGGACAATCGCAGGTGCAGCTTACACTACAAAATTGGCGAACGCGGAGTCGTGAAGATAGCAGCCGAAATGCCCCGACCCTAGAATGCTTGACGATAGCCCGGACCGAAGTTGTCGAGCCTGGGTTGTCGAAACCGCAAGGCGAGTTCGAACTGTCCATCCGCCCGCAAACGTTGACGGTGGTGCCGTGAATCCCTTAGGATGTAGCGCCAAAGCGCCATTCTCCTCGATCATCCTCCCGGCGCGAGCCACCAAGTTAGTAAAGGTGAAGCGATGCACTCAAGTAAGTCCCTGGGTGTCGGCCTTTTCTTCTGGGTCATTTTGTATCTGATTCTCACAGTTCCGGCGAACAGTCAGCAGCCTCCCAGCGAATTACAAAAGCCGGAGGCCGTCCTCCAGGTGGGTCATCGTCGGGCAATCCGTTCGGTCGCATTCAGTCCGGATGGGCGATGGTTGGCTTCCGGCGCGAAAGACAACACCGTCAAGATCTGGGAAGTGGCCACCGGACGACTGTTGAGAACTTTGTATGGACACGGGAGCACCGTGAATGCCGTGGCGGCAAGCCCGGACGGGAAACTCCTTGCTTCCGGGAGCGGGAGTACATACGACATTCGCTACGCCAAGTTGTATTTTCAAGGCGGACAGGTCGGTGGGCCGAGGGAAGACACTTCGGTACGGCTATGGGACGTCGCCACGGGCCGCCAGATTCGAATATTCTCAGGGCACACCCTCGCAGTAATGGCGCTGGCTTTCAGCGCGGACGGCCGCACACTCACTTCCGCCAGCAGCGATTTCATCAAGGTGTGGGATGTCGCTTCCGGCAAGCAGGTCCGCTCCCTAGCTGTCTTTCCTCCTCCCGCGAGCACCTTTGGGGACTTCGTGCGGCGCAACTCCATCATGGGTGCCTCGAAAGATAAACAGAGCGACAAATGGGAAAAAACATTCAAACAATTGGCCGGCGAAATCTTGATCAGTGGACGGGGCGACGTGGTCGCCGCAGGGCAACCCGGTAACAATTTTCGACTGTTTGATACGGTTCGCGCGCGCAAGCTGGACGAACTGGACGTCACTGCCAACCCAGAGACCCCGGGCGCGCTAGCCTTCAGCCGTGATGGGTTGCTGGTTGCCTATATCCGGAACGAAAAGGAAATCGCGGTTCGATCGGTAAGCGGGAGCAAAGATTTGTGGCACTCGCCTCTCTCGTCAACCCACACGTCTTTCCTTTGCTTCACTCCCGATGGGCAAGCGGTCGTTCAGGAATCGCTCGAGGGCAAAATACGCGTTATTCGGCGGTGGTCAGCGGCAGCGGGTAAGCCGATGGGACAGGCGAGCATAGCCGACGACAGAACCAGCGGCGCGATTGCCGTTAGCGCCGACGGAAGATTCCTGGTGATGCTGGCGCGCGGGGCGCACTTTCTTGAACTCCGCGAGGCCGCCACAGGGCAATTGGTTCGCACCCTTGGCAGCTCCACCGCGCAACCGCGTGAATCGGTCGACGCAGAATTGCGGAAGCGTCTTGAGGGGCTTGGGTTGAGGGATGCCGGCGAGTTGGACGAAGCTGCGGAAGATGTCGAGGCATTTTCTTCCGTCTATCGCGGAGGCGAAGCAGTCACATTCACGCTGGACGGGCGATGGTTGCTGATCAAGCAGGGTCGAACCGGAGGTTTGTCGACGGTCGTCTGGGACACATCCACTGGGACACAATTGCAAGGCGCTCCGGAGCAACAATTCAAGAACCTCGGAAATCCCAATCAAAGTCCGGAAGGACGGTTCGACATCAAACCTCACTACGCGTCGGAAAAACCTAACGGGCTGAGGAAAACCTTTGATCCATCTGCCGCCTTCAGTGCCGGTCCGAACGCGCAACGCATCGAGCTTCGCGATGCCCGCACCGGCCAGAAACTGCACGGTTTCAGCGAAGGCTTCGCGCGCGAATTGGGAACCGTGCCGACCGCCGGCTTCAGTTTGGATGGGTCTCGAATCGCCATCTCCGGATATAAAGGGCGTGGCTACACCCCGCAGGTGTTCATTTTCGACACAACGAGCGGCAAGAAAGTAGCCGAGTTCGATCATTCCGAGGATGCCGAGCGCGGACCGGTGTTTGCGCTGGCGCTGAGCACCGACGCACGTTTGCTGGCCGCGGGTTACGAGACAAAAGACGTGGAAATGATCGACGCCGCAAGTGGGAAAGTCCTTACTGGTATTCCGCATCTCGGAGGTACCGCGGCACTCAGCTTCAATCCCAACGGCCGGCTGATTGCGCTTCTGGGCAAGGATGGGGACTGTTACCTGCTCGACGCCAATTCCGGACAATTGCTGGCCACGTTGGTGAGCAACGAAAACGGGGACTGGCTGGTCGTCTCGCCGGACGGAAAGTTCGACGGCTCGCCAGGCGGATGGAATCAGATCTTGTGGAGATTTTCCGGGAATACATTCAACGTCACACCGGTGGAGACATTTTTCAACGAGTTCTACTATCCGGGGCTCCTGTCGGAAATCATAGCGGGCAAGAAGCTGCGGCAGACGCGCGACTTTGAGCAACTCGACCGGCGGCAGCCCTCGGTGGAGATCTCTGCTGAAGGGGCTTCTGGCGCGGCTGTCAAGAATAGATCCATTAAAGTGCACGTAAGTGTGGCGGAAGCGAAACCCGACAAGGACCATGCGGAGGGTTCGACGGTCCGCGATGTCCGATTGTTCCGCAACGGATCCCTGGTGACCACATGGCATGGGGAGGCGGAATTAAACGCGGAGGGAAAAGCGACATTGGAGCTGACCATTCCCATTGCAGCGGGCCCAAACCGTTTGACCGCGTATGCGTTCAATGGGGACAACATCAAGAGTCCCGATGCGTCCCTGGTCGTAACTGGCAGTCCGGCATTGAAGAGAGCGGGCGTTGCGTACATCGTCAGCGTGGGAATCGATGAATACAGCAACGCGCAATACAATTTGAAGTTTGCAGTGGCCGACGCTGAAGACGTATCCGCGGAATTGAAGGTGCAACAGAGCAAGGTCGGCACGGTGGGAAAAGTGGAAGTGGTTTCCTTGCTGAACGCGGAAGCGACCAAAAAGAATGTCCTGTTAGCGGTGAGACGTCTGGCCGGGACGGAAGTTGGGGCACTGCCCAGTGGCGCGCCGCCAGCGTTGGAGAAGTTGCAACCAGCGCAACCCGAGGACGAGGTGTTTCTCTATTATGCGGGGCATGGCGCGGCTACCGATCAAAGATTCTTCCTGATTCCTTATGATCTTGGCTACCAGGGAAGCCGCACGGGATTGGATCTAGCCGGCTGGATGTCAATCATGGATCACAGCATTTCTGATCTGGAGCTGGAGGATGCACTGGAGAAAGTGGATGCGCGCGATGTGATCCTGGTGATCGACGCCTGCAATTCAGGACAGGCGCTGGAGGCCGAAGAGCGACGGCGAGGTCCGATGAACTCACGCGGGTTGGCGCAATTGGCGTATGAAAAAGGAATGTATGTGCTCACGGCTGCGCAGGGCTACCAGGCCGCGCTAGAAGTAAAGGAGTTGGGGCACGGACTGTTGACTTATGCGCTGGTCGAGGAAGGCTTGAAGACGGCCGCCGCGGATAGAGCGCCCAAGGACGGAAAAACGGTTGCGCGCGAATGGATGGACTACGCCACGGTTCGCGTGCCGGAGCTGCAGCAAGCACAGATGGATGCAGCGCAGAAGCAGGGTCGTTCGATTTCTTTCGTGGACGATGACCACGGCGCGCGGGGGGAAATAACTCAGGGCTTGCAACGCCCCAGGGTTTTCTACCGGAGAGAGCCCGATCCTGATCCAATAGTCGTCGCCAAGCCCTAGGATCGGCCAAAAACGTTCGCATTCCGAAGGAAACAGATAGCTCCTAATCGATCGGCTTGCCGGACTGAATCCCACACGCCGCCGAGTTCATTGACTGGCAGTTTCAGTTAGTTGCCACCACGTTAAGAACGGGTTTGAGAGAAAACCCACTGCGGCAGTGCTGGTTCGGTGTAGGCCCACTCCCAAACGTTGTGACCAACGCCAGCGTATTCCGTGTAGATGGGTCGACCGCCTGCTTTGCGCCTTGCCGCGATACGGTCACGCGACACGGACACCGCAACCGTCTCGTCGGAGGCGCCGTGAAAATTCCACAGTGGCGTTTCAATCGACCCGCTACCATCGTCGGTCGAGGTGCTTGCGCAGCAGATCACCGCCGCGGCGAAAAACTGCGAACGATTCGTTAAGACATTCCACGCGCCTGCTCCACCCATGGACTGCCCCGTTACGTAAATGCGGCGCTCGTCAATGGCGAACTCGTGGCACAAGCGGTCGACAATTTCCAGCGCCAACCGCGCCCCGTCGCCAAAGCCGGGGAGCTCCTTCGCAGGCTGTTGCGAAAAGTCGTACCGGATCCACCCTCGGTCGGTTTGGGGTACGACGACGTAGCACGGAAAACGCTTCTGGTTCTCCGGTAGGAGCCAGACGCGTGTGCCGAAAACATTGCCGAGGCCTAGCTGTTTCACGTTGTCGTCGCCCAACCCCCCGCTGCCATGCAGATACAAAACTAAAGGCAGTTTTCCGGTACTTCCCGGCCGATACAGGCGATAAGGCATCTCCCAATCGCTCTTGTGCGTGCGCGGTTCGAATTCCTTTTCCAGTCCCTCGGATTGTTTCTTGAAGGCGTCAATCACGGCTATCCGCTCCGGCGAGATAGGTGTGCCGGGTGCGAGCGGAGGAGCAGAGTCGTACTTTGCCCCGGAAACGTTGCGAGTTCCGGAAAAGTTGGGAGCTATTTGCCCCGCAAACCACGCCCCGACTGACGCCGAACCCAACAGGCGGATTGCCTCTCTTCGTGTAATCATCTGCGTTGTCATCTCTGACTGGCTGCCCTTGGTCCTAAGACTTGAACATGTAGACGATTTGACTGAGAAATCGGTAGCAGGCCGTACGACGAAAACGGAGTGCCGTTGAGGATTTCGACAGCTTTGAGGCCACGCGAATAACGTCGCGGCAATTCATTTCGGCGGTCGCGGAGCTTGACGCGATTGCTCGCGACGTGATGCTTCCGAACCCGACAGTGTCTAAGGGCGAGGAGACTATCGACTCTACTTTCAATCATTGGCCGCGCTTCTGCTAAGATTTCGAGGCCGTCCAATGAAAACTACCCCGCGCAAGTCCGTTCGTTTTCTCAAGCTAAGCCTCGCTTTAGTCATCTGTGCGTCGTATTTCCTCTCAAGCAGTTCCCTCGCCGGTCAGGAGAATGCGGACGCGCCGGTGGTTAAAAAAGTCGAGCCGCCGAATTGGTGGGTCGGTCTTACGCCGGGTGTGATGCTGTTGCTTTCGGGGAAGAATCTGAACGCAACCCGCGCAAGTTGTAATCTTTCGGACGTCGTCGTCAACCGCACGCAATCGAGCGCTGGTGGCGAATACTTATTTGTGTGGCTAAAGCTGGAACCCAAACTCCAGACCGGCACCGCCGTTTGCCGCATCACCACGCCGAAAGGTGAAACCACTTTCGAAATTCCTTTCGCCGCTCGCAAGCCGATCCTCGGCCGCAATCAGGGCGTCGCTTCGGACGACGTGCTGTATCTCGTGATGCCGGATCGCTTTGCCAACGGAGATCCCACCAACGATGAGCCAAAGGAATTTCCCGGCTCGCATGATCGCGCGAAACCCCGCGCGTGGCACGGTGGAGATCTGCGCGGCGTGCGCGAGCACCTCGACTACTTGAAGGATTTGGGCATCACCACGATCTGGCTGACGCCAGTTGTGAAAAATGGCGCGACCGCCGACTATCATGGCTATGGCGCGGTCGATCTGTACGCTATTGATCCGCACTTGGGGACGCTTCGCGATTACCAGGAACTGGTGGAAGCGGCGCACAAGCAGCATATGAAAGTTTTTTTCGACATGGTGCCCAACCACGTTGGGCCAAGCAATCCTTGGGTCGCTAATCCTCCGCTTTCCGATTGGTTTCACGGCACCGCGCAGCAACACATCGATTCCGTTTCACCGGTCAAGGGCAGCTTTTACGGGCGAAGTGCGGACGAAAAAGATATCCCCAACGATCCTTTCGAGGCGCTGGAGGATCCGCATACGCCTCCAGAGTTTCGCAAGAATCTAACCGATGGCTGGTTCCTGGGGATCTTGCCGGACATGAACACGGAGAATCCCATCGTCGCGGAATACTTGCTACAGAACGCCATCTGGTGGGCCGAAAGCTCCGGGCTTGACGGCTATCGACTCGATACCTTTCCGTACGCAAGCCGCAACTTCTGGTCGGACTGGCACAGCGGGCTGCGAAAAATATATCCGCGCCTCTCTACCATCGGCGAAGTCTTTCATACCGATCCAACGGTCACTTCGTTTTTTGTTGGTGGACGCAAGGGCTGGGACGGCATCGACACCGGCCTCACGACGGTCTTCGATTTTCCTATATTCTTCGTCATGCGCAATGTTCTGCTGAAGGACGGGCCAGCCGGCGCGATTCCCAATATTTTGCGGCAAGATTCGCTGTATCCGTATCCCGACTATCTTGTACCGTTCTTCGCCAATCACGATATTCCGCGTTTTGCGGGCATGCAGGGTGCGACCGTGGCGAAACTGAAACTTGCATTTGGCCTTACTCTGACCGTCCGAGGAATTCCTGAAATTTACTACGGTGACGAGATTGCCATGCCCGGCGGCGGCGACCCCGACAATCGCCGGGACTTCCCTGGCGGCTGGCCGGGCGACGCCACGAACGCCTTCACGCGCGAAGGCCGCACGGCGGCTCAGCAGGAAGTCTTCGACTACGTGCGTTCGCTGCTCCACCTTCGTCAGGAGCACGATTCCTTGCGCGGCGGGAAACTCTGGCATCTTTACGTCGACGTCTCCACCTACATTTTTGTACGCGAAAGTGAAAGCGAAAAACTCGTCGTAGCGTTTCACAACGGAGCCGCGGATTTCGACAGTAAATTCTCTGTAAAGGATTCACCCGCTCAGGGAGCCGTGAGCCTCGAAACACTCTTCGGCTCAGGAAAAGCCGAACTTGCAGGTGAACAGCTGCACGTTCACTTGCCTGCGGAAACCGTCACGATCTTTGCATTGCACTGATGGAGTGGAAGCGATTGACTTCCGCGCTCGAACTAGGGCACGACAACACGAAGCGTCCAGTCGCTTACTGCTTCGGGCACCGTGATTGCAGCTGAATGGGAAGCCGCGTCGTATTGCCAGCCACTCACAACTTTCTCGCCAACACGAATTTCTTTCGGAGCAGATGCCAGTCCGTACACCGTAACTTTCGCTGAATTCCACCACGGCTTATAGCCGTTCTTCACGATGTGGCTCGAAACGCTAAGCGCTTCCGGGGTACTGCTACACGAATACTGCACGCGCAGGAATTCTCCTTTTTGATAGCCGAAAGTGTGGCCATCGTCCTGATACAGCGAACCTTCGCAATCGGCGCCGGGATACACCCGCAGCTCCAATGGTCCCGCCGGAACCTCACCGGTATTCTGCACCACTGGCTGCATCGGAAGAATCGCGCCGCCGCGCACGTACAATGGCACCTCATCGAGTTTCGGCCGAAGTTCGATTTTGTCCTTGTCTGTGTACGCGGTCGAGGTCCAGAAGTCGTACCAAGTCCCCGGCGGCAGCTTCACAATCATTGGGTCCACGAACTCTGTAGCGACCGGCGAGACAAACAAATCCTTGCCAAATAAAAAATCCCGCTCATCCGAATAGAATTCCGGCACTTCCGGGTACTCCAGAAATATCGGCCGCATTATCGGCAGGCCCGTGCGCGTGGTCTCTTCCACCACCGTGTAAATGTACGGGAGCATTTTGTAACGAAGCTCGATGTAGCGTTTGCGAATCGCTACCTGTTCCGCGTCACCGTTGGCCCAAGGCTCCTGATCCGCTGTGAATTTGGCGGTGTGATCGCGATAGATCGGATTGAATACTCCGAGCTCAATCCAGCGCGTCAGCAAATCGGAAGGTGGCGACCCTGCAAATCCTCCGATATCGCTGCCAAGAAACGGATAGCCCGAGAGGCCCATATTCAGCATGATCGGCGTGCTGATGCGAATGTGATTCCAGGTGCTGATGTTGTCGCCCGTCCAGGTCGCGGCGTAACGCTGCGTTCCAGCATAAGCTGCGCGCGTCAACACAAAGGGCCGTTCATTCGTCCGCAGCTTCAGCAGCCCTTCATAGGTGGCCTTCACATTTTGCTGGCCGTAAACATTGTGGATCGCGCGATGGTCCAGCGTGGTGCCGTCATCCAGTCGATGAATGTTGTCCAGCGGCATGGTTTTTGTCGGCGTTTCGAACACCGCAGGCTCATTCATATCGTTCCAAAATCCAGCCGTGCCCATGCTGACAAAATCCTTGTACAACCCGCCCCACCAATCCCGGACGCGAGAAAGCGTGAAGTCCGGAAAAACGGCGAGGCCCGGCCACACCGGCGCTACATACAGCGAGCCATCCGCCTTTTTCACGAACACGTCCTGCTTGATGCCGGTGTCGTATGGCAGGTATCCGTGGTCCGGATCGTGCTTGATGTGCAGATCGGTGATCAGCACGGTGTGAAATCCCTGCTGGCTGAGGTCCGCGATCATCTTTTCGAAATGCGGAAAATATTCACGGTTCACCGTAAACGGCGCATATCCCTGCTGGTAGTCGATATCCAGGTAGATGGCATCCGCGGGAATTTTCTTTTGGCGAAAGGTGTCAGCAATTTCATAGACGCGCGACTCCGGATAGTAGGAGTAACGGCTCTGCTGAAACCCGAGTGTCCAGTAAGGAGGAAGCTTCATCTTTCCGGTCAGAGCGGCAAAAGCCTGCACAATCTTCTTCGGCTCCGGCCCGGCGAAAAAGTAATAGTCGATGGTCCCACCTTCCGCGCCAAAGGAATAAAAGTCCTGCGATTCCAGTCCGAAATTAAAATTGTCGCGATACGTGTTATCGAAAAAAATCCCATAAGCCTTGCCGTCGTTCATGCCGATAAAAAAAGGAATCGTTTTGTAGACTGGCTCGGTGGATTCCTGCCACGCGAAAGAATCCGTATTCCACAGCGTGAAGGCGCGATTTCTGCGATTCAGCGTGCCCGCGCGGTCGCCAAGGCCGTAGTAGTTTTCCAGCAGCGGCATCTTCTTCCAGACTTCCACGCGAGATCCGTTCCACGCCATCGGAAGACTCGGCTCATCGGCGACGATGACATTCCCCGTGGAATCCAGAAAATTAATCAACAGCGGTGACTTTTTGATTTGCACCACGACGCCGCCAGAGGAAAGGCGAGCTTCTTCTTTTTCCTCTTTCAGCGAAATGGAAGGAGGTTCCGGAGTTTCGATAACGGCCCACGAATAATCTTTGGGGAAAACGCCCTTGTAGCCCACGCGCACGCGCACAATCCCGTTGCGGAAAAAACTCACGCGGACCTTGGCGTTCTCGGTGGTGATTTCTACGCCATCTTTGAGTCGCTCGACTCTCTGAACGTTACCAATGTGTTCCCAACCTGTAGCGTGGGTGGACGCACAAGCAAAGAAAAGAACCAGCAGGAGTGGCAGTAATCGCCCGAAGCAACGACCCATCACCCTATTCCCCCAAAACCGCCAGACCAATCCGGGACTTTGTCCAACCAGGCGGCACCAAATTTGTCCCTGAGTATGTCACACAGTTGTGGGTGCCAGCGTTAGGATTAGAATCCGTGTGGTCGCAAATAAAAAAGGACGCCTGGCGTTCGCCAAGCGTCCTTCAGATCCAATGCCCCAGCTAGATTAGATGTGGCAACTGGCAGCGCCACGCTTCTCCAGATACCGCTGGTGATACTCCTCGGCGCGCCAGAACGGCCCGGCGGTGGTAATCTCCGTGGCTATCGGGGTGCGGAATTTCTTGCTGGCATCCAGCGCCTTCTTTGACGCTAGCGCCTGGGCCTGCTGCTCCGGCGAATGAAAGAAAATCGCCGAACGGTACTGTTTGCCAAAGTCAGGTCCCTGACGATTGACCTGCGTCGGATCGTGCATAGCCCAGAATGCCTCCAGAAGCTTGTCGTAGCTCAATTTTTCTGGATCGAAAGTCACCTGCACTACTTCCGCATGACCGGTGGTGTCTGTGCACACATCCTTATACGTCGGGTTTTCGGTTTTTCCGCCGCTATAACCCACGACCGCGTCGATCACTCCGGGGATCTGCCGAAACGCCGCTTCAATCCCCCAAAAACATCCAGCGCCAAACATTGCTATCTCTTGCATTTGCTCTCCCCTCTCCATTTTAACCCGCTTACTTTGATGCAGCTAGCCTGCCCCAAGATTCAAGCCCCATCTCGGTCGGGAAGGTTGTTCGGGAACACCCGCTCCTCAGGACGCGTTCTTCGCAGTAGCCCTTGCCGTGCCCAACCCTTTGAGCTTTTCCTGCGCAGGGCCCTTATAGGGACTATCTACCGAAGCCGCTTCCGTTAGAGCCTGCTTGGCCTCAGGAAGTTTCTTTAAGTTCAAATACGCAAAACCGAGCCGGTACTGGTTCCTGGCATAGCTGGTGGCGTTGGACCCCAGCAGCGGCGCGGCCTTTATAAGCGCGTCCACGGCTTGGGCGTTCTGCTTCTTCTGCAAATTGACCTCGCCCAAGGCGCTCAATGCCAGTCCTTTCTGCAGCGAAATCTGCTTCTGCCAGTCTGCGTCGCTCACCCCTTCAGGTTTCTTGGCGGTGTCGCATAGCGCGGCCGCTTTCTTCGCGTAGGTCTCCGCCTTGTCCAGTTGCTCGTTCTTCTCGCTGTAATCATCGGCCAGCAGCAGCAGGATCCCGATATTATCCGGGTCCTTTGTCAAAACGCCGTTGGCGGCCTCCACCATTTTGGGCCGGTTCTGCGCCTGTTGGTAGCTGAACGCGGCCATGGTCATGGCGCGTTCGGCATTCGGGGAGTCGGGAAATATCTTCGAGAAGCGCACGAACAGTTCGGCGCGTTTTGCGGGTTCTTTCTGCTGGTTGGCGGAGTTCAGGAGCGATTGCTCGATGTAGTTTTGGTTTTCCTTGATCTCGTTGAGCTTGTCGTTCTTCTGCACAGTCCACGCGTCGGACGGGACGCCGCTCGGAGGAGGCGTGGCCTTGTACCGCTGGATAATCCCTCCTGCCTTCTCTCCGTAGTTGAACAAAAGGTTGGTGTCGCCTTTTTCATTCGCGGCGCGCACCATATTGACCGCATTCGAAAAGTTTTCCGGGTCGAGTGCAAAGAGTTTGTCGCCGTATTCGAAGACTTTGTCGTATTGCTTGGCGTCCAGGTAATAGTTCACATACTGCTCGTCGGCAACGATGGCAAAATCATCGCTCGCGTGCGCTTTGCCAAATTCGTCTATAAGTTTCAGCTTCTCGGCCGGGTCGGTGGCGGCATTAATTGCCGACAATTGATGATCGGCGTCGGACCCGGCTGGAATCGTTACGGACTTGCCGAATTGCGCCCACCCTGGGCTGGCACACACCGCCAGTAACAACAAAAGACCAAGCAGCTTCCGCGTTTGCCACATATTGCCTCCTGTGCATCGGAGTTCCGTTTGGGGTAAGGCCTTGGGACGCATCTTAGTGCGGCCGCCGCGGCGTGGCAAACGAAATTGCTTCCGGGCATGGAATAGGTCTACGTTCGATAGGAAGTTTCACCACAGAGGACACGGAGAACACAGGGAGAAAACGAAGCTAGCAGCACCACTTTTCTGGGTGCCCCGCAGGCCGCCTTCGCGTGTGGGTCTTGGAGCCGCACTTCCGCGTGATGAAATCGACTAGATGCCGTAGTTCACAGCACGAAGTCCGTCTTTGTAAGCTTCGCGTGCTTGCGTGACTTTCTCATGCGTGCCGCTCTCGCAAATGTGCGTCATCCCACTTTTCCATGGCCACCATCGAGTGGTCGGGAGTGGCCAGGGCTTCTTCCGCGCGAATGGCTGCAACCCATTCATCAACAGCTTGTTTGTATAGAAGGCGAGATTGATCGAAGGTCTGCTTTGCTCATAGCGAATGGAGACTAACCCCCCTCTGCGGTGCGGTCAATTGAATGTGATGAATTTAGCTGAAAATTAACGCAAGGCCCGCCATTGCAAATGGGCCGCATTGGTTGACGGCTAAGGCTAAGAACGTTGGTTAAGATCCCTCCCCTAATGATTTGACGGGCGTATTCTTCCGCGAGAACATGGGAAGTTTGGAGTTGGAGGTTTTGATGGACTTGGGGCTTCGTGGCCGCGTGGCAGTCGTCGCTGCGGCTAGCAAAGGGCTGGGACGCGCGGCAGCGCAGGAGCTTGTCCGCGAAGGCGCGAACGTCGCCATTTGCGCCCGCACGGCGAAGGATTTGGAGCAGACCGCGTCTGAACTGAGGTTCCCAGGCGGCGGAGAAGTCTTCTGGCAAACCGTGGACGTCAGCAATCCCGCCTCCGTCTCCAGCTTCGTCGCCGCCACGCAAGCCCGCTTCGGCCGTGTGGATATCTGCATTACCAATACCGGTGGTCCTCCGTCCAAGTTATTTGAGGCCACGACGGAGCAAGACTGGCGCACCTGGATCGATCAACTGCTGATGAGCACCGTTTATTTCGCGAAAGAAGTGCTGCCGAACATGAAGAAAAACGCCTGGGGGCGCTTCATCACCATCACGTCGTACTCCGTCAAGCAACCGGTTGAAGGCCTGCTCCTCTCTAATTCATTGAGGGCCGGCGTCACTGGCCTGGTGCGCACGCTAGCCAATGAATACGGGCAGTTCGGCATCACCGTAAATAATGTTTGCCCCGGGTACACACGAACCGTTCGCCTCGATGATCTCGCTGAAATGACTGCCACCCGCACCGGCACCACGCAGGAACAGGTCTTCGCCAATTGGCACAAACTCATTCCCGCCGGCCGCCTGGGGAAACCCGAAGAATTCGCCGCGGTGGTGGCTTTCCTTGCTTCTGAACGCGCCAGTTACGTGAATGGAGTGTCGCTCACCGTGGATGGAGGAACCACGCGCAGTCTCTTGTAGCGGAATGGCCGGCACTCCCCGCACACGCATTCTTCGATTCCACACCGGCAAACAGGGCGCCGCAAAACTTTCTGCCCATGGAGAAAAACAAAGATGCAATTTCGAGCTTTAACTGAGCCATGGCGCAACCGGTCAGCGGTCGCCACGATCGTATGCCTCGTGCTGCTATCCGTTGGCACGCTATGGATGAACGCTGACGAGCCCTACGCCCGCAGCCGCGATTACGATCTTGAACACTCGCGTATCGCACTGCGCTTTGACGTCTCCCAGAAAGGCGTCATTGGCGACGTCACCCATTCCGTTTCCATCCTTCGCAACGGCATGGACAAAATTTCCTTCGATTCCGTAGGCCTGCAGATTGAATCTGTTACGCTGAACAAAGCCAAGGCAAAATTCGACACGACGGACAGCAAACTGAATGTCGCGTTGCCCAAGCCCTCAAAACCTGGCGACAAGTTTGAAATCGAGATCAAATATCAAGGCAAGCCTTCGAAAGGCATCTATTTCATTCTTCCGGACAAGGACTATCCCAACCGCCCCACTCAGATCTGGACGCAGGGCGAATCCGAAGACACACGCTACTACCTGCCTACCTATGACTATCCCAACGATCGCCTGACCACCGAAACAATCCTTACCGTTCCGGAAAACTGGCTCACGATTTCGAACGGCAAACTCGTCAATGTTAGCGAAGCAAAGGACGGGCAGAAAACATGGACCTGGCGCGAATCACAGCCCAGCTCCACGTACCTCTTCACCGTCGTTGCCGGCGAACTTTCCGAAGTGAGGGATACGTGGCGCGACATTCCGGTCACTTATTACGCGCCGAAAGATCGCGGCGATAGGTTGACCGCAAACTACAACCGCACTCCTGCGATGATTGACCTTTTCTCGAAGAAATTGGGCGTCGATTATCCCTGGGAAAAATATTCGCAAGCGATGGTGGATGATTTCGTCGCCGGCGGTATGGAAAACTCCAGCGCGACAACGAACACCGCAAGCTCGCTTCGCAGTCCGCAACTGGTTCCGGAATATCTTGAGGACGAAGATCCGCTGATCTCCCACGAACTCGGGCACCAGTGGTTCGGTGACCTGGTCACCTGCAAGGATTGGGGCAACATCTGGTTGAACGAGGGTTTTGCGACTTATATTGAAGCGGTGTGGGCGGAAGGCCGGTACGGAAAAGATCAAGCCGACTACGAACGATGGGAGGCTGCGCGCCAGTGGTTTGCGAACACCTCGCTCTATTCCAAGCCGCTCGTACGGCACGATTTCGATGATTCCAACGAATTCGACGGAAACGCTTACGGCAAGGGCGGGCTGGTTCTGTACATGCTCCGGCGCAAGCTCGGGGACGACGCCTTTTACGCTGGTTTGAAACACTATCTGGAGGTCAATCGAGGCAAGAATGTAGTTACCTCCGACCTGGTCAAAGCCATCGAGGAAGCAACGCACACCAACGTGGACGAGTTCTTCGATCAGTGGGTGTACAACGCGGGTGCGCCGCAGTTTTCGCTTAGCTATACGTACGAGCCCAAGAACGGCGTTGCGCTCAGCGTGACACAGACGCAAAAGCGGGATGGCCGAGTCGGTCTGTTCCGCGTGCCTGCGGAAGTCGAAATTACCAACGCCAGTGGCTCGCATCTCTATCCAATTGTCGTTTCGAAGGAGGTGGAAACCTTTATATTCCACTCGGATTCGGCGCCGAAGATGGTTCTCTTCGACAAAGGGAATCAAATTCTGAAGAAAGGTGTCTTCAGCAAGGAAAAGCAGGAATGGCTGTACCAGTTGAAAAACGCCAGCGAAGTCGCGGACCGAGCCGATGCCGCCGTGGCTCTCGCCAAGTTGAAAAACGATCCGGAAGCGGTTACCGCCCTCGGCGATGCTTTGCAGCACGACAAGAACTCTGGAGTGAAAATGACCGCGGCGAATTCGCTGGGTGAACTAGGCGGAGGCCCTGCAGCGAAGCAACTGACGGACGGACTGTCAATCAACAACGAAGCGTGGGTGCGCGCCGCTATCGTTCGCTCGTTGGGCAAAATGAAGGACGACACCACTGTCGTTGCAAAGCTGGAATCGATAGCCAAAGAAGATCGCTCGTACCGTGCGCGAGCCGCCGCTTTGAGCTCGCTCGGCCAGCTCAAAACGCCGGGTGCCTATGACATTTTGACCGCCGCGGTGAAAAGCGATTCGCCCGACGACATCCTGCGCAATGCAGCGCTACGCAGCCTGGGGACTCTAGGCGACGATCGTGCCGCTCCGCTGCTTGTGGAATGGGCGAAGCCAGGAAAAGATCTCGATTCACGCGAACAGGCCATCAATGGCCTCGCGCGTTTGCAGAAAAACAACAAGGAGATCACGCAACAGATTGCGAGCTATCTTTCCGAGCCGCACTTTCCTGTGCGTATGGCTTCCATCTTCGCCTTGGGCGCGCGTGGCGACGCCTCGGCGGTACCGGCTCTCGAAGCGCTCTTGAAGCGTGACGACCTGAGTATCGAAATGACGCCGATAATCAAGGAACAGATTGAGCGGCTGAAGAATCCTCTCGCGAGATACAACCCGCACGGGGAGATGGGCGAAGAAGAAGACGCGCCCGGCGGCACGGAAACTGCGCATGGGAATAATGGCGATGCCAAACTGAACCATCTGGAGCAGTTGGTGCAAGAGATGAACGAACGCCTCAAATCCATCGAAGCCCGCTTACCACCACCGCAAAAGTAGCAACGGCGCCTCCAGGTGGCAGGTTTCGGTTGTTGATGTAGGGATGGCCTTCTGAGGCCGTCCGCCAACGCTCAAACGGCAACCTTTCAGAAGAATAACGAAGACCACAACTTGACGCGCGGAAGAGCGCGGCGACGCGCTAAGGCTCGTACAACAGAATCCGCAGGTCGCGTAGATTGTTGCCCGTGGGCCCTGTGATGATGGCGTCCCCCAATTTGTCGAAAAAAGAAAATGCGTCACTCCGGCGAAAATACTCCGCGGCATCTAGTCCCATCGCCCTAGCTCTGCTTAGCGTTTCTCCGTCCGCGACCGCACCGGCGGCGGGACTATTTCCATCCACGCCGTCCGTCCCCGCGCTTAACACCGTGATTTTGTGTCCTGCAATTTTCTCCGCGCAATGAAGCACAAACGCGGAGTTCCGCCCTCCAACTCCATCGCCGGTCACGGGTGAACTCAATTCTCCATCCGCAATGATAGCGACACGTTGTCCCGGATTCTCTTTTTGGCAGGTATTTAAGCACCCAAGCAGGTAGTCGGCGGCCTTTTCGATTGGCCAATCATCCGTGGCGTTATCGCACCCCGAAGCGAATCCATGCGCCTCCGTGGTGTGGTGCGCGGCATGAAACAGATCGTCCAGGCCCAGCAGCAAAATGAAAACAGCTTCATCGAATACCGGATCGCCGGGTTTCGGTGTCTCGGGCATGTGCCCGGCATCAATCCATTTCACAACCCGATCCGGAAATTTTTCGCGCAATCCAAAGTCACGGAAAACCTCCTCGACGTCACCCTTTGTCGTCGGGTCGGGAAGCGTGGGGCCGGACGCCAGCGCCGCTTCCTTGCCCGCCGGAACATCTGTCACCGCTAGAGTTACTTTCTTTGCGCGCCCCGCCGCAGCGGCCAGACGTCCGCCCTTCACCGCGGAGAGATGCCGCCGCACGGTGTTCATCGCGTCGATGGGCGCGCCGCAAGTAACCAGAGCATGATGAACGTCCTGCACGTCACGCAATTCCAGCGTCGCGTCCAACGGCAATTCCACCAGCGCCGAGCCACCGCCCGAAAGCAGGAAAAATATCGCGGTGCGTTCGTCCGAATTTTGCAGCACCTCAAGAATCGCTTCGGCCGCTTTCCAACTGTATTGATCCGGCAGCGGATGGCCGGCCTGAAAGTAACGCAAGCCTCGCACGGATTCGGCTGGCGCTGTGGGAGCGGCAACCACGCCGCGACAAGGAATGTTTGCGGGCAACACTGGCAGGAAGCCGGAGACCATCGCATGCGCCGCCTTGCCAATGGCGATTATTTTCGCTTCGTTTACGGTAGAAAAATTCAGAAACGCGCCAGGCAGGACCAACCGCGACCCTTCGCGATAGAGCTTCCGCTCCATCACCCGCGGAATGTCAATCGAAGCCAGCGTGCGCTGAAATATCTCGCGGGCAATCTGTTTGCCAGTTGGCATGGTGCCCACCGGGGCTCAGGATTTTCTAAGAATCTCGGGATTCAACATGTTCGGCGGCATCTGTCCGCTAAAAAGAGCCATAACGTTGTTCGCCGCCATCACTGCCATTTTCGTGCGCGTCTCCAGCGACGCAGACGCCAAGTGCGGAGCCAGCACCACGTTTGGGCGCTTCAATCCCGGATGAATGAAAGGTTCCTGCTCGTACACGTCCAGCGCAGCTCCGGCAATTTTTCGAGCGTCGAGCGCCGCAACAAGCGCATTTTCCTCTACAACTGGACCACGCGACGTGTTGATCAGGAATGCGCTCGGCTTCATGCGGTAAAACTTGGGCGAGTCAAACAGCCCGCGCGTTTCTGGCAACAGCGGCACGTGTAGACTGATAAAGTCCGACTGCGCGAGCAGCGTATTCATGTCCCGGAACTCCGCGTTCAACGACTTCTCCACATCTTCCGGCACGCGTATGGCATCGGTATAGATAACCTTCATCTGAAAGCCAAGCGCCCGTCGCGCAACCGCGCGCCCGATGCGGCCAAACCCAACCAGCCCCAATGTCTTGCCCCAAACGTCCGCGCCGCACAGCTGATCCAGGTTCCAGCCCTTCCAATTCCCGGACCGCGCCAACTGTTCGCCTTCTCCAAGCCTTCGCGCCACCGCCATCATCAACAGCCACGCAAAATCCGCTGTCGTTTCGTCCAATACGCCCGGAGTATTCGTGGCCACAACGCCGCGTTTCGTGCAGGCATCTACATCAATGTTGTCAAACCCTACCGCCACATTTGACACTATGCGCAGCTTCGGTGCCGCTCGGAGAAGCTCTTCGTTCACTTTCTCCGTCAAAAGGCAAACCAGCCCTTCCTTGTCCTTCACTTTCCGAAGCAGTTCCTCGCGCGAAGGACGTTCCGTGCCGTTCCAATACTCAGCGTCGCAATTAGCGCTCAGGATCTGCCGAGCTTCGTTGAACAAACTGTGCGTTACAAATACTCTAGGCCTCGCCATGCGCCTCCACTTTCCATTTCCAGCGTCATACACTAGCACAGACATTCGGCTGCGGCAGTCGGGCATTGCCAGTAGCGCGCCGAACTCTCTATAGTGAATCCATGAGCCAGCTTTCCGCCGGTACCAAGTCGTCGTTGTTGGCCGAACTCAAGGGTCTGCTTGGCCCGGACCATGTGCTATGCGAACGCTCTGACCTGATACTTTACGAATTTGATGGCTCGGTTGTGAAGGGTCAGCCGGAAATTGTGGCCTTTCCGCACACTACCGAAGAAGTCTCGCGCATCGTCAAGCTGGCGAACAAATTTCAGGTACCAATTGTGGGCCGCGGCGCGGGTACAGGACTTTCCGGCGGGGCGTTAGCGCGTTCCGGCGGGCTGATGATCGTCTTTGCGCGTATGAATCGCATTTTGGAGATTGATCTGGAAAGCCGGCGTGCAGTGGTTCAGCCGGGTGTGGTCAATCTGGACATTACGAAGGCCGTCGAGCACGCGGGTTTCTACTACGCGCCGGATCCCAGCAGCCAGAAATCCTGCACCATCGGCGGAAATGTCTCCGAAAATTCCGGCGGCCCGCACACACTGGCATACGGAATCACTACGAATCATGTCACCGCGCTGGAACTCGTTTTGCCCGATGGAGAAATTGTGCGCATCGGCAGCAAGCAGGGTGACGCACCAGGTTACGACCTGTGCGGGCTGTTCGTAGGCAGCGAGGGAACGCTGGCGCTGGTCACGGAAATTACCGTCAAGTTGTCTCGCAAGGCCGAAGCCGTGAAGACCTTGCTGGCAATTTACGACACTGTCGAAGACGCTTCGCAAACCGTCGTGGACATAACCGCGCGCGGTATCACCCCAGCAGCCTGCGAAATGATCGACGGCTGGACACTCATTGCCATCGAGGACTATATCCACGCTGGATTCCCTCGCGACAGCGCCGCGATTCTGCTGCTTGAGGTCGAAGGCCTGCGCGAAGCGGTTGCCGAACAGGTGACTGCCATCGAAGATGTCTGCAAGTTGCACCACGCGCGCGAAGTTCGTATCGCTAAGGATGATCGCGAACGTGATCTCCTGTGGAAGGGCCGCAAAAATGCCTTTGGGGCCATGGGCCGCCTCGCTCCGGCAAATTATGTTCTCGATGGTGTGATTCCGCGCTCAAAGTTGCCGCAGGCATTGCGAAAAATTCAGGAAGTCGGCCAGCGTTATGGACTGGGTATCGGCAACATTTTCCATGCCGGCGACGGTAACCTTCACCCGCTTGTTCTTTATGATCCACGCAAGCCCCACGATTTCGAAACTGCGATCAAGGCTGCCGAGGAAATCATTCGTTATTGCGTGGAACTCGGTGGCACTTTGACCGGTGAACATGGTGTCGGCATGGAGAAAAGCGAGTTGATGCCGCTGCTTTTCAGCGACGCGGATTTTGATCTGATGCGCCGCATCCACGATGCCTTCAACCCTGACTCTTCGCTAAATCCAGGCAAGATTTTTCCTCTGAGCAAAGGATGTGGCGAAATTCGCACGCGGCAGAAACCCCAACAGGTAGTCCACTCTTGATTGCGATAACCACGCTCGCTCCCAGACTCGAAGGACTACTCGGCTCTGCGAATGTCGTCTCCACTCCGGAAGAGTTGCGTCGCTACGCGGTGGATGGAGTAGTTCCTTCCGCGATTGCCAAGCCCAATTCCGCCGCCGAGGTCGCGGAGATCGTTCGATTCGCGATAGCCGAAAGGCTGTGCGTCATCCCGACGGGCGGCCGCACGAAACTTGGTATCGGACGTCCGCCGGATCGTTACGACATCGCAATCGATATGACTGGCCTAAGGCAACTCGCTCACTACGATCCCGGCGACCTCACGCTAAGCGCGGATGCCGGCATGACGGTTCATGCCCTTCAGGAAGCGGTTGCGGCGAATGGGCAGTTCCTTCCTCTGGCGTTGCCATTTTTTTCGGAAACTACTGTTGGTGGCAGCGTCGCCTCCGGCATCGATTCCGTTTATCGGCGGCTCTTGGGTAGCGCTCGCGATTTCTTGATCGGCGCGGAGTTCGTGGACGGCAAAGGCGCGAGTTGCAAGAGTGGCGGCCGAGTAGTAAAAAACGTTACGGGTTACGATCTGCACAAACTTTTCATCGGTTCCCTGGGCACTCTGGCGGTGATCACGCGCCTGAATTTCCGCACGTACACTTGGCCGGAAACGTCCGCTTCCCAGGTCGCCAGTTTCTCGTCGCTGGAAAATGCGTTGGCTTTCCGAGCTGAGCTGGAAAGATCGGGACTACCATTTTTCAATCTGGAGGTGCTCAGCCCCGGCTTGGCAGCTGCGTTCGCCAAGAATTTGCGCGCCAAGAACTCCTCGGCCCCGTCAGCATTCGAGAACGGTGGCTGGGTCGTCTACGCCGGCTGGGCGGGAAATCCGTCGGTCGTCCGGCGCATTGAGACTGACCTGGAACTCTGTACACAAAAGTGCGCACCAACGCAGGCGGAGAGGCTTGACGGCACCTTGAACAGCGACGTCCATGTGCTTTTCCGCGAGGCATTTCCGCTCCTCTGTGCGAGTTCTCCAGACACTGTCGTTCTGCGAATCGTTCACCCTCGGCTCCCGGCCGAAGTTCTTGGGAGTCTCTCCGAAATTGCCTCAAAGGAAAATCTCGCCGGCCACCTGCTCATGCGCCCCGTTGGCGTCAGCTATTTTGCTCTGGTTGCTGGTACTGGTGAACTCACCGCAAACGGCAGGCTGGCCCGCGCGGCGAACGCCGCTGTTTCGTTGTTCGCAAAGAGCGGGGCAACGTACTCCATTCTGCAAGCGTCTACTCCGGTGAAGGCCTCTGTTCCGCTGTGGGGTCCGCGAGGCACGGATTTTGCGCTCATGCGAAGCGTGAAGCGCGCTTTCGACCCCGGCAATACTTTCGCTCCCGGCCGCCTCGCGGAAGGACTCTGAACTTGCCTGCCGAACAACCGATTCCCGGCCTCGTTCCTGTCTACGAGGATTACGCGCGCTGCGTTCACTGCGGCCTGTGCCTGAACCATTGCCCTACGTACAAACTCTGGCACCTTGAGGCCGATTCGCCGCGTGGGCGCATTCGCCAGATGATTCTGGTAAACGATGGCGAGCTTCCTATCGGCGATGTCTTCGTCGACCACATCGATAAATGCCTGGATTGCCGCTCCTGCGAAACCGCGTGTCCATCCGGCGTTGAATATGGAAAGCTCGTGGAACACGCCCGCGCCCGAATCGAAAACGAATACAAGCGACCGTTTTTCACTCGCGTTACGCGCGATTTCGTTTTCAACAGGCTGCTTCCGTATCCGCGCCGAATCGCACTGGCGGCCAGATTGCTACGTATTTATCAGCACTCGGGAATGCAAGCCATTGCCCGCTCTACTGGATTGTTGAAATTGATGGGTCTTGCCGAACGCGAACTATTGCTGCCGCCCATCGACGACCACTTCTTTTTCAACCAACTCGGCAAGACGTATCCCGCCGTTGGGCCGAAACGCGCGCGTGTGGCGTTCTTCGCGGGATGCGTTGCCAACGTAACCTTCACTGCGCTGAATGAAGCCACCATCCGCGTTCTCACGGCGAATGGCTGCGAAGTCGTCGTTCCGGGCGAGCAGCTTTGTTGCGGAGCGCTTGCCGCTCACGCAGGCGTTCGCGAAGCGGCACGCTCGCTGGCCAGGAAAAACTTCGTGGCATTTGCTAAGGGTGATTTCGACGCCATTTTGACCAATGCGGCCGGTTGCGGCTCTACCCTGAAAGAATACGACCACTTGTTCAGCACGGACGAGTCCGAGTATCCGGCCGCCCATTCGTTCGCGGGAAAGGTCCGCGACGTTACGGAATTTCTCGCAACACTTGGCCTCTCGACCCCGCTTCAGCCGCTGTCCGCGCGGGTCACTTACCAGGATTCTTGTCACTTGCTTCACGGCCAGAAAATTCGGGAAGCGCCGCGCCAGCTTATTCGCTCCGTTCCTGGCATCGAATTCGTCGAACTACCATACTCGGACATCTGCTGTGGTTCGGCTGGAAGCTATAACATCCAGCAACCGCAAGCGTCACTTGATCTGCTCGCAGAAAAAATGTCCCACGCGAAGGCCACTCAGGCTCAACTAATCGTTACCGCGAATCCGGGGTGCCTGCTGCAAATGCGCGCCGGCGCGAGCCTGCATAAGACTGGCCAGCTAGTTCTGCATGTAATGGAATTGCTCGACTGGGCAGGAAATTATCGCGCGAGCGAGTCGGCCAAAGCCTAGCGCTCGCCAATCACGTATCGGCAACCGCGCGAGCCCATTTTCGCCGAGTGCGCCGCTCCTGCCGGAACATCGCATCGCTCGCCCTCGCGAAATGTTTTTGTTTCGCCGCCCATTTGCAGAGTCAGCTCGCCC
>Ga0070765_100000385_pt1 | contig 26470 bp, 20 predicted proteins | sample HubBroMetageWFT5_FD_71516 | JGI IMG/M metagenome (GOLD analysis project Ga0070765, IMG submission 71516) | Warmed and freeze-thawed soil microbial communities from the Hubbard Brook experimental Forest, New Hampshire - Hubbard Brook CCASE Soil... | ecosystem: Environmental > Terrestrial > Soil... | reverse complement strand
TGGTGGGCCGCCCGGGTCTCGATCCCGGCACCTTGGGATTAAAAGTCCCCTGCTCTTCCGGATGAGCTAGCGGCCCGGGACAGCAAGATAACGGACCAGAGCACAGTCGACGCGCGTCTGCCGGCCGTCGGATCAGCCGATCGACTCGAGACGCGGCACCAGCGGCGCCCACGTCTCTTGGAGCCAGTGAGTCGGATCCGGGCCGGTCGAACGGATAACGATCGCATCGACCCCGACGGCCGAAAAGGCGTCCGCCTCGCGCATGATGGTGTCCGGCGTGGCATCGTCTGCGATCGTCATCAACGCGGTCACCTCGATCGATTCCGGATCCCGACCGACGTCAGCACAGTGGCGGTGCAGCACGTCGACCTTGTGTTTCACCACGGATGCGTCGCCGATGATGTTGCACGCATCGGCGTACTGCGCCACCAAGCGGAGGGTCTTGCGCTCGCCACCACCGCCGATCAGGAGGCGGGGCCTCGGTGTGCTGACAGGTAAAGGGGAGCACAGCGTCTCGGCCAGCCGGTAGTGCGTGCCTTCGTACGGGCCGTCGTCATCACTCCACATCTGAAAGCAGATCTGGATGGTTTCTTCGAGTCGTTCGTACCGCTCGCGCAGCGGGGGAAACGGGACCCCCAACCCGCGGTGCTCACGCTCGTACCAGGCGGCTCCCAAACCGAGCTCAGCGCGGCCCCGCGACAGGACATCCAGCGTGGTCACAGTCTTGGCCAGAAGGCCGGGGTGACGGTAGGTGACCCCGCCGACGAGGAGCCGGAATCGCAGCCGCTCGGTCTTGGCGGCGGCAAACGACAGTGCCGAGTATCCCTCGAGCATGGGCTCCTCGGCGGGCCACATCATGTCCATCTGAAACCAGTGGTCCATTACCGAGAGCGTGCGCACCCCGATGGCGTCTGCCGTCTGTGCCAACGAAGTGAACGTAGGGCCGATCGCGGCGCTACCACCGGGCCAGGTGAAGCGCGGCACGTGAAGGTCGAGTTGCATGGAAATCCTCCCGTTCGAGCCGAGGGTAGCGCGTGGAACGGGCAGCGCGGCCAGTACTGTCGGCGCCAATGAGCCTCGTAATGGGTGCGCTCGACGCGCCACGTGCGGACAGTGCGCATGTCCATTGCCTCTCGGAGGGCTCACGACCGCGCACGCTGGCCGAGCTCGGAGCTGATGCCCGACTGGCGGGGTCCTGGTTGCAGAATCTCTCCGGCCGCAACGGCACGATGGCCGCTCTTCTGACGGCGTCGCACGACTGTCTCGCCACGTTCTTCGGCGCTCTGCGGTCAGGCCACACGCTGGTATCGCTCCCCCATCCGGCTCGTGGCATGGACGGAACCGAATACCTGGCCCAGATCGACGTGATGTGCGCACAGACAGGCGCGACGCATCTTCTTTGTGACACGACCCTGACCACGCTTCTCTCGCAGGCTGCCGTACCGGTCCACGGGTTCGGTGAGTACCACTCAACTGCGTTCGCGACCCCATCGGCGACTCCCGGCCAGTTCGTGCAGTTCACATCGGGCAGCACCGGCAAGCCGCGAGGCATCGCCCTCTCCCTCGAAGCGCTCGACGCCAACCTGGCCTCGATGTACGACTGGCTCGAGCCCCGGAGTGGGGCTGTCGTCTGCAGCTGGCTGCCGCTCTCCCACGACATGGGCCTCATCGGCCTGGCCCTCTACAGCATCTGCTCGGTCAACCCCCCGTGGTCGGTCCCCTCGGATCTCGTCTTGATGACGCCAGAGTCCTTCCTGGCCGACCCGTCCAGTTGGATGCGCGCATGCACGGACTACCGCGCTACTTCGACGACCTGTCCACCCTTTGCGTTGCGCCTGGCCGCACGCGCCCTTCGCGGTGCCGAGCGGTTCGATCTGTCGTCTATCCGCAGTTTCGTCGTGGGCAGTGAACCCGTTCCCGCCGAGACGCTGCGCGAGTTCGAGGAGGTAGCGCTGGACGCTGGACTGTCACGAAACGGATTGTGTCCCGGCTACGGTATGGCCGAGGCAACGCTCGCGATTGCGATCGACCCGCCCACCCGACCCTGGTCCTCGGTACGAGTCGACTCGGAGGCCCTCGCCGAACGGGAGTGGCGCGAGGTGGACAGAGGCGGTACCGAACTCGTCACCTGCGGTCCTCCGGTACGGGGGGTGGAGGTGCGCATCGCCGGCGGTCGGCCGCTCGGTGAGCTCGAGCTCCGCGGGCCGTCATTGCTGAGCCACTTCGTCCCCGACGAGGTGCCTGCTCTTACTGAGGACGGCTGGTTCCGATCCGCCGACCTGGCTCACCTCGATGACGGCTCGGTCTGCATCGCCGGACGTACCGACGATGTGCTCATCGTGGCCGGGCGGAATTTCGACGCCCGTGCGCTGGACGCCCTGGTCGGCACTCAGGTCGTGTGCCGCCCGGGGAACGCCGCCTGCTTCAGTGACGGCGCCGGACGTTACGTGGTCGTAGCCGAACCCAGAGTTGCAGGGGCAGACGTCGAAGACCTGCGAGCGGGTGCGCGGGAAATCCGGGCCGCGCTGACTCGGCACTTCGCCGCCGGTCCCTCCGCTGTCGTGTTCGTCGAACGGGGCTCCTTGCCGAAGACTCCGAGCGGCAAGATTCGCCGCAACCACCTGCGCGACCAGTGGAGTAGGGGCACACTGTCGCAACTGGTGTCCGGCTGAAGAGCGCCCGGACTTCGGCATTCCGATATGTTCCCTGGGACGCGAGTGCTGAGGAGACATGACAAGCAACGACACCCGTAGCGAGGTAATGACGCTGGAGGAGTTCAAGGCGTGGTTCGTGTCCGAGATCGAGTGGAGCCCTCCTGAGATCTCGGAGGAATACGACCTCGTTGAGGATCTCGGCATGGACTCGGTCGGTGCGGTCGACCTGATGGCCGCCATCGAGGACGCGGTGGGCGGGGATGTGATCATGCCGATCGAGCTGTTGCTCCAGATCACGACGGTGCGCGACGCCTACCTCCAGTACTGCGCGCTCGCCCACCTGCCGTACCAGGGAGCCGTCCAGCGATGAGTGCCCCGCAACCGGCTCCCGACGACGCCCATCTTTCGCCGACACTCCAGACGCGGCGCTTGCAGCTCCGCATGTTGACCCAGGAGGACCACGCACCTTTGTACCGGCTGTCGAGCGATCCCGACGTCACCTTCCAGTGGCGGTTCCGCGGTACGACTCCGAGCTACGACGACTTCCTCAAGCAGTTGTACCCAGGTGTGCTTTGCCAGTTCGTAGTGAGCCCGCACGGATCACAAGAGGTGCTCGGCCTCGTTGTCGCCTACAACGCCGACTTCCGCCACCGCTTCTGCCACGCGGCGGTCGTGATGCACCCGCGCCTCCACCGGCGCGGTCTCGGCATCGAGGCCTTCATGGGATTGGCCCGCTACGTCTACTACGGGTGGGACTTCCGCATGATCATCATGGAGACGGTCGGGATCGCGTTCGAGAACTTCTCGTCAGGTGAAGAAGCGGGCTACTTCACCGTCGAAGGGCGCATACGCGACCAGTTCTATTACGGCGGGCGCTACTGGGATGGCCTGTCGGTGACCCACCGGCGCGAACAATTCGAAAAGATCATGCAGGGCCCGGCCGGCCAGCTGCTGGCACCCGGCCGTCGGGTCAAGGTTCCCCCCCCTTCGGGGACCGCCAGGTAAGGGAATCTGCTCCGCCCGGACAAAGAGCGGGCAGGAGATGGGCTCGCAACCTACGATTCCGCACGTGGAGATGTCGTGGCAAGACATCGCCGGACTCACCGATCCCGTCGTGCGGAACGTCTGCATCACGCAGCGCTACCACGAGCTCGCGGTGGGCCTCCGGGATGCGGGTCTTGGTCGCGATGCGACGTGGTGCACTTTTGCCGTCTGGGCCTCCAAGACCGCCGGTGCCACCATCCGCGGTGACATCCTGCCGGCCCGAGCCAAGGCTCTCATCGCAGAGAACGGGGCGACCGATGACCTCCTCCATCATTTCAATCACGGCATAGAGGCGTGGGCGATGCAGCGGTTGTCCCATGAACACTTCGCCCAGGCAATCGACTCGGTCACCGCAGATGTGTCGAAGCATGTGGGCGACGGCAATCTCTTGGTGTTCGCTGAACTTGCTCCGCTGTTCACCGCGCTGCTCGAGGCGTGCCGAGCCTCCCCTCGCAGCCGGGAGGAACTGACCCGGGCAATGGCCCCTCTGCTGACGGCGATTCCAGAGAGCGACGATGCCGGCGGTCTCGTGGCCGCGTTCAACGCGTACGCAGAGGCACTGTTCGCTCGGGCAAACCGACCCGCTCTGGTGCTGCAGTCGAACACGCTCGCCGTGGCCCATGAACAGCAGCGCCTGCAACCGGCGATCTCGGGCGCTCTGGACGCTCCTATCACCGACACGCTGAAAAAGGTGATCGAAACGGACGTCGTGCGGCACCTTCCGGTGGCGGACGCACGCCAGGTGCTCGATGGCCTCGTCGACGAGGTCTGCTCCGCGCTCGATGCCACGTGGGACACGGTGTTGACGGAGGTCATCATGCAGCTCGTGACGGCGACCGAGACGTTCGACCTCCGTCGGGACGTGCCTCCACTCCCGGAGGGCATATTCCCTCCCGAGTTGCTCGACCTCGCCGGTACCGTGGCGGCCCCCACCGTCTCCCTGTGGGACCGGACGGACGGGACGGGCGCGCCGACCGGCGCCCGCGACTGGGCCGTGCTCGAAGAACGCATGAACTTCATCGTCAACCTTTTCCGCTCACGTCAGCAGGACGCCGCCCTCTTTGACCCTCCGTTTTCGAACGCACAGCTCGAAGTGCTGGCGGAAGGTCAGCTGCCGCCGGGACCGCTCTGACTCTGGACAGGCAGATCCCAGCGAGCAGCAAGCGATGTGGGCACCTGGAAGGCCGGTCGTCCCCCGTACCGTTCGGCCCGCACGGCCAACGCCAGCATCCCGAATCCGATCCGCTCGGACAACGCACTCAACAAGTGACGATGCAGCCTTTCCAGGGAGAGCTTGCGGCTCACCTCGGCCAGTGGTCGAAACACCAGCCGAGTCCAATCCGCCCGCGGCACACCCAGGAGGTCGGCGGTCTCGTCACCGACGTAGTAGCGAACGGTCGACGCGGGGAGGCCACGAAGACCGGGCGGGGCCAGGCGGGTTCCCTGCTCGAGGAGGGCGGCCATGAGCTCGTGGCCGGAGGCACTCGGGCCGAACTGCCGGCGGCGGACGACCGGCATCAGCGCCAAGGTCTGGGCCCGGGTCAGGGGTAGCAGGTCTGGCCGCACACCTAAGTAGAAACCGATAAGCGACCATGCGTGCAGATAGGCGTTGGCGTCGTCTTCGGTGTAGGCCACACCGGTCCGATCGAAGACCTCAAAGACGATCTCGGTGAACGTGAGCAACGTCTCGAGTAGGTCTTCCTGGTTGATGGGTGTTCCCCAAGAGGGATCCCACGTGACCCGGGGGTCGTTCTCGATCAACCATCTCACCGCCGCGTGCATCAATCTGACGTGTCGCACGTCGGAATAACCGTGGGTGCCGGGTTCGAGGCCCCCGGGTTCCATGACGTCGAGGTGGAATTGCGCGGTCTCGTTCAGGCGCCTCTTCGTGTCTGTCTCGAGCCGAGCGGTCAGACCGAGAACCTGGACCCCCCGGCGGCATGCGTACGCAGACGGCAGCGCCGCGGCGTAGAGCGCCGTGAAAACGTGGGATCCCCAGCGGGCGAAGCACTCCTGGCCGGCTGCAACGAGCTCAGGCTCGACCCAAGCTGGCGCCTCGATCTTCTCTTCCAGGAACGTGGTGAACGTGGGGTCGTTCGCTTCGTCGCGCTGGACGACCAACGCCCGGAAGGCAGCCGTCGCATTGCCCGTGCTGGCGAACAGGTCCCTCACAACTCCATCGGCCGCAGGGTCACCGCGCCCCCGGAGCCCGTCGAGAAAGTCGTCGCTCCAATCGGTCATGCCCGTAGTCGTTCGATCACCTGTCGTGCCTCTTCCACGCTTCGGCTCGGCCCTCCCCGCGAAACGTCTTCCACGCAGGCGACGAGTTCGTCGAGAACGCCTTCCGACGGGGAGGAGTGGCGGGCCCAACTCGTGAGGGCGCGCAGCTCCAGAGCCTTTGCCCCCTGTTGGCGCGCCAGATCGACCGCGGCGCGGTAATCCTCGGCCGCCGCGCTGTGGCCTGCTTCGGCCCTGCGATCCCCTCGCACGCGCAGGATCTCTGGCTCGCAGAATCTCTCTCCCGTCGTCCTGGAGGTCTCGACCGCCGCGGTGAGAAGAGCGATGGCCCGCTTGTGGTCGACGCGACGGTCATCGGCAACCAACATCTGAAAATACGGCCGCAGGAGAGGACCTGGGAGCTCCGGTTCTTCTATGCCTTCTCCAGCCCACCACTGGAGCGATCGGGCCCATTGCTTCCACTGCCGCGTGCTGAATTCGTCCGCGACGTGGAGCGCTTCGCTCGACAGCTTGCGCACGACCTCGCGTTCACCGTCGAGTTGGGCCATGATCGACGCCGTTACGGCGGCGACGGCTTGAGCCTGGGGCACACGGCGGTCGGTGGTGCATTGCAGAACGTCGTTTGCGATCCGCCACGCCTCGGTGGAGAGTCCACGCAGCCAACAACCGAGCGCGGTCGCGACGCGTGGAGCCGCCAGAGCCATGAGCTCCACTGAGCGCATAGGCGGCAGGTCGCGCAGGCTTCCCTCGAGAGGCAGGCCGCTGTCGGCATAGGACGTCCGCATCTGCTGGAGGCCCTCTCGAATCATCCCCTGCCAGATCCGCGTGGTTGCCTCATAGGTCGCGATCAGTTGCAGCGTCCACTGGTCGTCGAGCTGTACGGCCTCCCTTCTCGCCTCGGCGAGGATCGCGTTGATCCTGCGGTACTCGGCGCTCGCCTGCCACCACGGAATGAGAACCATGTAATTGCGGAGGAGGGTTTCGCGATCCCCCAGACGACGGGCCAACTCATCGACTCTTCGCGACTCCTCGAGCGCCTCTGGTGCGCTCTGGTCGACGGCGGTGAGGCACATCACGAGCCGACTGCGGGACTTCAGTTCCGTCGGCTCCCTCTCCTCCTCGGGGAGTTGGTCGATGAGCGCCAGGACGGCGCGCTCATGACCAGCCGCTTCCCTGAACCGCGCGTTCTGACGCGCGGTACGGGCCGCTTGCTTCCACAGCGGGACCGCATCGACGGCCCGACCCGCCGCACCCAGGTGATAGGCGGCGATTTCCGGGCGTACGTCGGCCCGGCCCGACGCAACGAGCATCTCGCCGACTGCGCCGTGGATGCGCACGCGATCCGACCGCAGCGCTGATCGATAGGACGCTTCGTGGAAGAGGGCGTGGCGAAATTGGAGTTCATCGGTGATTCCGGTGGCCTCGACAACGCCGTGCTCGCGGAGTCGCTCGAGGTTGGCTTCGAGTTCGGGGGCTTCAAGACCCGTTGCCGCACTCAGCATCGGACGATCGAAAGTCCGCCCGATGATGGAAGCCGCCTGCGCCACGCGCTTTGGGTCGCTTCCAACCCGGTCGAGTCGCGCGGTGATGACTTCGGACAACGTGGTCGGCAAGACAAAGGCTGGGCTCTCGGGTCCGTCCGCGACACCGCGGGCCAACTCCTCGAGAAAGAGCGGAACACCCTCCGCCCGCTCGACGAGCGCCGCCCGCATGTCACGAGTCAGACGCTCGGATTCGGGAAGGTGCTCGATCAACACTCGAGCGTCTGCCAGGCCAAGGCCGGTGAGCGTGAGCCGCACGTCGGGCTGGACATGTGGGTCCTCCTCGATCTCGGGCCTCGCCGTCATCGCGATCAGGACCGGAGCATCGTCACGGGCGATCAGGTGCACCGACTCCAACGTGCTGGGGTCCGCCCAATGTCCGTCTTCGACGATCAGCAGGAGCGGCCCCTGACGCGCCCGATCCTCGACCCAGTCCGCTGCGTCTCGCGGCGTGGCCGGGACGTCACCGATCACCTCTCCGTAGGGGTGGAGAGGGCTCAACTCGGTTCGGCGGCTGCACCGCATCGTCACCACGATCTGACCCATTGCCGTCACGTCATTGCCGAATTCGAGGAGCAGACGCGACTTCCCTATGCCCGGCTCCCCTGCAATCAGCGCGAGCCTTCCGCCTCCGCCCTGGACGGCGGCCCACTGCTGATCCAGCCACGCCCACGACTCCGGACGTGGAACAAAGGTCGTGAGTGGTCCGGCCTCGAGCCGGTGTCGAGCCGTACTGCGCCGTAGTACTCGAAAAGTGGGGACGGGTTCAGCGATGCCCTTCAACGCGAGGGCGCCCAGAGATTCCAACTCGAAATAGCCCGCGATCAGTTGAGCCGTGTCGTTACTGACGAGCACCTGGCCCGGATCGCCGGCCGCCTGCAATCGCGCCGCCATGTTCGGAACCTGACCCCACACGTCGGGTAGGCGTTCCTGACCGCCGGCGGTCACCGCCGCCACCAGGACTTCGCCCGTGTGGATGCCCACCCGTGCCATGAGCTCAGAGATGCCGAGCGCCGGAGGAAGCTGGTTCCCCATCGTCTCGATGGCTTCCACGATTTCCATCGCGGCCAACAGCGCATCCTGGCTGGCCGACTCCGTTGCCTCGGGATATCCGAAGTAGGCGATCGCGCCATCGCCCTGGAACTGCGCGATGACTCCGCTGTGCCGGGACACGATCTCGGCCACCCGGTGTTGGTACGAGTCCAGCACCTCGTGCCAATCCTCGGGATCGAGTACGGACGCGAGGTCAGTGGATCCGACCAGATCGGTGAACACGACGGTGAGCTGGCGTCGTTCCGAGGACTGGGACGAGGACGTCATCGGGATGACGACTCCGCGAGGTGCAAAGCACCGCCTGGCCCCCAAGGCCTTCGTCGCACGTATGCAATCTACGTCTGCCCAGGCTGGATGGATAGTCCGACCGCCCTGCGGCGTGCCCAGCCGGCGCGTCTTCGGGGTGAGTCAGACACCGTGGTGGCGACGTCCGTAGTCTTGGCGTCGTGCGACCTCGAGTGTCCAAGGCTTCATTGGTTCTTGCGTTCATGGCCTCGGTGCCGCTTCAGCTCGGCCTCTTCGCAACAGGTGCCGGCGCTCAAGGCACCACGACAACCTCCACCGCACCTCCGACCACGACGACGACGGCCGCTCCGACCACCACGACGACCACGGCACCGCCGACCACGACCACGAGCGCGCCCGAGACCACCACGACCCGTCACACAACGACGTCGACGACCCACCCCACGACCACCACAACGACGGCCAAGTCGTCGTCCAGCACCTCTCCCTGGGTATGGGTGCTTCTCGGCGTCGTGATCCTTCTTGCAATTCTGTTGGTCATATTCCTGATTTCGCGAGCGAAACGCCAGGGTCGCGTCACCGACTGGCGGCGGCTGGTGACGCCCGCGATCACCGCGGCCGAGTTGGCTCGCGACCTGGTCCAATCACAGGCACCGACTGACGACGCGGAACGCAGGGCCAGTGTGAACGCGCAAGTCGACGCCGCGGTCACCGGTCTCGAGCGCGCTGCGGCATCCGCTCCTGACGAGAGGCTCGCCGGCATCTGCTCGAGATGCGCGGAGAGCCTCCGCGGCCTGGCTTTTGCGGTTGAAGCCGACCACCTGATGCGCTCTGGCGGAGAGCACCCGACCGGAGCGCAGCTCGCGTCCGCCGACGCGGCTCGGCGCAGCCGCGCCGTTGAGCTCGAGACGGCGCTTGCGGAATTGAGGACGGCGCTGGCAGAAACAAAATAGGGACCCGAGAGCCCGACCACCCATCTTCCGACGGGTTCGACAGGATCGATGGCCTTGCTTAGGTTTGGCGCCGTGAGCACGTCGCGGCGGATCGACGGAGCGGGGGGTGTCTCCCTCTCGGTGACCGAGGCCGGGGAACAAGGAAGGCCAACCGTCCTGCTCGTCCATGGGTTTCCCGATACGAGTGCGGTATGGGATCCCGTGGTCGAACGCTTGACCGACTCGTTCCACGTCGTCCGCTACGACGTCCGCGGAGCCGGCCAATCCGACGTTCCCGCCACTCGTTCCGGATACGCACTCCCATTGCTGGTCGACGACATGGTCGCGGTGGCAGAAGCCACCAGTCCAGACCGGCCGGTCCACCTGGTCGCACACGACTGGGGCTCGGTTCAAGGATGGGAAGCCGTGACGACGGAGACGGTGGCCACCCGCATTGCCAGCTACACCTCCATCTCGGGTCCACCGCTCGATCACGCGGCACTGTGGGCTCGTCGACACCGCACACTGCGGCCTTCAGACCTGGTGCGTTCGTTTCGACAGGCTCTGCATTCCTGGTACATCGCGTTCTTCCATTTGCCCTGGATCCCCGAACTCATGGTGCGCGGCAGTCGGACCACCCGCCTGTGGGCCCGGAGGCTTCACCGCATCGAACACGCTCCGACCGACCAACGCTGGCCGGCTCCGACTTTCGCTGCCGACTTCGCCCACGGGGTCGAGCTCTACCGCGCCAACGTGCGCAGACGGATGCAGCATCCGGAGGCCCGGCACACCGACGTACCGATGCAGCTCGTGATCCCGCTGCGAGACCGCTACGTGACCCCCGCCTTGTTGGACGGGTTGGAAATTTGGGCCTCGGATTTGCGGCGGTACCCCGTCGAGGCCGGACACTGGGTCATCCGGACGCAGCCCGACACCATCGCCGCGGCGATCCGGGAATTCGTGGATCAGGCCGATATCGACGCCGGGTCACCGGCGGTCGGTGGCAGCTGAACCGGCGGTTATTCGCTCTGGAGTAAGAAGGCCGTCGGCGTGCGGGCAGCTGTCCGCGCCGGGAATGCCGCGATCACGTTCGCCAGTACGAGCGTTCCCACGGCGACAAGCACCAAGGACAACAGGGGAACGGTCGGATACGGAACGGCGTAAATCTGTTCGGCGAACAGGGTCCAAAGCCAACGGCCCGCGATCACGCCGAGCGGCACGCCTACCACGATGCCTACCACGGCAGCCACGGTGGCCTGCCACGCAACGGCCGCAGCGAGTTGGCGGCGGACGAAGCCCATGGTCTTGAGCAGGGCAAGGTCGCGGCGGCGTTGCCGGACTGACGAAAGGAGCGTGAGCGCGAGGGCCGCGATGGCCCCGAGGGCGAGGCCGGAGACGAGCAAGGTCGGCGTGATGCCGATCGTCTTGTAATTGACGATCTCGGCCGGCCGCTGGACGCCCTGGACCACGATCCCGTTGCCAGCGGCCCCGCCGGGAGCATTCGCGAATGCTTGGTTGGACGCTTGGGCGATCCGCTGAAGACTTGCCAGCGCTGCCGCAGGGGGCGCTGCCGGCTTGAGACGAACGAGAGCCAGATTCGGACCGTCGAGAGCCGGAACGGGTCCGCTCTGGACGGCCTCGGCGAATGTCTTGGAAAAGTCCTGATTGGTGAGGAGCACCCCGGTCCCCATGGATGTGTGGTCGGACACCGTGCTGGCGAAACCGATGGCGGGAAGGGTGGCAGTGCCGACGATCCGCATTCGCGTCGGCGGGACGTAGATCGGTGCATCTGCCGGCGTGCCGTACGTAACCGTCACGTAGTCGCCGAGATGTTTGCCGAGCTGTGCCAGCGTGGCTGCGCCGAGAACGATCTCGTGCGAGGCGGTCACTGGTTGGCCGCTCAGGATCGGCGGTGCCACTGGAGCACCGGCGTTCTCGATCAGGAATGGCACGGCCTGGCCATCGATCTCAACGTCGTTGTACGAGGCCCCGCTATAGGCGGCGACGTAGGGATCATGGCGCAGCATCGTGAGCGCCACTTGCGGGACGTTGCCTCCACCCGAACCAATCGGATTGAGGATGTATGACCAGTTCCACCCGTACAGTGCTGGGCTCGAGACGAGCGTCTGGAGGCTGCTTCCAAAGATGACCGTGGTCACCACGAGCGCCACTGCGAGTATCGATCCCAGGAGCGCCGAACGCACCGGGACGGCACTTCGGCCCTCGCCCGGCTCGAGGGCCATGCGTACTCCAACAACCCCGGTCGCCGGCAGGCCCGCACGAGCCACGAACGCCACGATGCGGGCTCCGGAGCTGGACCGAAGTCCATGCCGCAGCGCGACGCGGTGCGGTGCAGACGTGGCGGCCAGCACGAAGGCGATCGCCGTGAGCGTCACGAAGAGAATCAACGTCCCAAAGCCCAAGACGGTCCAGTCGAATGCAATGCCTCCAAAGGGATAGACCGACCGCACCGGGCCTAGCGGAGCAACGGGCGACAGTGCGATCGCGATCCCAGCGGCCAGCAGAATACCCAGGAGAATCGCAGCCTCAACGCCGATGAAGCCGTCGAGCACAGTGTCGGCTGGATTGGCCCCCAATGCACGCAGCACCTCGCGGTCGACTACTTCGGTCCGGAAACGGCGCGCCACGAGCTGGGCGGCTACGAGGATCGCAGCCAGAAGCGTCACGCCGCCGAACACACCGAGTGCGATGGAAATCGGCCGCAATGAGCGGTCGGCCTTGGCGGTCACCGGCGCAAGAGCGTGATAGGTGTAGATGTCGCCGGGGGGGATGAGACGTGAAAGCTCGCGCTCGATCAACGGAACGAGACTGGTACCGCGGTGGGTCTGAATACCGAAGGCCAGCGCACCAGCCATCTGTTGACCCTTGAGTGCCAGGACCTGTCGGGCGAATGCAGAGGTCAGGGGGATGAATGTCGGGAAAGTGTCGACGTCGTCTTCGACGACCTGCGAGTTGTTAATGGCGAGGCCTACCAGCCGCATGTTTATACGCAAGGCCGGCTTGACGGCCGCAGTGCCGAAGCCGGGCAGGCTCTGCTGCTCGTTCGAGTAGAAACCGAAAGGGATCGTCTGTCCCACGTGGAAACCAAGGAGCTTGGCCACCGACGGCGCCATCATGATCTCGTCGGGCCGATTGCGAGACGCCATCCGTCCTTGGGTCACCGCTACACGGTCCTGGGAATAGAAGAGGCCGTTGACGCTGGCCAACGGGTAGGCCAGGCCCGTCACCCGGATCCTCGGGGCGCCGCTGGGGGTCAGCGGGGCGCCGACCACGACGAATCCTGTGGCGACGTGGATGACCCCCGGAAGGCGCGCAATCGCCGACGTCAGGGCCGGGTTGTAATCAGGGTTCCCTCCTGCCCCGGATTGAGCTCCGAACAGCGTGACGTCCAGGTTCGAAGGGTTGGTCGAGGCCAGGAAGGACGAGAACGAGGACTGAGTGCGGCGGGCCGCCGCCAGGCCACCAAGGCCGAGGCCACCGAGGAAACCGATAAGGACGACCAACGTCACGTAGGCACGCCAGCGGTGGCCGAACGTTGCTCGCATGCGGTAGCGAGCGATCTCGAGGGCCTGCCTGATCACCCTCCTACACCCGCGCCGAGTCACGAAATCGCCGGGTCACCGGTTCATCGTGACACCGGCGTTCCACGGCCCCAAGGGTGCCAGCTGCACCCGCAGCGAGGAGGTCACCACCACGAACAGGCGCGCCGCACGTGCTGCGCTACCGTACGCTTCGCCATGGCGACGATCCGGGTGGTGCTGGCGGAGGACAACGCCCTGCTGCGAGAAGGGATCTCGCGCATCATCGACGGAGAGCCCGATCTGGACCTCCTCGGGCGGGCGGCCGATCTGCCCGAACTGCTGGAGCTGATCGAAAGCGCGTCCCCCGACGTCGTCGTCACCGACATCCGCATGCCTCCGACGGGTACCGACGAGGGAATCCAAGCCGCATCGTGGCTCCGCGAGCACCGGCCCGAGGTGGGGGTCGTCGTACTCAGCCAGTACAAGACACCGTCGTACGCGTTGGCGCTCCTCGAGACCGGGTCCGCCGGTCGTGCCTATCTCCTGAAGGAACACGTCGCCGGCGCCGACGAGCTCGCCCAGGCCGTCCGCATCGTTGCCCAAGGGGGCTCCATGATCGATCCCCAGGTCGTGGACGAGCTGATCGAGGCCAAGTCCTCGCGCCGGAAGTCCGACCTCTCTTGGCTGACGCCGCGAGAATCCGAAATCCTGGGTGAAATGGCCACGGGGAAGAGCAATGCCGCCATCGCCGCCTCCCTGCAGGTATCCGAGCGCGCCGTGGAGAAACACACCAACTCGATCTTCTCGAAGCTGGGACTGAGCGAAGAGCGCGACGTCAACCGTCGGGTCAAAGCCGTCCTCGTCTACCTGAGCGACCCCGGGGGAGGGTGACACCACCTCCGATCGTGTGGCACCACCCGGGTCATCGCGGCTGGCACGGCGCGAAAATGGACGCGTGAGCAAACCTTTTCCGGTCCTGATCGTGGACGATCAGGCCCCGTTCCGCGCGGCCATGAAGGCGGTCCTGCGGAGGGCGACCGAGTTCGAGTTGGTGGGCGAAGCGGCCAACGGGAACGAGGCGGTCTCGCTGGCTGAGGAGCTCCACCCGGCCCTCGTCCTCATGGACATCAACATGCCCGAGATGAACGGCATCGAGGCGACCCGGACACTCGTTGCACGGCAACCGGGTGTCGTCGTGATCCTCTGTTCCACCTACGACGCAAGCGATCTCCCTCCCGAGGTGGCCACAAGTGGCGCCCGCGCCTATATGAACAAGGAGCACCTTGGAGCCGACACCCTCCGGCGGCTCTGGGAAGAGCGCGACGAGCAGCAATTCATCTCTGTCTGATCGGCCTACTCAGACGAGGGGCACCGACCCTCGAACCACGGAGCCCTTACCGATCTCGGACTCCCATCTGACCGTGCCGCCGATGGCGCCCAACCGGTCTGCCATGTTGACGTAGCCGTGACCCTTTTGGGCGCGATCGGGATCGAAGCCGGGTCCGTCGTCGGCCACCGTGAACAGGAGTCCGCCCGCCTCTTCCCACAGGTGGAGATCCACGTGCGCGTCCGGCGCGTGCTTTGCCGCGTTCTGCAACGCCTCCAGGCAACAGAAGTACACCGCCGCCTCCGTCTCGGACGGGTAGCGGCCAATCCCGTCCGTCGAGATCTCGACGGGCAACGGGTTCCTACTGGCCGCCGCCCGGAGTGCCTCCACCAGTCCGCTGTCGACCAGGAGCGGCGGATAGATCCCGTGCGCCAGCTGGCGCACCTCTTGAATCGTCTCCTGGACCTCGCCGGCGAGCTGGTCGAGCATCTCGAGCCCCGCTTCGGAGTCGTCGGTGATGATGTCCCGGGCCAGACGCAGGTTCACCGCCAGGGCGACGAGGTGCTGCTGTGCTCCGTCGTGCAGGTTCCGCTCGATGCGACGACGCTCGGCATCACCACTCGCGACGACGCGCGCCCGCGACTCGCGCAGCTCGTCCGCCTGTTTGCGGACCTCGTCCAGGGTGGTCTGCAGAGCGGTGTCGAGTTGCGAGTTGTGGAGAGCGAGCCCAACCTGCCGGGCGAGGTCGGACAGGACACGGTCGTCGTCCTCGGAGAACCCGCTCGCCTGCGACGACCGCTCCACGACGATCAGTCCGAGCAACTCGCCGGCGTGGCTGACCGGAGCCACGCGAATCTGCTCTCTCTCCCGGCCGGCGAGGAGCGCCGGCAGCCAGATCGATGCCCACGCTGTGCCCGACACCCCCGCCCGCGTGACCACGGGTCGCTCCCGCGGTGATACGACGATGGAGCCAGGTCCGACGTCCGGCACCGAGACCGTTCGTTCGAGCACCTCACCGGCGCCGGTGAACACCTCGGCGCTGACCAAGGCCATCGTCTTTCGCAGGGACTCGGCCAGCTGCAGCAACAGTTCGTCCATCGGGATTGCTCGCGTGAGCCGGCTACCGAAGGTCCGCAGGACTTCGTCCGGGGCCTCGCGCGCACCGTAGACAAACCGCGTCGATGACTGCAGGAATCGTTCGCGTACGGGGACGAAGATCACTGCGGCCACCCCCGAAGCGATCATGGACAGCGCCAGGACCTCTTTGTCGCCCGTGGTCTTCGGCGCGTGACCGAGGCCGAGCACCAACACCAGGTAGATGGCCGACACCACCGCCACGAAGCCAAAGACCGCCAGTACCTGCACGAGGCCGCGGCTCCCGTGCGGCGCCAGGCGCCGGCTTTCACTGGCAAGCAGGCCCAAGGGGACCAGGACGGTCCCACCGGCAACCACCGCGCCCAAGGACGCCGGCCAGCCGACGAGCAGATGCAGCACCGCTGCTCCGAGGGCGACCGTGACTGCGAGCGTGACTCCGATGCCGAACCACAACATCCGCTCTCGTCGATACCCGATGGAGGCGATGTAGCGGGCGCGCAGAGGCCCGAGGGCCAGTAGCGCGGCGATCGACCAGCTGATAGCGCCGTCCACCACCGTGAAGGGCCGATGAGCGACGACGAGTCCGATTCCGACACCGACCGCCGCCACGTAAGCGACGGAGGCAGTGCTGCGTCGAAGTGAGTCGTGGAGGCGGCCATCGGGAAGGGCCAGCAGGAAATGGAAGGAGATCGCGGTCACCAGTACCGCGGCGAAGGTCGCGACGTCGCGCGCGGTAAGCGAGGAGTGCACGGTCTCTGCTTGGCGGCCGGCGGTCAGGGCCACCATCGCAACCAGCGCGTCAAATCCCGCGAGAAGGTGATACGGGGATACCTTCACTCCGGAGCGGTCACGGGCGTGGGTGTCGATGAAACCCACCAGCGCCCACACGATGGTGAGGCCGAAGGCGACCGCATTGACCGGGTCCATGCCCCCGGGAACCACGATGCGGACGCCGACGACGACACCAGCAATGGTCAACCCGAGCAGCAGGACCTGGAGGAGCCGGAACCACCCGAGTGCGGGCGCGCCGACCTGAGACTCGATGATCAGTGGCGGCTCTGCCACCTCGAGCTTCACGTCACCGGGCACGGTCACTGCGGTCGTCCTTCGTCCCTCGCGCTCAGGACTGCATTGCGATGGGCGTGGCGGAGTCCTCGTCTACCTCTATCCGCCCGTCGCGCATGCGCACGATCCGTCCCGCGGCCGACGCCACGCCGGGATCGTGGGTGACGAGCAGGATCGTCTGCCCGCCCGAATGGAGCCGGCTCAGGAGTTCGATCACTTCCTGGCCTCCCTCCGAGTCCAACGCCCCCGTGGGTTCGTCTGCCAGCAGCAGCGTCGGCTCGTTGGCCAGTGCACGCGCGATGGCGAGGCGCTGCCGCTGTCCGCCCGAGAGCATGCCGGGCACGGTCCCCGCCTTGTCGGAAATGCCAAGGAGATCGAGGAGATCGCGGGCGCGACTCTCAGCCATCTTGCGTTTGCGGCCTGCGATCACGGCCGGCAACGCGACGTTCTCGAGCACCGTCATTCCTTCAAGAAGATTAAAGAACTGGAAGACGATGCCGATGTGGCGACGGCGCATCTGCGAGAGCTCGTCTTCGGTCCGACCCGTGACGAGCTCGCCGGCCACCGTGATCGTGCCTTCGTCTGCGACGTCCAGTCCGGCAATCAAGTTGAGCAGGGTCGACTTCCCGCAACCGGATGGACCCATCAAAGCGATGAAGTCCCCCGAGGGCACGACCAGGTTGGCTCCCCGCAGGGCCCGCACCGGTGCGTTCTCCGCCTCGAAGGTCTTGCGAAGCTTGTCTACGACCAAGGCATCCATGTCAGATTCCTTCTTTCGTCGCGCCACCGCCTGGGCAAGCGCCTTCCACCAGTTTGTATGCAATGACGGGTGTCTCGCGTCCCTTGACCAGCTGAGGAGGCAGGGCGACCGTCGAGCGCGGCGAACGCCACGCCTCTACCGTCCCCTGGGAGACCACTGTCTCTCCTGCGTCCGCCAGCTGCTGCAGCCGCTGGGACATGTTCACCGTGTCGCCGACGAGCGTGTACTCCAGGCGCTCCTCCGAGCCGAGCAGCGCCGCCGCCGCCTCGCCGGTCGACAGCCCAAGCCCAAGCCCGAAGGGCGGCAGGCCTTCCACGCTCCATCGGTCGTTGATGACCTGCTGCTTCTCGTGCATGGCCTGTGCCGCGGCCACGGCCCGGTCGGCGTGGTCCTCTTGGGCGAACGGAGCGCCGAACACCGCCATGACGGCATCGCCGACGAACTGCATGACCGTGCCGTTCTCCCCGAGGATGGCATCGTTCATGGCCGCGCGGTGCACGTTGAGCTGCCCCGCCAACTGGCTGGGGTCGGCGTGCTCAGCGATGCTCGAGTAGGAGCGAATGTCGCTCATGAGCACCGTCACGATCACGCGCTCGGTCTCACCGAGCTGCCGGCCGTCGCGACGCAGCTTCTCGGCCAGCCCACCGGGAAGCAGCCGCGACAGTGTCTCGCCTTGTTCCTCGCGGTCCACGATCGCCTTGTGCAAGAGCCGCAGTCGCTGCAACGCACCGTCGGTCCCGGCCGAGACGCCCTCGGCCAACTTCACGAAGACCGCCTCGACCTCTGCATCGACGGCTTCGGGTGGCAGACCCCTTGCGACGGCGATCGCCTTGATCGGCTTGCCTTCGGCGACCATGCCGAGCAGCTCCTCCTCGGCGGTCGACAACCCTCCGTGCGTCGTGACCGGTCGAATCAGGGCGTCGACGATGGCCGGGTCCAGAGCGTTGCCGCCGCTGGCGACGGCGCGGATCGCATCGACGAGTTGGTCGCCCTGTGCGATGTGATCCTTTAGTAGGTAGCCGTATCCCGCTGAACCCTCCGCCAGCAGCGACACCGCGTATTCCGGGTCGTCGTACTGGGAGAGGATCACGACGCCGGTGCCGGGGTGACGCTTGCGGACCTCTTTGGCCGCGTCGATGCCCTCGCGGTTGAACTCAGGGGGCATCCTGATGTCGGTGACCAGCACCTGCGGCTCCAGCTCCCGCGCTCCCTGGACAACCTCGTCGTAGTCGGCACCCACCCCGACGATGCGGAGATCCTTGTGGCGTTCGATCAAGGCTCGCACGCCTTCCCGGACGATCAAGTTGTCGTCAGCCAGGAACACCGAGATCGTGCCGGACCGATCGGAGTCGTCAACCATTCCCACAGTTGTCGCACACCCCAGGGCGGCCGAACAGGTGGGGATCCCCCCGGCAACGGTGGTGCTAGGCACACCTTTGGACGCCTGTCACCACACTCGTCATCCCAGGTCGCCCGGTACAGGCTGGGTCCATGAGCACAAACACGGCCACTCGCCACGAAGCGGTCGTCACGTCGCTGTCGTGGATACCCAGCGAGGCGATCGAGGGCGCCCAGCGCATGGTGTTCGACTCGGGGGTCACGCACTACGACCCTCCGCCCCCGACCGAAGACATGGAGGTTGAGAAGTTGCGCGACGAGGATCGCTTCCGGTTCGCCAACGAGCTCCGGGCCTTCGTCGCCGTCGACTCGTCCGGGCGCATCATCGACTGCGGCTACTCGGGACGCGGCCTCATGGGGACGACCCTTGTCAACCTCCGGGCGGTCAAGCACCGCTTCCAGGCTGTCCAGCTCCCCACGATCCAGCGCGATCCCGAGTACGGCGACGGTTGGGTGCGATTCGTCCAAACCTGCGGTGGCCGCACGGGCATCCCCGCGCCGCGCCGGGTGCGCCGCCGGCCCTTCATCCAGTGGCAGGCACCCTTGGTGTGGACGACGCTGTCGCTCACGCTCCACGCGGACGGTCGGGCAGAGCACACGCTCATCGGGGCCAGCAGATTCCCCCGGCACTGGGTCTACGACGGCGAGAACAAGCTGTCGCACAAGTCCGGCCTCACCGACTTCAAGGATTGGTACCGCAAGTCGTTCGGCAAGCACAGCCCGTGGGGTGACGAGGACTCCGAGGCGCTCGTGTCAGCGGTCGAGTCCGCCCTCGAGACGTCCCTGTCCGCCCAGTTGATGCAGGGTGGCGGCAAGCGAAAGATCGAGCGGTTCCCGGCGGGGACGGTTCTCTTCAAAGAAGGCGAGCCGGGGACCGAGGTCATGCTGATCCTCGACGGCATCGTCAGGATCGAGCGCGGCGGAGAACGCCTCGCTGAATACGGACCGGGAGCGCTGTTGGGAGAACGCGCGCACCTTGAGGGCGGAATCCGCACGTCGAGCAACCTCGCGGTGACGCCGTGCCGAGTCGCTCTGTTCGAGGCCGATTTGATCGAGCGCTCGCATCTCGAGGAGTTGTCGGCGGGCCATCGCCGCGAGGACACCGCGCGAGACTGAGTCTGTGCGCGTGACCTTCTGCGGGACCCGAGGGTCGACGCCAGCACCCGGGCCCGAATTCGTCCGCTACGGCGGGAACACATCGTGCGTCGCGGTCTCGCACGAGGACGGCGCGGGACCTTCGTTGCTCCTCGACGCGGGGACGGGCCTGCGTCGGGTCCAAGAGCTCCTGGGGGACCGCGCGTTCCAGGGCACGCTGCTGCTCACCCACTTGCACTGGGATCACGTCCAAGGCCTCCCCTTCTTCCCTTCGGGGGACCGCGTGGGTTCACGAGTCTCGCTCCTCCTGCCGTCGCACGATCAGTTGGGGCCGGTGGAGCTGCTGTCTCGCATGATGTCGCCTCCGTTCTTCCCGATCGGGCCCACCCAGCTCCGCGGCGACTGGGACTTCGGCTACGTCGGAGACGGCGCCTTCGAAGCGGAGGGGTTCTCGGTCCTGGCCAAGGACGTGCCACACAAGGGAGGGCACACCGTCGGCTATCGGGTGAGCGACGGGCGCACGTCTTTGGCCTACCTCCCCGACCACTGTCCGACTGCGCTCGGCTCGGGACCGGACGATGTCGGTGAGTACCACGAGACCGCGCTCGAGCTCGCCTGCGGTGTCGACCTGTTGATCCACGATTCGCACCTGCGGGCGGAGGAGGTCGAAGCCGAAGGCTCGTTCGGGCATGCAGCCGCCGAATACGCCGTGCGGCTCGGCGAATTGGCGGGCGCACGACAGGTCGCGCTGTTTCATCATCGCCCCGAGCGCACGGACGCCGAGATCGACCGCACCGTTGCTCGCTTCGCGGAACGCGGCTTGCCCGTCGTCGCCGCCGAGGAAGGGACGACGGTCGCACTGTGAGCGCGTCAACGTCCCGACGTGCCGATGCGACCGTCGTGGGTGCCGGTCCGAACGGACTCGTGGCCGCCCTCACGTTGGCCCGGGCCGGGCTGGCCGTCGACGTCTATGAGGCCGCTCCCGAACCTGGGGGTGGCTGTCGCACCGCCGAGCTGACGCTGCCCGGCTTCCGTCACGACGTCTGCTCGGCCGTACACCCGTTGCTCCTGGCCTCTCCCGCCTTCCACAACATCGACCTGTCGACGCACGGGGTGCGACTGCTCACCCCGGAGGTCGCATTCGCCCACCCGCTCGACGGTGGACGCGGCGCGGCCGTCGGTGGAACGGTTGCCGACGTGGCCGCGTCGCTCGGGACCGACGGCGACGCCTACACGCGCGCCTTTTCCGGTCTGGTACGGGACCTCGACAAGGTGCTCCCGGTCTTCCTTGGGACTATGCGCACGGTGCCGCGCCACCCGGTTGCCGCCGGCAGCTTCGGAGTCCGCGCCTTGTCAACAGCAAAGGTGATGGCGGGCCGGTTCCGCACCGACGAGGCGCGCGCGCTGATCGCAGGAGCGGCGGCGCACTCGATGCTGCCTCTGACGGCACCCCTCTCGGGTGCGTTCCCGCGGCTCTTCGTCGCCCTCGCCCACCGTTATGGCTGGCCCGTCGTCGAGGGCGGCAGCGGGGCTGTCATTGATGCTCTGGGCGCTGAGCTCACGGCGCTCGGCGGCCGGATCGAAACCAATTGCTTGGTCAAGAACCTGGCCGATCTTCCGCCCACACCGACTGTCGTCCTGGACGTGACACCGCGCCAGTTGCTCGAGCTCGCCGGCGACCGGCTTCCGCCGCGGTACGCACGTGCCCTTTCCCGCTACCGGTACGGACCGGGTGTCTGCAAAGTCGATTGGGCGCTGAGCGGGCCGGTCCCGTGGGCTACCGCGGCCTGCCGGCAGACGGTCACCGTGCATGTCGGCGGAACGTTCGAGGAGGTTGCGCACAGCGAGGCTGAAGTGAACGCCGGCCGGCACCCAGAACGCCCGTATTGCCTTGTCGCGCAGCCCTGCCTCGTCGATCCGGCCCGTGCACCCGAAGGCCGGCACACGTTGTGGGCCTACTGCCACGTCCCGAACGGCTCGGATGTCGACATGACGGATCGCATCGAGGCACAGATCGAGCGTTTCGCGCCAGGATTCCGCGACCTGATCCTGGCTCGTTCGACGTTCACCGCCAGCGCCACCGAAGAGCACAACCCCAGCTACGTCGGGGGCGATATCAATGCCGGTGCCGCCACCCTGCGCCAGATGCTTTTTCGCCCGACCGTGCAGTGGAACCCGTACCGCACCGCGCTCAAAGGTGTCTACCTGTGCTCCGCCGCCACCCCTCCGGGTGGGGGCGTCCACGGCATGTGCGGGCTGGGTGCGGCACGCGCCGCTTTGCACGACCTCGACCAGGACGGAGCCGGTTCGCCGGAGTCCTGATGTTGACACGCGCGGTGTCCTTCGCCGGGTACCGGTTCCGAACGACCTTCAAGTCGGAACTCTCCTATTACATCTCGGTGATCTTGTTGGTGGGCGCGCTCGGCGGCGTGTCCATGGGCGCGGTCGCCGCCGCCCGCAGCACGGAATCCTCCTACTCCGACCTCGTGGCGAGCTCGCACGTCCCCAACCTCTTCGTCCTGGACGGGGTGATCAACCCGGCCATCGGACTCGACTCGGCGTACAACCCCGCTCTGCTGCGGAAGCTGTCGCACCTGCCCCATGTCGAACGGGTCGCTGACACGGTGCAGCTCAACACGGGCCCACTCACCCCCGAAGGCCGACCACTGCCGGCGAGCGGCTCCATCCCGGGTGACGCCAGCGTCAACGGGTTGTACTTCACGGAGGATCCCGTCGCTATCACGCAGGGACGGATCGCCGACCCCCACAAGGCCGGCGAGTTCGTCCTCGATGCGGCCTCGGTGAAGGCATTCGGCTATCACCTGGGGGAGGAGATTCCGGTCGGGTGGCTGACCAATGCGCAGGCGAACTCGGGGAATCTCGCGCTGAACTCAATCATCCCCGCCAGTCAGCGTGCGAGCGTGAAGCTGGTCGGTATCGCGGGGCCCCAGGCGACCAACTTGTTCCAGGACTCGGACGAGGCACAAGGCCAGTCCATCATGTTGTTCACGCCGGCGCTGACAAACAAGCTGCTCGCATGCTGTAGCAACACCATGCTGTCCGCGCTGACGTTGCAGGACGGCAACCGGTATCTCTCCGCAGTGGAGGCAGAGATCAAAGGCGTGCTGCCCAAGGGTCTCCCGCTCGTTTACATCCAGGTCAAGGATCGAGTCGCAATCGCCAACGACACCTTGCGGCCCGAGGCCATCGCGCTGGCGGTCTTCGGCGGTATCGCCGGCATGGCCGCCCTCCTCATCGCCGGGCAGGTGGTCAGCCGCCGGATCCGCCTGAAGGCCGCAGACCTCGACATCATCCGGGCCCTCGGGGCAAGCCCCTCCATGACGTTCTGCGACGATCTGATCGGCACGCTCGGCGCCGTGGCGGTCGGCTCCATCCTGGCCGGGGTGGTGGCCCTCTGCCTCTCGCCGCTGGCTCCGCTGGGACCGGTACGGCCGTTCCTGCGCGTCGAACTGCACGCAGACTGGGCGGTGATCGGTCTCGGCGTGGCCGGCCTCATGCTGTCGCTCGGGGCGATCGCGGCGTTGGCTTCCTGGCGAGCAGTGCCGGGCAGCGTTCGCGTCCGTGGCCAGCGAACCCCCTCGTCACGCGTGACGACTGCGGCGGCGCGGGCAGGACTCCCGCCGCCGGCGATCACCGGCGTGAGGTTCGCCCTCGAGCCGGGGGTGGGTAGGAGCGCCGTCCCTGTGCGGTCGGCGATCCTAGGTGCCATCCTCGCCCTCACCGTTGTCGTGGCCACGGTCACGTTCGGGTCGAGTCTCAACACGCTGGTCAGCCACCCCGCGCTGTACGGCTGGAACTGGACCTACGACATGGACGGTGGTGGTGGGCTCGGCGATGTCCCCGGACAGGCTGCAGCCAAGCTTCTCAACGCAGACCCCTTCGTCGAGAGTTGGAGCGGCGTCTCGTACTCGACCCTGCAACTCGACGGGATCAACGTGCCGGTGATGGGAGCCACGCCCCGCGCGCCGGTGGCACCTCCTCTTCTCAGCGGGCACAGCCTCGAAGCCCGCGGTCAGGTGGTGCTTGGTTCCAGCACGCTGCGCGAGCTGCACAAGCGGGTCGGGGACACGGTGGAGGAGCGAGCACCTCACGGCACACCGGTCAGGCTGACGATCGTCGGCACGGCGACGCTCCCTCCCATCGGTGTCATCGGGTCGTCACATCTCGAGATGGGGACTGGCGCCCTTCTCTCCTACCAGCTCATCCCACCTGCGGCGAGGAACCTCTTCGAGGTCACGCCGGGGCCCAACGCGATCCTGATCCGCACCAAAGGGGGACCGAGCCAGGCGGCTCTGCGTTCGATCCAGGCCATCGGGCGCAAGCTGGACATCGCAAGCAACGGCGGCTCGGTGCTGCCGGTGCAGCGGCCGGCCCAGATCATCAACTACGGATCACTGGGCACGACGCCGTTGCTCCTGGGCGCAGCGTTGGCCCTTGGTGCCGTCAGCGCGCTCGGCATCACACTGGTCACATCGGTCCGGCGCAGACGGCGCGATCTGGCGATACTCAAGACGCTGGGCTTCACCGGACGTCAGTTGGCGACCGCCGTGTCCGTACAAGCGGGAGTCGCCGCCGTCATCGGCTGCGCCGTCGGAATCCCAGCGGGGATCGCAGTGGGGCGCGTGCTCTGGGACCTTTTCGCCGGCGAGATCAATGCCGTACCCCATCCCACGGTCCCCGGCGCGACCATCGTCGCGATCGGGCTAGCAGCGTTCGCGCTGGCCATCCTGGTCGCCACTATCCCCGGTCGTATCGCGGCGAGAACCACCACGTCGCGGCTCCTGCGCGTCGAGTGACGCTATCCACACCGGGATACGGGTGGTGGCACCACGCGACCCGAGTGTGCCCGCACCCTGTCGCAGCCGGCGGCGATCTGCGTCAATGTCGTATGGACTCGAGGACAGACCTCAACTCATGGACAGCTCCTCTATCCGTGCGACGCAGGACCTCGCGTGCCGCGGCGATCGCGTCGGTGGTCCTGGGACTCGTGACCACGCTGGCCGTCCTGCCGACTGCCGGTGCCTCCGCGTCAACCGCTCAGTCAGGCGCGGCCACGGTCGTCTCGGCCGTGGCCAGCCCGTACGGTTCGGTGCTCACGGTGGGCTCGGGTCAATTCTCGGGCTACACCCTCTATCAGTTCAACCGGAACACGGCGAGCGCATGCACCACAAAGGTCGACCCAGCGAACAACCCACCGATTTCGTGCGCCGGCGCGGAGAATGACAAGACAGCGGACTGGCCTGTCCTGAGCACGGTCGGTAAGCCCGTCGCCGGACCGGGTGTCAACAAGCACCTACTGGGCATGGTGTACCGCAAGGACATCGGAGCGGACGAGGTCACCTACGGCGGCAAGCTCCTGTACATGTTCGACCCTGCGCCCGGCCAGTACGGGGGCGTCAACTTCATGGAAACGGTCGCCCCGCTGCCGCCTTGGCACGGCGTGTGGTACTTGGTTTCAGCAAAGAACGGGCTCCCTGTCACCGGGCCCGTCGCCATCTCCACCCAGAAGCAAGCCGACGGTTCGACCGTGCTCACGGCCGGCATGTTCCAGGGCATGGCCGGCCCCACCGGCTTGCCGATCGTCGTCTACAGCTACAGCAAGGACTCGAAGAACCACAGCAACTGCACCGGTTCGTGTGCACTCAGCTGGCCGCCCGTGCTCACCACGGCGGCAGCCCAAGCGGGCACAGGCGTGTCGAAGAGCTCACTCGGGGTGATCCACCGCTCGGACGGCACCGAACAACTCACGTTCGACGGCAAGCCGCTGTACTTCTACTCGGAAGAGGTGCCTCAGCTGAACCCGCAGAACGGCAACCCGGAGAACCCCGCCACCTTGGGCGCCGGCAACGGCAAGACGGGACCGGGCCACGACGGCACCTTCAAGCTGGTCGCTGCCACCGCATGAGCCTCGCCTAGTCGGCGAAGCTTGCTACCACAGCATCGCCCACTCTGCGCACCGTTTCGGCGGTGCCCGTGGGCATGTTGAAGATGAAGTAGTCGACGCCGGCGGCGGCGAGCTCCTCGACCTGACCCACGAGCTCGTCCGCCGTTCCGACGTTCGAACCCGAAGGTTCCTCACCTGTCACCTGGCGCAAGAAGTCGTTGGTGGCCGCCGTCTCCGCTTCGTTCTCGGTGAGCACCAGCGTGGCCAATCGGCTGACGGTCACCTCGGACGGGTCACGACCGACGGCCTCACAGTGTCCGCGCAGTATTCCGACTTTGTGGGCGATAGTCGCGGCGTCACCGAACAGGTTGCACATGTCGGCGTACTGCGCGACCAACCGAAGCGTTCTTTTCTCACCGCCCCCACCGACGAGAATGGTCGGCCCGCCCAGCTGTACGGGGGGCGGGATGTTTTGGGCCTCGTGCGTCCGGTAGTAGGTCCCGTCGAACGTCGGGCTGGCGCCGGCGAACATGCCGCGACAGATCTGCAGAGCCTCCTCGAGCCGGTCGAGGCGC
>Ga0070765_100000383_pt1 | contig 26517 bp, 19 predicted proteins | sample HubBroMetageWFT5_FD_71516 | JGI IMG/M metagenome (GOLD analysis project Ga0070765, IMG submission 71516) | Warmed and freeze-thawed soil microbial communities from the Hubbard Brook experimental Forest, New Hampshire - Hubbard Brook CCASE Soil... | ecosystem: Environmental > Terrestrial > Soil... | reverse complement strand
TATCGTGGGGCGGAATGAATTGGTTCAGTAAGGCGAGGCGGCCTGGTTCGCGAAACGGGAGGGACCGCAGCAGGACACCATTGACGACACTGAAGATGCCTGTGTTTGCTCCAATACCTATCGCGAGGGTGACGATCGCGACGGCGGTAAAGCCGGGGGATTTGCGCAGCAATCGAAAACCGAAGCGAATGTCTTCCACGAGGTGTTCGAGCCAAAGGAGGCTCCAGATATCGCGAGTCTCCTCCCTTACGCGCGTGATATTGCCAAATTTCCTCAGGGCCGCGTGGCGCGCTTCGTCGGGCGGCACGCCGCGCTCGATGTTGTCTTGCGTCTCGCGCTCGATATGGTCGCGAATATCCCGATCGAGATCTTCAAGCATTCGCTCGCGGCGTCGGTGCCTCTTAGTAGACATTCTAGGTGAAGATAGTGCCGTGCCGCAGGAAAGTCAACGATTGCATTTATGGTTTGGTTGTTGGCCCAGCCCTACACCTTTCCTGCGCCCGGCAATTGTTGGTTCCGGCAACTCAACTTCGTTTTTTGAAACGGGATTGACCGGTAGTGAGTCCAAAAGATTGAAAGAGCTTGACCGGCTCGGGCCGGGATTCGACGCAAAGGAGAACCAACGATGAAACTGCCCAGGTTCAGAAACGCGATGATGGCAGCGGCGATGGGATTGGCAATGGCGCTGGTCCCCGCTGCGCGGGCGCAGGATACAAATGCGGCGGTGGCAGCAGCTCCTTTGCCCGAGCAGTTGGCGACGGCGACAAGCGTGTTTATTTCCTACGGAGGAGCGGACGGTTACGGCACGACGGTTTTGAAACGCGCGGGGAACTCAAGTTTTATCTACGACCAATTCTATGCGGCAATGAAGACATGGGGGCGGTATCAACTGGCGACTTCACCAGCGCACGCGGACTTGATTCTTGAATTGCGGTTTAGTGTTCCGCTGGTGGATTGCGGAAAGACGACGTCGTACGCGGGCCAAGTGCAGTTGACGATTCTGGATGGCAAGACGCACTTCGTCCTTTGGACGATCAACGAACCCGTGGAGATCGCGTTACGAATAGCGACCTGGGAAAGAAACATCAACGAGGGCGTCACCAACTCGGTGGGCGATTTGCAGAAACTCGTGGCGCAACCAGTGGGCACCGCTGTCTCTGGCGGTCAAGAGTAAGTTCATCCTGCGAAGAAGTACGAGCCGAGGGCCGCTTTAAATACCGGACGAGCGAACGATGGATGAAACGCATTGAGTTGTCCTCCCGATTCCGGGACGTGCCGATTCAGAATCCCGGTAATCATTGAATCTCGGCCTTCGGCATGGCGGTAGATGTTCTGTTCCGCGCACGGTTGGAAGGCTTAATCTAACTGAATCGTTGAAAGGTTCAGGAAGCGCAGAGCAAATCGGCAAAGTTCGGCGATCAGAAAAAGCGGAAAAGCTAGCCAGCAAGACGGGCGCTCCAAACCGCGGGGAATCGCGAATTACTTCTGCGGACTAGAAGTTGAGGGGGAGCTCGGCTTCTGCGGTTGCGGCTGCGCGGATGGTGGCGTCGTGGCGGGAGCTGCCGTCGCCGGCTTCGGCGACGTCGAAGGCGTCGGGTGCGGCGTCTCAGGAGCCGAAACACCGGCGATTTCGGAGCCGAGGCCCAGTTTCTGCAGGCTGAGCGCGTCGAGTTTTCCGGTGGCGTCTAGACCGTTGGCGGACTGGAATTTCTGCATTGCCGCCACGCTGCTGGAATCCCACTTTCCATTTGGATTGCCCTCGTAGAAACCGTTGCGCGAAAGCGCAGACTGGATTTCGGAGATGCGGTCGGGCGTGGGTGCTTTTTGCGACGGCTCTCGGCGCGAGCTGTGATGCTTCTTAGTTGATTTTTTCTTCGCGGTCGAAGTTGGCTTCGCCGCTGCGGGAGTCGCAGATGCCGCGGCCGTCGAGGCCGGCTGCGATTGCGCGCGGGATGCAGGCGCGGCAGCCGCCATCACGAACGCAAAGCAAATCGCCGCAACGAATTGAAGCATGTGTCGCGGCGAGCGAATTGTGCGGCTCACGCTCATTGCGCGGCAGGAACCGCGCCGGCGAGAAGCAGCGTTAACATGCGGTCGCCTTCGCCGCCACGGCGCGCGACCTTGAAGAGCACGTCCTGGCGAGGCAGGAGCTTTGCCATTTCGCGGTGGTAATCGGCCATCGAAGAGACGGGCACATGATTGATTTCGGTGATTACGTCGCCTCTGGTGAAACCGATGTCCTCGGCAAAGCTAGCTGGTTCGACCTCGGTGACGACCGCGCCGCTGAGCTTGCCCATGCTGAGTTTGTGCGCGAGATCAGGCGTCAGCTCTTCCACATGCAGGCCGAATTGGCCGGGCTGCGCTTCCTGATCGGGCGAAGCATCGTCGGCCTGAGCGGTTTGCGGGAAAATTTTAGAGCGGTCGGCAACGGTGAGCGTCGCGTCCTTGGGCTGCTTGTTGCGATAGTAGCGAAGCTGCACGGTGTTCCCGATGGGCGTTTGCGCGATCGGATCAACCAGTTCCCTGCTGGTATGAACCGGCTGGCCGTTGACGGTGGTGATCACGTCACCGACCTGGAGGCCGGATTTATCGGCGGGACTGCCCGGCTGAACGTCTTCGATGACGATGCCGTACGGAGCGCCGAGTTCCTTCATGAGAACGGGATTGTTGCTGTAGTCTTCCTGAAACGTGACGCCGATGGAACCGCGCACCACTTTCCCAACTGTGATGAGCTGGTTGTAAACGTTGATGGCCGTGTCCGATGGGAGTGCGAAACCGACACCTTCAAAGCCGCGGCTGCCGGTGTAAATGGCGGTGTTGATGCCGATCACTTCGCCCACCAGATTGACGAGCGGTCCGCCGGAGTTGCCGGGATTGATAGCGGCGTCGGTTTGGATGAAGCGCTGGAATTGTTTTCCGACGGTGGACCGGTCGCGAGCGCTGACGATTCCCGCCGTGACTGTGGAATTCAAACCGAAGGGGCTGCCGAATGCGAGGACCCAGTCGCCAACCTGCACTCCGTCGGAGTTTCCGAGTTTAGCAACAGGGAGATCGTGATCAGCTTCGATTTTGATTACGGCGAGATCGGTGTCCTTGTCCGTGCCGATGAGCTTCGCCGCGTAATGCGTGGGATCGCCGTCGAGCGCGACCTCGATTTTGGTGGCCTGGTCAATCACATGATCGTTGGTGAGGATGAAGCCTTTCTTGTCAACGATTACGCCGGAGCCAAGGCTGCGTTCGGCGTCAGGGCCGTTGTCGGGAGAATCGAAGAATCGGTCGAAGAAATCCTGGAAGGGATCGGCTTGCTTCTGATGCGGCGATTTCTTTTCCTTGGGCTGCTCGATCACCTGGGTGGTTGAAATATTCACGACGGCGGGTCCGAGCTTTTTCGCGATAACGGCAAAGCCGTTTGAGAGCGTAACCGGGTCAGGGATGGCCAGGAGCGTGGCGCCGCTGGGCGCCTGTTCGTGCGTGGCCTGGGCGCGGCCGGAAACAAGCGTGCCGATCATGATGCCGACGCAAAGCGTCAGCGTGACGAGGAGGGTCGCGAAAACCTTGCGACCTCTGGCCCAGGTCATTAACTCCTTAAATTGGATGCCCATCCGCGCGCTCCTTTGATTCTGTCCCGAAGAAGGAAGATTTTTAAGTATAGCATTTCTTGGATGCGAGCAACCGCAGGACGGTTGGGGCTTGTCGTGGTGATTAAGGCGAAAGGGAGCGAGAAAGGGACGGCTTGAACCTGACCTAGGGGAGACAAATCCCGCTGGCGGAGCGCGGGATTACGGGTGCCCTCTTTTCCTAAGGGCTGAGGCGCCCCCTCCCCCGCACGAATTCGGGGGCTCGAACCGCACACCAATAGCTCAAGGTCCTGGCTCAGCCCTTGAATTTTGCGACCCCAGAACTAGGGTTGCGGGTCCGGTGCAGGTTTGGTTTCGATGGGCAGATAGGCTTCGTCAAATGCATCGCTGGCTTCGATGGGAGGGCCGCCTTCGCCAGATCCTTCTTCGAGTTTCTTTTGAAAACGGCGCTCGGCCTTGGTGCGGGCCTTTTCCATGCGTTTCATTTCTTTTTGGCGCTTCTTGAATGTTGTGGTCATGCGATTCTCCTGGGAATCAAGGTTGGTCGCGGCGCGTGCCGCAACGTGCCAGGATGCATCCTGACGTTACCAGCGCGGTTCGCGAGGCTGGCGAGCAACTTCGCGATAATCCTCGTTGGAGAAACGTTCTCGGCCGCCGCCACCGCCGCGGGAATTCCCTCCACCGCGCGGGCCGCCGTTGCCGCCGCTGCCGCGAGGCCCACCAGGACCGCGAGAACCACCGGCTCCGGCTTCCTTGGGGCGGGCTTCGTTGACTTTGATGTTGCGTCCGCCGAGTTCCTTGCCATCGAGACCTTGAATGGCGCTAGCCGCTTCAGCGTCGTTCGGCATTTCCACGAAGGCGAAACCGCGCGCGCGGCCAGTCTCGCGATCCATCGCGATGTGGACGCGGGAGAGTTGGCCAAACGGTTCGAACAATGCGCGCAAATCGCTCTCGGAGGTCTGGAAGCTCATGTTGCCAACGAAAAGATTCTTCATACCGTGTCTCCTTAACTTTGCCCGACGCCCACAGTGGGACGCCTTTGCAATCCGCCGAATCCAAATTTGCTGGAAGGAGCAGCGGAAGGCCGGGTGAGTTCAGCCTGGGCAAAGCCTGAAAAGCGCTCGTGAGGGCAAGAAGCAGCCGAGCTTCTGAAGAGCGCAACACAATTATAGCATAACGCGTGCAAAAACGATGAGGTGACGCCCGAACCGAGGCCGATCGCGGCGTGTAGCTGCTAAAAAGCGGAAAAGGAAAGTAATGTGATTATTCGCCTCAAGTACGCCCTTCCCTGTATAGCTGATTGGTGACAACGCGCTTACTATCCGCTCGAAGCATGGAAGTGCAGACTACCGAAATGGAGGTCAGAGGCAAATGCCATTGATCAACATTGTGATCGTATTGATTGTCGTTGGAGTTCTGCTTTGGCTCGTCAACCGATTCATCCCCATGCAGGGAACGATTAAGTCAATTTTGAATGCAGTTGTGGTTATCGCAGTCGTGTTGTGGCTTCTCAACGTTTTTGGACTGTTTAATTCACTTGGTCACATTCGAGTTGGTTCGTAACCAATCAGCGCTGGCCAGGAACCGGAGCCTGCGCGCGATTAGGATCGAATTCAGGAGGATGGCAAATGCAAAGTTCCAATATTCGGCGAACGCTCAGATCATTCGGACTCTCAAGTTTGTTTCTCGCGGCTGCGATGATGTTCGCGATTCCCGCGACACCGTCCGTCGCATCGGCCCAAGTGGTTTTGTCGGTGGCGATCGCGCCGCCCGTGCTGCCCGTCTATGTCCAACCGGCTTGCCCGGGAGACGGCTTTATATGGACGCCGGGCTACTGGAGCTACAGCGATGACGGCGGTTATTTCTGGGTTCCCGGCACCTGGGTGGAAGCTCCCGAGGTCGGGTTGCTCTGGACGCCTGGATATTGGGGTTGGGGGAACGGAGCGTACGTCTGGAACGCTGGATATTGGGGGCCGCAAGTGGGCTTCTACGGCGGCATTGATTACGGCTTCGGCTACGTCGGCACAGGATATGCGGGCGGATATTGGACCGGCGGGCACTTCTTCTATAACAGCCGCGTGAACAATGTAAACGTCTCCATCGTCCACAATGTTTATCAGAAGACCGTCGTCGTACATACCTCACATGTGAGCTTCAATGGCGGACAGGGGGGCGTTACTGCACGGCCGACTGCCGAGCAAGAAAAGTTCGCGCACGAGCAGCACACGCCGGCGACTGCCACGCAGGAACAGCACTTGACCGCGGCGCGTTCGGACCACAATCAATTCGCTTCCGTTAATCACGGGCACCCAGCAGTTGCGGCAACTGCGAGGCCCGGTGAATTCAAGGGAGCAGGTGTAGTTCCCGCGAAGGCTGCCGCAACAGAGCGAATCACGAATAATCGCGGCGAAGTAAAACCCGCAAGCAAGACTCGCACCGAGGCGAAACCAAGCGCGGAGAGCAAACCACGAACAGAAACCAAACCGGCACCCAAGCCGCGCACAGAGCCGAAGCCAGCGACGACGCCCGAGCCGAAGACCGAGGCGACACCTCGGCCCGAGCCGAAGCCTTCTACTCCACGTGAGTCTAAGCCCGAACCGAAGCCGCGACCGGAACCGAAGCCCACGACGACTCACGAGCCGAAGACTGAGGCGACACCTCGGACCGAGCCGATGCCGCGTCCGGAACCGAAACCCGCGACCACGCATGAGCCTAAGCCCGCGCCGACGCCGCATCCGGAGCCGAAACCCGCGACCACGCATGAGCCTAAGCCCGCGCCAACACCGCGTCCGGAGCCGAAGCCTGCGACGACGCACGAGTCAAAGCTTGCTACACAACCGCAGCCTAAACCACAGCCGCAGCATGAAACCGCACCGAAACAGGAAAAGCCGCCAGAGCCGCACCTCTAAACTGGGCACGCGGTTGATCGCGGAGTCGCTCTGCAGCAATGGAACGATGACTTACTAGACGGGCTTGCGACGATCGTCGCAAGCCCGTCGTCGATTATGGGCGGCTGGATTTCGGCTGCATGCTGCGGTTACGCAGTTTGCGGAAAAAGCCCAAAACAGTACTTTCGGGGCTTCCGCCAAAAGGCGACGGAAGCAGAAACCGCAGTAGCCCACAAGAAGAGGCATGCGCTACGGCGGGGTTGAAAACCCGCCCTATAAGGATTGCCCGTTTTTCCGCAAACTTTAAAGCCGAGTTAAAGCTGGGCTCTCTTTTCGCCGGACTGAAGGACGGCTCCCCCTGCTTCAGCAGGGGGCTCCCACCAAAAGGCAAATGGCGACCTGGCGCGCTGAATAGCGGCCCAGCAAGAGATTAAAAGAGGGGCTATTTGGGTTTGACGGCCTCCAGCTCGGCGGCGGCAGAATTGATTAGAGAGGATTCGGCGTCGAGTACTTTTGAGATGCGGACGATTTCGGCGGAGGCTTCGTCCCAATGCTTCTGCTCGACGGCTTCGCGGACGCCGGGTATGGTCTTGGCGCCGTAGCCGGAATAGACACCGGGAGCGTCGATCATTTGCTTGTACCAGCCGCGACGGAGCAGGCCTTCGTCGGTGGTGAGGTGGTGCTCGGCTTCGGCGAGTTTCTTGTTCAGATCTGCGAGCGTCGTGGCGTCAACACCGGCGCCCCAGGCTTTCGCTAGAGCGGAATGGTAGCGGTCGGCGGATTCCGCGAGCGCGTCTGTGGCGTTATCGAGCGGCGCGAAATTGAGATGGGGAGGAACCTCCTCGTGAGGCGGAGGACTCATCGGATGCTTGGGATCGCTGATGGCAGTGTAATAGCCGTCGGCAAGGTCCTTGTTCGTTTGGATGATTCCATCGCGCTGCGATTCCGCGGCAGTCTTGAGTTGCTTCGAATACAGCCGGATCGTGCTTGAGAGATCCTTGAATTCGAAGGGGAGCAGATCGGCATCGGCGAAACGCATGACGGATGAGCCGATCATTTCCGAAAGTGTGCGGCCGTAGCTGAAGTCGGTATCGGAAAAATGCGTGTACCAGTAGAAATCGTCGTAGACGGAATGGTAGATGCCGCCTTGGTCTTCGCCGCCAAATCCGAGATTCAAGGACGCGATTCCCAGGTGATCCTCAAACACGGTGTAATCACTGCCTGAACCTAGCGGGCCCAGGCGAAGGTCGCCATGCTCGCGAAGGTCTTTGCGGTCTTCCTCAGAGCGTGCCCGCGAAAGGTCGCCGAAGCGGGTGCGTTCAAAGGCGGAGAGGTGCGTTTCGGGGTCCTGAATATCGCGCGCGACGCCATTGATGAAATGCGTGAGCGAAGGCGAGCCGCCCATGAAGAGATAGCCGCGACCGTTCGAGTCGCTGTTGATGTAAATCACGGCGTGCTGCTTGAGTTCGGCGTCGTGAGTTTCGCCCCATTCGGTGGAACCGAGAAGTCCTTCCTCTTCGCCATCCCATGCGCAATAGATGATGGTGCGCTTCGGGCGCCAGCCTTGTTTCCATAGCTCGCCGAGCGAACGCGCTTCTTCGAGCAAAGCTGCCTGGCCCGAGATGGGATCCTCCGCACCGTTGACCCAGCCGTCATGGTGATTGCCGCGGATGACCCATTGATCGGCTTGATCAGAACCCGGCAGTTTGGCGATGACATCGTAGAGCGTTTTCATGTCCCAATTGGCTTTCACGAGGAGATGAACTTTCGCGGGGCCGGAGCCAAGGTGGTACGGAATCGGCAGCGAACCGCGCCAGCCAGCGGGGGCCATGGGACCAGCGAGTGCGGCGAGCAGAGGCTGCGCGTCGCCATAGGAAATGGGGAGCGTGGGAATTTTTGTAATCGCGATGTCGTCTTTCAACGTAAGGCGCTTGGCATCTTTTGTAGCACCAATCCCCGGAGTGAGCGGGTCGCCCGGGCTGTAACTCGCGAAATCCATCACGCTGCCGCGTTGCACGCCATCGGGCGGACGCATCGGGCCCTTGGGGAAAACGTCGCCCTCGAAATATCCGTCATCGTGAGGATCGGAATAAATGAGGCAACCGATTGCTCCGTGTTCGGCTGCAACTTTCGGCTTCACGCCGCGCCACGAGCCACCGTAACGCGCAATCACGATCGCTCCTTTAACGGAAATGCCCAGCCGATCGAGCTGATCGTAATCGTCAGGCACCCCATAGTTCACGTAGACGAGCGGGCCGGTGACGTCGCCATCGGCGGAATAGGCGTTGTAAGTGGGGAGCTGTTCGGAATTCTGGCCCGAAGTTGGGTCCACAGCGACGGGGGGCTCCATCAGCTTCGCTGTGAATTTGGTGGGCTCGAAGAGTTCGAGTTTGCGCTCCTTCGGCGATGGGAAAAGGACGTCGAAATTTTCGATATGCGCGTCCCAGCCCCAGGATTTGAATTGCGAGAGAATCCACTCGGCGTTGTCTTTGTCGTAGGGCGAGCCGACATGGTGCGGGCGGGCGCTCAAGCGCTGGACGTAGTCGCGTTCGTTGGAGGCGACGGGAATCGCGCGGAATTTGGCTTCCCAATCGCGCTCGACGGGAGAGCTCGCGTGCGTGTAGCCCGGAAGCGATTCTTCGTCGGCACCGGCGGGGACCATCAACGCGAAGACAAAAATGACCGAGACCGCGAGAACGCGTTTCATGTGGACTCCTTGGGTTGAGGTGAAGGGTGACTTTTATACGAAGTGCGGAAAATTACAAGAAATAATTATGGATGCGAACAACCGTCGCGGGAAGTGATGGCGCGCGTAAAAGCCTTTCGAAATAAATGGGAAGAGGAATAGAATGCGCGTCATGACAAACGAACCTTTTCGAGTGCAGGCAAGACCCGGGGCAAAAAGCGGCGTGCAAATATTGACGGCGAAGGGTGCCATCACGTTCGTGTCGTCGCAGGCGCTGGTGGATGCCGCGCTCGCGGTGACCGATCCGAAGCTGGTGATTGACTTGACGGATGTGCCATCGGTGGATTCGATGGCCGTCGGCGCGCTTGTACGGACGTACGTCCACTGCCAGAAATCGGGGCGGCGGCTGGTGTTTGTGGGGATGGGGCCGCGAGTGCAAAATGTGCTGCGGCTTACGGGAGTGGATCCCCTTTTTGATTTGTACGCGACGGTGGCTGAAGCCGAAGCGGCGATTGGATAATTCCCTTCCAATGCGAATTTCCGCGAGGACAAGACAATTTGCGTTGATGGTGACGACGTGCGTCATTCTTTGCGCGACAGCGCGTGGTGCAAAGGCACAGGCGCAAAAGTCGCCCAGTTTGTCGATGGGGAGCGAGCCGCAGAAGATTCTTTTGTGGGTGCATGGCGCGCCGGGCGCGCTTGGAAACGAAGAAATCGACCAGCCGTCTCTGCTGTATTTTCCGCCGTGGGGGGAAAACGAATCGGGCACCTGCGTGATCGTGGCACCGGGCGGGAGCTATGGAGGCCTGGCGACCAATCACGAAGGGCGGCAGGCAGCGAGTTATTTTAATGCAATGGGAATTGCCGCGTTTGTGCTGACGTACCGGCTGGGGCCGCGCTATCACCATCCGATTGAGCTGGGAGATGCGCAACGCGCGATCAGGCTGGTGCGCTCGCGGGCGGCGGAATTTGGAGTGCGCGCCGACCGCATCGGCATCATGGGATTTTCGGCGGGCGGGCATCTGGCATCGACGGCGGGGACGCATTTCGATGCCGGAAAGGTCGACGCTGGAGATCCGATTGACCGCGTGAGCAGCCGTCCGGATTTTTTGATCCTTGCGTATCCAGTGATCACGATGAAAGCGCCGTTCGCGCACGCAGGCTCCCGGAAAAATCTGCTGGGCGAAAATCCCGACCCAAAACTTGTGGATGAGCTTTCGAACGAGACGCAAGTGACCGCGCAGACGCCACCCACTTTTATTTTTACGACCAGCGATGACAGCGTGGTGCCAGTGGAAAACAGCGTGATGTTTTATTCCGCGCTGCATAAGGCGGGCGTGGCGGCGGAGTTGCATGTTTTTGAAAACGGTCCGCATGGCGTGGGGCTCGATTTGGCGGATCCGTCTCTGGGAGAATGGCCAAAGTTGTTGATGGATTGGATGGCGGGGCGTGGGTTGTTGAGCGCGCCGAAGTAATAGGTGTTTCGCTTTTTGTTGAGATCCGTAATTCCCTTCTAACGTCATTCGAAGAAAAGAACCCGATGGGCGCCCTTCGGCTCCGCTCAGCACAGGCCGGCGCTTGAAAGACGACTGCCTCAAAAAATCGCACCCCTTGGTTATTGACAGGAGGGCCGGTATCCGCGTATATTCCCTGTCGATTACTGAGGGGAGAGACTGAATGACGAAACCTACCGATCTTCTGCAGGGCACACTCGATCTCCTGATTCTGAAAACGATTGCGCTGGAGGCGGCGCATGGCTGGGCGATCGCGCAGCGAATTCGACAAGTGTCCAACAATGTTCTGCAGGTGAATCAGGGCGCGCTTTATCCCGCCCTGCACCGGCTGGAACAACAGGGGTGGATTCAGGCGGAATGGGGCGAAAGCGAAAATAACCGGCGCGCGAAATTTTATGCATTGACGAAGGCGGGAAAGAAATATCTGGGTCGCGAGGAAGCGAATTGGGAGCGGTTGTCCGCGGCCATCGGCCTGGTATTGAAAACCGCACAGGGCTAGGAGCGAACATCATGCGCTGGACACAAATCATTCCGCTTCGCGTTCGTTCCTTATTTCGCAGGGGCGCGGTCGACCGCGAACTCGAGCACGAGATGCGTTTTCACATCGAGCAGCAGACCGCGGTGAACATCGCGAAGGGAATGACCGCGAAAGATGCGCGCGATGCCGCGATGCGCGAGTTCGGCGGAGTGGAACAATACAAAGAGGAGTGCCGCGACATGCGCCAGACGAATTGGATACAAGATTTCGTGCAAGACGTCCGCTTCGGGACTCGCGTCCTGCTGAAGAGTCCCGCTTTTGCCTTCGTCGCCATCTTCACGCTGGCGCTCGGGATTGGAGCGAACACGGCAATCTTCAGCGTGATTGACGCGGAGCTGCTGCGTTCTCTTCCCGTCAGCGATCCGCAGACGCTTGTGCTGCTGGAATGGAACGCGAAGAAGGATCCGAACCATCTGAGTTCAAGTTCGTACGGAGATTGCTCGCATGTGCCTGGCGCGGGCAATTCCAACGGGTGTTCGCTCTCGGAGCCTCTGTTCCGCGAGATTCAATCGCAGACGAATGCCTTCTCGAACCTCGCTGCGTTTTGCGGGGGCGGCGAGCTGAACCTGAGCGGCAACGGCACGGCGACGACGGTAGACAGCGTGGAGTACGTTTCCGGAAACTATTTTGAGACGCTCGGCATCCGACCGGAAAGCGGGCGGCTTATCAGTTCGGCGGATGACACGTTAACGGCTTCGCCCGTAGCCGTGATCAGCTATGGTTACTGGAAAAATCAATTCGCGGGGTCACCGTCAGTCATCGGCAAGTCCATCACCCTGAATCGCGTTCCGTTTACGATTATCGGCGTGGCCGAGCCACGATTCGACGCACTCTCTCCCGGTCGCATCATCCAGATCTGGATGCCTCTTTCAGCCCAGCGGCAACTTGATGTCCCCTGGGACAATCGCGACGCCGATCCGAATTATTGGTGGCTGGTGATGGTTGGACGCATGAAGCCAGGGGTTTCGCGATCGCAAACGCAAGCGGCGGTGAGCGCGATCTTTCTGAACGACGTAATTCACGGAGCGAAGCCGCAGTTCAAGGCGGAAGATAATCCCAATATTTCGCTGGTTCCCGCGCAGGCGGGGCTAACAGGCGACACAACTGATATGGCGGTTCCCTTGTACGTCATGATGCTCGCCGTGGGGGTCGTCCTGCTGATTGCCTGCGCGAACGTAGCGGGGCTTCTGCTTTCGCGCGCGACAGCGCGGCAAAAGGAAATGGCCGTGCGTGTTGCGCTGGGTGCGAGACGCGGGCGCGTGGTGCGGCAGCTGCTCACCGAAAGCCTGCTGCTTTCTATCGCAGGAGGAGCGTTGGGAATTTTCTTCGCGCAATGGGTGATCGCGGCTATCGGCGCGTTCGTCGCGGCAAACCAAGAAGGGCCTTCGCCGCTGAATCCTCACATTGACAGCAGAGTGTTGCTGTTTACCGCTGGAGTATCGATCTTGACCGGCTTCCTTTTCGGGCTCGCGCCCGCCTTGCGCGGAGCCAGCACCGATTTGACGCCGGCACTTAAGGAAGCGTCGGGAGGAACGCCTTCCGGACGTCCGGCGGCGCGCTGGTTCACGATCCGTAACACGCTCGTCGTTGCTCAGGTGGCGCTTACGGTGGTTGTGCTTGCAGGAGCGGGGCTGCTGGTGCGAACACTGCAAAGCCTGCGAAATGTTGACCCCGGATTCGACACACGGAATCTCGTCACATTCCGGATTGATCCGATTTCGGCAGGTTACAAGAAGGCGGAAGTGGATCGCTTTTACGACAATCTGCACGATCGGCTGGCGGCGATTCCGGGCGTCACTTCCGTGAGTTATTCCTGGGTGCCACTGCTCAGCGGGGGGCTATGGACCACGGGTTTCCATATGGAGGGCGAGCCCAAGGATAAATCCGAGGAAGCGGACCTATTTCCCACCGGAATGGATTTCTTTCGAACCGTGAAAATTCCGTTTCGCCTGGGACGTGAGTTCAATTCGACCGATTTCCAGACCGCGGAAAGAAATCAGGAAATTGAAGCGGCGCAAGAGGCGCTGATCGCGGCGAGCAAGAAAAACGGGGCGACGGGCCTGGCGGAACAAGTGAATAAGGAAACGGCTAGCATGTCTCCGCTTCCCGCAATCGTGAATGAAGCACTGGTCCGAAAATATTTTCCAAACAAAAACCCCATCGGGATTCGATTCGGTTCGCGCGTGGCCGATGCCGATGAACCGTATGCAAGCCCGGGCTGGCTGATCGTCGGTGTGGTTGCTGATGCAAGATATGACTCGCTTCGCCGGGAAGTGAACCCGACGATCTATCAGCCATTCACCGGCCGAGGAGCAACCTTCACATTGCGCACGGCGGCGAATCCATCGAATTTCGTCCCGCAGATTCGCAGCGTGGTGGCGCAGATAGACGCCAACCTGCCCGTCAATCGCATCAAGACCGAATCGCAACAGATTGACAGTCAACTCTTCGCCGAGCGTCTGATCGCCCGGCTTTCTGGTTTCTTCGGCCTGCTGGCGCTGCTGCTCGCCTGCATCGGGCTTTACGGCCTGCTGGCTTTTGAGGTGGCGAGGCGTACCCGGGAAATCGGAATTCGGATGGCGTTGGGCGCGCGCGCGGAGGACGTCCTTCGGCTGGTCGTTGGTCAGGGCCTCGCACTTGCATTGGTGGGCGCGGCAATCGGCATCGGCACGGCACTGGGCGTGACGCGATTCCTCAGCTCGATGCTCTTCGGAGTGAAGCCGGCCGATCCGGTGACATTTGTGGGCGTAGCGCTTTGTCTGACGTTCGTGGCGTTGCTGGCGTGTTACATCCCTGCGCGGCGCGCGATGCGAGTGGACCCGATGGTCGCGCTGCGCTACGAGTGATGGCGATGCGCTGGCTTCACAAGTTGCCGCTGCGTTTACGATCAATTTTTCGCTGGAAGGATGCGGATAGTGAACTCGAACGAGAGATCCGTTTCCACATCGAACGCCAAACGGCAGTCAATATTGAAGCAGGAATGGCGCCGGAAGAGGCGCGTTGCGCGGCGCTGCGCGAATTCGGAGGCGCCGAACAACTCAAGGAAGACTGCCGCGATGCCCGAGGAATTCGCTGGCTGCAGGATTTCTGGCAAGACGCCGGCTTCGGGCTGCGGATTTTATCCAAGAGCCCCGGATTCACCGCGGTCGCAATTCTGACGCTAACGCTGGGGATTGGCGCGAATACCGCCATCTTCAGCGTTTTGGAGACGCAGCTCTGGCGCCCGTTGCCGTTTCCAGACTCCGAGCGTCTGATGGACCCCCACGTTGTGCTGCGGGAGAATACGAAACGGTGGGATGTGCTCTCCGTCCGCGGCTTTCGCGACTGGCGCGAGCAATCGCACACTTTTAGAAACCTGGCTGGCTATCGCTATCCGGGAGACCACAATATCACATTGGGCGGAACATCGCGGCGACTGGCCGTGATGCCGGTAACAGCCAATTTTTTCGACACGATGGGCGTCCCACTCTCGCGCGGCCGGGCTTTTCTTCGCGACGAGGAAACACCGGGGCGAGAGCACGTCGCAATCCTCGCGGATGCGGTGTGGCGCGATCAATTCGCGTCCGATCCCGCGATTCTGGGCAAGCCAATTATTCTGGACGGCGAGACCTATACCGTCGTCGGCATCGCGTCGCCCGATCTTCGATTTGACTACATGCCCGAACCCGCAATTTATATTCCGCTGGCTTTAGACGCCTCCGCCGTGGTGATCCGCAATCTGTACGTTGTCGGCAGACTCGCATCTGGAGCCACGCCCGAACGCGCCAGCGAGGAACTTACCGCCATCATCGAGCGCACACCAAAATCTGAGAGGGCCCAGCCGGAAGATATCGCCGCAGTCACAAGCCTTCGGGAGACGTGGACAGGTTTTGCGGGGAGCACGCTCTTCTTCTTTGCCGGCGCGGTCGGATTGGTGCTGATCATCGCGTGCGTAAATACGGCTGGATTGATGTTCGCTCGCGGACTTACGCGGCAGAGAGAATTCGCCGTGCGGGCGGCGTTGGGCGCGCCGCGAAACAGGCTCGTCCGCCAGTTGCTCGCCGAAAGTGTGATCCTCGCGCTCGCGGGTGGCGCAGCGGGCACCGCCGCCGGCTACTGGCTCGCCACATGGTTCACTACATTCGTCCCACCGGATATGCTGCCGCGCAACACACCACCTGCATTAGATACTCGCATCCTTCTTTTTACGCTGGCGATTTCCGCTTTCTCAGCGCTGCTTGCGGGAGTGATTCCGTCAGTCTTTGCCTCGCGCACAGATTTGAATCAGTCATTGCGACAGTCCGCGCCCGGCAGGTCCGCAAGCCGCAGCCAAAGATACGCGCGTGGATCGCTGGTGGCCATCGAACTTGCGCTCGGCCTCGTGCTGCTTTTGGGCGCGGGATTGTTTCTCTCCAGCTTCATCCGCCTTCAGCAGGCGCCGCTAGGATTCGAGGCATCCGGCGCGCTCTCCTTTCGAGTTTCGCTGCGCGGCAAGAGTTATACCCAGCCGGACGACGAGATGCGATATTTCGATCGCCTGACCGAGCAACTCAAATCCATGCCGGGAGTCCGTGCCGTGACGTTTGGCAGCGGCCTGCCACTGACCGGGTCAGAGGATCAGTTTTCGAACGTGAATGTTTCCGGGCAGCCGGTCGTGCATGAGCATGGGACGTTCGTGCTGATTCACTCGATTGCGCCAAATTATGCGGCGGTTCTTCACATTGCGATGCTGGCGGGGCGGATATTCAATTCGCAAGATACGCAAAATTCGCCGCGAGTCGCGTTAGTCAACCGCAACGCGGCGCGGGAGCTGTTTGGCACGGAAAACCCTGTCGGGAAAGTATTGGAATTTCTGGCCGATGAGCGGCGTGGCGTGCCCGCGCAAGCACCCGTCCAAATCGTCGGCATGATCGAGAATGTGCAGGAATATGGCGCCAATGAGGTGCCGTTCAATGCCGTTTATGTTCCCTTTTCGCAGCACCCTTTGGCATCCGCGAACGTGCTGGTGGACTCGAGTGTCCCCCGGGGGGCGCTGGCTTCCGCCGTGCGTGATGTCGCATTCGAGTTGGACGACGAACAGCCTGTCTTCGACATGAAGACCATGGACGATTTAGTTTCTGAATCGCTGGAGCCTGCGCGATTCAATTTTTTCCTCGTGGGCGCTCTGGCCGCGGCTGCAATCCTGCTTGTGTCAGCGGGGGTTTTCGGCACGGTCAGCTATTTCGTGGAGCAGCGCACGCAGGAATTCGGGATTCGCCTGTCGCTAGGCGCGACTCCGGGCCGAGTGCTGCGCCATGCAATCGGCCAATCGCTGCGGATCGGCGTCGCCGGAGTTGCAATAGGAGTGGCGACGTGGATCATCCTGGGGCGCGTGCTGCAGCATGTGCTTTATCTCGTTCCCGGCGAGAGGGAGGGAATGATTTACGGAGTGAAGATCTACGACCCGTTGACCATGGTGTGCGGCTGCGCACTTCTCGTCGGTGTATTTCTGCTCGCAAGCTACATCCCCGCGCGGCGGGCGGCGAAGGTTGATCCCATGATCGCGCTTCGCCACGAGTAGCGGAGCGAGCTACCTGAGCTTGGCTGCCCCTATTGAAATAGTTGCGGGACGAACGCCGTCAGATTACGGCGCCAGACTTGCCATTGATGGACTCCAGGAGTTTCGACCCATTGCACCTTGATCCCCTTTGACACGAGCCAATCTTTCAGCTTTGTGTTTGGAACGATGAGGCCGTCACCCTTGCCGCAGGAAATCCACAGTCCCTTCAGCTTGGCGTTGGCGGTGGAATCTAAACCCGGAAAATCTTTCGCGTAGTCCTCGTTCAATCCGCCGGCACTGAAGGCGCCGATGTAAGCGAAGCGGTCGAGCATGTTCAAGCCCGTGTAGAGCGTTTCGGAGCCGCCCATGGAGAGTCCGGCGATGGCGCGGTCTTTGCCATCTTTTGAGACGTTGTAGGAGACTTCGATTGCGGGAATCACTTCGCCGATCAGCGCGTCGCGAAACCTTTCGTAATTCTTTTGGAACACGTCCATGTGTCCTTGCAGGCGCCAGCCGAATTGGATGACTTCGGGTGCGCCATAGCCGAGCGTCATGACGACGAGCATGGGCTTCGCTTTGCCCTGCGCGATGAGGTTATCGAGGATTATGTTGGCGCGGCCGACGGCGGTCCATCCACTGGCGTCGTCGCTATAGCCGTGAAGCAAATAGAGAACTGGATAAGGCGCCTTCGCATGCGGGTCGTAACCGGGCGGCGTGTACACGTAATAATCGCGATCATCGCCCACGATGGCCGAATGGTAGAAATGATGATGGAGCACGCCGTGCGGCACGTCAGTGAGTTCCCAGGAAAGATCGGGTGGCCCGGGAACATGCATCTGGCTCGAGTGGTAAATCAGGTTCGGCGTGAGACGCGAATTCGCGGGGTCGTCCAGGCCGACGCCATCGGCAATGAATGAGTAGCCATAATAATCGGGATCGAGCGGATCGGTAGTCACGCTCCAGACGCCGTGATCGTCTTTCGTCATGGGCAGCGGCTTCTGGGGGCCCGGCGCCATTGCCTTGGGCATCGAATCGAGCTCCAACAGCACCTCTTTGGCATTCGGATCGCGAAAGCGGAAAGTGACGCGGTGGTCCGCGCCCACTTCGGGCGAGATGATAGGCCCTTCCTGCTGGGCGCGCGACGAGGGAGCACACGCTAATGCCCCGGATAAAATTATTGCGGCTGCTGAAAATGCAAGGGCAATGCGGCTGCCGGCGAAATTCTTCGGGGCATTGCCTGCTGCGGTCCAATTCATCACGATTGGCCTCCTGACGGGTCGCAAGTATATACCTGCGGACCTCCTGCGGCGAAATATCGGCTTCAAGATTCCGGCAGAGCCTTTGGTTCGTGCAACTCGCCTTCCCAGCGAGCCATGACGGCGCAGGCGAGGCAGTTCCCCATTACGTTCACGGATGTGCGGGCCATATCCATCAGCGCGTCGATTCCGAGAATCATGACTATCGGCTCGGTGGGGAGATGAAATGTAGCGGCCGTGGCGAAAAGTACGACCAGCACTGCACGCGGGACTCCCGCGACGCCTTTGCTGGTAAGCATCAGCATGAACACCATGGCCACCTGCGCCTGCCAGGTCATGTGCATTCCGGCGGCCTGCGCGACAAATATCGAAGCGACCGCGAGATAGAGCGTCGAGCCGGCGAGATTGAAACTGTAGCCGGCGGGAATTACGAACGCGACGATGTAGCGCGGGACGCCAAAAGCCTCCATCTGCTCCATGGCGCGTGGGAGCGCGGCTTCCGAGGCGCTGGTGGCAAACGCAATCGTCGCGGGTTCAGCTACAGCTTTCAAAAAGGGCTTCAGCGGCAGGCGCGCCATAAATACAACAGGCAATAGGACGAGCAACAGGAACGCGGCGAGCGCTGCGTAGCCGGTCAACAGCAATTTTCCAAGCGGCAACAGAGCGGCGATGCCCAAGTGACCCACGGTGTAGGCCATCGCAGCGCCCACTCCGAACGGCGCGAAATACATCACCACATTCGTGAAGGAGAACATCGTCTCGGTGAGCGCGGTGCAGAAGCTGAGCATCGGGGCACGCTTCGATTCAGAAAGCAGCGTCAAGGCAATGCCGAAAAGAACGGCGAACACAGCGACCTGAAGAATTTGGTTGTCGGCGATGGACTTGGCGATATTTTCAGGAAAAATGTGGAGGACGAAATCTTCCCAGCGCACGGGAGCAGGCGGCGGGGCGCTGGCATCGGCGGTTGCCGCGACGGTAAGTCCGGCTCCCGCGTGGGTGAGATTAATGGCCACGACGCCGATCACAAGCGCCAGGGTCGTTACTACCTCGAAGTAAACCAGGCATTTGATTCCGATGCGACCGACACTTTTCAAATCTTTATGACCCGCGATGCCCGTGATCAGCGTGCCCAGGATCAGCGGCGCGACAATTACTTTAATGAGGCGGAGGAAAATGTCGCTGAGCAAGCGCAAATGCTCCGCGAGTTGCGGGCGGTCCGCGCCGATTTCGCCGCCCAGGAGCATCGCGAAGAAAATCCAGTAGGTAAGCGTTCGCTTGCGAAAACCAAGTAGCGCGAGGACGGCAAGGCCCGCCCAGCGAATGGCGGCGAGCCACCAGTGGACGCCGAGGAAGAGCGCCAGCAGAGCGCCTCCCGCAAATAGCGCCGCGCCGAAAGCGATGCCAGCTATTGGCGTCTGGTTTTGTTTGCCGGTTTGTTTGTCGATTTGTTCGCCGTTTTCTTTCATCGGGCCATTCTCGAATTCACCTGGCTAGACTTGCCTGCCGCGCGCGCGCGCTGCTATCTTCGGCTTATGCCAACTATCGCTCATCTGGAATGCTCGAGGTGCCGGGCCATTCGTTCGGCCGCTACTCCTCAGACCGTTTGCCCGCAGTGCAAGGGTTCGCTCTACGTGCGTTACGACTTGAAGCCCCTACACGGAATCGTCGCGCGCGATTCCATCGCTCGCGATGCGGCCGCTTCGCCGTGGTCCGGCATGTGGCGCTATCGTTCGGTGCTTCCCGACGTCGAACCCGTCACCCTCGGCGAAGGCTGGACGCCCATGCTGCAGAGCCGACGGCGTCCCGGAGTCTATCTAAAAGAAGAAGGCGCCAATCCAACCGGAACGTTCAAAGCGCGAGGCCTCGCGATGGCAATCACAATGGCGCGCCACTACGGCCTGAAAAAACTCGCTGTGCCTTCGGCGGGCAATGCCGCCGGCGCCTTAGCTGCTTACGCCGCGGCTGCCGGAATCGAAGCGCACATCTTCATGCCCCGCGATGTTCCCTTCGCGAATTACGTCGAGGCGGTAGCCTACGGCGCAAACGTCACTTTGGTCAACGGGCTAATCTCGGATTGCGGACGAATCGTCGCCGAGCGCAAAGAGAAGGAAGGCTGGTTTGACATTTCGTCCCTGAAGGAGCCGTTTCGCGTGGAAGGCAAGAAGACGATGGGCTACGAGTTGTCGGAGCAGCTCGGATGGGAATATCCCGACGCCGTTTTTTATCCCACAGGCGGGGGCGTGGGGCTGATCGGCATGTGGAAGGCGTTTGGCGAAATGGAAGAGCTCGGCTGGGTGCGCCCTGGCAAGCGGCCGCGCATGATCGCGGTACAGTCGGCGGGATGCGCGCCGATGGTTCGCGCGTTTGACCAGCACGCGAGCGCGAGCGAAGTCTGGCAGAACGCCGCGACGTTTGCGGCGGGGCTGCGCGTTCCGAAGCCCTATGGCGATTCGATTATGCTGGAAATTTTGCGCGATTCGGGCGGCATTGCTGTTTCCGTGCCGGACGCGATCATTCTCGAATCATTAAAAGATTGGGCGCGCAACGAGGGCATTTTTCTTTCACCGGAAGGCGCGGCAGCCACGGCAGCTTACGATCAACTCATCGCAAGCGGATATTTGAAGCATGAAGATCGCGTGGTGATTTTCAATACCGGCGCGGGGTTGAAGTATACGGATATCACCGCTGAAGCAATGAAGATTGCGCGGCCCTCACCAGCTGCCTGATTGGTTGCGCCACGGATGGATTGCAAGAAAGCGCCGGCACGTTCGTTTCGCTCAGTGCAGGCCGGCGCCCGCTGAACCAGCGCTGCTACTGGCGATTCGGTTGACTTGTTGGCGCGGCGACGGGCGCGGCGTCGGCGCCGGTGCCAATCGCATCGCCATTTACGACCAGCTCGACGCGGCGATTGCGCTGGCGGCCTTCGGCTGTGTCATTCGATGCCACCGGCTGCGACTTGCCGAATCCTCGCGCGGTGACTTTCGAGCCGGGGACGCCTTGCTCGATGAGAAAATCCTGAACGGCGGCGGCACGATGTTCGGACAGGGCCTGGTTATAGTCATCGCTGCCTACACTGTCCGTATGGCCCTCGATTTGCAAATTCAAACCCGGATGTGCGAGCACAATCCCTGAAATTTTCGCGAGTTTTTCGCGCGCGCCCGGCTTCAGCGTGTAACTCGCTGTGTCGAACAGCACGTCCGACATGTTGACGATCAACCCGCGCGCCGAATCGCGCGTCTGCAAAATCGAATTCAGCTGCGCGAGCAATTGGGCGCGCAACTGTGCTTTATCCGCTTCTGCCTGCGCAGCCGCGCGCCGAGCAGCCTCCGCTTCGGCTTGCGCTGCTTGCTGCTGGGCTTCGGCATTCGCGCGTGCGGCATCCGCGGCGGCGCGAGCTGTATCGGCTTCTGCTTTTTCTTTCGCCGACTGCTCGGCGGCGAGGCGCGCTTTATCGGCCTCGGCTTGCGCGGCCTGCTGCTGCGCGAGCGCCTGCGTTTTCGCGGCTTCCGCTTCCAACTTTTCGCGGGCCGCCCGCTCGGCCGCTAACTCCGCTTCCAATTTCGCTTTTTCGGCATCTTCCGCCATGGCCTTGGCTTTTGCTTCACGGTCAGCGGCAGCCTGGCGTTCGGCGGCCTGGCGTTCTTCCTCGACGCGCTTGACCGTAATCGCGCGCGCGTCTTCGGCGTCCTGGACGGCTTCACGCGCCGCGGTATCGATGGATTTCCTTTCGCCTTTGTGCAGCTCCATCTCTTCGGCTTCCTTCAGAAGCTGCGTGGCCTTCTGCAAACTGTCGTTCGCGTATTTGGGTGCTCCAGCTGCCTGAGCGATTTGCACGGCATTGCGCGCTTCGGCGAGGCTGAGTGGCGTTTTTGCGTCCATGAGAACCGTGGAGGCGCTGTTTGTCACATAGGTGTACTGGCTGCGCTGCAGCAAATCAAACTTGGCGTCCATTTCCTCGACGCCTCCCACCGTATCCGGCCGCACAACATTCTCGAGCACGACGACTTCACTCGGCTGCGTCACCGCAAAGTAGGGCTCCGCCGTGACGATCAGCGCGAACGCCTGCAACTGCGCGGTCACATCGAGCTTGCTCTTCGTTCCCTCGAGCTGCACTTCTCCGAGATTGTCCGCGCGCCCTTCGGGAGAGACTGCCCAAAGGACATAGGTGAGAAATTCCGGGCCAAATCTCGAGGCTGGCTGTAGCTTTTCAAATTGCGCCTGGATACGAATCGCACCGCGCTTCCCTTCCACTTTGGCGTCGCCCTTGGCAAGCGGCAGCAGGACGGTTCCGGCAAAATCAATTTTCGTGGGGCCGCTCAGATGGCGGTAATTGATGGCTTTCGTGGTGCGCGCCACAACAGTTACGCGGTATAGCGGGCTCGATTCCTGCGCTTGCGGCTGCGCTTGAGTCTGCGTTTGAGCTTGCGCTGACGCGGGAGCGGCTGCCTGCTGTGCAGGCTGCGCGAAAGCGGGGTTCGCGTGCGTCGCACCCAGCATCGCCAACGCGCCAAAAATCAAAGTAGTTCTCTTCATCACACACCCCTGTCGCCCCGTCAGGGCGCTGCTTCACAATGGTTCAGGCCTGTTCATCTGGTTCGTCCGCGTCTCGCGGGTAGAATTACTTGCCTGCAATCTAAAATTAGCAAAAATGGTTCACTTCGGGGTACCGGGACGTCACAGCCTTGTGCAACTAATCAACTTCCGGGTAGGAGTTTCGCCACTCGCTTCTATCTTCCGTGGGTAGCGGCACTTGGAGAACGAAGTAAACGCTCTTCTAAAACCAATCGCTGCGGTAGGCAATCCACCAGCTTGCGTAGCCAATCGGGATCGTGGCGGCCAGCGCCCACCATAGCGGCAGAACAAGGTCGGCCACCAATCCCAAAATGACGAAGGCTCCCCAAAATATTTTCTTTTCCATTGATTTATTTTAGACCTTCGGGCTACCACGCACCGACAATTCCAGTGAACCGTCGCAACCAAGCGACGCCCAAGCAGGCAGAAAGCAGGAGATATCGACTATGCCGAACAGATCCTTCGTTCAGATCACGCCGAATGAAAGGCTTAGTGCGCTCCGCCGCCACCCTGGGCGGTTTGTGGCGCGTCGGCTTTCAGGGCGGCGCGTGCCTGGGGTGCGGCGTAGGCCGTCTCCACGCGCTCATCACTGACGGCGCCGAGGGTCGCGAGCGTTTTTTGCGCGTCGGCAGTCTGGCCCGCTTTCGCTTGCGCTTCGGCGAGCAATTTCAACGAGAGAGGATTCTGCGCATCTTCCTCGAGTTCTGGTATTGCGCCGGTAAAGTCACCTTGCGCAAAGAGGAATGCGCCATTGGCGGAGTGGTATGCGTTTTGAACCGGAGTGCTGCGGCTCGAACCCGACATTGTAGTCAACGGCTTGAGCGCGAGGAGCGCGACGTCTGCCTTGCCTTCGCCAGCGGCGATGAACGCTCGCGTTTGCAGAATGATAGCCAGCTCGTTGTCGCGGTCTCCCGGCAATAGCTTATGCGATTCCGAAAGTACCAGGGCCGCGGCATCGAGATCCTTCAACGCGCTCGGGGCATTTGAATTAAAGAGCGCCATCGCCCGATGAATATCCGCTTCCTGGACGGTGAGTCCCTCGAGATGCGCCTCAGCGGCAAGTTTCAGCATTTCGGCGCGCGCCCGGCGAGGTTGATTCTCGCGGTAGTACGTCATGGCCCAGAGGATCAGGTAACCCATACGCGTGGGCTTCTCTTTGGTTCCCTTCACAGCCTCCAGATATTGAGTGCGCGCGCGCGGTTCATCACCCATCAGCGCGTACGTGGAGGCGATACCCACCTGCGACGAATTGAAGTGTTTGTTGATTTCCAGTGCCTTTCGATAATGCTCCAGCGCCGCCGGGTAATCGCCCAGTATGCGCATCATTTCTCCCCAGGAATCCTGAGGGTTGGGCTCGTTGGGCAAAGCGGCGGCATACTGCTCCATCAGTGGAGGCGCCAATTGCGGCTGGCCGCTCAACGCATAGCAGTATGCGAGATTGTTCATCGCCGGATAATAATTGGGATCGAATTTCAAAAGGCGCGTCAGAATCGCTTCACCGGGCTCGTAAGCAAACTGATTCGAGCAGAGCCATTCCGCGTCCAGATTGCCAAGGCGTTCATCGTGGGGATATTTCGCCATCAGGTCGTTCATGGCGGAGATAGCAGCAACGAGTTCCCCATTCTTCGTCCCGTTCATCCAGGTGATCAGCAACTGCTCGTCGGGCGATGCGTTGGTCATGTACTTCACGGCGAGTTCGCTTTCGCGCTTCTCTTCTTTCGGGTCGGACGTGAAGTAACCCACCGCGGCGTGGCCGAGGGCAAATTGCGGATCGGCTTGTACTGATTCGCGAAAGAAATCCAGGCCTTCGTCAACGAACAGCAGGTCTTCGCGGTGGACCATTCCCATTTCATACGCGCGCTGCGCCATAACGACGGTCGTTGTCACCGGAACAGTGCGCGCGGTGTTACTCGTGGTGTCAGTTGCTGGCGCTGGCGCAACGGTTTGCGCGGGTGCGCTCTCGGTGGTGGCCGGAGCGGCCGGCGTTGCATCCTGCGCGCGGGCGGCGCCGCCCATCAATAGAATTACAGCAGCGATCAGGAGAAAGGGAGTTCGCATCTTCATATTTCCTCGCAAGAGATTTGTGTGCATGGATTAGCGGCCCTTCAAGGCGTAGCCAGGATCGAACGGCTGCTTTTCATCAATCTTGACGACTTTCACTCCGCTGGTGATGTTGTAGACATCAATCACGCCAATTGCGCCAGGATTCCCTTCCACGATGCTCAGGATTTCCTCGTCGCTCTGCGCGAAAACAACCGGGACCGTCGTCTTGCGTGCCGGGTCGCTCAGCGTATTCTTCCCATCGTCAAACGTTGCGCCCAGCACTTTTTCAATCATTAATTTCGTTGCCGGCGAAGCAGGTTCGCGCAGAACCAGAGTGATGGACTTTCCGCCTGGCCAGCTGGGCGTCTTGGCCTTGAAGATTTTCGTGAGTTCCGCAAGGCTCATCTGGCGCACAGGATTTGCCGGATTGACGACAACGGCAAAATCCGTCGCGAACACGACAGAAGCCGCGCTGAGTAGCAACAAACAAGCAATGAACGATCGTTTTCGCATCGCACGTATTCCTATTTGTAAAATCCGGGAGTTCGCCTAAGCCGAAGGTAGCACCCTGCGAGAGAGCCAGACGGACGAAGCATGCGTGCCGTGCTGCGCCGATAACCTGTACGGAAGTACAGGCGCCGCGGGATATTAAGGAAGACTGTGCATGTCGCGCGGGTCTGATGTAACTTTCGGCGTTGCTCCCCGTCTCTGTGACTCTTTGACTCCGAGGCTGATCTGTATCCACGATTAATCGTGCCCGTCGCCTGTGTTACAATTGCTTTTGGCGTTGCCCTGTCGCACGCCACGGTCACTCCCCGGGCTTTTGGCCCTCGATTGAGGAAATGGAACGAATGCCTCCTCGCACTCTCTTCGAAAAAATCTGGGAAGCTCACGTCGTTCATGAAGAAAAGGGCCAGCCCACACTGATTTACATCGACCGCCATTTAATCCATGAGGGCACTTCCCCGCAGGCGTTTGCCGGGATCAAAGCTTCGGGGCGCAAAGTCCGCAGGCCGGATCTGACTTTCGCGGCTATGGATCATTCAGTTTCGACGAAGAATCGCCTGCTCCCCGTGCTTGATGCCGATGCGGCGGGACAATTCGATGCGCTTACTCGCAACTGCAAGGAATACGGCGTCTATCTTTTTGATATGCACAGCCGAAACCAGGGCATCGTTCACGTGATTGGCCCGGAGCTGGGCATTACTCAGCCCGGCACAACAATCGTTTGTGGGGATAGCCACACTTCGACCCACGGTGCGTTTGGCGCTCTCGCCTTCGGAATTGGCACGAGCGAGATCGAGCACGTCCTCGCAACGCAATGCCTTTCACAATTCAAATCGAAAACGATGAAGATTGACGTGAAGGGCAAGCGCCCGCAGGGCGTCACGGCGAAGGACATCATTCTCGCCATTATTGGAAAAATCGGGATCGCGGGTGGAAACGGGCACGTGGTCGAATACACGGGCGAAGCTGTGCGCGGGCTTTCCATGGAAGGCCGCATGACGATGTGCAACATGTCAATCGAGGGCGGCGCGCGCGCGGGAATGGTTGCGCCCGATGAGACGACGTTCGCGTACATGGAAGGGCGGCCGTTTGTCCCGCGCGGCAAAGACTTTCAAGTGGCCGTGGATTACTGGAAATCGCTGGTGACCGATCCTGGCGCGACTTATGACGAAACCATTGTCCTTGAAGAAAACGAACTCGCTCCGATGGTCACCTGGGGAACTAACCCGGGCATGGTGACGAAGGTCACGAGCCGCGTGCCCGATCCCGCGTCGTTCCACGATCCCGTTGACCAGCAGGCCGCGGAGCGCGCGCTCGTTTACATGGATTTGAAAGCCGGCACGCCCATTGAAGATATTTCCGTAGACCGAGTGTTCATCGGTTCGTGCACGAATTCGCGGCTGGAGGATTTGCGCGC